>Ga0209476_10000402_pt1 | contig 29243 bp, 42 predicted proteins | sample KloWWTrecipitate_FD_187179 | JGI IMG/M metagenome (GOLD analysis project Ga0209476, IMG submission 187179) | Active sludge microbial communities from Klosterneuburg, Austria, studying microevolution and ecology of nitrifiers - Klosterneuburg... | ecosystem: Engineered > WWTP > Aerobic digester... | reverse complement strand
TGTGTTTAAGCACATCGGTTTTGTCGAGGTGTGGCCATGAGTATTTACGCATTGCGTGAAGCGTTCTATGACGCTTCACAAGAGCAAGAAAAAGAGGCATTAAAAACCCTTGTGTCTGCTTACATGACTAAGCGAAAGTCAGCGCAAGAGCCAGTGTTAAGAATATCTCTTGCCAAAGTTAAACCGCGTGTTTATGTCGAGCCTGACAATACCATGCGTAGAAACTGGAATGAGTGAGATGGATATGTTTTTGCTAGGAATAGCAGCGATTTTGATTTTAACGTTGGTAGAGATGGCCGAATCTCGCAGACGTAAAGATTTTATTATTACAAAGCAAGCGTGTGAGATTACGCGCTTGTATAACGAAAATCACGCGCTAGAAAACAAAGCGCAAGATATGGCAAAGGAGTATGAAAATGAATGCGCTTAATGATAAACACTTCGGATTGATTCTTTTGTTGTTGTTGTTGGCATTGGCGTTTGTAGGTGGCTTAGACTATCAAGACGCGATTGGTGGTTAAAATGAAAAATAAGCAAGTAATTAAAGAGTTAATCGATGCGCTAGAAGAATGTCTAGCAGATATTGAGGTGCGGTCATATTTTGAAGATGAAGAAGATTGGAAAGAAACAATTGCTTTTTTGAATAAGCATAGGGACACGTTAAATCATGCTAAAGCGAGGTTGCAAAATGGCTAAAACGAAATATCTAACAGTGTCAAAAATTAAAAACAAACACATAAGACGTTTTGTCATAATTTTAACACTGCCGTTTATGATTGTTCTTAATTGTGTTTTTATAACAATTAGCGCAGTAAGACAGATGTTTATTGTTAATGCTAAGACGGTTAGAAGCGCGATTGAGCAAGGTGTTTAACACAGGCAATAAGAGGACGCACCCTTTAACAATTTAATTAACACAGTAATCAGCTAGGGTGCTTATCGCGCTTGAAGTGGGAGTTAGATACGAGGCATACGATGATTTATCTATATTTTATATGCTGAAATCTATTATATGAAATTATATTATAGATTCTTAGATATGGAATGTGGTTATTTTATATGAAGAAACAACTGGCTATGAGTATCTAACACTAAACTTAAGGCGTAAGCACCCACAACAATGTAAACAATGACTAACCCACTTTAAGAAATAACGCGATAATAGGCTGGGTGCTTATCGCGCTTGAAGTTGGAGTTAGAACCAATAAGAGGCTTACTTATGAAAATTTGCGACAACGAAATGTGCCAATACCACAAAGAGATGCCGTCTTCACTAAGTGACGATGCACCAGTTGTTAGGGTTGCGGAAAGTACAGGGTACGGTGGTTTTAATAGTAAAGATATACATCGGCATTTGTACACGAGCCCAAGAAACAAATGGTACAAAATGTACCTTTGCGATGCCTGTCATAACGCTATTGAGCTGACAAAATAAAAGGTTCTAACTAGGCGCATAACGCGCAAGTACCCATCACAAATGTTTTAGCTTGATAATAAATTAAGCATCTATTTCGCGTAACTTTGCAGTGATGTAACGTGTGTACCGTTTCTCTAAATTACTAGCAGGTGCAAAGTGCAAACCATCACCGCTTGTAGTCAAACTCGCAAGAGTAGAAGGATTAACCCCTACATTATCCGCCATGTTAATTAAAGGAAAACCCCAGTATTTAGCAAGATTTTCTTGAGCAGTAACTACGTTACGTTCGCTAGTTGCAGTTGCACCTTTGTTGTGGTGATTGATAATAACAATGCGATAGTTCTTGTCATTCAGAACGGCTTTGGCATCTTGAATTGTTTTAATCAGAAAATTCATAGCCCCCAAAAACTCATTACGATTGTATAAATCACCAGCCGTTAAAAGTTCTTCACACGTCAAAAACGGGACGGAAATGTTCGGTAGTTGACCGTTGCGGTCATTAATACCGTAATCCAAAATAAACAGATTAGAAGCTGTGATGTTAGGTAATAATCTAACTTCATAATTGCTTGCAGTCAGTGCATCCAGCATTGGTTGAGTTAACACTGGCCCTCCACCGCTCAACGTTAAATAATTCGATGCACTAACGTTCAATCCTAAATTACCACCGTACCTAGCATCAACGTCTGCTTTTGATAGTGTAAACTGATATATAAAATCGGACTGTACAAACCAAGTTCCATCGGATTTTCTTGCGCGAACACGACCACCACTAATACTTTGCTTGTTTAATGTAGCAGATAGGTTTGCTGAGACATTCTCAGGATAGCCACCACCTGTAGGGATTGATGTCCCCAACCACAGAATTGTTTTACCTCTCCATGCGCTATCTGCTGAAACTTCGCTAGATAAGACGTAGCGGTTATACGGGATATAAACAGATGGGTATTGACTAGCCAAACAAAACATCACTGTACTGTCAGTAACGTTTGCATAAGAATAGCTAATTCTTATAAATGCGGCTGATGCATGGGTTGTAATCGTCGGTGGCACTATTCCATAATATGCAGTAGTGTTATATGCAACAACATTCATATTTACATCATACTGTACCCACACACCAAATTTTGAAAAAGTATAGTCAGTGGATGCAGTGATAGGGATAATATCGGATGTGTACCAAGCAACATTTGTTTTTGTTGTCGCGTACAATACTGCGCTAACTGTTGCACACGTTAATATAGTAGATGCAGAGTAAGTTTTAATATCAAACAAATTAGGCGACGATCTAGTCAGAAAACTTGTTTGACGGGCAGACAACAAAATAGAATTATCTAATTTATTGTTTAGAGTAATAGCTGGCTTGACTATACTTAAATCTAAGTATTGATTTGCAACTAATGATTTTGTTGCGTAAGTGTCTGCATCACCTAAAACTCCCCCTTGCTGTACGTCAAATGTTGCCCCTGTTAGCATTGAAGCACGAATAAATGCAGTAGTTGCACCAGTTGTAATTGTTGCCGTTAAATTCGTATAACTAATAAAAGTCTTATTAGCATCATATTGCGCCCACGCTCCGCTAGACGCAGTTTTTGTGTAAGGGGTTAGTGGTGTAACAGCAATGTAGTCAGATGCAGTAAAACTGGCAGCAGTAATCAGAGTGCCATCTGTATGAACAGTCTTGCCAACTTGCGAAGTTGCAGAATTAATTAAATTCTTACTAACGATTTTAGTAGTAACCCTAGTAGCTAGAGTATCTATGTAACTCTTTGAAGGGAGAGTATCTATGTAACTCTTTGAAGGGTAAGTTGCAATTAACACTGATACTGAAGAATTTGTACGACGATACTCATACGCAGCAACATCGCCAGAACCCTGCACTTTGAATGCTACGCCATCGGCTACTGCTGCGCGACCAGTCGGTTCGTCTACATAAACACCCGCTTGAATCAATGCCGCGTCTCTAGCCGATGCTGCTAAAATCCTATCTGCCAATGCTGCCGCTGCATCAATTTCAGCACTATTAGCCGCTGCAATAGCAGTAGCCGAAGCAGCAACGGCACCGGGGAATTCATTTGATAATGAATATATAGTCCGCCTTACACCACCTAACCTATCTGTAACTGTTTCGGCTGTTGAGTTCATTATTGCGCCAATATTATCGACGTCGATTTTGGCGTTGTTTAAATCTGTTACAGTAATTTGAGTCATAATATATCCTCACGGTTTGGTGCGGCCTCGCTGTCTGCTGCGTAGTAGCCTGAATCATAATTTATAGCAGTAACTTTAACATAACTATTATCAGATATATTCACTTCTTGCACTAAATAACTGTTAGCACCGTCCGCGCTATCTGCCCCAAAACTAAATATTGTTCTTACGCCAATATCACCACCGTTTGTAGTGTTTATCGCTTCGCTAGGCGCATAATCTAAAACAACCTTATTCGCGCGTGTCCCTGCGGTTACACCGATTGACTCAAGCGAACCATCACGCTTTATTAACAATATGCTGTGAGTGCCTACGCCAAAAGTAACGTTCCTTGATAATGTCAAGATTAGTCCATCTTGCGCGATAACTTCACCATCTTGGCTATCAAATCGCGTATTATCGACAATATCAATGCGCTGATTAGGCAACAATAAACGTCCATCGGTTGTTGTTTCTGTCTCAATACTCACTCGCTGCAATAGTAATTTGTTGTACTCTCTATTTGCCCTATACCATGCTTGTGTATAATTCCTAACACCTGCTAACTCTATTTTTTTATAGTTTGTTGCGCTTAGGTCAAGCGGTAGTTTAATTGTTTCTTGTGCATCACTTTCACTGTCGTTATAAACAAATTCTACACCATCATATTGGTCATCAGATGCAAATTTTCGGCTAACAACATCGCTTGCAGGCTTCTTGTTTCTATGCGTAAATAGTGCGGTACTTGATGTTTGCAACCCATCAAAACTAAATCTAATTTTACCATTTTGGCGATACGCTAAACAAAAACAAGCGTCAGCAATCATGCGTACCGTTTCTTCAAAAGATATATTATCAGAGTCTAACGTGTAGCTAAACTCTAAGTTATCTATACCCCCCGTCCAAGATTCGTTATTTATATTGCTATACCATGTTTGGTATATTTGCGGCATATCTACATCATTAACAATATCAAGATTACCTATTGTTTTGTCTTTTGAGATTGCAGCAATAATATCGGGTGGGTTATTTGTTTGATAAATAGTTCCGCTAGATATTGAGCCATTATTATTAAATTCACCGCTAAACACAGTGCCATTGTAAGTTGGGATTCTACGCCCTGCAATACAATTAAACTTACGCTCTTTTAGCGCAAGGGCGCGTGTGGTTGCTTTAGTTAGTGTTTGCACTGTGGTTACGTTGCCAAAATCTGTCACGCTTAATTCACTAACCGCACTTAATGACTCATATTTTATTTCATCAACAACCGACCCTCCAAAACTAAAATCGTGGTAACTTGTACGTCTCACTCTAACCCTTGTTGCGCCCGTCCACCCTGTTGTTATCTCGATTGTCTTTCCTTTTAAATTACTATCAACTCCGCTTATTGTGTCGCTGTGCGTATATATTGAGCCAGTCGGCACATAAGTCCCTACAACAAGCTCCTGATAGTCAATTTCAAAATTAACAGGTAACGTTAATTTTCCATCATTATTTTCATAAAATAAACCTTGTTGCGCTACAATATTTATCCATACTTGCGTCATGTCAGCATCTTTCAGAGTCACCCATGACGTATATTCAGGCTCTGACGTTGTGCTTGTTAACGTAGCAATGCTAGTTGCTGTGCTGCTAAATGTCGCTGTTGTTAGCTCGATAACATTAGTCCCCAACCCTAGCTTGTTTGCAATAGTGTATGTGCCGTCATACCCTGTCGAACCTGTCACAATAAAATCACCGCCAATGGTTAAATTATCGTATAACTCATTACTCATTCCGCCAATTTTATCACCAACAGTTACAGGCGATGCCGAAGCCTCATAAAAGTCTATAAAGTCAGTATTAGTTATTAGTGTAAACTGATTACGCGCTTGTAATGTTTGACCATCCACGTTATTAGATTTTTTAACTAATCTTACAGGCTCACTAATACCGCCACCAATCTTTAAAAAAGGGCTGCCACTATTGGGTGAAGTAAAAGGGCTATAAAACTCAGCACTTGCGCCAGTAACATCGCTAACAAGTGAATCACCGTCTCGCACATCATCAATATCGTACCAACCGCGCCCAATGCACATATAGCTATATTCGTATTGTGTATTGTTAATGTATTTAGAGTAAACAGGCTGCAATAATGATGGATAAGAGCGCACAGTGCCGAATATATCTTCAATACGCTGCAATATGCGCGGCTCGTTTGTACGTCCCGCTAACGCATTGTTAGGGCTTTGTTGTGAGCGGTTTATGTTGTTTGGTAGTGTTGGTGTTGGTATAAGTTGTTTGGCTAGATAATCAATGCCTCGCACTGATACCGACCAAAATGGGAAGAATAAATCAAGCGCACTAGCAGGGCTGTTTAAAACAACATAATCCCCATCGGCTGCCATTAGTTTTTGCACATCTTTAGTTATATCAGTTTCTAAACTTGGTTGACCATCAAACACCACAAAATTAACTAATTTGCTTTTATTATCTAAAATCCAACGGCCAACGCTTTCGGCTTCGTAAACTGTACAGTCACTACTAAATACACCATCATAAAAACTAATTTTTACAGTCATAGCTATAATACTCAATAAGCCCGTAATCATCTGCTATCTGTGTTAACGGCTGCCATATCACCATATTACGCAAGCTATGCAACACGCCACCGTTATAATATAACCCACAATGCGTAACTTTTTTAAACTTACCAAGCAAAACCACAAAATAATCCATAGGCTTATCTTGCTTAGTAAATCCGTGTTTATTGTTATGCAATGCTAATCTAAACGCATTAGCTACATCGCGCATTGAGTCGGTTTTGGGCGTGTAATCATCAAGACTTAACCCTAACTCATTTACATAAACATCGGCTACTAACTGCCAACATGGCGGCCATTCGTAATGTTTGGCGATATAGCGTTCTATCATAAAAACCCTCTTAACATAGGGAATCTATTAAACGTATAAAGCTCGCCTGTTTTAAGCACATTAAGTTTACGCGCCACGGCTGATATAGTAGCAGTGCCTCGATTGTAATTTATTGACTCAGCTTGTAATCGCTGTACGGCTTGCGGCTCGGTTAAATCATTGGACAAATAAGCACGATAAGTAATAATGATTTTCTCTGTTGTGCCTAAAGGTATTCTGTCTAACTCTGTTCTTAGTAGGTTTTCTGCATCGGTTGTATCAATGCTAATTGTGAATTTTTGGTCTAAATTGTCGGGGCTTCCTGCCAATCCGACTTGAAAATTAGTAGAGCGCACAATAAGCGTATTACTATCTTCATCAACAACAGCACCATCCACAGGCTCACGCCATAAATGATAAGTCTGTGTTAAGTTAGAGTGAGATATACTTATCACTTCAATCATGTATTTTGTTTGTGGCGCACTAGCCAAAAACTCACGCAATGCGGCTTCTACATCTAAACTCATACTAGCACCAACGTATCTTCTAACGTAAACTCAGCAAGACGGTCTATAAGCTCACCAACGTCTCCGCTTGTTTCCCAAATAGCTAATACTGTTTCAGTGGCTTCATCATCAAAATCATACGCGCTTGAATCGGCCTCGACTTGAAAAGTCACTACAAAATTATTGCCGTCTGTTTCTGCCACATTAACCGATTGCGGTATGATGTTTACTTCATGTTGTTGTAATCCTGCGCCACTATCTAACGGCATATTAAAAGACAAAGAGCCTTTTTTAATGATGTTATAAAAAAACAGTGTCCATACTTGATAGTGGCTTGCTGTACACGCTAAAGCCACGTTAAACAATTGTACGCCTCTATCATGGCTTAACGCATAGCGATTAAATCCACCCTCAACCTCGGTACGACTTACACCACCAGCCGAACCATGACTATAGCCGCTTGGCGAAGTAACGGGGTATAAATCACGCGGTAAATTGATTGCGGTCATTTTAGCGTCTCCGCTGTAAATTATAAGACTGTTGCTGGGCGCGGCTAATCTTGCTGTTAGGGTCTCTAGTTTGTGCTGCTACTGCTTCAATCACGGTTAAAATAAGCTCACCGTCAGGCATTCTACGCTCTTCAGTGCGGTCTATTTTACCCGTGGTTTGATTAACAATCGTCACTTTAGTATCACCACCACCTAACTTATGATTAGGTGTAACATGGCCGTTGCTGCCCATCGTGATAATCTCAGCACCACGCTCGCCCACTAAGTATTGATTACCTGCTTGGACATCACCACCCATTGCTCTTGCACCGCTAACATTTTGAGCAACATCTACAACAGCAATTGCGCCCATTAGTGCTATATTTGCATATCCTAAACCGCGAATCATTGCGGCATGAGCTGTACCTGCAACTAATAAAGCGGGGTTTGCAGTCAATGCTGCTGCCATTGCATAGCTTGCTTGAGTTGCAATAGCTGATTGTTCTACCATTAAAGCCGCTTGTGCAATAGCAATAACTTTTTGAGCAACAAAAGCCGCCTGTGCAATAGCATTGTTTTCGTGGCCAGTCTTTCTAGCCAATTCAAGTATGCTACCTCCTAAATCAGACATCATTCCTAATTCTGTTTGTTTTATCGCTGTTTGTTCTGCTGCTGTATCACGCTGTATTGCTAGTTTATCAGCACCATATTGTTTCTCGTTGTCATGCCGTAGCTTTGCGGCCTCAGCATCAAAATCTTTAAGCCTAGCCTCAGCACGTTGAATAATAGCCTCACGCGCCAAATAGGCTTGATAAACAATCTTGTTTTTAGTGGCGTAGCTATTGCGTAAAGCGTCAAGCTCTTGGCCTTGTTGCGCCATAAAATCATCGGTTTGTTGTTGGTTAGCCTTTGCCTCTTCTTCAGCTTTTAAAGCGTCAATTTTAGCGGCTTGGATTCGTAACAACTCTTTTTCTTTAGGTAATAATTTACTTAACTCTGTGTTTTTTAAATCAAAGTTAAGCTTGGCTAGTGCGCTATCATCTCCCCATAGCTCAATCTGTTCTTTTTGACTTAATAGCAAATCTTCGTAAGAGCGTTTAAGCTGTTCGTTGTCTTTTGTTTTGTCATTAGCTGCTTTTTTTGCGGCTTTCTCTGCATCTTTTTCAGCTTGTATCTGTTTTTTGCGCTCCTCAAAAAGCTCTTTAGTGGTTTTTTGCGTTTTTTCTTTTTCGATGGAATCAAGTATTGACTCAAATTCTTTTTGTGAACGCAATTCTTCACGCGCTTTTCTTTCGTCTCTAATTGCTTTAACTGTTGCATCACCTGAATTAAGACGCGCCTCACGTTCCGCCAAAATTGATGCAATAGAGTTTTTACGCTCGTTATCTAATTCGCGCCATCTTTCAGCACTAATAATTAGCCCCTCTTTGACATAATCAAAAAAAGACTTAACCTCGACCTTTGCTATTTTAAATGAGGATGCAATGTTTACGGGCAACTTAGTAAAAGCATCACTTAAAAACGAGGCTGTATCGCCACCATCTTTTTTAAGAACACCCATATACATTAAAAGCTCTACAGTGCCGCTAGAAACATCGTCTATGGCATAGCTCCATAGCTTAAATTGATATGCTGTATTTTCTAATGGTGTACCACTATCTAACCAATTACTAATACCCTCTAATGAGCTAACGAGCGAATTACTTGCGCCAACTGCTGTATCTAATTGACCAACAAAAAGAATCATAGAATTTTTAAGTTTTGTTGATGCTTGCCCTATGGTCGTGTTTGTTTTCGCGTACAAATCGTCAACAACTTGAGATTGTTCTTTTAGTGCTGATATTAAAATATCACTGGTTAGCAGTCCCTCTGCTGCTAGTTTTCGTAACTCGCCCTTTGGAATTTCCAATGCTCTAGCAAATGCGTCTAATGCAGCAGGTGCGTTTTCTGCCACGCTGTTAAATTCATCACCACGAATCACACCACTTGCCAAAGCTTGACCAAATTGCAAAATAGCGGCCTCTGCGCCTTGTGTACTTGCTCCTGATATTGCTAATGTTTTTGCAAATGTTTCAGTTATTCTCGAAACATCAATCATTGAAACGCCTAACTTTTCTGTGTTTTGACTAATTTTAAAATATAAGTCTGCTGTTGCTGCTAATCCTTGTCCTGTTTTTTTAGCAATTTTTGCAACTTCTTCAGTAGCGTATCCAAGCTCTGTTGTTGAATTAGTTACAAGTTTTAGTTTGTTTTGTAAGCTTGTATAAGCATCGGCATACTCAATTATTTTACTTGTGGCAAATAGCCCTGCCAATGCGCCTGCCATGCGTTTTAAAGCGTTTTCTGTGTTGTTGCCTGCGCGTTGTAAACGTCCTAACGCTCGCTCACCATCGCGTAATCGTCTAGTATCAACACCAAGCCCAATCATCAATAAATCTGCCATCTTATCACCTCTTTTTACCGATTGAGCGTAGCGCGTTTTTAACACTGTTAGCCACTTGTGCGCGTTTATCTTGAGTCATTACACGAACCATAGGCATAGGACACAACGGGTCTGTTGCCTCGTTTAGCATATCAGCATACACAAGACTTAGCTGCATAATTGTATCAGCTTCCCATGAGTCTAGCACATAACCCGATAAATCAGCCCACGCTTTTAACTCAGTCCAAGATAGCCGTTTTGCTATACCGTCATTATAAGAGATTGTGCCAGATTCGTGCAGTAAATTGATAAGATAAAGCCCACTCGTTAAAGTAGGCATATCAGGTGTTAGGGTAGGATTGTTTTGCGTGAATTGCTTTAGGCGCGTAATACGATTGTATTCTTTCGCGCCTTTAGTTTGCGGACAACTATGCCACCATGCTTGTTGTCTAGCGTAGAGTTTAAGATTCTCTACGCATTGATAAAAAAATGGGCGCGGTCGCTAATAGCATTATCAATCTGTTCTTTAATCCAGTTATAACGTGTATAAAGACTGACAGCATTATCAAAGCTAAACTCAATAACCTTGCTACCCTCAGAGATACCTTTCCAGCCTAATGTACATTGTGCCAATAGCTCGATGGTATCGCGCTCATTTGCGTTTAAGTCCAACTCTTTAGACTTACGCGCTATCTGTGCCTTAGCTCGGGTTTTGATTGCGTTTTTAAACACAGGCGAGTCATGGCCAACAATTTGCACTTCAATATCAGGCAAAAACTCACCAGTCACAGGGTGCTTTAATTGAATAACAGCATCATTTTTTGGTAATAAAGTCGATAAATCCATAATAGCCTCTATTTGTTTTGTTGCCCCTATTGCTAGGGGCGTAATGGTTTAAAGATTATGGCAAGGCAACAGAGATAACGTCAGTGTTTAACTCAATATTGATTGCGCCAGATAAAATCTGGTCAACACTGCCAGCGTTTGTTTTAAACGACATAATTTGGCCGCTAAAATAATCAACTGTGCCATCTTGATAGGTTACTTTAAAAGCATAGTTATTATCAGAATCAACAGCCGCGTCACAAATGACTTGACCAGCGTCTGCTGCATCAATACCAAGTTGCAAAGCTAACGTGCCGTTATTATAAGAGCCTTTGCGTTTGATAGTTTTTCGTGATGCAATTGGGTTGTGTGTGACTGTTGAGTATTCTTTGCCATACTCGCCCAAATCAGTTACTTCGCCAATTAGAGCAAAGGTTAATGCCTCATAACCTGCTTTGTTTTCTGTTGCTGGCAATGTGGCACTAATGCCGATTGTTGTACCTGCGGTTGTTTGTACGTTTGAATCTGTCATTTTGAGTTACCTCGTAATCTGTTGATATGGGACGGTTACAGGCAACATATACCACCCGTCTTGTGCAAAACCAGTGTTTACGCTGCCTGTTTTGTCAATGCGTACATTATTAGATAATACCGTATTTCTTGCGAATGCGCTTAAAATTAAATCCGCAATTTGCGCGGCTCTTACTGTACCTGTGCCATCTTTTACAAAGATAGAGCATTGCATTAAACCTAGCGTTTGGCTTGTTGTTGCTATGCCTACGGGGATGGTATCAGCGCGTAACAAAGTCACTCGGATATGCTCGCCTGTTGGCGGATTAGCTTTGTTTTTGTTGGGGCTGTTAGGGTAGTAAATAGTTGGCAATGTGCCACTAATAGACTCTAGTTTGTCAAAGAGTGCTAACTCAATTTGTGCTTGACTCATTGTACACTCCTCACGGCTTGCTCTAACTCATACAATGCTAGTCTAGCACTGACTCTAACCATGCCGTTAGGTGCTTGCTGACTGTGGCCATACTCTAACTTTTTAGCGTATGGCAATTTGTTTGTTAGATAAAATACATGGCCATCGGCTTGTTTAGCAAAAGGGATAACATGGTCAATTGAGCCGTTACGATTAGCAGGTTTAACAGCACCATTATATGGTTGGTCTAGCGATGCTTGCCAATTTGCTCTAAATAAACCTGTATCAACAGGACTCATGCGCTCTACTCGTGCGCTGATATTGATACAAAAAGCCGCCACCGCTTTAGCTTGTGTAATTGCTAACTTACGCGCTAGTTTCTCAATATCGCTATTAAATGACATTATAAACGCCCCTGCACAATGTACAAAATACTTGTATCGCTTGGTTTAATCTCTTTAAGCCCAATAATACTATATTGCAATCCGTTTGTTTCGATGCGCTGTTTTGTGCTTAGTGTAAATGCACTAGACACCAAAAACTTAACATCATGCGCGGCTAGTAAAAAATCATTGTTATCTGAGGCATTAAAACTGCTTTGTACTAGCTTGATTGTTTCGCTCGATTGGCTAACAGTAGGCTGATAGTCTGTGCCTGTGTTTGTCTCACTAATAAGCAAAGCATCACGGCCATTTTCGCGTATCAATCGCTCAGATAATGCTGCTAAATTAGCGTAGTTAATGGCCATTTATAGCGTCCTCATAACTGCCGTACTTGATGCAATATAGTCGGCTAAGGCTGCATTGATAGAACGTGCAATCGGTGCGCTTGATGCGTTTGGCTGATACTCTACTTCTAGCACGTCCACTTTCTCACGCTTTACTGCTCGCTCGACTGTGGCCAAAGGGTCATAACCATTGGCAATTGATAACGCGATAACGTGTTGCGCTTTAATAATACCGCTAGGCACTACATCAGACGCTAACAACACATTATCTACATAAACATATTGACGCGGCCAGTTAAGCACTTGGTCATCGTCTGTTTTGTAGCCTTTCCAGTTTTGTGAGTCTAAATAATCTAAGGCTTTTGTTAAATAAATGGCTGCGTTAGGTGCGCTAATAGTCACACCACGCGCCAATGCAAAGGCAATCAAAGCATCGTCTGTTGTATAGCCTATTGTTACCGTCATTTTTTAACCCTCAAAAAAGGGGCAATTACGCCCCTTTGATGTTGCTGATTAACCAAGCAAGGTGGCGGTATGTTCAGGCTTGATGTTTTTAACACCCCATGCCAACGCAATTTCATAACGGATTTTGCGGTAGCCGGGATACATTGACACTTCAAAAGCCAAGCCGCTGCGTGGGTCTTGAATCGTCATAACATCTAACGCCAAATCACCTTCTTGTGGACGCTCAGGCATACGAGTAGCCAACACAATCGCGCTACGGCTAAACGCCATGTTACGAGGCGATGTTGCGAGTACAGTAATGGCACGAGTAGCGACACCTTGCGCTTTGCGTAAGCCGGGTGCGGCTAAAGTAATCGTATCACCGCTTGCAGGGTTTGCACCTGCGAAGCTAACAGCACTAATAACGTACTGGTTAGTATCGTTAGCAAAGGTAATAACGTCACCTGCTGCAACTACGCCTGTGCCTGCGGTAGCTAACGGGATTACTTTTTGACCAACAGTGAATGCTGCGCTTGTGCTTGTGGCATTAGCCATTGCGCCACTGGCAGGGTTATAAACTTGTGCAGATTCGCGAATGGCCACACCGCTAGGCATGGTTAAAACACCTTGACCTGCCAATGTTTCGGCTGCTTTATCACGGGCTGAATTGATGTTAAACAAGGTCTGTAAATTCGCACCTGCGTTAGTATCAATAACTAACTGCAAATCGCTTGTTGGTGCGCCATTGTCAACCAAGATTTTACGCGCTGCGCTTAATGCGGCTGTATTAGTGATAAATGGCACAGTGCCAACTGTACCTGCTGCGCGGCTTGTGGTTGCATATAATGCGGCAAGGTCTAGCTCGACAGCATTGGCCAATGTACGCATGGCTTGGGCAATTTGATTAGCGCGAATAGTTAAATAACCTGCGCCACTATTTAAACCCACTTGCTCGTTACCTTCCCATGAGAACGGCACGGCTTTGGATTTAGTAATAACAATGCTTGTACTACCAATCGTTTGGTCGGCTGCGCTAGGGACAGACATGGCAGGCGCGGTATCAATCATGCTATTGCTAGATGGTGCAACAGGCACAACAACAGACTGATTAACAGCCGCCCGATTAACGCTAGAGTCAACAGTAACCGCAGGGATAAAACCGATAAGCTCACGACTAACAACATCAAGAGCCGCGTATAAGTCAGGGATTAAACCTGTTAAAGTGTTAGACATAATAAAAACCTCTAATTAGTGATTGTGCCGCCACTTTTAAAATGTGCAGCCCTTGCGCTTTGACTCATTGCGTCAAATTGCGCTCGTGTGATTGTTTTAGCAGCACCGCCACCATTTGAAGCATTAGTGCCAAAGCCTCCACTTGATGCTTGAGCTTTGAGCATTGCGGCATAAGTTGGAGACTTGATTACGTCTGCTTTAAACCCTGCCAAATCTAACGAAGTAGCACCGCCTTCTTCGTCTTTAAAACTGTATTTGTCCGTTTCAGGGTCATAATCAACCCGTTCGCTAATCAATTTTTTAAATGCTTTCGCGCCCACTTCTGTTGCCAATGTACTTAAATCACTAACAACAGCATCACGCGCCTTTTTAATTACGACTGCATCACGCTTAGCGATGCGCTCTTCAAATTGTTTAATCGTTTCACCGTGTCGCTTTTCGCTATCTGCCAAAATCTCATCAATCTTACCTTCGGCTTTTAGCTTTTCAAGTGCCTTCTTTTCAGCCTCGGCTTGTTTAACAGCTTCTTGACTCTTAAAGCCTTTTAACTCGTTTGCTAGTGCGTCTCGCTCTTCGCCCTTGCGCTTCATTGCGCCCACGACAGTTACAAAGTCTTTGTGCTGATAAATCTTAGCACCGTCTTTTTCAACTTCTACATAATCAGCATGATATTTTTCTGGAATATCTGCCAAATCTTTAACTTCAATCATAATCAAAACCTTTGATAAAGTGTTACACAGTAACGCTAATTTATTGTACGCTATTTTGTACGGTTTGCAACATTGGCAAAGGGATAGCCTCAATCATTGAGATAACATCCTCAGCCTCACCCGATATAAACCCACCTGCTATCAATTTTTCAATAGCCATCTGTGGAGTCATCAATCTATCAAGCACTAATTCGCGTATGGCTCGCACTTCATCGGGTGTTAGCGTAGTAGATGTAAATTCACGATTAAGCACCAAATCAATATCAGACGGCATCAACCCTACGCCCTCAAAGTCACCACAATAAGCAATGATGTTTTTATAAGCTCGCTCGATATTATTGCTCAGCAAAGTAAGCACCGCTTTTTCGTTTGCGTCCTTAATCTCGACCTCGCCTAACGTCTGTTGTTGGTTGTCCTCCGTTTCAAAACGGCCACCGATTGCCCGTACTTGTTTCGCGTTTTCTTCCATATATTTAAAAAGCGCGTCACCATCAGCCGTTAGCTTTAAAATATCCATAGTCACGCCATCTGGCAAAAAGTTATGCACTCCTGCGCCCATTGCGAAGTATTTACGACCATTGATAATATCAAACTGCTCTTTTTTGCTTTCGTCCCATCCGCTCGAGTAACTTGTATCCTGCAAGATGCGTAACCGCTCTTTTAAATCAGCACTTACTTGATACCGCGCGTGGGCTTTGTGACAAAGTGGCGATAAATAGCCCGCGCAAATTGGCAGTTTACCTGCGATAATGCGCTCACTTTGTACAATCTCAATCGGTATAAAAGTCATGCTTTTGCCGTTGGCCTTTGGATAAATGCGCTCCTCTTTTTGGATAACGCTTTTACCGTCTAACACTTCCAACTCTTGCCAGTAGCCTAATTCGTCAATGCCTAACTCTAACGAGATTGTTGCAACAAATGAAACACCGCCATCATTTCGTCTAACTTCGTTATGCTCTAATCGTGCGTAAGTTATTGTTAATCGTCCGTTAATCTTACCAAATGCCCAATCAACTAAGGCCTCCCTCGGATAATGTTTGATAGATGCGCGTTGATTAAGTGCGGCTTTATCTGCTATCGACAATTCAATATCAAGCCCACTTGGTAATTGGTCATACTCAGCAAGCAAAATATGATAACCAACTTGCAAGCAATTACTTGCTGTAATCTCAATAGATGCTTGTAATGAGAGCCAGTCACCGTCACTATCATCTTTTAAATATTCAAGTTTTGGTGGCAAATCAACCTTTGCATTGTGTCTAAACATTGCCCCTAGCAAGTCGTTTAACGTGCGGCTTGCGAAGTCTTCAACCTCAGCACCCATCTTGTACGCTTCATAACGTCTTACTTGTTCGGGTGTATTACATTCTAATTGGTTAGGGTGTGGTAAAAATGTCACACCCTCACGCTTGACCGCTGCCGCGCCCTCGATGAATTTGCGTACCAAAAATAGCTCTGTTTCGGCTGTGATATAGTCAGGGTGTTTTGTGTTTTCTATGTTCATAGTTTGGCTTTCCTAAAAGCAAAATCGTAAGCGTCAAGGGCTTTCATTTCTTTGAGCGTTAATGGTCTGCCGTTCATATCTGTAAATTTATCCATTGATAAACCACCCTCTTTAAACAGTTTAGCGCGTGTTTTACCCAATGACGACTCTATAAACCAGTCGGGTTGTTGTCTCATCCAAGCGTCCATATTTGTTTTAGCGTTAATTTGCCCTGCGTCAAATATAGCACTATCTTTACGCCCTGTATAAGTAACTTTACTTGGTACTTCTTTTGGGTCTTGGCCTTGCGCTCGTTGTTCGTCTGCCTTTGCGCGTCTAGCATCTAGTTTATCATTCTTTTTATTAAATGATTCTTCAGCTGTTTGTGTGTCATTACCGCCCACGGCTGCCTTAGTACCGCCAAATGGGTCAAAACCAATAGGCACTATTTGCAACAAAGAACGACAATTAAAATGTAAAGGGGGTTTAGGTGTAGCAGGGTCATCAAGTGCATAAATCTTTTGTAATGTGCCAAAATGCCTACACGTTAGCGTAGTACGATTGTCGAATGTGGCTAAAAAGACGCGGCCTTGTATTAAGTCTGCATTAGCTTGCGCTGCTACGTCTCTAGCTGCGTTTGCGTAATGATTAGCACCTGTACGCACTAACGCCTCGGCCTCACGCGCTCCCGTGTTCGATATTAAACCATCAAGATAATTATTTGCTTTTGTACCAACAAGGCGTTTTGTCATCTCGCCTACTGTTGCGCCTGATTCATACCCTGCTCGAATTGTGTTGTCAATAATGCGTGTTTGTGTGCTGTTTGATGCGCCTGCTACATATTCGCGCCATGTACCAACTTGAGATACCGCACCAGCCAAAACCATCGGAGTATTAACGGCTTTTGTTATTGCCGCTTCGCTGATAGCTGTTGCACCCGATAACTCACCAACAACATGACTAGCTTCATATTTAGCTAAATCAAACATATCATTGGTTGTTCCCTCCCACATTTTACCCATCTTTTCGCTAACCATCAGCGCAACATTGGCGCGTAATTTGTCAAACTCTTTACGGCTCATTGTTGGCTCGTAGTCAACAAGTGCGGCCTTGACAGCTTTTGATAAATCAAAATAGGACGGCATAATGCGAGACTGTACAATACCTGTAACCAGTCGAGATACAGCTAACTCATGTCTTAACGCGCTGTCTGCTGTAATCATTAAAACATTCCCATGGTGATACCGCTTGATGCTGTCTTACGCACTGGCATCTCATAAACAATTGGATAACCCGTTGCATCGTTTTGATGGTCAAAGCCGCTGTGTTTGTCAGGCTCTCCGTTTTTATCGTATGCCTGTTGTTCTAAACACGCAACAACATCGGGACACTTTCGCGCATTAACCCACATTTTGCCTTGTGACAATGCGCCATTAACTGCCAATATCCTATCTTTAACTCGTGGATTTTGAGCATTAACTTTAACAATAAAACCAGCTTGTCTTAATAGTGATATATCTGATTCGCTAGCATTAACCGTTTTACGGCTGTTACCACTAGCATCGGGATATATTGTTATTTTGTGGCCAGTGAATCGCTCTTTTAAAATCGTACACAGTTCGGGCGTGTCGTAAATACCCGTTAATTGGTCAACACAATGCCACCCGTTAGGGCGTTTAACATAGATTGTTGATGCCATTGCGCCTACGTTAAAATCTTGACCAATAAATAAAGGTTCACCCTGTTTAATAGCCTCATTAGACGCGCAACGGTGGCGGTCATAGCTAGTGTAAATCGTGCCGCTTGTTAAATTAGTGAATTGCCCGTTTAGGTAGGCATCAATCAACTCTAACGGATAAGACTCTTTTAATGAAGATATATAATCATCGGGTAAATTAGCTTCATTGTCGTATGTTGACGCATGAATAACGCCATAGTTGGATTTTAGCTCAGGTTTTTGACTTGGTAGCTTTACAAATTGCTCATGTACAAACTTAAAGCCTTCGGGTGTTGTTGTTACGTCAATTCCGTTTCGTAATCCATCAGCTTTATATCTCATACGCGCGATAATCTTGCGCCACGCATGACGCGCCTTGTCAGTCGGCATAGTGTCTAATTCGTCAACTAAGGCATGGCCGATTTTAAACCCAATAATTGTTGCAGGTTTATCCATTGAGCGGCAAATAATAGTCCCTATTTTTTGACCATTGCGCGATAAATGGACTTCTTTATGACTAACCTGTATATCGCACTCCAACCCCCAATCCTCTGCTACTTCTTCGATTGTTGGGTAAAAAATATCTCTAATTTGTGAATAGGTCGGGGCAAAATAACCCGCAGGAATGTTAGGATGTTTAATAAAATGTAGGCATAGATTAGCACAACCAACCCATGTTTTGCCGCTTCCAAAGCCTGCCACAAATGCTCTAAACTTGTTAGGCATCTTGGTAAATTCGTATTGTGGGCTATTGAGGTTAGGCATTTTTACGTGCATCGACAACAGTAATTGTTATCTCATTGTTTTTTGGTAAGTCTGCACCATTCGCGCCTGTGTGTTCTTGCACGTTTGTCTCTTTCCAACCCATGCGCGTCTTAGCCCAAAACATTGCCGCCCTTACGCAATCACTATATGTTGCGCCTGTAGTTAATGCTTGGCCGCTTGCCGCTTGGTATAAAAACTTGCCTACATTTGCATTTGCTTTAATCGCGCTGTTTTCTAATTCTTCACGATAATACTTATAAAGCGTTTTATCATCAATGCCGATATATGCAGCAACTTCTTTAATAGGCACACCATAAGAACGCAATGCAATAATTTCTGCTCTTGTTTTTTCTGTTGGTTGGTGCAATGGTTTTGACATGGCTAAGCCTCATTTGTTTTTTTTGAGGCTGCATAAGGTGAATGGAGCGTGATGGTTGGAATCGCACCACCGCCCACTAACTGGTCGCTAGTGGTAGCCTTTGTATCACGCTTAATTGATTCACCTTTATACATGCCCGCGCCCATTTCGTCAATCTTTGAAAAAGGAATAATTGGCACTGTAAGACGCGCTTTTGCTGACTCATTAAGAAAGTAAATATATCGAAGTTGGTAGCCTTCTATTGGTTTCCACCCAGCATCCGCATAAGGCTTCATTGATGCACCCCCTCCAAAAAAACCATCAAGCATCGACTTTGCTTCAGATTGCACTTTTTTGCTTCTTCCGTCTGTCAAGGAGGTTCTTGAAAATCTCTTTCCCTGCGGGCTTTGCCATACTTGGGTATTCTTTTTAATCTGCGTCAAAACAAAACCACTTGCGCGATAAATTGCGCCATCTCCGCATTGTGTGCCATCGCTAAAAGAAAGAATCCACTCAATATGAGGGTAATGTTTTTTTATTAGTCTAAACGCCACTGCCATACAACGGCTTTCACTGTTACGCGGCAATCGGTCACTAAACGCCATGCGGTTTAGCTCTAGCATTCCCGTCCATACTGTACCGCTAACCAAAGGTAACACCTTGCGCTTATCCAATGGCGACCCAAACGACATAACACCCTCTAGTTTGTCGTTAAGGTACGCACCAAAGTGTAACGTGCTATTGTTTACTACCTTGCCGCTATAATGAACCCGCTTAACAAGCGCATTGGCTGCCTGTGCTGTGATAGGCTTTACAATAATATCTTTTGCACTAACCATTGCGAGCCTCTAACCATTGGGTGCATATTAAAGCGAGTGCGTTGCCGTTGCTGTTTTCATTTAACCCTGTATCTGCTATTGGATTGGTACGCGCTAAGGTTATTGCATTTTCAACAATAGCTGCTTGTTCATCGTGTAGCGTGAATGTTTTTTGTTGAAAGGGTTCTTTATCACCGCTTGCCAGTTCAGGCATACCCACTTCCTCGCTTTCGTCAAAATCAACCGCGCTGATTTCCTCTAGCTCAAAACCAGTTAGCTCCAAATTAAAACCATTATCTGCAAGTTCTGCAAACTCTACGCGAAGCATCTCATCGTCCCATCCTGCATCAAGTGCTAGACGGTTATCAGCAATGATATAAGCGCGTTTTTGTGTGTCGCTTAAATGGCTAATTTGTAGCACTGGTACTTCTTTCAAACCTAACTTTTGAGCGGCCATAACGCGGCCATGCCCAGCGATAATGCCGTTGTCTTTATCAATCAAAACGGGATTAAGAAAGCCAAACTCTTTAATGCTTGATGCGATTTTATTTACCTGTACATCGCTATGGGTTCGGCTGTTTCGCGCATAAGGAATTAAATCTGAGACTAAAACCGTTTTATAGTTCGGATTATCTGTACTCACGTCATTACCCCAACCCTTTAATAAAAACCCACAACAATAAAAACGGAAAGCTGACCATTGCTAAAAGCGTATAGATAAAAAAATAGTTAGGCTTCATTTGCCGCGCCACTCTTTAAAAGACTGTTTCAATTCTGGCAACGCAATAATTATCTGTATGACTGTGTATAGTATTGTCGCCAAAATTAGCCAGTCTTGTAGTTGTATTTCTGCCAATGTCATACCCGTTACAATAATAGGCGGTGAAGTTTTTATAGCTGCCATACTTAACCCATGCTCGATGTGTTGTGATGTATCAGTCATATTATTTTGCACCGATTGACTGCTCTTTTTTGAACACGCCTAACAAGCCCAAAACGATTAACGGTACGCCACTTGCATAGTCACCTTTTAAACACTCGCCTACGCCCTGAAAAACAGCCGCTAACCCTGCATAACTTGACGGCTCTTTTAAACGGTCTTTTACAGAGTCCATGACTTCCCCCTAACTTAATTAAGTGATTGTATAAACTATACCACACTAAAAAACAAACGCAAAAGTTAAGCAACCCCAAACATTAACTTAGTTAATGCCCAATACTGCTTCCTATCGTCTATGCCGTTTAGTCCTCCGTTGATTGCTTTAGTACAAGCTGTTATCGCGCCAACGTCTGCCCATCTATTTAGATTGTTAGACTTCCAAAACCAACAAGCACTTGCTACTGCATGACGTGGGTTCTCTAGCAAGTGAGGGTTTTTTAATAGATTTAGGCGCATGGCTTGGCCGCATTGTTGATGATTATAACGTCCTGTAATTTGTATTAACCCACGACCTTTGTATAATTGCCCATCACCATCTTCTTCGGGTGTATTGCCTAGTCTTAATGCTAGTCGTCCTGTATCGTATTTTGACAAATAAGCATTGCTGCCAAGCTCTGCTAACCACTTAAACTCCCCCGACTCATGCAATACTTGAGCTATAAACATCGCTTGACGCTCTTGTGTGTTAATCAGCCACAACGGCATTATCTCAGCAAGTAACGCAGCAAATACAACGCAACGCTCTTTGCCTTGTTGCGTCTTGCAACATCTTTGTAAGCCCTCGATTGTAAGCATGATTAACTCTTGTAACAATTAGCAGATTGTCCGATTGTAGCTTTATAACCAATTATTACAAGAAATAAAAAAGCCCATTTCGGGGCTTTTTGTTTATAAATCCATCTCTACTTGTTCGCCTCCACTAAACGCCTCGCAAGATTCTGAACAGCTCCCTGTTTCGTAACTGCTTCTCAATGTTTTTATCAATTTATCGCGCGGCATTTCAGCGTATAAATCAATAATTGATTCTAAACTCATTCTTTGTCTATACATAGTATTGCTGGGTTCTTTTCGTGTTTCAACTATCCGCACATCGTCAGAGTTTATCATTTTGATAAACTTATCTGCTAGTTGCGGTTCATCCTTTGCAGCAAGCGCGATTTTGTTAATTCCCTTTTTAATACAAAATACGCAGTTACCAAGATGCTCAGGTATCTGTAAATCAAAAGGCATTTTTGCCCACCAATCTAAAACATCTTGCTTTTCAAAGTCGCTAATATCTGCTAAGTAGCTAAAACCATCACGCGCTCTTAATCGTTTTGGTTCATCGACTCTAATCCCTAGTATTGTTGTGTAGTTATTTCTGCCAAAAGTATCATCTGCATATTTTTTAAATGGCGTTGTCTTCATTCTGTCTGTACAAAATGCGCCATGAATATAGGGAGTGCTGTATTTAGCGCACATATCGCGCCATGGCTGCAAATCATCGCCTATTTCATTTATATCTACTACTCGATAGCCTACGCCAATGCCTTGCGTCATGCTCACATCCGCCCGTAAGCACACTAAATTTAATTCAAAATAATCATTACACTGTTTTACAAAATCATACGTTGCAGGGTGTTCTGCGCCTGTGTCCATAAACACAAAAACAGCGTCAGGGTGCAATTGTTTAATCAAACTGGACAAGTACGCGCTCGTCCTGCCGCCACTAAAATTAACAACTATTTTTTTCATGTTCTTAATCTCTAAAAACAAAAAAGCCAACTTGCTTAATCAGGTGGTAAAGGGCTAAACGTAAAAACCCTACTGATATGCAAATTAGCTTTTTTGTTACGTTTAAATAATTGCTTGGTTCGCTACCACACTAGCAAGCACAGTAATTATACCATACTTAAAACTTTAGGCAATAAAAAAGCACTCTCACAAGGGCTGTAAAGAACGTCCGTGTCATGCTGATTCAAAAAGAGTTAGTCTGTCTTATGTAATTTCAGGGCGGTAACAAAGAATAGGCTGTTCCACAGGTGGCAATTCACCGCTATTTACATCAATCCACTCCATCATAATGTCGTACTCTGTTATCTATCGTTAAAACACATCTAACTCTACGTCAACGCGACACCGCCCCAAGTGTTTATCAAACTAAATCAAGGTGGTGCGCGTTACGATTTGTGTTAGGAATAATGACTGATTTTACAAAATTCAAGAATGAGCTTGAAACACTTGGTGAAAAAGCTGTTCGTGAAAAAGTTGCTATTCACTATTGGTCTCCTATGCCATCAAAAGAGTCTTTTGCTTTGCATTGGTTATCATGTATAGATAAAGAACGGGATGTTGAGGCTTCATTAAGGCGCGATGCGCGAGAAGAAGAAACTCTATCAATAGCTAAAGAAGCCAACTCGATAGCACGCTCTGCTTTAATTACCGCGCATCGACAAGCACGATATGCCATGTACGCTGCAATAGTTGCCACAACAGCACTAATTATAAGTAGTATTGATTTAATCAAAACAGCTCTCCGTTATTTCTTTTCATAGTTAATTGCTCAAAAAAACAAAGGTGTGTTTTTCATGGTTTACATCACTCAAAAATAAAGTTAAATGCCTAACTTTTCGCTCAACAACGATAACAACCCAGCCAATTATTGTGTTACTTTTGATATTCTTGGCAACCTTGCTCATGCTTACATTGTTGTGGGTTGTTGCAGGTTAGTGCGGTAGTTAGGTTTTACCAGCTCATTTCGTAAAAAACCTTTTTGCCGCGTCTTACTTTTCCTAAAGCCATATCAACAAAGCTATGGTTTTTGTAAATATACTCACAATCTCGGACGCGGTTGCAAATAATATCGTTTTTTAACTTAACTAAATCATCATGCGTTAGCTCAATTAAATTATTATTGATGTAATCAAATAATTTATGTTTATTAAAAATACCCGTCTTTTTCCTAACAAACCTAAAAACCCAATTATTTAACGCATAATTTGAACGCCAAGACATTATTATCCTGTCGTTTAGCAAATTATCGTTATCAATTATTTCATCTTGCTCAAGCCAAAGCAGTGTCGTGTCTAAGCCCATTTTAAAACCCTCCACAAACCTAACTCGTCACTCAACAAGGACAACAACCCAGTCAATCATCACAAGTTTTAGATGCGGTTAGGGTCGTTGCCTGTTAGTTTCGGTGTTAGATGTTATTTAAGGTATTAAAACTCACAAGCAACCATTCCTTGCCAAAACCATCACTTGTTAGTATTTTTACACCTTCGCTTGTTACTTTGTCATAGCCTTCTATTTCTCTATCAGGGTATTGCTGCTCTATAAAATCATAGGCTTTTTGCAAGTCATCATCATCAATTAAGCTATAAATTTGAGTATCAAACTCACTTAATTTTTTAGTTCTTTCTGCAAGTAGTTCATCAATTTTCTGATTGGTTATAACCATTTCATTGGCTTTAACTTTCTCAATATCGTTAATTTTTGCTATAACATCTTGTGTAATCATCTCTAATTACTCCAAACATCTAACATTGCAATCAAGCGGACAATGCCCCAGCCTGTTGCTATGTTAATTATTAAATTGTGCTACATCTCAGTAGCGTAAAACAACGTGGGGCATCGCTGCTTATTGCCTGTGTTAGATGCTTATCTCAAACACATGAAAAACTAAACTGCCATTTGCCATTTGAAACGTGGCAATGTACTCGCCGCAATCATCGGGCATTGGGTTTCCAGTGCCATAAATTGCAATCTTTCGTTCAGCAACTGTTACCAATGCGTTATTGCACAATGCCCAAAGCTGCAAATTGCCGTTTTGCATTTGCGCATCTAAAAATTTTGCCCCTAACGGCATTTTTAAAATCTGAGTGTCGGTAACTTCTAGCCCAAATTTCCAAATAACATTACTCATAGTCCACCTCGTTCAAAAATAGTTAAATACCCACCACGCTTCTAACCACAAACTCAACAAGGACAACGCCCCACGCTATAACTGTGTACCCTCTCCCTGTGGGTTAGGGTCGTTGCCTGTTAGTTTTGCGTGTTATCTCATCTCCAGCCAAATCAAATACTTATCAATAAACGCATCGTATTGTTCAGGCTTGCCAAAAACTTCATGCCCACCTGCCAAACCCACAACAAAATTAGTATCATTAGGCTCGCTGATTGTTTGTATGTACTTGAACTGACACAAACTAGCTAACATAAAAACATCGGGAATCCACTCTAACCGCGCTTTGTCTGACTCTTTCACAAGTTACTCCCGTCTATACTCATACAAGCCTCCCCCCTTTCACCCACTGCGCCACCGTTTAAAAATACTGCAATCGTGTTTTTAATGTTCTTTAGCTCGTCTTGTAACCGCTCGTTATCCTCTGCCAGCATCATGCACTGGCGTTCACGCTCGGCACATTCTCTGTGCTTGCGGTCTAGGTCTTTTTTTAGCGCATCAATACGCTCTAAATCAGACATAAACGGGCTGCCAGTTTCTAACCAACGCTCACCGCATAATTCACTCATAGCACTAACTCCAAAGCTGATTCAGGGTAAATCTGTACGCTACCTAAATGACTTTCTGACTCTACAGCATAGCCAGTTTTTGTTAGTCCAGTGCTATACCACCCGACAATATGCCCCTGCCATTCGCTGCCGCTTTTCTTTCTTACACGACTGCCAAATATGAATTTTTGGCCATCACTTTTGTTTTTGTTTGCTAAAAATGGCATATCTAAAGACTCCTCAATTTTCAGCCAAGCCCAAAAAGCCGTCTGCATACACTCTAGCGTTTTACGGTGTGGACACTCAGTCATAAAAGCCAAAAAATCTTGATAGCGTGGGTGCATTTGCACAGGTAAATCTTGATAGCTCATTTTGTTTCGTCCTCTGTTTGCATTTCTAAGTATCTAACTAGACTTGTAATCGCTTCTTGTACGTCTTGCCGCGTGTCTTTTACACCACGCTGACCACTGCATAACAATTTTTTAACAGCGTGTTGTACGCATGGATTTGACACGCAAAACAAGTCTAAAACTCGATAAACGTCTATCGTTTTTAAGTGTGTAACATCTTTAAAATAATGTTCATGATTCATTGTTTATTACTCGTTATTTGTTTGACGTTGTAGTTACGCATAAATCCGCTGCCGTCCGCGTCTGTGTGCTTCATCATATCCACCTCGACCTTAGCAGAATTAACAAGCACTTGACCGATGTCACAAATGGCCTTTGCTCTGTCCACGCTTATTTTGTCTTCTGCCAACATATCCATCACACTCAAAAGCGACTCTCTCAAATAGTTAATATCACGCATTTGCCACTCTCTTTTTTAGTTTGTTTAGTGTCTTCAACAATCGCACTAATTCTGGTGGGTATCTGTGCATCGTGTTTCGATTCATCAACTCGGCATTGCTAACTAGCTGTAAATTGTCACGCTCAAAGTTATATTTATTACCATCTAAAAATACAACTTTATAGCCTGTTGGCACTGGCTCACCATAAGCAACATGGTGCTTGTATTGCCACACGCTAGGCTCTGCTACTTTGACCATCACATAACCATCTTTGTCTTGAGTCTCAGCACCAACTTGCAATGTGTTATGTGGTCTATTGCCGCTCTTAAACATCGTTTTTACAAGTTTTGCTTTGGTACTGTCGCTTAACTTCTTGCCTTTGTTGTGCGGTGTCATTCCTTTTTTAAACTTGCCACTATTTTCACGCTGTTGGCACGACTCTTTTAAAAATTGTCTTGATTTTTTAAGGCCAAGTAAAGACGCTTTAGCCATGACTCTATCCGCGTTCTTTTTGCCAAGTGCCGCAGCCAATTCAGCATTGCTAGTTGTTGCATAATGTGCAACAAGATATTGCTCTTGTTCGTCTGTCCATGTTCTATTCATTTGCTTAACGCCTCTTTTTTGCGTTGTACATAAATCACATAGTTGTAACGACATTTAACGCGCGAAACAGGTATGCCAAAATGCTCTGCAACCGCTTTACACCCCATTTTTTTATAGTTTTCAACTATAAAATCAGACTGTGATTTTGTTAAATACTGCCTTTGTTTTTTTAAACAAACCACTTTAGCAACAGCATCATCAAACTTTAAATTGTTGCGATACATTTGTGAATTTACTGCGCTAAGTGTTACCCCTTGGTTTTTGATTTGTTGCCGATACGATTCTGGATTCACTTCACCTGCTTTTGTAAACGCTTTTTTACCGCGCCAGTGAATATTTTCCCGTACAGTATATTTTAGAAGTGTTGTTGGATGAACACCCAACAAATACGCGCTTTTTGTTACGCTCAGACCATGTGCTTCAATCTCAAGCACTTTATCCATTGTTAGTTTAATATTCATTTGCTTAACCTCATTACAGTTAAATCATTCGTAAAAGATTGTGGCAGCGAGTGAATGACTCTCGTTTTCGTCCCGTCGGACTAGCCACAAATTCGTTGTGATTCTTAACCCGTTTATAGCCCAGTGGGTCAAACTGGCTTGATATGCGTACTCAATTAGCATCGCTATGAGTCAAAGTATGGTATTTGTTTGACGTGTTGTAAACTGATTTTAGGCCAACCTATAAAATCTTTTTACCGTTATATTTTGCGCTATAACGCGCTATTTTTTAAAAGTTATACAAACGTACTGCCAAACGTAAAAACACGCTCTAAGGCGCGTTATCGTTCGTTTAAATGCAAGTTATAGATAATACTCTTTTATTTTTTCTATGGCTTCGTTTGCTGAATAGCACACAACAGCATTATAACCAAAATCACTAACAGTTTTTAAATAGCGTGACTGGCTTGGCATAATGCGTCCTTTTGCGCTTTTCATCTCAATATACAATCCAAAAAAAGAGCCACGCGGCACAGGGAGAAACAAGTCGGGGACACCTGACAACATACCGCTTGCTTTTGCTTTGCCTGCTTGTATTTTTGATAACTTCACCCCGTTTAAACTGCTATGCAACATCCACAAAAACGGATAGGTTTTTTCATTGTCACGCGCCCATTTAATAACGTTCTCTTGTTCGGCTGCTTCTGGCTGTGCATTGCGTTTTTTGGTGCGTGATGGTTTTATCATCTCTTGTTTAGCTAATGCTTTTTTAATCAATGTATCTAAACTCATTTTACACGACCAAAATTAAGTATGTTTTAGGGCGCGTAACGGCGACATACAAACACTGTAACGCCTCACTTCTATTTTTCATTGTTAAGATGTCAGCAACATCAACCACGGCAACATCAAACGTACTACCTTGCGCTTTGTGTACTGTTGACGCTACGCAGGGTCTAAGCTCTGCTATATCATCTTTTATTTTATAGCCTTGTGCGCTTGCTTCTTGCGCTTGCTCTAATAATTGAGCTTTTAACTTAAAGTCTGTGGTTATTTGACTTTGAGCCTTTAATTTTTCAAACATTCTAAAAAAGCCAATTTCTTTGTTTTGTTTGTCTTTGATGTTGATTGCTGCATTGACTGTTAGATTATCGTCTAATGTAATCAACACACAAGCTATGCCATGCAGCAAAAACGGCTCGCCAATGCTTGTGATTGTGCCTTCGTGGTTGTTGTTGATAACTTTTAAAATACCTGTTAATGACACAACAGGCTCACCCACAACAAAGTTTTGAACATCGCGGCCGTGTAGCATTTTTCTAATATCAATCGTTTGTTTGTCTATTGACTCGTTGCGATATGCTAAATAACGACAATCTAAACCATTTTTTAATGCGTCTGAACAATAGTCTGCAATCTCATGTTTTTTTATCATGCCTATTTTTGTGCTGTCTTTGTCGTACTCATTCACCATATCAACAACATCACTGACCGTAATATGTGCTGATGCCGCCATAACGCGCCTTAGCGCGGCTGATAACTCAATAATTGGGTTATCTTCACCTTGTCTAATAATATCGCTTAAATGCGCCCGTTGCTCGATTGCAGCAAAAACAGGGCTTAACGTACCATTACCGCTTGTTGGTGGTAACTGTGCAGGGTCGCCAACGTACACGATACTGGCAGTGGGCGCGGCTTGGTTAATATCGTCGAATAACTCAGAATCAATCATTGAGCATTCGTCGATGATTAAAATACCGTAAATCTCTTTAGTGGGTTTAGTAAAAAGCATTGTGCCGTTGCTTTGTTTTAGCGGACGTTTGCCTAGTGCTTTGTGTATTGTGGTCACTTTGACATTGGGCGAGATAATACCGTTCGTTTCTAGCATTGCAGACAATACCGCCGCCGCTTTGTGTGTTGGCGTGGCTATGGTAATCATTTTGTGAGATAGGGACTTGATAACAGTGGCGATGGTTGTGCTTTTTCCTGTACCTGCAAACCCTGTGAGTAGGACGGGCTGTTTGTTGGCTATGCAATGCGTGATGGTGTCAAATGCGAGTTG
>Ga0209476_10000401_pt1 | contig 29281 bp, 22 predicted proteins | sample KloWWTrecipitate_FD_187179 | JGI IMG/M metagenome (GOLD analysis project Ga0209476, IMG submission 187179) | Active sludge microbial communities from Klosterneuburg, Austria, studying microevolution and ecology of nitrifiers - Klosterneuburg... | ecosystem: Engineered > WWTP > Aerobic digester... | reverse complement strand
AGATGTGCAACGCAAACGGGTTGGGTCCCGGTGCCCACGTCGTTTGTGCTGCGTTCTGGGTGACCCGCTCCACCAGATGTGCAACGCAAACGGGTTGGGGGCGTTCCATCCCGGCGTCGGGTGGGGTGGGCACTCTAGATTTGGGCGATGTCCGACTCGCAAGCCGACCCTGCCGCGTCGATTCGTCCACCTGCGATCGCTGCCGGCAACGTCGCCGTGATCACCGGGGGCGCGAGTGGTATCGGTCTCGCGGTCGCCGAGGCGATGATCGCCGAGGGGATGAAGGTGCTGCTCGCCGACATCGACGCACCGAAGCTGCGTGACGTCGAGGCCCGCCTCAGCGAGAGCGGCGCGACCGTCGCGACCATGGTGTGCAACACCACGGTCGAGTCCGAGGTGAACGCGCTCGTCGAGTACGCCCTCGAACAGTTCGGTGCGGTGCACGTGATGTTCAACAACGCAGGGATCGCCGGAGTCGGCGACGCCTGGTCGGACCCGATCGAACTGTGGAGTCGCGTCCTTGGGGTCAACGTGCTCGGTGTCGTCCACGGGATCCGGGCTGCGCTCCCGATCATGCAGCAGCAGGGTGTCGGCCACATCGTCAGTACGGCATCGCATGCCGGCCTCAACGGGGCGCCGGGCCTCGCTCCGTACGTGGCGAGCAAACACGCCGTGGTCGGCCTCAGCGAGAGCCTTTTCTTGGAACTGGAACTGATGGGCTCACCCGTGAGTGCGAGCGTGCTGTGCCCCTATTTCGTCAAGACCGATCTGATGGGCAAGGAACCCGACGACGCCGGCACCCCGATGGCACAGTTGATCAACCAGGCACTGGTGGCTGGTGTCGACGGCGGGATTCCTGCCAGCGAGGTCGGTGCAGCAGTCGTGGCTGCGATCAAGGCCGATCAGTTCTGGATCCTCACCCACGACTCCACACGCCAAGATTCGGTCGCTCGCGTCCAGCGTGCCGCGGACGGTGTCAACCCATCCATTGCGCTGTCGGAGAGCTGACGCGATCGTGGGCACCTCCACTTCGTCGTTCGGCGTCGGCAAACGCGAGTCGCACGACTCGACCGACTTCTACGCGCGCTTCGCTCCACCGGAGGTCAGCGACGACGACACGCTCGGCGATCCTGGCGAACTCGACGTGATCCACGTCGGCGACTCGCGCGACATGACGGCAGTGCCCGACGCGTCGGTGGCGCTGGTGGTCACGTCGCCGCCGTACTTCGCGGGCAAGGAGTACGAGACGGCGCTGGGTGAGGGCCACGTGCCAGGCGACTACCTCGACTACCTCGCGATGCTGCGCGACGTGCTCGCCGAGTGTGTTCGCACGCTCGAGCCAGGCGGCCGCCTCGCGGTGAACGTGGCCAATCTCGGTCGGCGCCCGTATCGGAGCCTCGCCGCCGACGTCACCACGATCCTGCAGGACGACCTGCGGTTGCTGCTGCGCGGTGAAGTGGTCTGGCAGAAGCAGCGCGGCGCCAGCGGATCGTGCGCCTGGGGTTCGTACCAGTCGCCTGCCAATCCGGTGCTGCGCGACACCACCGAGCGCGTGATCATCGCCAGCAAGGGCCGCTTCGATCGCGTGGGACGAGGATCGGCAGCGACCGGTGAACCCGGCATCGCGACCATCCCTGGCGACGAGTTCATGGAGGCGACGCTCGACGTGTGGGAGATTCCCGCCGAGAGCGCCACTCGCGTCGGCCATCCCGCCCCGTTCCCGGTCGCCTTGGTCGAGCGTTGCATCCAACTGCTCACCTACCGCGGCGATGTCGTGCTCGACCCGTTCATGGGTTCCGGTACCACCGCCGTCGCCGCCGTCAACACGGGTCGTCGCTACGTCGGGTACGACACCGACGCCGGCTATGTCCGCCAGGCCCGCGAGCGCATCGCCTCGATGGTGCCTGGCGTCGCCGGCGACCGTCGCACGTTGAAGGACATGGCACGCGCCGTGCTCGACGAGGCCGGCTACCACGACATCGAAGAAGGTGCACGCATCGCCCCAGGTGTCACGGTGAGTTTCCGGGCGACGGCTCCCGATGGTGCCGTGCGCCTGTTCGAACTCGGTGGCGTCCACACGCCTGCTCGCCCCGGGCTGGCGCGGATCGACAACGTCTGGCGCACGATCGCCAAGGCAGCCGTTGCCCACGAGGTGGCGCCCGCCAGCGACTTCATCGTGCTCACGTCCGGCTCGGTGCGCGGTGGCCCACTGGCAGCAGTCGTCGGTGCCGATCGTCCGATCACCGCCGTGGTCGACCTTGCCGCGGCCGACGCCACGGTACGTCTGCTCTCGATCCACGAGCGCTGAGCGATTCTCGTGGCGCCATCGGATGAGGCCGTCGATCGACGGGCCCTGCGGGCGGTGGCGGTGCAGTTCTTCGCGAACGGCACGGTGTACGCGACGGTCATCCCTCGACTGCCCGAGATCCGTGAGCGCGTCGACATCTCGATCGGAGCGCTCGGTTTGGTGCTCACGCTCGGCAGCGTTGCGAGTCTGATCGGCTCCCTGCTGACCGGTCGGGCGATCGCACGATTCGGGAGCCGACGGGTGATGATCTACGGAGCCGTCTGCTCGATCGGTTTCGTGCCGGTGATCGGATTTTCGGCGGGCCCGGTGCTGCTGGTGGCGGCGCTGTTCGGTCTGTTGTTCTTCGACGTGTTCATCGATGTTGCGATGAATGTTCAGGGGTCCGCGCTCAGTGCCAGGCGCCACGCGCCGGTGATGAACCGGCTGCACGGGCTCTGGAGTCTCGGGTCGGTCACCGGTGGCGTCGTGACGGTGCTCACACTTCGCGCGGGCATCAGCACGCAGGTGCACCTGGCCGTCGTCGCCGTGTTGCTGATCGCTGCCCTCGGCTTCGTTGCCCCCGGGCTCCTGCGGCGCGATGAGGTGCCGGAACTGCACGATGCTGCTGCCGCAACCACCGCTCGACGGTCTCGTCGGGCACTGGGTTCTGCCTCGCTGTTGCTGGCGGTCGGCGGGGCGATGGCGATGACGGTCGAGATCACCAATGGCGACTGGGCGTCGTTCCGCCTCGGTGACGACTTGGGCGCCCGGCCGGGGATTGCCGGGCTGGCCTTCTTGGCGTTCACCACCGGCATGACGATCGGTCGCCTCGGCGGCGACTGGCTGCAGGTCCGAGTCGGAACGACGAATCTGTTCCGGCTGTCGGCCGTCGTCGTCGGGGTCGGCTCGGTCCTCGCGACGCTGATCCCGAACGCGGCGGTGGCGATCGTGGGGTTTCTCGTCGCCGGACTCGGCACGTCGGTGCTCTTCCCGCAGCTCTACGACCGAGCCGCTCGATCTCCGGGCCCACCCGGTTCGGGGTTTGCGTCGATGTTGATCGGCCAGCGGGGGGCGGGACTCGCCGCTCCGCTCATCGTCGGTTGGCTCGCGAACTCCGACGCGCTCGACGTCGGCCAAGCAATGGCGATCGTCTGTCTGCCGGCTGCGCTCGTGGTGTTGCTCACCACGTTGCGCTCGACACCTCCCGACCCATCGGTCGGAGCGAGCTGACGGTCGAGCATCATCGGATCGATCACGGTCGTCACCGCTCGCATCGGCGCAAACGGAACGAGCCGGGCTGACCATTCGAAGAGTCCGGGCCAGCGCGTGGGGGGTTGGTACATTCCGAGACGATGGCGGAACCGGATCCTGAACTTCGTCCGTGTCGGCAGCCTTCGGGACCCTCGGAGGAACTGATGTCGCCGAGTCCTGGCACCGAGGTCGCCAGCCGGATCCGACGTGGATTCCAACTCTTCGTCCACGTGGGCGACCTGCCTCGAGCGCGCCGGGCGACCGATGTCATCTTGCTGCTGGTGTCGCTGATCGGTGTCGCTCTGGTCGGCGTGATCGCCGTGCCCGAGCCGGGTTTCTCACGGGCTGTCACCCAGTTCCTCGTTGCCCTCCCCGACGCCTTGGTGGGCATGTGGCAGGTCGTCGCCGATCTCCCGGTGATCTGGGCGCTCGTCGTGCTGGCCGCCACATTCGTGCGCGGCCGTCTGAAGATCGGGCGCGACATGTTGCTGGCGATCGCTGTCGGGGTCGTGTCGTGGCTGCTCCTGGCGCGCATCGTCAACGGGTCGTGGCCGGATGTGGCAATCGTCCTCGACGACGTGCGGCCACCGCCAGTGTTCCCGTCGGCTCGTCTGGCGATCGCGTCCGCTCTCCTCATCACCGCATCGCCCCACTTGGTGCGCCCGGCGCGTCGGCTCGGTGCGGCGCTGATCACCCTCGGCGCCGTCGCCACTGTCGCTCTCGCGTCGGCATCGATCACCGGCGCCATCGCGGCGGTGCTGACGGGTGCTGCTGCCGCAGCACTCGTGCATCTGGCGGTCGGCTCCAGCGCCGGACGGCCGAGCCTCGACGTGGTCCGAGCCGCCCTGGCCGACATGAACGTGGAGATCTCGGCACTCGGAGTGGCGAGCCGTCAACGCGCCGGCCACTTCGCGGTCGATGCCATGGGAGCCGGCGGTGAGTCGCTCGTCGTGCGGCTCTACGGACGCGATGCCTACGACTCGGCCCTGGTGTCGACCATCTGGCGCACGATCTGGCTCCGTGAGCCCGGTTCGCCGTTCGGATTCGGGCGACTACGTCAAGTCGAGCACCAGGGATTGCTCACGCTGCTCGCCGCTCAGGCCGGGATCGACACCGATGCCGTCGTCACCGCTGGGGCGACGTCGACCGGCGATGCGGTGCTGGTCCTGCGGCGTACCGGGGAACCGCTCGTCGAACCCGACCGTTTCACCACGACCACGGTGAGGTCGACGGCGGCCGCGAGCAATGACGCCAGTCGGTTCGGCCCGGTCTTCGGCGACGACGGTGCACGTCGGGTCGGCGAGATGTGGAAACTCGTCGCCGACCTCCATGGCGCCGGAATCGCTCACGGGCAGCTCGACGAGGACCATCTCGTGATGGTCGACGATCGGCTCGGACTCCTCGACTTCGAGGCGGCGACGGTCGCGCCGACCCGAGCACAGTTGTGCGCTGACGAGGCCCAGATGTTCGTGACAACGTTGGGTCTCGCCGGCCGTCAAGTGGCCATCGACGGTGTGCTCGCCGACCGGTCCACCGAGCAGATCGAGGGCCTGCTGCCGTACCTCCAGCCGACCGCACTCACGGTCGATCAGCGCACGATGATGAAGGTGCTCGACCTCGACCTCGATCAGCTGCGAACCGACGTCGCCACCGCAGCAGGCGTGGAATCCCCCGGCCTCGTGCAGCTCCGACGCTTCAGTGTCGGATCGGTGCTGCGTATTGCGCTGCCGGCACTCGCCGTGGTCATCCTGATCTCGGCGCTGGCCGGTTTCGATCTGGCCGAGTTCGTCGACTCGCTCCAGGATGTCATCGTCTGGCTCGTCGTGGTCGGCTTCGTCGTGGCCCAACTGCCTCGTGTGGCCCAAGCCGTGTCGACGCTCGGAGCGTCTCCGATCCCGTTGCCGCTCGGACCGGTGTATGCACTGCAATTGGCGATCTCGTACGTCAACCTCGCGATTCCGACCGCCGCGGCCCGCATCGCGGTGAATGTCCGCTTCTTCCAACGTCAGGGCGTGTCACCCAGTGCTGCGGTCGCCACTGGAGCCCTCGACGGGGTGAGTGGATTCATCGTGCAGACGATCCTCCTCGGTTCACTGCTGTTGTTCAGTTCGCTCTCGCTCGACGTCGACATCGGTGAGCCGGCATCCGCTGCCGTGCGGGTCGTGACGATTGTTGCCGCCGTCGTTGCCGGGGCGTTCTTGGTGATCGTCGCTGTGCCACGACTGCGCAGGTATGTCTTCGCAGCCGTGCGCCGCACCGCTGCCGAGGCTTTCGGTGTGCTCCGAGGACTTCGCTCGCCGCGACGTCTCGCCATGTTGTTCGGCGGGAATCTGATGGCTGAGCTGTTGTTCGCGTTCGCGCTGGGCTTGCTCGTGCAGGCATTCGGTTACCCGCTGCCGTTGCACGAACTGCTGTTCATCAACATGTCGGTGTCCTTGCTCGCGGGCTTGGTGCCGGTGCCGGGTGGCATCGGGGTCACCGAGGGCGGTCTGGTCTTCGGCCTGACGTCGTTCGGCGTTTCGCAGGAGGCCGCGTTCGCCGCTGTGATCCTCTATCGCCTGGCGACGTTCTACACGCCGCCGATCTGGGGGTTCTTCTCGCTGCGCTGGCTGGAACGCAAGCGCTACCTCTGATCCGGTCAGCGCCATGTGCCGAGCCCCACCGCACGAACCACCACCACCACCACCACCACCGAAATTCGGAGCGAACCTCGCGCCTGGCGCAAGGTTGGCTCCGAATTTCGGATGTTCTGGGTCCGAGCAGCTCAGAGCGGCGTGATGATCAGGTCGAACTGGGGATGGTGCCAGGTCTCGATGACGCCGACTCCGCGGGTGAGGATCGCGTGGGCCAACTCCCCCTTCGCGGCCTTGGCGAAATGTCCGCCGGGCTTGCCGGTCGGATCGACGAGTGTGAGTGACACGCCGTCGAGACCGTCGAGCACGAGCGCCGCACGGTGTTCCTGGGGGAGGAGGTCGACGACGACCCGACGTCGGGCGCGCCGGGCGAGTTCGATCGACAACGCATCGCGCCACCAGGTCGAGAGCTTGCCGAAGGGACGCAGGTTCGCCCCCATCTTCAAGCGGTAGTCGGGCACCGGATCGTCGCCGCGGACCAATCCGAGCAGACCGGACACGACGGTGATCTGCTTGCGGGCGGCTGCTGGCAGGGTCGCCGGATCGAGGTGATCCCACACGACGCCCGTGTAGCGCTGCCAGGCCGGAAGCACCGACGCGCCGATCAGCGACGTGTTGGCAGACTGGGCCCGCAGCAGGTGCTCGCCTCGGACACCGAGCAACTTCTCGTCGCCTCCCTGCGCTGCCGAGAGTGCCTCGATGATCGCGTCGCGATGTCGGCCGAGACCGGCGCCGAACGAGCCCGAGTCGGGTGTCCACGTCGCACGCCGCCGGTTGCCGCCGAGCGCCTTGCCCTCCGACGGCGGCAACAGCAGCATTGGAACACTGTTCGAAAAAGTTGCTGCGGCGTTGGTCACGGGCACACTCTGGCCTCTACGCTCGTCGACATGCGAGTACACCTGGATGCAGAGAAGTGCCAGGGCCACAACCGTTGTTACGCGTTGGCGCCGGAAATCTTCGACGTCGACGACTATGGCCAGGCCATTTTGCTCATCGACGGCGACATCCCCGAGGAGTTGCAGGACAAGGCCCGTCTGGCCGCTTCCAACTGCCCCGAGTACGCCATCACCATCACGGACAACGGATGACATGAGCGTCGACGAGACCACCGACATCCACCAATCCGCCAGCAACGAGCCGACCGTTCGTATCGATCCGGAGACCGGCAACAAGGTCATCAGCCTCGAACGCAACGGCGAGACCCTCGAGTTCATCATCGGGTCGAGCCCTGAGGGCACCGACATCTGGCAACGGGTACCGTACGACGCAGATGATTACGGCCCGGTCGCCGACTTCGCCACCGACTTCGACCACGCGGACCCGGCCTACAACCCGTCGGCCCCCGAGGTGTGGAAGCAACTCCGCGAGTCCGGATGTCCCGTCGCTCATTCCGATCGCTACGGCGGCATGTGGGCGCCGCTCACCAACGACCTGGTGCACGAAGTGGCCTACGACACGGACAATTTCACCAGTCGTGCGGTCGTGGTCAGTGTCGGTCGCCCCGGTGACCGTGCCCTGCCGGCGCCGATCGGCATCGCGCCGCCGATCAGCAGTGACCCACCGTTCCACAACGTGGCCCGCCGGTTGCTGCTGCCGCCGTTTGCTCCGAAGAAGATCGAGCCGTGGGAGCCGAAGGTTCGGGCGCAATGCCAGGCACTGCTCGACGACATGGGTGAGATCGCCCCGGGTGACACCATCGTCGACGCGGCGGTGCAGTACGCGCAACACATCCCGGTCAACGTGATCCGCCAGATGCTCGGCTTCCCCGAGAAGGACGAGGCTCGGTTCCGCACGTTCGTGCATGACACGCTCGAGCGGATCGCCGAGGAGCCGGGTTCCCGTATCGGTGGCGACGATCTGGGTCAGTACATCAACGAACAGATCGAGGATCACCGCGCCAACCCGCGCGACGACCTGACGAGCTACCTGCTCGAGGAGGTCGAGATCGACGGCAACAAGCTCAACGACGACCTCGCCGGAGGCATGGTCGTGCTGCTGCTGATTGCCGGTATCGACACCACGTGGTCGGCGATCGGATCGTCGATCTGGCACCTCGCGCAGAACCCGCAGGATCTGCAGCGGATGCAGGACGATCCCGATGTGATCCCGTTCGCGATCGAGGAATTCCTCCGTGCCTATGCACCGGTCACGATGGCCCGCATGGCGGCCAAGGACGTCGATTTCCACGGCTGCCCGATGAAGAAGGACGACTGGGTGTTGCTGCCGTTCCCCGCAGCGAACCGCGATCCGCTGAAGTTCGAGGATCCCGACACCTTCATCGTCGACCGCGAAGCAAACCGTCACGCGGCCTTCGGGCTCGGCATCCACCGATGCCTCGGCTCGAACCTGGCACGGCTCGAACTGCGCATCGCGGTCGAGGAGTTCATCCGACGCTTCCCACGCTTCGAACTCGCGGGTGACGTGCGCTGGAGCGTCGGGCAGATCCGCGGCCCCCGCGAACTCCCGGTTCGCATCCTCGACGTCGCCACCTGACCATCACGCCAGGGGTCAGACCCCACACGTGATCGATCACGCCTGGGGTCTGACCCCTGGCGTGATCACACGAGTGTCGTGCCGATCGACGCTGCGGCGCAGGCGCTGCCGACGGTGACGAGCGCATAGAACGTTCCCCATCGCCAGCCGAGTGTGCGCGTCTCGAGGGCGAACGACGAGTAGGTCGTGAAGGCGCCGCAGAAGCCGACACCCAGGATCGTGGTGGTGCTCGGTGACAGCTCCGACGCCACGATCAGACCGAGCAGGCCGGCACCGATCGAGTTGACCCACAGCAGCGTCACCCACGAACACGCGAACTGTCCGACGACGTGTCGTCCCATCGCGCCGACACCAGCAGCGACCACGAACAGCAGCGGGGTCATGGTCGACCTCGGTGGATTTCAGCGATTGCCGTGGCGGCGACGCCAGCCGCCAACGTGACCGCTCCGTAGACGATCGCCAGCGTCATCCGGTCGGCTTCAGCGAGGTCGTTGAGTTCCACCGCCAGCGCCGAGAACGTCGTGAAGCCACCGAGCAGTCCGGTGACCACGAACGCCCATGCCGTCGTGCCGCGCACCACGTGCCGTGCTGCGAATCCGATCAGTACGCAGCCGACGATGTTGACCGTCAACGTCGCCCACGGCCAGGTTCCGGGTACGTGGCCGGCACCGATCGAATCGAGCACCCACGCGACGAACCACCGACCCGACGCTCCGATCGCGCCACCCGCCGCCACCGCCGACAACGCTCCCGGAGCAAACGGGACGGATCGATCGAAGACCTGCACATCACGTTCGTAGCAAACCCAGGACCCGGACAGGTGGTTCACACCGCGTTCTCACACGCAACGACCAGACTGTGCGACGTGACGGACGCAATGACTGCTCGCATCCTGGTGGCCGAGGATGATCGTGCGGTGCGTGAATCGCTCGTGCGGGCGCTGCAACTCGAGGGCTACACGGTGGCATCTGCCAACAACGGCGCCGAGGCCCTCGAAGCGGTGCGCCAAGCCGAACCTGATGTGTTGTTGCTCGATGTGTCGATGCCGGTCGTCGACGGCTTGACGGTGTGCCGTGTGCTGCGATCCGAAGGCAGCAAGCTCCCGGTGCTGATGCTCACGGCACGCATCGAAACCAGTGATCGTGTTGCCGGCCTCGATGCCGGCGCCGACGACTACCTCCCCAAGCCCTACGACCTCGACGAACTCCTCGCCCGGATCCGTGCTCTCCTGCGCCGCTCCGGGTATGGGTCCGACGACGCCGAGCACCCCGAGGGTGAACTCGTTCTCGGCGATCTCCGGCTCGACACGTCGGGGCGCCGGGCGTTTCGAGGCGAGCGTGAGATCCAGCTGTCCAAGACCGAGTTCGACCTGCTCGCGCTCCTGGTGGCGAACCGCGGGATCGTGCTCGACCATTCCACGATCTACGACCGGATCTGGCACTACGACTTCGGTCCCGATTCGAAGAATCTGGCCGTGTACATCGGCTACCTGCGTCGTAAGACCGAAGCCGAGGGTGAGCCGCGCATCGTGCACACAGTGCGCGGGGTGGGCTACACCGCCCGGATCGACAGCTGATGGGGCTGCGCTGGAAGATCGCGCTGTCGCTGGCACTCGTCGCGCTGATCGCGACATTGACCGTCGGCCTGATCGGCTACCGCTCGACCAGCGCCCGTCTGCTCGACGAGGTCGATCGGTCGATCAGCCAGGCGACAGGACAGATGATCGGTCGTGCCGTCGACGGTCAGATCCCCATGCCGACGAGGAGCCTGCTCGAGGTCTACTCGGTGCGCGTGCTCGACGCGAGCGGCACACCATTGGCGTCATCGTTCCCTGACGGCGCGCCCGTCGACGACGGAGCGCTGTCGGTGGTCGGCGCGCCGCGAGCGCTCGATCGTGAGACGCTCGATGTCGCCGACGAATCACTGCGCGTGCACACCATCGGTCTCCCCAACGGCGCCCTGCAGGTCGGCCGGCCGCTCGGCGAGGTCGACGCCGTGCTGGACGACCTCCGCAAGCGGACACTGGTGCTCGTGGTCCTCGTTTCCATTGCCGCAGCGCTCATCGGATGGCTGATCGCGGGCACGGTCGCCGCCCCGATCCGGCGACTGACCGGAGCCGCAGAAGACGTCGGTTCGTCAGGTCGTCTCGATGTCGACGTGCCGGGAACCGGCACCGACGAGGTGGGGCGTCTCGGATTGGCGTTCCGGAACATGTTGAGTGCGCTCGCCGTGTCGCGTGCAGAGCAGCAGCGACTGGTGCAGGACGCCGGCCACGAACTCCGCACGCCGCTGACGAGTCTGAAGACGAACCTGTCGGTACTGCGGCGCCATCCCGAGATGTCGTCGGAGATGCGTGATGGTGTGCTCGATGACCTCGACAGCGAGGTGAACGAACTCACCGAACTCGTCAACGAGCTCGTCGCCGTGGCGTCGGGTGAGCTGGAAGCGCAGCCGAACGAACGGATCGATCTGAGCCTCCTCGCCGGCGAGGTGGCCGAGCGTGTCGGTAGGCGACGTTCTCGTGACATCACCGTCGAGGTGCGCCGCCATGCGTCCGTCGACGCTCCGAGGTCGGCACTCGATCGGGCGATCACGAACCTGGTCGACAATGCCTGCAAGTTCGATCAGAGCGGCCACCAGATCGAGGTGGTCGTCGACGGTGGATCGCTGACCGTGCTCGATCGTGGCCCGGGTATCCCCGACGGCGAGGAGGAGCGGATCTTCGACCGCTTCCACCGCGCCGATGCCGCCCGAACGATGCCGGGTTCCGGGCTCGGCCTGTCGATCGTTCGAGACGTGGTCGCCCGAGCCAACGGAACTGTCTCGGCGGTGGCTCGCGAGGACGGTGGAGCGGCGATCGGGTTCACGCTTCCGATGTCACCCGAGTGGCCTGCGGTCGAGGGCTCTGCCACGCTGTCGTCGTGAGCGATCCGGATGTTGTCGTCGTCGGTGCCGGCCCGAACGGCCTGATGGCAGCAGTCGTACTCGCGCGAGCCGGTCGTCGTGTCGCCGTGCTGGAGGCGGCGGATGTTCCCGGTGGGGGCACCCGCTCGGCCGAACTGATCCAGCCGGGTTCCGTTCACGACATCTGCTCGGCGATCCATCCGCTCGCTCGTGCATCGCCTGCGTTCCGAGCGCTCGACGAAGAGGGCCTGTTGAGCATGCACGGTCTCGAATGGGTGCATCCAACGGTTCCGGTCGCCCACCCGCTCGATGGTGGACGAGCAGCGATTCTCCACCGATCGGCGGCCGATACGGCCGCAGGTCTCGGTCTCGATGGCGCTGCGTATCGGCAGCTCGTCGAACCGTTCGTGAACGCCGGGTTCGAGCTGACCGATGGCCTGCTGTCGCCGTTGCAGCTGCCGCCGAAGCATCCACTCCATCTTGCCCGCTTCGGGCTGCAGGGCATCCGGTCGGCGCGAGGCTTGGCGAGCCGGCGGTTCGAGACCGACGAGGCTCGTGCGTTGTTCGCGGGACTCGCTGCGCATTCGATCCTGTCGCTGCGTTCACCGGCCACGGCCGCCTACGGGTTGACCCTCGGCGTGCTGGGCCACCTCGTCGGTTGGCCGATGGCGCGGGGTGGGTCGCAGCGCATTGCCGACGCGCTCGTGGGCATCATCGAAGAAGCCGGTGGCACGATCGAGTGCGGCCACCGGATCGGCTCGCTGTCCGAACTCCCCCCATCGAGCGCGGTCGTGCTCGACCTGACACCACGTCAAGTGCTGGCCGTTCTCGGCGACCGGGCACCGAAGCGGTTCGCTCGGGCCCTGCGCCGCTACCGGTACGGGCCCGGGGTCGTGAAGGTCGATTGGGTGCTCGACGGCCCGATCCCGTGGACCAACGCGCAGTGCGCCGATGCCGGCACCGTCCATCTCGGCGGAACGCTCGATGAGATCACCGCTGCCGAGGACGACGTGATGCAGGGCCGACATCCCGAGCGACCGTACGTCCTGCTCGCCCAGCAGAGCCTCTTCGATCCGACTCGATCACCGGCGGGCACGCACACCGTGTGGGCCTATTGCCACGTGCCCAACGGGTCGTCGATCGACATGACCGATCGGATCGAGCGACAGATCGAACGGTTCGCACCCGGCTTTCGAGATCGGATCATCGGTCGCAACGTGATGACGACCTCCGCGATGGAACGCCACAACGAGAACTATGTCGGTGGTGACATCAACGGCGGTGCAGGCGACATCCGCCAGTTCGTGGCCCGTCCGACGCTGGGCCCGCTCCCGTGGCGGACACCGGTCGACGGTGTGTGGATGTGTTCGGCATCGACACCGCCCGGTGGCGGAGTGCACGGGATGGGCGGGTGGCATGCTGCGCACGACGTACTCGCTCGCACCACGTGACCTCGACGCGGATCACACCACGGCCTTACGTGACTCCGGCATGACTTTCACCAGGGAAGATCAACATGCGTGCTGTCGCCGATGACTTCGTCGGTGATTCCCCGTTGAAAGGATGAAGACGATGAAGAGCAACGCCAACTCCAGCACCACCGAGGAACCGACCGGCCGCTCTGGCGTGAATCGTGCGGTCGCCGCAGGGCTCACACTCGGGGTGCTCGGCGGCACGGCCGCGGGCCTCGTGTTCGGGGTTCCTGGTTTGACCAGCGCCGCATCGAGCGACGTTGCCGTCACGCCAGCTGCGATCGTGCAACAGGTCGACGAAGCCGATCCAAGCGTCCCGGCCGACGCACCGGACGCCCCAGCCGAGATGGGCACTCGCCTGCGAGACACGCTGCAGGCGCTCGTCGACGACGGCACGATCACGTCGGATCAGGCCGACGCCGTCACCGCGCACCTGATCGAGAACCGCCCTGCCCGTGGTGACCGTGGTCCTGGCGAGGGTCGTGGTGATCGCGGTCCCGGCGAGGGCCGTGGAGGCCCGGGCATGTTCGCTCGCGGTGTGGCCTCCGAAGCGCTGACCGACCTGCTCGGACTCGACGCGCAGGAGCTCCGCCAGCAGTTGCATGACGGCGCGACGCTCGCCGAGATCGCCACGGCGCAAGGCGTCGAGCCCCAGGCGGTCATCGACGAACTCGTCGTCGAGTTGACCGAGCGGACGAACAACGCCGTGGAGAAGGGTCGTCTCGACCAGGCCGAAGCCGACCAGAAGCTGGCCGACGCCGAAGCAAAGATCACCGACCTGGTCAACAACGGTCGCCCCGACTGATGTTCGAGATGTGCCAGGCACATCTCGAACAACCGATCAGCCACGACCGCAAACGTTCGAGATGTGCCTGGCACATCTCGAACGTTTCGCGTGTGGCAGCTCTAGCGTCGGGCCCGTGATCTGTGTCGACCTTGCCGGTGTGGCGCTCGCCCAGCCCGACAAGGTGCTGTTCGCCGACCTTGCGGTCACCATCTCCACCGGCGATCGGGTGGCCGTGGTGGGCGTCAACGGTTCCGGCAAGACGACGCTGCTCAAGATCATGACCGGAGTGCTGCAACCCGACTCCGGCGACGTGCGCTTCGGTCGCGGCGTCAGGATTGCCTCGCTCGAACAGGACCCGGTACTGCCGCCCGGCACGGTCCGCGAGTTCCTCGGTGATTCCTGGGAGGTCGCGGTGGTCGCCACCAAGCTCGGTGTGCAGCCGCTGCTCGATCGCCGGACCGACGAGCTGTCGGGCGGCCAGGCGAAGCGGGTAGCACTCGCCAAGGTCCTGTCCGACGACGAGCACGGTGACCACGACATGGTGGTGCTCGACGAACCGACCAACCACCTCGACCTCGAAGCGATCGAGTGGCTCGAATCGCGCCTGGTGAAGATGAAGTCGGCGCTCGTGCTGGTCACCCACGACCGGCATGCGCTCGATCGGTTGACCACCGATGTCGGGCCGAGCAAGGTCGTCGAACTCGACGGTGGACGCAGCTTCATCCACCAGGCTGCAGCCGGTGCGAGTGCGTACGCCACCTACCTCGACGCCCGCGCCGAGCGGATCGATCGCGAGGTGCAGGAGGAGTCGACCCGCAAGATCCTCGCCCGCAAGGAACTGGCATGGTTGCGCCGCGGTGCCCCCGCCCGGTCGACCAAGCCGAAGGCCAGGTTGAGGTCGGCCAACGAGATCGTGTCCGGTGGTCCGGCACCGGTTGGCGTGCGGGGGAGCGAGCTGCAGCTCGGTACCGGCACGGCACGTCTCGGCAACCAGGTGGTCGAGTTGGAAGACGTCGCCCAGCGCTTCAATGTGGGCACCCCCGACGAGCTGACCGTCTTCGAACACGTCGATCTCCTGATCGAGCCCGGCGCCCGACTCGCCGTCGTCGGGCCGAACGGATCGGGCAAGTCGACGTTGCTCGACATCATCGCTGGCCGACGTGAGCCGGTCGCCGGCACGGTGAAGCGGGGCAAGACGGTCGTCGTCGGGTTCGCCGATCAACACTCGTCCGACCTCGACCCCGATGCCGTGGTCCGCAAGCTCGTCGCCGGACCGCACCGCGAGCCCGACTATCGGGACAGTGCGCTGCTGGAGCGGTTCTGGTTCGACTCGACCGCGCAGTACGCGCCGGTGCGGATGCTGTCGGGCGGCGAGCGTCGGCGACTGCAGCTGGTGATGGTGTTGGCCACCGAGCCGAACCTGCTGATCCTCGACGAACCGACCAACGACCTCGACCTCGACACGCTGCGTTCGCTGGAGGCGTTCCTCGACGACTGGCCCGGGGCGCTCGTGGTCGCAAGTCACGACCGTGCGTTCCTCGATCGGGTGGCCGACCACGTGCTGGCCATCGATCCGGGTGGCTCGGTGCGCCGAGTGCCTGGCGGCGTGACGGGATGGCTCGCCGAGCGTTCTGGACCTGCCAAGGTCGCTGCGTCGCCGGTCGCCAAGAAGGTGCCGACGGCACCTGCGAGCGTCTCGAAGGCGAGCGGACCGAGCCCGTACACGGTCGGTCGGCAGCTCCGCGAAACCGAGCAGTCGATGGTCAAAGCGCAGAAGCAGGTCGACCGACTCACCGAGCAGCTCGCCACCGTGAGCGACCACACCGAACTGACGTCACTCGGCAACGAGCTGGCGACGGCGCACGCCGAGCTCGACGAGCTCGAATCGCGCTGGTTGGAACTCGCCGAGCTCCAACAGAACTGACCGCGGTGACGGTGGTCACCACTGTCGTGCTCAAGTTCGGCGATGACGCACCGATGGTTACCCGTCAGTACTCATCGTGGGCAGATCCTCCCACAGTCATTCGAATCGGAGATCTTCGTGAACAACGTGAAGTCGACAGTGACACAGATCGTGGCGAGCGCGGGGCGATGGAGCATTGCGCTGGCCGCCGTTGTTGCAACGACCGGTGTGGTGCTCGTTGCACCGCCAGCCCCGGCGTCGTCAGCGGCGGCGCCGTACCCGGCTCCGGTGATCACCGGATATGTGCCGTTGGAAGCGAACGCGACTCGCCAGACCCTGGCGTCGGCCAACTCTGCTGCAGGTACCACGCTCGACTTCACGGTCGGGATCACCAACGCCGGCGCCGGCGCCGTGATGTACTACGACCATTGGGAGGACGGCTACGAGGCCGACATCACCAACCCCACCCAAACGACCACACAGGTGTGGGGCGATGGCGGTCAGGTCGGCGGCGACGCCGCGACGTACTGCGGCTCGCGCTGTGCCGGCGACCTGCTCCCAGCTGGTGCGGTGTTCGTCCTGCGCAACAACATCCCGACGCCGCGCGTGAACACGGCAGTGCTGTGGGACGGACGCGACCGCGTCTCGTCGACGCGGGGGTTCACGATCACCGCCGGTGGGTTCTCGACGCCCCTCGGCTCGGTGCTTTCGGCCTCGGCCTCCGCATACGACACCACCAAGTGGGGAACCGACTACTGGATCCCGGTGGGCGAGGACATGACGCCGCCAGCCGGCACGTCGGACGCGTTCTCGACCACGAGCGTGCAGGTGATGGCCGACAAGCCGGGCACCCTCGTCGAGGTCGACAAGGATGGCAACGGCACCGCCGACTTCACCACGACGATCGGAGCGGGCGAGGTCGCCTTCGTCAACGGCGGACTGAATCGTGGCGCTCGGGTTCGCTCCTCCAAGCCGGTGCAGGTCCACCTCGGTGCCGGCGACGCCGGTGCCGCCTACGAACTCCGATGGTTCACCCTGCTCCCAACGGCGCTCCTGACCGCTGACTACGTCAACCCGGTCGGTTCGAGTTCGGACAACCAACGCACCATCACCTACCTGTTCAATCCGAATGCATCACCGATCGTCGTCACCCCGACGTGTACGGGATGTGCAGGCACGCTCACCGTGCCGGCGCGTGGTGGAGCCAAGTACGCCTCACCGCTGTCGCAGGCCGTCCGCTTCCAGAGCTCGGGCGGCGAGACGTTCGTGGCGGTCGGTGCCGCCGGTTCCGAGAGCGGAGCAGCCCCCGGATCGTCAGGCGACGGCAGCGCCACCTACGACTGGGGATTCGGCCTCGTACCGACACGGTTGCTCACCTCGAAGGCAGTAATCGGGTGGGCCCCCGGCAACTCGAACAACCCGCCCTCAGGCTCGCCGTCCAACCTCGGGAACGACCCGGTGTGGGTTTCTACACTCCAGAACACGACGCTGTACGTCGACTTCGACGGCAATCCATTGACCGGGGCGCTCGGCCCGCAGTGCGGCAGCCTCTACGACACGGCGATCACCGTCGTGAAGGGTGCCTCGACGAGGATCTTCGACAACACCGACGGTGACATGACCGGTGCGAGCATCTATACATGTGACGGCGTCCTGATCGCTGGTGCATGGGGCGAGGACCCCTCCAATGCCCCGAGCGGAGCCCCCGGCTTCGACGCCGGCTACGCACTCGTTCCGTCGACGGCGATGCTCGTCGACAAGTCATCGGCCCTCGGAGTCGATACGAATGGTGACGGCCGCTTCGGTCCTGGCGACATCGTCCAGTACGACATCTCGATCGCCGACGCCGGCGCACTGTCGTTCACCGACCTCGAGGTCGCCGATGCACTCCCTGCCGGTACTCGCTACGTCTCCGGCTCCACCACCTACGACAAGGGTGATGGCATCAACCTTCCGTTTGCCGACGACATCACGCCACCTGCCGCGACCGCGTATCCGTTCGACGAGGCGGGCGCCGTGCTGCCGACGATCGCACCGGGTACCACCGTGCACCTCAGGTACCGGGTGGTCATCTCCGATCCGTTCCCTGCCGGCACGAAGATCACCAACATCGTCGATGTCGGCGCCAACCAGGCCGATGGCGGTGACGTCGATGTGATCGAACTCGTGGCTGCTGACTTGTCGCTCACGAAGACGGTCGCCACTACGCCGGTCCACCTCGGAGACAACGCCACGTTCAGGCTCACCGTTTCGAACGGTGGGCCCGACGCCGCCGGTGACGTCGATGTCACCGACCTCCTGCCCACCGGGCTGTCGTTCGTGTCGGCCGCGCCGAGCGCGGGTGCCTACGACGCCGTCACTGGCATCTGGTCGGTCGGCAACCTCGCTGCGAACTCCTCCGCAACGCTCGATCTCATCGCCACGGTGAACGCGCTGTCGGTGACCAACACCGCCGAGATCACCCACTCGTTCGCCGCCGACCCGGACTCGACGCCGGACAACGGCTCGACGACCGAAGACGATGATGCGTCGGCCACCGTCACGGTCGCGCCGCTGGCAGACGTCTCGTTGACCAAGCAACGGACCTCAGGTCCTGATGCCTCCGGCCACACGACATTCCTGCTGACGCTGTCAAATGCAGGACCGAGTCCATCGGCCGGCGTGCGGGTCACCGACCATCCGCCGACCGGGGCGGTCTTCGTGTCGGCCGCAGCGCAGACCAGCGCCACACTCGACGGCACGTTCGACGGTCCGACGAACGTGTGGACCGTCCCCGACCTCGCCCCCGGAGGCCAGGCGCAGATGAACGTCGTGTACAACACGTCGGCTGCGCCGGGCGTCAACTACGCACAGGTGACGGCTTCGACGGTGGATGATCCCGACTCGCAGCCCAACACCCCGGCGCTCTCCGACACCAACCTGCCCGATCAAGACGACGAGGCGAGCGCAACGGCGCCGGCCATCTCCGACGTCTCGGTCACCAACAGTGTCACCACGGCACCCACCTTCGTCGGTGACCTCGTGACGTTCACGGTCACCGCACGCAACGACGGCCCGAACGGCACCACTGGTGTCGCGGTCACCGACCGGCTGCCTGCCGGTCTGACATATGTCGGTTCGACGCCATCGGTCGGCACCTCCTACGACCCCACCACCGGGGTCTGGGCCATCGGCGGACTCGCGAGCGGCGACAGCGTGACCCTCACCATCACCGCCCGGGTCATGACGCCTGGTCCGCTGTCGACCACGGCAGAACTCACCTCGTCCGTGGTCCCCGACGTCGATTCGACACCGAACAACCAGGATGCGACCGAGGACGACCAGGCTTCCGCCGGGATCACCACCACGCCGGCATCGCTCGGCGACACGATCTGGTTCGACATCGACAACGACGGCGTCATCGACGGCAACGAGCCAGGATTGCCCGGCGTGAAGGTCGAGGCCGTCTGGACGAACCCCGATGGTGGTGCAGACGTGACCTTCACCACGACCACCGACAGCTCCGGCGTCTGGTCGCTCATCGGGATCCCGTCGGGTGCCTACAAGGTGAGCGTCGATCCGACCACGCTGCCGTACGGCATCACGGTGCCGACCGGCGACCGTGACGGCGTCGCAACGCCCCACACCGCACAGCTCACTCTCGCCGGTGGCCAGACGATCAGCGACGTCGACTTCGGCTACACCGGTTCCGGTGTCGTTGGCGACACGATCTTCCTCGACGCCGACGGTGATGCATTTCCCGATGTTGATGAGGGCATCCCCGGTGTGTCTGTCACGCTCACGTGGGCTGGAGCAGACGCTTCGTCTCCCGCAGATGACGTCGTCTACGCCACGGTCACCGATCAATTCGGTGCCTACACGTTCGCTGGCCTTCCGGCCGGTGCGTTCACCATCGCCGTCGACACGTCGTCGCTCCCATCGGGCTTGACGAACGCCTTCGACCCTGATGGAGGTCTCGCGAACTCGGCGAGCATCATCCTCGTCACGGGCGAACGACGCCTCGATGTCGACTTCGGCTACAGCGGGACCAACTCGCTCGGCGACACCGTGTTCGCCGACACCAATGGCAACGGCATCCAGGACGCTGACGAGGTCGGACTCGGCGGCGTGGCCGTCGTGCTCCGTCGTGACATCGACGGCGATGGCGCGTTCGAGACGACCGTTGGCACGACGACGACCTCGGGAACCGGTACCTACCTGTTCGACCAGCTCCCGGCCGGGAGCTACCAGGTTGCCGTGACCGTTCCCTCAGCACTGACAGCGACGACTGCCACCAGTTTCGACATCACACTGCTCGATCGCGACAGTGATCTGAGCGCCGACTTCGGTCTGCGATCGCAGCCGAGCGCGCCGGGTTCGATCGGCGATCTCGTCTGGAACGACACCGACGCCAACGGAATCCTGGATGGTGCCGAAACCGGAGTCGGTGGCGTCACCGTCACGCTTCGTTCGGACACCGATGGCGACGGTGTCTTCGAGACGCTCGTGGCAACCCAGGTCAGCGCCAGCAATGGTGCCTATGGATTCGAGAACCTTCCGGCTGGGTCCTACCTCGTGTCGGTCACCCCGCCCGACGGCAAGTCGGTGACGACCATCGTCGCGTACACGGTGAGCCTCACCGCGGGTGCAACCGTCGACACCGCCGACTTCGGCCTCTCCGAGGCGACTGGTGCGACCGGCTCGATCGGTGACCTCGTGTGGAACGACACCAACGGCGACGGCATCCACGATGCTGGTGAGGCCGGACTGGCCGGCGTCACCGTCAACCTGCGCCAGGACACTGACGGCGACGGCATCTTCGAGACCCCGGTGGCATCAACCGACACCGATTCCAATGGCGCCTACACGTTCGCCGATCTCCCCGCCGGCTCGTACCGCGCAGTCATCGTCGGGCCTGATGGCAAGTCAGCGACGACACCGAGCGCGATCGATGTCCAACTGGCTGCGGGGCAGCAGTTCGACACCGCCGATTTCGGTTTCAGCGCCACAACGCCGGCGCCAGGCGCGATCGGCGACCGTATCTGGCTCGACAGCAACGGCAACGGCCTCCAGGATCCGACGGAACCCGGCATCAACGGCGTCGTCGTCACCCTGCTCAGCGATACCGACGGCGACGGCGACTACGAGACCACGGTCGCGACCGCTACCACCGTCGGTGACGGCAACTACCAGTTCTCGAACGTCGTCGCCGGTAGCTATCGAACGACGGCGACGCCACCCGCTGGACTCACGGTGACCACGCCCTCTCCGGTCGTCTCACTCGCTCCGGGTGCAACCGTCGATACGGCCGACATCGGCCTCACGGTCACGCCGTCACAACCGTACGACCTCCTCCTCACCAAGCGAGCGGGCGGTGCCGCTGTCACGGGTGGCCTGGTCACCTGGACGATCACGGCATCGAACATCGGACCTGTTGCAACACCCACCGACGTTCGTGTCGTCGACTCGCTCCCTGACGGACTGACAGCAGTGTCCGCACAGGGAACGGGCTGGATCTGCGCCACGGTCGGACGAGTCGTGACCTGCGATCACGCAGATCACATCGACGCGGGTGCGGCCAGCAGTTTCGAGGTGGTCACGCGGGTCACTGCGGCCGCGGGAGTGGCGATCACCAACACCGCCAGTGTTTCCGCGACCGGTCGTGAGATCACCACGACCAACAACGAGTCGTCGGCGAACATCGTGGTTCCCACGCAACCCACCCCGCCTGTGGACACGACGCCGGCCCCTCCCAGCTCGATCGTTCCGTCGACTCCACCTGCCGTCGGTGACCAGATCATCATCACGCCGACCACGATCGCGACACCCAACGGCAACCTTCCCACCACCGGCGGCAACCCCAACATGATCCTGCAACTCGCCGGCACCGTCCTTGCACTGGGGGCGATCCTCCTCGTCGTCAAACGACGTACGAACGGATCGTCATCGATCGGGTAGTGCGAGGGAAGTCACGACGGTTCCAGGCGGAAGGGGAGCACTCGACCTGGGCGCCGATCGGCGAACGTGCGTTGTGTCAGGCTGCTCGAGTGGGATCGCTGCTGGTCGTGACCGGACCTCCTGGGGCCGGCAAGACCACTGTTGCTCGCCTGGTGGCAGACCGGTTCGAGGCGAGCGTGCTCGTGGAGGGTGATGCCTTCTTCGCATTCCTGCGTTCCGGTGCGGTCGAGCCGTGGATTCCCGAGTCACACACACAGAACGAGGTCGTCACCGATGCTGCGGCGGCTGCGACGGCGTCGTTCGTGGCCGGCGGTTTCGACACGGTCTACGACGGGGTGATGGGGCCGTGGTTCCTCCCGGCGTTCGCTCGGAGGCTCGGGTTGGCAGAGTTCGACTACGTGGTGCTGTTGCCGTCGGAGGAGGTGTGTGCCGAACGGGTCCGAACCCGCGTCGGTCACGGATTCGCCGACGAGTCGGCCGCACGGTCGATGCACCAGCAGTTCGCCGCGCACCGTCGGTCGAGCGGTCAGATGATCGAGAGCGATCGACTCGACGCCCAGTCGATTGCCGATGACGTGTCGCGCCGTCGGGCTGCCGGTGATCTCCGCATCCGGCTCGCGGACCTCTGACGTCGTCGTACGCGTGAACTCATGGGTCGGTGGAGCACCCATCTGTTCACGCGTTCGCTCGAGGCTCGGGCGTGCTCGTCAGGAGTCGTGCGGCTGCGCCACTGCGCCCTCGGCGTCAGCGGCTGCGGAGATCAGGCGGGCGATGTCGGCGTCGAGGGTGGTGAGCCCGCCGGTGGCGTGGGTGGTCAGCATCACGTGGACGCGGCCCGGGTAGCGGATCTCCATGTCGGGATGGTGCTGGTTGGTCTCGGCGATCTCGGCGATCGTCGTCACCAGCTGAGCGCCGTCGAGGTAGGTCGAGCCACGGAAGGTGGCATGGATCTCATTGCCGACCACCGTCCAGTCGTCGAGGCCGTCGAGCGCGGTGAACTCGTCGGGCGTGATCTGGGTGTACTCCACGCTCGCCAGTGAAGCAGATGTGGGTACAACCTCTGGTCCGTGCGGATCTGGTTGCGCGTTCCGCAACGGGGTCCGCACAGACTCTCGTGGACGAACTGATCCCGCTGTCTCCGTGGCACCCGCTCTCTAGAGTGGACGGCACATGACTGACGACGAGCTGTTCGCCGACGACATCCCGCATCCGGCTTCCGGCGCGTCGCCCGATGCGTTGATCGATCCGCCGTTCGGTCGGGGTCCGTCGCCGTTCGCCGAGGGCCTGAACCCCGACCAGCTCGATGCCGTTGCGCACGAATCCGGCCCGCTGTTGGTGATCGCCGGTGCCGGCTCCGGCAAGACCCGGGTTCTCACCCACCGAATTGCGCACCTGATCCACAACGGTGTGCACCCGTCGAAGATCCTGGCGATCACGTTCACCAACAAGGCTGCGGCCGAGATGCGCGAACGGGTCGGGGCGCTCATCGGGCCGGTGGTGAAGACGATGTGGGTGTCGACCTTCCACTCCGCCTGCGTGCGCATACTGCGCGCCAACGCCGACGCGCTGGGCTACCCCCGACAGTTCTCGATCTACGACTCTGCCGACTCGAACCGGCTCACCGGCTACGTGATCCGCGATCTCGGCCTCGATGCCAAGCGGTTCACCCCGCGCGGAGTGCACGCGATCATCAGTCTCTGGAAGAACGAACTGGTCGACCCTGACGAGGCGCAGCGTCGTGCGCAGAACATCTTCGACCGCAAGCATGCCGACGTGTACGCCGAGTACCAGGCCCGCCTGCTGAAGGCCGGCGCGATGGACTTCGATGATCTGCTCACCAACGTGGTCAAGCTGTTCCGCGAACACGGCGACATCCTCGAGCACTACCGCCAGCGCTTCCAGCACATCTTGGTCGACGAGTACCAGGACACCAATCGGGCCCAGAACGAGATGGTCCTCCTCCTCGCCGACGGCCATCGCAATGTCTGTGTCGTCGGTGACAGCGATCAGGGGGTCTACGGGTGGCGCGGTGCAGATCTCCGCAACATTCTCGAGTTCGAAGAAGCTTTTCCCGACGTCACCACGGTCATCCTCGATCAGAACTACCGCAGTACACAGACGATTCTCGACGCGGCCAACGCCGTTATCGACAACAACGTCGAGCGCAAGCCGAAGTCGCTGTGGACCGACAGCGGCATGGGCGAACGCATCATCCGCTACCACGCCGAGGACGAAGGCGACGAGGCCACCTGGGTCGCCGGCACCGCCCTGCAGTTGCACGCCGACGACGCCAGCAACTTCCGTGAGATGGCCGTTCTGTATCGCACCAATGCGCAGAGCCGCGTGCTCGAAGAGGCGTTCATGCGCCTCGGTGTGCCCTACAAGGTGGTCGGCGGCACCCGCTTCTACGACCGGCGAGAAGTCAAGGACGCCATGGCGTACCTGAAGGCGGTGATCAACCCGGCCGACGAGGTGAGCGTCAAGCGCGTACTCAACGTCCCCAAGCGTGGCATCGGCGACGCCAGCGTGGCCAAGCTCGACACGCTCGCTGCCGCAGAGGGAATCGCGTTCACCGATGCGTTGCGGCGTGCCGACGAGGCGGGCATCACCGGTCCGGCCGTCCGAGGCATTGCGTCGTTCGTCGACCTGCTCGACACAATGGGCACCGTTGTCGCCGACCCGGATCAGGGCCCAGGCGACGTGCTCCAAGCAGCGCTCGACGGCTCCGGCTACCTCGCCGAACTCGAGGCCGAGGACACCATCGAGGCGCACACCCGTATCGAGAACCTGGGCGAACTCGTCGGCTCCGCTCGCGAGTTCACCGTGATGGACGAGTTCCTCGAACAAGTCGCGCTCGTTGCCGACACCGATGACCTCCCGGACGGAGAGATCGAGGACCAAGTGGTGCTGATGACGCTGCACTCGGCCAAGGGTCTGGAGTTCCCGGTGGTGTTCCTCGTCGGTTGCGAGGAGGGCATCTTTCCCCACATCCGTGCGCTCACCGAGCCCGCCGAGATGGAGGAGGAGCGTCGTCTCGCGTACGTCGGCATCACCAGGGCCATGAAACGGCTGTACATGTCGCATGCCTGGAGCCGCCAGCTGTTCGGGTCGACCCAGTACAACCCGCCGTCACGGTTCTTCGACGAGATTCCCGTGACGCTGATCGAGTCGAAGGGCAACATCAGTGGGCGCTCCAGCTATGGCCGCCAGAGCTACCGTCGACGTGACGCCGGAGACCCGCCGCCCTACCGGCGTGGTGGCGGGGCGAGTGGCGGCGGCCGCGACATCAACGCGGACATCCTCGACGCCCGGGCCGACCAGGAAGCCCACCGCGACCGGGTGGTCGAGGCTGCAATCCGGTCCGGTTCGAAGCCGGCACCTTCGCCATCGAACAGCCAGGACCTCGGCCTCCGCGTCGGTGACGACGTCGAGCACCCGGCGTTCGGTGCCGGTGTGATCATCGACATCTCCGGCGTGGGCGAGAAGGCCGAGGCCACCATCAACTTCCCCGGCGCCGGCACCAAACATCTCGCGCTCGCCTGGGCCCCGCTCAAGAAACTCTGACCTCCGCAGCCGACCCAACGCGTGAACAGATGGGCCGCTGACCGCCCCATTCGTTCACGCGTGCGCCAGCTCGCTCGTCGTCGAAGACATTGGCGGGTCGAACGAATCGACGCAGTGTCGGAGCGGGCTGACCGGGCGAACGGTGCCAGCGGCCGTAACCTTGCGGCGCCATGATTCGTTGTCTTCTCGTCTCAGCCGGTGTCGCCACGGCTGCGCTCCTCGCCATTGCCGGCCCGGTTTCGGCCCACATCGATCCCGATCCGGAAACCGCCCAAGCGGGATCACGCCTGACTGTCGGATTCACCGTCGAACACGGCTGCGTGGGCTCGCCGACGGTGCAGCTCGACATGCGGCTTCCGGAGGGAGTTGTCGACCCCGTGCCCGCGGCCGTCGACGGGTGGGAGGGGTCGGTCGACGCCATCGATGGTGCCACGATCGTCACGTTCGCCGGTGGTCCGCTCGCCGACGACGTGGAGGGCACGTTCTCGGTCACCATGACGTTGCCGTCCACACCCGACGCCACGATCTACTTCCCGTTCGTCCAACGGTGCGAGGTCGGAGAGATCCGCTGGATCGGGATTCCCACCGAGCCGGGCGACGAGCTCGACGAGCCGGCTCCGGCAATGTCGCTCACCGGCCCTGTCGCGACCGTGCCGACCACGGCTCCGGTGACTGCATCGACCGAAGTGGCCACCACCGATCCGGACACCGCGGACGTCACCGGCGACCCCATCACGACTGCGTCGACCGACCCGCTCGTCGGCACCACCGCCGTACCAGGCTCCACCGAACCCCTCCTGATCGCCGGGGCCGACGGTGAGACTGGAAGTTCTGACACCGGAACGCTCATCTTCGTCGGGACGATTGCAGCAGTGCTCGCCATCGGCGGGTTCGTCGTCTACCGCTCACGTCAGGCGCGGGCAGACAACGCCCGCGACGACACCTGAGCGCACGCATGTCGTCATCGTCTGCGCCGTCATCCGGCACGGCCCGTTCGATCGCCCTCGTGGGCGGGTTGATCCTCGCGCTCCTCGCGGTCCTCGCCGGCGCGAGTACCGCGCTCGCACACGCTGAACTGTTGTCGTCGTTCCCGGCCAACCAGGAACTGACCGAGGTTTCTCCCACGGAGATCGCGCTGCAGTTCACCGAGGCCGTCGACCCGATCGATCCAGGCATTCGGTTGGTCGATGCAGATGGTGACGACGTCGAGATCGGTGCTGTCGACCAAACTGCCGGCGCGGACCGGATGCGCGCGGCGATCACCAGCCCGCTCGATGACGGCACGTATGTCGTGGCGTGGCAGGCGGTGTCGGCCGACTCGCATCGGGCTCGCGGCTCGTTCACGTTCTCGGTCGGGGTGCCGACGTCCGTCACCCCAGGGGTCCTCGACGGGCTGTTCGACGGTGGGTCCGACAGCAGTTCCGATGAGATCCTCCTCGGTCTCGGGCGATTCGTCAGCTATGCGGGCATCGGGTTGCTCGTCGGTGGGCTGGTGCTCGCGGTTGCGCTGACGCCGTTGGCGATCGCGTCCCGTCGTGTCGGCGTGTTCCTCGTCGCGGCGGCCGAACTCGCCTTCGTCGGCACCCTCTGGATGGTTGCGGCTCAGGCCAACCTCATCGGTGGGTCGATTCTGTCGTGGGGGGCGGTCGCCGACACGCAATCGGGTCAGTGGTGGATCGCCCGGCTGGTCGTCATCGTCTTGTTCAGCGTGTTGATCGCCCTGCGGTCACGCCTCGTGGTCCGTGGTGGCACCGTGGTCGTGTCAGCGCTCGGTCTCGGAGTGCTCGGGGTGGTCGCTGCTGGTGGTCATGCGATTTCCGGCGATGCTGTCGTGCTCGGGTTCATCGCCACGCTCGTCCATCTCGCTGCGATGTCGATCTGGCTGGGAGGTCTTGCGCTGGTGCTGCTCGCGCCGCCAGCGAGAGACTTCTGGGCGAGAGCGGCCAGGTTCTCGCCATGGGCGCTCGGTTCGGTGGCGGCCCTTGCGGTCACGGGTGGCGTGAACGCCTGGCGCCAACTCGGTTCGATCTCGGACCTGACCGAGTCGAGCTATGGGCGGTGGTTGGTGATCAAGCTGTTGCTCGTCGTGTTGGTCCTCGGTCTCGCAGCGTTCAGCCGGCGGATCATCCACACCCGTGGCGACGATGCCAGCGTGCTCCTGCGGCGCTCGATCGGACTCGAACTGGCCGGCATGGTACTGATCCTCGGAGCCACGGCGGGGCTCGTGTCTTCTCCGCCACCCATCGATACGCCCGAGATCGTCTCGGTGTCGGCGGTGGTCGGCGCCCGCGTCGCGCAGGTCGAACTCGAACCCGCGGTGACGGGCGGTACCGAGATGCACGTCTACATCACGTCGCCGTCCGGCGCGCTCGACCGCGCTGACGAGATCACCGTGACGGCAGGACTGCCCGAGCAGGACATCCCGCCATTCGACGTCGAGACGTTCCCTGCAGGAGCGAATCACGTGGTCGGAGCGAACCTGAACCTGCCGGTCGCCGGACTCTGGACCTTCGACGTGACCGCCAGGTACGGGGACTTCGACGAGGTCGTGTTCACCGTGCAGATCCCCGTCTCCGGTCGATGATCGTGTCGTTGCGTTGTCGTTCTCAGTATGTGAGAATGACTGCATGGCAGCGTCTGGCGACCACCACGACCACGATCACGGGCTGGGGCTCGCGCGTGCGGGAGAGCGTCATCGCGGACGTCTGATCGCCGCGTTCGCGGTGATCGCCACGTTCTTCGCGGTCCAGTTGATCGCGGCCTTCGCGACCAACTCGCTGGCATTGCTGTCCGATGCCGGCCACATGTTCACCGACGTGATCGGTCTCGGCATGGCGCTGGCGGCGATCGGACTCGCCACTCGCTTCGAACGTCGCCAGGCGAATTCGACGGCGACGTCGAAGCACACCTTCGGCGTGTATCGCCTCGAGATCCTCGCCGCGTTCGTCAACTCGCTGTTGCTGTTCGGCGTTGCGCTCTGGGTGATCGTGGAGGCGATCCGCCGGATCGGCAGCGAGCCGGAGGTGCTCGGTCTTCCCATGCTCGTCGTCGCCGTGGCCGGGCTGCTCGCGAATATCGTTGCATTCGCGCTGCTGCGCTCGGGCGCAAAGGAGTCGATCAACGTCGAGGGCGCGTATCTCGAGGTGCTCGCCGACACCGTGGGGTCCGTTGGCGTGATCGTGGCAGCGATCCTGCTCCAGGTGTTCGGGTGGACGTGGGTCGATGCGGTGGCCGGCGTCCTGATCGGAGTCTGGATCCTTCCTCGCACGTGGCGACTCGGTCGTCGAGCCGTCCGCATCCTGCTCCAGGCAGCGCCTGAGCACCTCGACCTCGACCAACTCGCCGCTGAACTCGCGGCGATCGATGGTGTCGTCGGCGTGCACGACTTGCACGTCTGGACACTCACCTCCGAGATGGATGCGGCGTCGGTGCATCTCGTGACGTCATCGACTGCTGATTCGCACGCCGTGCTCGACGACGCTCGGCACTGTCTCGCCGAACGCCACGGCATCGCTCATGGCACGTTCCAAGTAGAACCCGACGACCACGAGGGCTGCGACAGCGTCTCGTGGTGACGAGATCTCGTGCTGGGGCCGACAACCTGCAAGAATCGTCGGCGTGAAGGCAGCATTGTTGGTCGAGAGCTTGACAGGGAACACGTGGACGGCGGCCGAGAAGGTGGCCGACCTCCTCGCACAGGAGCGGTGGACGATCACCGGGTTGTCCAAGGTGAAGCAGCCCGATCACGCATCGATCCAGCAGGCCGACTTGATCCTGGTCGGGACATGGGTGCATGGCGCCTTCCTGTTCGGTCAGGCACCGTGGGCGATGTCGAACATCGCGAACCTGCCGGCGATGCGCGGCAAACGCGCCGCAGGGTTCTGCACGTTTGCGCTCGATCCCGGCTCGTCGCTCGACAAGCTCGACCGGGCGCTCGGCGACACCGGCGCCTACGTCATCGGTGGGCTCGCCATGAGCCGGAGCAAGCTCAACCAGCACACCGAGATCTTCGCCGAGCGGTTGGTCGGCGCAATGGCCGCCGGCTGAACC
>Ga0209476_10000400_pt1 | contig 29310 bp, 24 predicted proteins | sample KloWWTrecipitate_FD_187179 | JGI IMG/M metagenome (GOLD analysis project Ga0209476, IMG submission 187179) | Active sludge microbial communities from Klosterneuburg, Austria, studying microevolution and ecology of nitrifiers - Klosterneuburg... | ecosystem: Engineered > WWTP > Aerobic digester... | reverse complement strand
GGCGCTCGCCCGGCACCACGCGTCGCACCGGCACCTTGCGCCGCTACGACGACCGCGGCGACGGCGACCGCAGCGACCGCCGCGACGGCGACCGCAGCGACCGCGGGGCGACCGCAGCGGCGGCGGAGGCGTACAGGGGGTCAGTCGCGCTGCCAGGAGTGCCACAGCGCGGCGTACTCGCCCTCGGCTGCCACCAGCTCGGCATGGGGGCCGATCTCCGTGATCCGGCCGCCGTCGACCACGGCGACGCGGTCGGCGTCGTGCGCGGTGTGCAACCGGTGCGCGATCGCCACGACCGTGCGGCCCTCGAGCACCGCGGACAGCGAGCGCTCGAGGTGCCGGGCGGCCCGCGGGTCGAGCAGCGAGGTCGCCTCGTCGAGCACCAGCGTGTGCGGGTCGAGCAGCACCAGCCGAGCCAGGGCGATCTGCTGGGCCTGGGCGGGGGTGAGCGCCGCGCCGCCCGAGCCCACCTCGGTGGCCAGCCCGTCGGCGAGGGCGGCCACCCACTCCTGAGCGTCGACGGCCCCCAGCGCACGGGCGAGCTCCTCGTCGCTCGCCGACGCCTTGGCCAGGCGCAGGTTCTCCGCGACGGTCCCGACGAAGACGTGGTGCTCCTGCGTGACGAGCGCGACGTGGCCGCGCAGGTCCTCGAGCGGGAGGTCCACCAGGGGCACGCCGCCCACGGTGACGGTGCCGCCGGCGGGCGGGTGCACGCCGGCGAGCATCCGGCCGAGCGTCGACTTCCCGGCCCCCGACGGGCCGACGACGGCCAGCCGCTCGCCCTGCCGCAGGTCCAGCCCGATCCCGTGCAGCACGTCGTGGCCCTCGCGGTACGCGTAGCGCAGCCCGGTCGCGACGACGTGCTCGCCGTCCGGCTCCGCGCCCGACGCGTGGCGGTCCGGCTCGACGGAGCCCACCCCGATGATCCGCGCGATCGAGGTCGCCCCGACCTGGATCTCGTCGAGCCAGTAGATGAGCTCTCCGACGGGGCGGGCCAGCTGCAGGGCGTAGACGGCCAGCGTGGTGACGGCACCCACCGTGGAGGCGCCGACGGAGATGAGGTAGGCGCCCCAGGCGACCACGCCGACGATCGGCAGGACGAACGAGAAGTCCACCCCGGGGAACAGCACGGTCCGGAGCGCGAGCGTGCGCTCCTCGGCGGCGAAGGCCTCGCGCAGGTCGGCGTCCACGCGTGCCCGACGCCGCGCGCCGAGGCCCAGGGCGTCGATGGTCCGCGCCCCCTCGACGGACTCGGTGATCGAGCCGTTGAGGGTCGCGTACGAGGCGGACTCGCGCAGGTACGCGGGGGCTGCGCGACGCAGGTACCACCGCGTGGTCGCCACCAGCAACGGCACCCCGACGAGGATCGCGCCCGCGACGCGCCAGTCCACCGCGAAGGCCGCGACGAGGGTGAGCACGGTGGTCGCCGACGTGACGAGGATCTGCGGCACGCCGAACCGCACGGAGTGCTGCGCGCGGTCGATGTCGTTGGTGGTGCGCCCGACGAGGTCGCCCGTCCCCGCCCGCTCCACGACCGACAGCGGCAGACGCGTGACGGTGGTGATGAAGTCCTCGCGCAGGTCGGCGAAGACGGTCTCGCCGAGCATGCGGGAGGCGCGCTGGGCGTACCGGATGAGCACCGTCTGGGCCAGGACGGCCCCGACGAGGCCCAGCGCCGCGCGGTCGACGAACGAGCCGTCGGTGCCCTGGGCGACGGCGTCGACGATCCGGCCCAGCAGCCACGGGCCCGCCAGCCCGGCGACGGCGGCCAGCGCGTGCAGCGCCAGCACCAGGCCGAGGGCGCCCTGGTGGCGCCGGAGCAGGCCGGTCGTGTGCCGGCGCAGCATCGTGGGGTCAGCGATGGGCAGCTGCACGGGGTTCCTCCGTCCTGGTCGGGGTGGTCGGGGTGGTCGTCGTGGCGGTCGCGGCGTCCTCGTCGTCCGCCGCGGCCCGGGACACCACGGACCGGTAGCGGCGGGCCGTCTCGTCGTCGCCGTCGAGCAGCCCGCGGTGCGTCCCGCGCGCGACGACGACGCCGTCGGCCACCAGGGCGACCTCGTCGACCACGTCGAGCACGAGCGGGCTGGCCGTGACCACCACGGTGGTGCGTCCGGCGCGCGACTGGGCGAGGCGGCCGGCGATCCGCGCCTCGGTGTGCGCGTCGACGGCGCTCGTGGGCTCGACGAGCACGAGCACCTCCGGGTCGGTGAGCAGCGCGCGGGCCAGGGCGAGGCGCTGGCGCTGGCCGCCCGACAGGGAGCGGCCCTTCTCGGCCACCTCGCCGTCCAGCCCGTCGGGCACCGACTCCAGGACGTCGGCCGCGTCCGCGGCGTGCAGCGCCGCGAGCAGCACGGCGTCGTCGGTGGTGCCGCGGACGTCGAGCTCTGTCCGCAGCGACCCGGTGAACAGGTGCGGCGTGGACTCGGCCACCACCACGCGCTGGCGCACCTGCGCCAGCCCGAGGTCGCTGAGGGCCACGCCGCCGAGGCGCACACCGGCGGCCTGGCCGTCCGGGTGGGCGCCGAGGAGCCCCAGCCGCAGGGCCAGCGCGGCGGAGTCGTCCGGGTCGGCGCTGACCAGGGCCGTCACGCGCCCGGCGCGGACCACGAGGCCGCTCGCGTCGTCGGTGAGATCGCCGACGGTCGCCATCGGAGCGACGTCCGCCGGCGCGGCGTCGCCCATCGCCGGGCCGCGCTCGAGCGGTGCCTCGCGGGTGTCCGCCCCCGTGACGGGCACGGCGAGGACCGCGATCATCCGACGCACGCCGACCACGGCGCGCGTGAGGATCTGCACGGCCTCGGTGGCCACGTCGAGCGGGCCCGTGAGGAAGGCCGCATAGCCGTAGAACGTCACGAGCTGGCCGCCGGTGATCTCCCCGGCCAGCGCGAGGTGCGCCCCGAACCAGACCACGCCGGCGAGGAAGAGGCCCGGCAGCAGCACCTTGAGCGCGTCGAGCACGGACTGGGTGCGCGCCACGTCGACCCCGGCGGCCCGCACGCGCTGCGACTGCTCGCGGTAGCGCGCAGCGAACGCCTCCTCGCCGCCGATCCCGCGCAGGATCCGCAGCCCGGAGACCGTGTCCGCCCCGAGCGTCGTCAGGCGCCCCGAGGCCGCGCGCTGGACGTCCTGGCGCCGGGCCAGCGGCCGCACCACGAGCGCGAGCACCCCCGCGACGGCGGGCAGGCCCACGAGCACGGCCACCCCGAGCGTGACCGACCACGCCAGCAGGAGCCCGGCGACCACGGCGTAGGCGATGACGGCCCCGACGAACCGCGGCACGATCCAGAACACCTCGCCGACGCGCAGCGAGTCGGACGCGACGGTGGAGACGACCTCGCCGGTCGGCAGCTCTGCCGTGACGGCGTCGCCGGTGCGCGTGACGTGGTGACCCAGCAGCTGTGAGGACCGGAAGGCCGCGCGGATCCAGCTCTCGACGCTGCGCCGGTGCTCCACGACGTTGGCGAGCACGCCGACGGAACCCGCACCGAGCAGCAGCAGGCAGCCGGTCCACAGCGGGCGGGACAGCCCCTGGTCCAGCCCGGTGTCGACGACGTGGCCGAGGAGGTACGGCATCACCGCCGAGGCGACGAAGGCCAGGGTCCCCCAGGCCGCGGCGGACAGCGACAGCCCGAGCTGGCCGCGCGCCACCCACCACAGGTAGGCGGTCGCGGACGTCAGCGGCGGGGTGCCGGGGTCGCGGTAGGGCATGGGGCGCACGATCGACCACGGTACGTCCGTCCCGGCCGGACCGGCGACGTGAATTCCGCGGTCCGGGCCAGGGCAGGATGGTGCCCGACGACGACGGTGGAGGTCACGGTGGCAGGCAGGCAGTGGGCGCCCAGGGCGCAGGGTGCGCTGAGGCGGTACCGCGTGATGGCGTGGGTGACCGGCGTGATGCTGCTCGTCCTGACCCTGGAGATGGGCATCAAGTACGGGCTGCGGCCCGACGAGTCCGTGCTGCGCTGGATCGAGTGGATCCCCTTCGCGCACGGGTGGATCTACGTCGTCTACCTCGTCACCGTCGTCGACGTGTGGTCGACGATGCGCTGGGGCCTCGGCCGGCTCGTCGCGATGGTGCTCGCCGGGGTGGTCCCGGTGCTGTCGTTCGTCGTCGAGCGCCGCGTGCACGCCGCGGGCGACGCGCAGATCGCGTCGGGCCGACCGGGTCGCGGGACGGCAGCGCCCGCCGTCGGGCCGCCGCTCTAGACTCGCCGCGTGACCGCCACCCAGCCGCAGACCGGCGACGGCCCCGTTCTCGTCATCGACTTCGGGGCGCAGTACGCGCAGCTCATCGCCCGCCGGGTGCGCGAGGCGCACGTCTACTCCGAGGTGGTGCCGCACACCTGGTCGGTGGAGCGCATCCTCGCGAAGCGGCCGTCGGCGGTCATCCTGTCCGGCGGGCCGTCGAGCGTCTACGCCGACGGCGCCCCCGCGGTGGACGCAGCGCTGTTCGACGCCGGGGTGCCGGTGCTCGGCATCTGCTACGGCTTCCAGGCGATGGCCCGGGCGCTGGGTGGGACGGTCGCGCAGACCGGTGCGCGCGAGTACGGCGGCACGCACGTCGCGGTCGCGAACGCGGGGCAGCTGCTCACCGGCTCGCCCACCGAGCAGTCCGTGTGGATGAGCCACGGCGACGCCGTGCACGCCGCACCAGCGGGCTTCACCGTCCTCGCGACGTCCACGGGATCGCCCGTCGCCGCCTTCGAGGACCGCGCGCGCCGGCTCTACGGCATGCAGTGGCACCCCGAGGTGAAGCACTCGCCGCTCGGCCAGCACGCGCTGGAGAACTTCCTCTACCGCGGGGCCGGGCTCTCGCCCACGTGGACGGCAGGGAACGTCGTCGTCGACCAGGTCGCGCGGGTCCGCGCGCAGGTCGGGGACGCCCAGGTGATCTGCGGGCTCTCCGGCGGCGTGGACTCGGCGGTCGCCGCGGCCCTGGTGCAGAGGGCCGTGGGGGACCAGCTGACCTGCGTCTTCGTCGACCACGGGCTGCTGAGGTCCGGCGAGGCCGAGCAGGTCGAGAAGGACTTCGTCGCCGCGACCGGGGTGCGCCTCATGGTCGTCGACGCGCGCGAGCAGTTCCTCGTCGCGCTCGCCGGGATGACGGACCCGGAGACCAAGCGCAAGATCATCGGTCGCGAGTTCATCCGCTCCTTCGAGGCGGCGGCGCGCGAGGTCGTCGCCGGCGGCACGGACGGGCGCGAGGTGCGCTTCCTCGTCCAGGGGACGCTGTACCCCGACGTCGTCGAGTCGGGCGGCGGCGAGGGCGCCGCGAACATCAAGAGCCACCACAACGTCGGCGGGCTGCCGGACGACCTGCAGTTCGAGCTCGTCGAGCCGCTGCGGGACCTGTTCAAGGACGAGGTGCGGGCCGTCGGCCTCGAGCTCGGGCTGCCCGACGCCATCGTCTGGCGCCAGCCGTTCCCCGGGCCCGGCCTGGGCATCCGGATCATCGGCGAGGTCACGGCCGAGCGCCTGGAGATCCTGCGCGCGGCGGACGCCATCGCCCGCGCCGAGCTGAGCCGCGCCGGGCTGGACCGGCAGATCTGGCAGTGCCCCGTGGTGCTGCTCGCGGACGTGCGCTCGGTGGGCGTGCAGGGCGACGGGCGCACCTACGGCCACCCCGTGGTGCTGCGTCCGGTGAGCTCGGAGGACGCGATGACGGCCGACTGGTCGCGCGTGCCGTACGACGTCCTGGCCACGATCTCCACGCGGATCACCAACGAGGTGCCGGAGGTCAACCGGGTCACCCTCGACGTCACGAGCAAGCCGCCGGGCACCATCGAATGGGAGTGAGCCACCCGCTCGTCGGGTAGCTCCGGTCGGCCGTCGGGCGACGGCACGGCCGAGTGCGGCTCACGGGAGCGCCGAGGGCTCCCGCTCTGCCTCGCGCTCGCGCTTGCGCCGGTACATCGCGGCGTCGGCCGCGCGAAGCAGCTCCTCGGCGGTGATGTGGTCGCCCGGCAGGGCGCTCGCCGCGCCCACGCTGGCCGTCACGCGGGTCACGAGGTCCGCCAGGTGGACGGGCTCCGCCAGCACCTGGCCGACGGTGGCCACGACGGCGTCCTGCACGACGGCAGGGTCCCCCTCGAGCAGGATGACGAACTCGTCCCCGCCGAAACGGCCGACGACGTCGGCCGCACGCACGGAGCGCCGCAGGCGGTGCGAGACCGCCACGAGCAGCTGGTCGCCGGTGTGGTGCCCGTGGCTGTCGTTGATCTCCTTGAAGCCGTCGAGGTCCAGGAAGATCACCACGAGGCCGGGGGAGTCGCCCGTCCGCAACCGGCCGACCGCTGCCTCGAGCCGCTGGGTCACGCCCCGGCGATGGGGCAGCCCGGTCAGCTCGTCGAGGGTGGCCAGCCGGGTGAGCCGGGCCAGGGCCTCGGCGTGCAGGCGCGCGAGCCCGTCGATGCGGGCGAGCACGAGCGGGACGAGCGCCAGCGTGCCGATGGAGAGCAGGATCGCGTCGGACCGACGGCCCACGAGGAGCGTCGCGGCCGCGATGAGGGGGTTGATCGTCAGCGCGAGGCCGAGCAGGACGAGGCGTCGCCCGGTCAACCGCCCGGGGTCCGTTGCTCGGGCGAGGGCGATCCGGCCGAACGCCGGGTGGGCGAGGGCGGCGGCCAGCGCCAGGTAGCCGACGATCCAGCAGTAGCGGATCCACGGAGCCTCGGCGCCGGTCTCTGGGTCCGCGGTGAGCCCGCCGGCGACGGTGCCGACCCAGGTCGCGACCGTGGCGAGGAGCAGGTAGGCCACGGGCTCCCTGGCGTCGCGGGTGAGCGCGGCGGCGCGCACGACGGTGCCGACGATCGCACTGATGAGCACGACGGTGATCAGCACGAGGAGCTGGCTGGTCACGCTGGCGCCGTGGGCGCGCATGCCGGGTCCGAGCAGCCCCGCCCACACCGCAGAGGCCGTGCCGATCCCGATGATCGCGGCGTCGATCGCGCCATGGCCGAGCCGACGCGACCGGGGGAGCGTCACGAGGGCGCAGCCGACGAGGAGCCCGAGGTAGCCGATCGACTGGAAGGCGAGTGCTGCGGGCGAGTCCCAGCTGGGCAGCCCACGGATGCCCTCGGCGACCAGGGCTCCCGTGTTGACGACGGTGAGCGCGGTCAACCCGCCCAGGACGGCCCACCAGGCGACGCCCGATCCCGGGTCGCGCACGAGCATCCCGACGACCACGACGGCCGGGACGAGGCTGGCGAGGAGGACGGCGAGGTTGTGCGCCGGACCGACCGTCGTCGCGTAGAGCACGCACAGGGCGGTCGCGAGCGCGCCGAAGGCCGTGTGCACCGCGCCAGCGCGCGCGTGATTCACCGGGGTCCTCCGTCCGCCGTCTCCTGAACCATCGGCACCTCCCGGCCGCGGCTGAAGGTGTCGACGGCTCCCGCGCCGCACGCCCAGGGTTGCGGCAGCCTCCCCGGGGTGATCACCGCGCCGCGGCACTACTGTGACGGCGTGCTCATCGTCCACGTCTCGGACTGCTACCCGCCACGGACGGGTGGCATCGAGACCCAGGTCAGGGACCTGGCACGCGCGCAGGTCGCGCAGGGGCACGAGGTGCACGTGCTGACGGCGACGCCCGGCCCCGCGGGCGAGCGCGGCGGGCTGGTGCAGGACGACGACGGCGTGCGGGTGCACCGCCTCGGGGCCCGCATCCCGTTCGGGCTGCCCGTCAACCCGGCTGCGCCGCCCCGGGTGCGCGCGCTGCTGCGCGAGCTGCGACCCGACGTCGTGCACGTGCACGCCGGGGTGCTCTCGCCGTTCGCCTTCGACGGGGCGAGGGTGGCGGTGGACGCCGGCGTGCCCGTGGTCGTGACGTGGCACTGCATGCTCGACGGGACGGTCCCGGCCCTGCGGGCGGCAGTGCGGCGCTCACGCTGGGCGAGCGCCCCGATGGCGCTCTCGGCGGTGAGCGGTGCGGCGGCCCAGCGGGTCGGCGAGGTGTTCGACGCGCCGGTCGGCGTGGTGCCCAACGGGATGGACCTGGCGCGCTGGGCGCCGGACGCCACCGCGCCGTCGCCGGCCGGGCCGCTGCGCTGCGTCGCGACCATGCGGCTCGCGCCGCGCAAGCGGGGCCCGGCGCTCATCGGGGTGGTGGCCGACGCCGTGGCGCAGCTCGGTCCGGGATCGCTGACCCTTGACGTCATCGGGGACGGGCCCGCGCGGGCGTCGATGGAGCGCCGCGTGGCGCGTGCGGGTCTGACCGACGTGGTGCGGCTGCGGGGTCGGCTGGAGCGCGCCGGGGTGCGGGCCGCCTACACCCAGGCGCAGGTCTTCGTGGCGCCGGCCGTCCTGGAGGCCTTCGGGATCGCCGCGCTCGAGGCGCGTGCCGCGGGGCTCGTGGTGGTCGCGCACCGGGCGACCGGGATCGCCGAGTTCGTCACCGACGGCGTGGACGGCCTGCTCGTGGACGACGACGCCGCGATGGTGCGGGCCCTCGTGCGACTGTCGCGCGAACCGGCGCTGCTGGCACGCCTGCAGGCCAGGGCCAGGGCGGACCGGCCGACGCACGACTGGGCGCTGACGCTCGAGGCGGCGCAGCGCGAGTACGTCAGGGCAGCGGAGCTCGCCGGACGCTGAGCCAGCCGGACGCTGCGCCGGCACCGTGCGGCCCGTCGACCGTGCGGCAGCCGGCCCGTCCGCCCGAGGGATCCCCAGCGACCGCCCGCCGGTCGTCGCGCGTCTCACCACGTGGGACCTTGGTCCTGCGACGGAGGTCCCACGGACCATGGGCCTAGGAGACTGCTGAACAATCGCGTGTCCGGGGCGTGTGCCGAGGACTGGCTGGGATCCTTGGTGGATGCAGGGTCGCGATGATGGGCAGCGGGAGTTCGGGGACGCGGAGTCGCTGGCGGGGCATCTGCTGCCGGCAGGGTCGGTGTTCGCGTTCCTGGCCGAGCACCGCCAGCGGTTGTTCCCTGATGAGGCGTTCGCGGACCTGTTCGCCTCGGGGCGTGGTCGCCCGTCGATCCCGGCTGATGTGATCGCCTCGGTGATGGTGCTGCAGGCGTTGCACGGGTTGTCGGACCGGCAGACCGCTGAGGCTGTCACGTTCGACCTGCGGTGGAAGGCGGCGTGCGGGTTCGCGGTCACCGAGACCGGGTTCCACCCGTCGGTGTTGACGTACTGGCGGCGCCGGATCGCGGCAAGCGACCGTCCGCACCGGGTCTTCGAGACGGTCAGCGAGATCATCTCCGCCACCGGGGTGCTGGCCGGCAAGAAGCGACGCGCCCTGGACTCCACGATCCTTGATGACGCGGTCGCCCGGCAGGACACCGTGACCCAGCTGATCGCCCAGATCCGCCGGGTCGGGGTGGTGGTCCCGGCCGCCGGGCAGGTCATCGCGGGCCTGAGTGGGCACGACTACCCCGCCGGTGCCAAGCCGGACATCGCCTGGGACGACCCGGTCGCTCGTGACCTGCTGGTCTCGGCCCTGGTCAGTGACGCGTTGACGGTCCTGGACCAGTTGGCCGGTGTCGAGCTGGACGCCCAGCAGTCCGAGGCGGTCGCGTTGCTCGCGCTGGTTGCTGGGCAGGACGTCGAACCGGCCGACGGCAGTGACGGGACCGACGGTCGCTGGCGCATCGCCCGCCAGGTCGCACCGGACCGGGTGATCTCGACCGTGGACCCACAGGCCCGCCATGCGCACAAGTCGCGGGAGAAGAAGCAGGACGGGTTCAAGGCCCACGTGGTCGTCGAGCCGGACACCGGTCTGGTCACCGCTGCCACCCTGACGATGGCCGCGGGTCCGGAGAACTCCGATGCTGCGCGCGGGATCGAGCTCCTGGCGGCCGACACCACCATCACCGGTGACGCGGACGTGCAGGTGCTGGCCGACTCCGCCTATGGATCCGGGGAGCTGCTGGCCGCGGTTGCGGCCGCCGGACGGGTCGCGGTGATCAAGCCGATGCCGATCCAGCGACCCGTGGCCGGCGGGCTGACCATCGACGACTTCACCATCGACCACACCGCCCGCACCGTGACCTGCCCGAACGGTGCCGTCCGGTCGATCAGCACCGCCGGGCGTGCCACGTTCGGCGCCATCTGCACCACCTGCCCCCTACGGGCCCGGTGCACGACCTCAGCCCGGGGCCGCAAGATCGTCATCGGTGAGCACGACCAGATCCGCCGCGAGCACCGCGCTCGAGCCCGCGACCCGCAGTTCCAGGCCGACTACCGCCGCCACCGGCCCATGGTCGAACGGTCCATCGCCTGGCTCACCCGAGGCACCCGCCGGGTCCCCTACCGAGGCGTGGACAAGAACAACACCTGGTGGACCCTACGAGCAGCCTCGATCAACCTGCGCACCCTGCTGCGGTTGGGGCTGACACCCCTACCGACCGGCTGGGCCACGGCCTGAGGACCCGCGCCCGCCCAGGCCCGCACCACAACGCCCCGCGAGCCCACCAGAGATGCCCGACGCGACAGCCCACGACCCCCGCTGCCCACATCGCCGACCACCGCCTGGCCACCACCGCGGCCTACCGCACGCCCCAACGACACCAGCATCGGCGACAGGCACCTTGTTCAGCAGTCTCCTAGGTGAACCTTCAACGACCATGTGAGGCTCTCCCTGTGAGCCCCGGCGGGGGCTCTCCGGAGCGGGTTCCCCGAGCCGGATCGACATTCCTGGGAAGGGAACCCCCCCATGTCCACCACTGCCGTCAACACCAAGCCCGTCCGCATCGTCGCGCTCGTCGCGATCATCGCGGGCATCCTGCTCATCGTCGCGGGAGGCGTCACCTGGGGCGTCGTGCGCAGCCAGCTCGTCGCCGAGAACATCACCATCCCCGACGACGCCATGGCGTTCCAGGGCACCACCGTCAGCGGCCCGCTCGGCGCCTTCGTCCAGGCCGACATCATCAACACCCACGCGCTCGAGGCCACCGGTGGCCAGACCTACGCCGAGCTGGACCGCGAGGACCCGCTGCGCGCCGTCGTGCAGACCGGCTCGTTCCTGCGCGCCTCGCTGTTCACCTCGGTGATCGCCTTCGGCATCGCGGCCTTCGCCGCCGGCATGGGCGTGCTGTTCATCCTCGTCGGCTGGGCCCTGCGCAGCCTCGTCCCGGTCGAGGCGAAGGTCGAAGCAGCCGTCTGACCTCGCTCGTCGCACGCGACGAAGGCCGTCCGCACCTGGGTGCGGACGGCCTTCGTCGTGCTGGGGCCCGGGTCCCTCCTCCCGGCCCCGCTCACCGCCCCCGGTGCCGGAGCCCGGTGGCGAGCGAGCCGACGAGCAGGGCGAGCCCTGCCGCCACGAGGAGCACGATCACGGCGAGCTCGACGTCGAACGTCAGGCCGCTCGCCAGGGCGACGAGGCCCAGGCCGACCGCCGCGACCACGAGGCCCCAGACGACGGTGCCGACGCGGATGCTGCGGTGACCGGCTGCCGCCGGCTCGACGGGCGGGGCCTGGGCCGGATCGGACCAGCCGGCGGTCGGGGTGGTGCCCGTGGGGTCGGTCGTGGGCTGCACGGCCTGCGTGGCCGGCCCGGTGGTGGTGCTGTCCATGAGGTGCTCCGTCCTCGGCGCGAGCGGCGTGGGCCGCTCCACCGGATCGGTGGTCGGGATCTGCTGCGTGCTGTCCTCGCTCATCGCCCCTCCTCCACGAACTCGACGGTCCCGGCGCCGACGCGCACGGTGATGTCCAGCGCGGAGGCGGCGCCGTCGAGCACGGCGGGGGACTCGAAGGTGAGCCCGTTGGCGTCGCTCAGGCCGGCGGTGGTGTCGCCGAGCCACGTGACGTCGCCGCCCATGATGGAGACCTCGGCGGTGTAGGCCGCGCCCCGGGGGACGACAACGGTGAGGTCACCGGCGCCCATCTGGATCGGGACGTCGACGGTGTCGCCCGTGAGCGGCAGCGCGGTGAGGTCGATGTGGGCGTCGCCCGCGCCGAGGGAGAAGCCGGCCTCGGCCGTCGCGACGTCCGTCGGCGTGGCCCGCAGGTCGCCGAGGGCCGTCGAGCTGCCCAGGTCGCCGTCCCAGCCCTCCCACGCGTCCCAGCCGTCGGCGTTCGCCGCGGACAGGGGCAGGGCGATGAACGCGCCGAGGATCGCGAGGCCGGTGAGCCCGCCGCTGGTGCGGCCGCGCAGGCCGGAGACGATGATCGCCAGGCCGAGCAGGGTGATGGTGACCGCGGTGGTCGTCAGCGCGACCGGTCCGGTGAAGTCGCCGGTGCGCTGCGCCGCGAGGAGGACGGCGAGCGTCAGCAGGCTGAGCCCGACGACGATGCCGATGGCGCCGGCGCCAGGGCCGCGGCGGCGGTCACGGGGCAGGACGGTCGTGGGACCCGCGGGGCCGGCCTGCCACGCGGGGGCGGGGGCGTAGCCCGCGACCGGGGCGGTGCCGAAGCCGGCTCCGTACGCCGGGCTCGCCGGGGTGCCGTACGCCGGGCTCGCCGGGGTGCCGTACGCCGGGCCGGACGGGCTGCCGTAGCCGGCTGAGGCCTGCGTGGGGTAGGTCGCGGTGGGCGCCGCGGCCCACGTGGCGGTGGTGGCGGACGAGGTGTCGTCCATCGACGGTCCTTCCATCGTGGGGTGGGTGGGCTGCTGCCCGGTCGGTGCGGCCCAGGTGGCCGCGGCAGGTGCTGCGGGGCCGGTCGGTGCACCCCATGCCGCCGGGGGCGCCGCCTGGCGCGGGCCCTCGCCGGGGCGCAGGGTGGTCGACGGGCCCGCCGCGGACGCGGTGCCGGCCGGGGGACGGGGGCGCTGGGCGCGGCGGCTGGCCGCGGCGACCGCGAGCACCACCACGAGCGCCAGGGTGCTGAGCCACAGCACGGCCTGCCACCAGCTGCCGTCTGCCGCCCACCACATGCCCCGGTCCCACTGGTTGGGGAACGCCAGGCCGGACAGGAGGACGGCGAAGCCGCCGACGACGGCCACGTCCACGTCGCCGCGGAACAGCTGCTGCAGGTGGATCCGGCCGTCGCGCTGATCGGGCACCAGCAGCCAGCCCAGGCCGTAGAGGACCATGCCGAGGCCGCCGAAGAGCACGGAGACCGCGAGGAGCCCCCGCACGACGAGCGGGTCGATGCCGAACCGCAGCGCGAGGCCGCCGGCGACGCCCCCGACCCAGCGCTCGTCGGTGCGGACGAGGCCGGAGCGTCGGATCGAGTCGAAGAACCCGTCGGAGCCGTGCGCGCCGGCCTGCCCGCCCGGCTGCGGGGCGTACGGCGGCACGTTCTGCGGGGCGTGGGGTGCGCCGGTCTGCTGCGCTGCGGCGCCCTGGTCGGGGGCCGTCTCGGGTGTGGTCTCGTCCATGGCTCCCATGCTGGCCCGGCCGCCGGTGCCGGGGTATCGGGGCCAGCCCTGATCCGACCCTGATCCTGCGGGGCAGCGCCCTGAGCGCACCTCGGGGTGCCGCCCGGCGCCGCACGCTCGCCACCCCGGACCGACCCCTGATTCGCACCGTCGGAGCCCTGCGACGCGTGCCCGGCGTGTGACGATGCTCCCGTGACGAGCACCGGTCGGCTCCCGCTGCGGCGGCCCCTGCGCGGCCGCGCCATCGGTGGCGTGGCCGCGGGGCTCGCCGCGCACCTGGCTGTGCCGGTCGCCGCGGTGCGCCTCGTGCTCGTGCTGCTCGTCCCGCTCGGCGGCGCGGGGGCGTTCCTCTACGTGTGGTTCTGGGTGACCGTCCCCGCCGGCGACCCCGCCGCGCTCGCGGCGCAGCGGCCGGCGGCGCTGTCGCGGCTCGCGCCCCACCTGCGCCAGCCGGGGCGGCGGCTCCCGCTGACCGACATCGGGCTGGGCCTCGTCCTGCTCGTCGGCGCCGGCCTGCTGGTTGCCGCGCGCCAGGGCGTCGACCTCACCTACTCGTGGGCCGTGCCCGCGCTCATCGGGCTCGGGGGCACCGCGCTCGCGTGGAGCCAGCTCGACACCATCCAGCGTGATCGGGTGCTCGCGCGGGCGGGTGGCCGCACGCCGGTGAGCGTGGTGCGGCTGCTGGGTGGCACGGTGCTCGCCGGGCTCGGGGTCTTCCTGCTCGTCGGGCGGGACGAGCCGATGGCGGACCTGCTCCGCTCGGCCGTCGCGGCGGTCGCGGTGCTCGCCGGTGCCGCGCTGGTCCTCGCGCCGTGGTGGCTGCGCCTCGTCCGCGAGCTCGGCGACGAGCGCGCCGCGCGCGCCCGCGAGGCCGAGCGAGCCGACATCGCCGCGCACCTGCACGACTCGGTGCTCCAGACCCTCGCCCTCATCCGGGCCAGGGCGACCCAGCCCGAGGACGTCGCGCGCCTGGCCAGGGCGCAGGAGCGCGAGCTGCGCGCGTGGCTCTACGACGACCGGCCCACCCCCGGCACGTCGCTGGCCGCGGAGCTGCACGGCCTGGTCGCGGAGGTCGAGGACGCCCGTGGCGCGGCGGTGGAGACGGTGGTCGTGGGGGACCGCGTGCCGGACGCGGCGACCGAGTCGCTCCTCCAGGCGACGCGTGAGGCGCTCGTCAACGCCGTGGTGCACGGCCGGCCGCCGTTCTCGCTCTACCTCGAGGCGCGGCCGGACGTCGTCGAGGTGTTCGTCCGGGACCACGGGGACGGGTTCGAGCTCGACGAGGTCCCGGCCGACCGGTTCGGCGTGCGCGAGTCGATCATCGGTCGCATCACGCGCCGCGGCGGCACCGCGACCGTCGTGTGCAGGCCGGAGCGCGGCACCGAGGTGCACCTCAGCCTGCCCGTCGCGGCAGGATGAGCCTCGAGACCCGGGAGGTCACCATGAGCACCACTGACGACGGCGTCGTCGACGTCGTCCTCGTCGACGACCACCTGATGTTCCGTGCGGGGGTGCGGGCCTCGCTCGACGCCTCGATCCGCGTGCTGGGCGAGGCGGACGACGTCGACGCGGCGATCGCGATGGTCCGGGCGCTGCGCCCGCCCGTCGTCGTGCTCGACGTGCACCTGCCCGGCGGCTCGGGCGGCGGCGGGGCCGAGGTCATCACGGCGTGCGCCGACCTGCTGACCGAGGTCCGGTTCCTGGCGCTGTCCGTCTCGGATGCCGCCGAGGACGTCGTCGCCGTCATCCGGGCCGGCGCGCGCGGGTACGTCACGAAGGCGATCAGCGGGCCGGACCTGTCCGACGCCGTGCGTCGGGTCGCCGGTGGCGACGCGGTGTTCTCGCCGAGGCTCGCGGGCTTCGTGCTCGACGCCTTCGGGACCGCCGCCGGCGACGTCGCCACCGGGGACCACGAGCTCGACCGGCTGTCCGCCCGGGAGCGCGAGGTCATGCGCCTCATCGCGCGGGGGTACAGCTACCGCGAGGTGGCCTCGGAGCTGTTCATCTCGATCAAGACCGTCGAGTCCCACGTCTCCGCGGTGCTGCGCAAGCTGCAGCTCTCCTCGCGCCACGAGCTCACGCGCTGGGCGGCGGCCCGCCGGCTGCTCTGAGGGCCGGCCGGCGGACGCGGACGGCCGACCCCCGGTGTCGGTCCCACGGCCTACCCTGGACGCGCGATGACGACCCTCTTCGACGACCTCCCGCTGCCCGGCCTCGATGGCGCACGCCTGCCCGCAGCGGTGCCGCCCCGCCCCGACCACGAGTCGCCCGACGATGCCCCCGGCGACCGTCAGGGCACCACGGCGGCCGAGCGTCGCGCCGAGGCCGAGGCCCGCGCGGAGGCCCTCCTGGTGGGCCTCAACCCCGAGCAGCGCGCCGCCGTGCTGCACACCGGCTCCCCGCTGCTCATCGTCGCCGGCGCGGGCTCCGGCAAGACGCGCGTGCTGACCCACCGGATCGCCCACCAGCTCGCGACGGGCCGCGTGCGCCCGTCGGAGGTCCTCGCGATCACCTTCACCAACAAGGCCGCGGCCGAGATGCGCGAGCGTGTCGCCACGCTCGTCGGCCCGGCGGCGCGCTCGATGTGGGTCTCGACCTTCCACTCCGCGTGCGTGCGGATCCTGCGCCGCGAGGCCGCGACGCTCGGCCTGCGCTCGTCCTTCTCGATCTACGACTCGGCCGACTCCCAGCGCCTGCTCACCCTCGTGGGGCGCGAGCTGGACCTCGACCCGAAGAAGTTCCCTGCCAAGGCCATGGCGTCGAAGATCTCCAACCTCAAGGACGAGCTGGTCGACCCGGAGACCTACGCGCGGACGTCCGGGGCGTCGTCCGGCGCAGCCAACGCCTTCGACGAGGCGCTGTCGGCCGTCTACACGCGCTACCAGGCCCGCCTGCGCCAGGCGCACGCGCTGGACTTCGACGACCTCATCATGACGACGGTCAACCTCCTCCAGGCGTTCCCCGCGGTCGCCGAGCACTACCGCCGCCGGTTCCGCCAGATCCTCGTCGACGAGTACCAGGACACCAACCATGCGCAGTACGTGCTGGTCCGCGAGCTGACGCGCGCGCACGTCCCGGCAGGGGCACGGGGCACGGCAGCCCACGACGACACGCACGACGCGGCGCACGACGACGATGCGGCCCAGGGCGCTCCGCCCGGCCCGGGCCCGGCGGAGCTGACCGTCGTCGGCGACGCCGACCAGTCCATCTACGCCTTCCGCGGCGCCACGATCCGCAACATCCTCGAGTTCGAGGTCGACTACCCCGACGCGCGCACCATCCTGCTCGAGCAGAACTACCGCTCCACCCAGACCATCCTCTCGGCGGCCAACGCGGTCATCTCGCGCAACACCGGCCGCACGGCCAAGCGGCTGTGGACGGACGCGGGCGCCGGCCCGCAGATCGTCGGCTACGTGGCCGACAACGAGCACGAGGAGGCGCGGTTCGTCGCCGAGGAGATCGACCGCCTCGCCGACGCCGAGGGCGTCCGGCCCGGGGACGTCGCGATCTTCTACCGCGCCAACGCCCAGTCGCGCGCCCTGGAGGAGGTGCTCATCCGGGTGGGGCTGCCGTACAAGGTGGTCGGCGGCACCCGGTTCTACGAGCGCCGCGAGGTCAAGGACGCCGTCGCCTACCTGCGCGCCATCGCCAACCCGGACGACGACGTCAACCTGCGCCGGGTGCTCAACGTGCCCAAGCGCGGGCTGGGCGACCGCTCCGAGGCGATGCTCGCCGCGTTCGCCGAGCGTGAGCGGATCTCGTTCGGCGCCGCCCTCGAGCGGGTCGAGGAGGCACCGGGCCTGGGCACCCGTGCGGTGGTCGGCCTGCGGGCGTTCGCCGAGATGATGGCGGGCCTGCGCGAGCTCGCCGCCTCCGGCGCCGGCCCCGGCGAGGTGCTCGGCGAGGTGCTCGACCGGACGGGCTACCTCGCCGAGCTGCGCCGCAGCGAGGACCCGCAGGACGCGTCCCGCGTGGAGAACCTCGCCGAGCTGCACGCCGTCGCGACCGAGTTCGAGCAGTCCGAGCCCGACGGCGACCTGGCCGACTTCCTCGAGCGGGTGTCGCTGGTCGCCGACTCCGACCAGATCCCCAGCCAGGACGTGGCCGAGGGCGAGGCGCCACGGCCGGACCAGGGCGTCGTCACGCTCATGACCCTGCACACCGCGAAGGGGCTGGAGTTCCCGGTCGTCTTCGTCACGGGCTGGGAGGACGGCACGTTCCCGCACATGCGGTCGCTCGCGGACCCGGACCAGCTCGCCGAGGAGCGCCGCCTGGCGTACGTCGGCCTCACGCGTGCCCGGCAGCGCCTCTACATCTCGCGCGCCGCGGTCCGCACCGCCTGGGGCGTGCCCAACGAGTTCCCGGCCAGCCGGTTCCTCGACGACGTCCCGCCGGAGCTCGTCGACTGGCGTCGGGCCGAGTCGTCGATGGCGGTGCTGCGCGCCGGCGGCAGCGGCTGGGGCGGCGGGGCCTCGGCGTGGGGCGGGCGCGGCGGCTCGGGCTCGGGCGGCTCCGGCTACGGCGGCCCGGGCGCGTCCGGCGCGCGCTCCGGTCCCGTGACGACGCGCCGCGCCGCGGGCGCATCGGGCACCGGCTCCCGCGGCACCACGACGCCCTCCACGGGCGCCACGTTCGGCTCGGCCACGCCCCGCCCCGCTGACCAGGTCCCGTCGCTGGCCCTCGGCGACCGCGTGACGCACGACGCGTACGGCCTCGGCACGGTCGTCGGCGTCGAGGGGACCGGCCCGAACGCCGTCGCGAAGATCGACTTCGGCGCGTCCGGGACCAAGCGGCTGCTGCTGCGCTACTCGCCCGTCACCAGGCTCTGAGCCGCCCGCCGCCGCGCCGAGCGGTCGGCGGCCGCCGTGGTCGCGACGACGGCCAGCACGGACCCCAGCACCGCCGGGACGGTGACGGCCGCGCCGGCGGGCGAGAGCGTCAGCACCGCGAGGAGCACGGCGGTGAACGGCAGCGCGAGCACCGCACCGGTCCCGGCGGCGATCCCGACGGCCACGAGCCCCGGCAGGGACGTGGCCGGCACCAGGGCGTGCGCGGCCGCGCCGAGCGTGGCGCCGACGAAGACCGCGGGGAACACCGTGCCGCCGCGGAACCCCGCGCCGAGGCTCAGGCCGTAGGCGAGCGCCTTGGCGGCGGCCACGGCCAGGAGCGCACCCACGCCGGTGAGCCGCACGGCCGCGCCCAGGTCGGACTGGCCCGAGAACAGCACCATGGTCACCGGCTCGCCGGTGGCGGCCCGGACGGCGAGGGCCAGCGCCGCCACCGCGAGCGCGCCCGTCAGGAGGGCTGCCAGCGGCCTGCTGCCCGCGTGCCCGCGCAGCCAGGTGGCCCCGCTCGTCGCGCCGATCACCAGCGCCGCGACGGCCAGGGCCAGCGGGACGCCCACGAGCAGGTCCACCACGAGCGCCGACGGGTAGGCCTCGAGGCCGTCGATCGCGAGCGACGGCACGGGCACACCGGTCCACCCGCCGAGCCCCACACGGACGACGTAGCCGGTGCCGAGCGCCGCGAGCAGCGGCAGCAGGCGGTGCAGCAGCAGCTCGCGACGCCCCACCTGCTCGCCGGCCAGGACGAGGGACTCGAGCACCAGGATGCCGGTCACGAGGGGGTTGCCGAAGACCACGCCGAGGGCCGCCGCGGCGGTGGCCAGCACGAGGGGCTGGACCTCGCCGCGCGCGACCCGCGTGGAGACGGTCAGCGCGAGCGCGGTGCCGATCGCGAGCAGCGGCGCCTCGGGCCCGACGACGGCGCCCGCCACGAGCGTGGCCAGCGCCGCGAGCAGGGTCGAGCCCAGTGCGCGCGGTCCGATGTCGAACGCCAGGCCGTCGAGCGGATGGTGCCCGCCGTGCCCCGGGAGTCGCACGGCCCCGTGCACCGCCGCGGCACCGACGACGAGCACGGTCACCACCCACCACGCCGGCGGCTCGTCGGCGCCCCACAGGCCGGGCAGGGCCACCCAGACGAGGTGCGTCGCCTCGTGCACGAGGACGACGAACACGTACGCGACCACCGAGACGACCCCGCCGAGCAGCGCCGCGAGGGCGAGCAGGCGCGCGGTCCGGACCCGCGCCGGGGCCGGCGCGACGGCTCCCGCCCGTGGCGCGCCCGTGCCCACCGGGGTCGCGGCCGGGGTCGCGGAGGCGTCGGGCTGGTCGGTCATCGGCCCAGCGTCCCGGGTGCGACCCCCGGGGCGCCAGTCCTCGGGGCCGGCGGGCGCCGCCGGGACGAGCGCGTGCGCCCGCTGGCCAGGGGCCGGTGGCGGGGGATCAGGCGGCGTCCCGGGCGGCGAGCAGCGCCGCCCGGACGGCCTCGGCGTCGACCCCGCACCGGTCGAGCGCCCTGGCGCCGCCGCCGCCGGGTGTGGTGGCGCCGAGCACGACGTGCTCGGTCCGGATCTCGCGGTCGCCGAGCAGCCTCGCCTCGCGCAGGGCGACCACGAGGGCCTCCTTCGCCTCGGCGGTGAACGGCAGGTGCCGACCGGCCCGGCCGCGCGTGCGGGCTCCTGCCGAGTCGAACGCCCCGGCGCCGAACAGCTCGTCGGCAGCGCGGGTGACGGCACCGAGGTCGATGCCGATCGCGCCGAGGGCCTCGGCGTCGATGTCGTCTGCCGGGGCGATGACGGCCTCCAGGGCGGGGGCGCGCAGCCCGGCGTCGTGCAGTGCCCGGGCCGTCGGTCCCTCGGCGACGAGCGCGGCGAGCACGAGGTGCTCGGGGCCGATCCGCGGCGAGCCCAGCCGGCGGGCGTGCACCTGGGCGTCGACGACGACGGCGCGCGCGCCGCGGGTGAACCGTTCGAACATCATGCCCTCCGGGGGTCTCGTGCGGCACCGTGCTTCTTGTGCACCGCCTGCCGGGTCACCCCGAGCTGGTCGGCGATCTCCTGCCAGGTCCAGCCCAGCGTCCGCGCCCTGCTCACCTGGAGGTCCTCGAGGCGATCGGCCAGCAGACGCAGGGAACGCACGGCCCGCAGGCCCGTGCCGGGCTCGGCGCCCACGGCCTCCTGGAGCGAGGGGATCTCGGTCATGCCTGTCAATCTAGGTTGACGCGCTACCGGATGTCAACCCACGTTGACGCCGGGTGGCAGGGTCGCCGCCGCGCCGGGGTGCCGCGTGCCGCGGTCTCTCGATGTGAAGAGACCTCCGGCCCCCGGCTACCATCGGTCCCGGCGACGTGGCCCCACGCGGCCGGGATCCAGGAAGGGCGGGGCAGGGTGGACCTGTTCGAGTACCAGGCGCGGGACGTCTTCGAGAAGCACGGCGTGCCCGTGCTGGGCGGCATCGTCGCCACGACCCCGCAGGAGGCCCGCGCCGCCGCGGAGCGCCTCGGCGGCGGGACGGTCGTCGTCAAGGCCCAGGTGAAGACCGGCGGACGCGGCAAGGCCGGTGGCGTCAAGCTCGCGCACAACCCCGACGAGGCGGGCGAGAAGGCCGGCGAGATCCTCGGCATGGACATCAAGGGGCACACCGTCCACCGCGTCATGGTCGCGGCCGGCGCCCGGATCGCCGAGGAGTACTACTTCTCCGTGCTGCTGGACCGCGCCGAGCGCCGCTACCTGGCGATGTGCTCCGTCGAGGGAGGCATGGAGATCGAGCAGCTCGCCGTCGAGCGCCCCGACGCGCTCGCCAGGGTCGCGGTGGACCCCATCGTCGGCATCGACGCGGCCAAGGCGGCCGAGATCGTCGCCGCAGCCGGCTTCGCGGCCGACGTCGCGCCGCAGGTCGCCGAGGTCATCCAGAAGCTCTGGACGGTGTACCGCGAGGAGGACGCCACCCTCGTCGAGGTCAACCCGCTGGTCCGGACCACCGACGGCGCCGTCGTCGCCCTGGACGGCAAGGTCACGCTCGACGAGAACGCGGGCTTCCGCCACCCCGACCACGCCGAGCTCGAGGACACCGCCGCCGCCGACCCGCTCGAGGCGCGGGCCAAGGACGCGGACCTCAACTACGTCAAGCTCGACGGCTCCGTGGGCGTCATCGGCAACGGTGCGGGGCTCGTCATGAGCACGCTCGACGTCGTCGCGTACGCGGGCGAGGCGCACGGCGGGGTCAAGCCGGCCAACTTCCTCGACATCGGCGGCGGCGCCTCGGCGTCGGTCATGGCCGCCGGGCTGGACATCATCCTGTCCGACCCCCAGGTGCACGCCGTCTTCGTCAACGTCTTCGGCGGGATCACCGCGTGCGACGCCGTCGCCAACGGCATCGTCGCGGCGCTGGACATCCTCGGCGACCACGCGACCAAGCCGCTGGTGGTGCGCCTCGACGGCAACAACGTCGCCGAGGGTCGCGCGATCCTCGCCGCGGCCGCCCACCCGCTGGTCACCCTGGCGGACACGATGGACGGCGGGGCCGACGAGGCCGCGCGCCTCGCGCACGCCGCCACCGCCGCACCGTGACCGTCCCAGCCGCCTGACCGACCCGACCGGAGAAACGAACCACCATGGCGATCTTCCTCACCGAGGCCTCCCGGGTCATCGTCCAGGGCATGACGGGCGCCGAGGGCACCAAGCACACCACCCGGATGCTCGCGGGGGGGACCGCCGTCGTCGGCGGCGTCAACCCGCGCAAGGCCGGCACGAGCGTCACCTTCCCCGGGCCGGACGGCGAGGTCGCCGTGCCGGTGTTCGGCACGGTCGCCGAGGCGATGGCCGCGACCGGGGCGGACGTGTCCGTGGTCTTCGTTCCGCCCGCGCACACCAAGGGCGCCGTGCTCGAGGCGATCGAGGCGCGCATCCCGCTGGTCGTCATCATCACCGAGGGCGTCCCGGTGGCGGACACGGCCGAGTTCTTCACCGCGGCGCAGGCGGCCGGGGTGCGGCTCATCGGCCCCAACTGCCCGGGCATCATCAGCCCCGGCCGGTCGAACGTCGGGATCATCCCGGCGGACATCTCGGGTGCGGGCCGGGTGGGCCTCGTCTCCAAGTCCGGGACCCTGACCTACCAGATGATGTACGAGCTGCGGGACTTCGGGTTCTCGACCGCGATCGGCATCGGTGGCGACCCGATCATCGGGACCACCCACATCGACGCCCTCGCGGCCTTCGAGGCCGACCCCGACACGGACGCGATCGTCATGATCGGCGAGATCGGCGGTGACGCCGAGGAGCGCGCGGCGGCGTTCATCGCCGAGCACGTCACCAAGCCCGTCGTGGGCTACGTCGCGGGCTTCACCGCCCCCGAGGGCAAGACGATGGGCCACGCGGGCGCCATCGTCTCCGGGTCATCGGGCACGGCCCAGGCCAAGAAGGAGGCCCTCGAGGCCGCCGGCGTGGCCGTGGGCAAGACCCCGTCGGAGACCGCTGCGCTCATGCGGGCGATCCTGTCGGCCTGACCCGCTGAGCCGGGCGGCCCCCCGCCGACCGTCGGCCGACCCTCGGCCGACTCCCCGCCGCCCCTCGGCGCGGCGAGACCGGGTCGGTCGCCGACGCCAGGGACGATGGCCGGGTGAGTCGTCCGCCCGTGCCCCCCGCCCGCGCAGCCACGCGCCCGCGCACGGCGGCGACCGGTCGCGGGACCCCGCCCGCGGCGCCGGCGCCCCGCGCCGCGGGAGCGCTCGTCGAGCGCTGGCGCGACGTCGTCGACCGCGGCCGTGCCCGTGCCGGTGGCCTGCTGCGGCGGTCCCCGTCGGGACCCGGTCGCCCTGGCCGGGCTGGCGGTGCGACGGACGGCGCGCCCCGGTGGGTCTCCGGGCTGCTCGCGGGCGCCCAGGCGGCGCTGCTCTCGTTCCTCGTCGTCGTCGTCCCGACCATGGCCGCGTACGTCGCGACGTCGGCCGACCCGGCCAACGCCGAGATCGGCTGGCCGCGCTCCGTGGCCGTCGGCGCCGTGCTGTGGCTGCTCGGCCACGGCGCGTCGGTCGACGCGGGCGGGGGGAGCGTCACGCTCGTGCCGCTCGGGATGACGGTGCTCGCGGTGTTCACCGCCGCCGCCTCGGCGCGGCGGACCGCCCGCCCCACCCGCTCCGCGTGGCTCGCGGGCATCGGCGGCTACCTGGCCATGGTGGGCGTCGTGGCGCTCGGCGTCGGCCCCGCCGGTCCGCTCGGTGCTGGCCCGGGTGCGGTGGTGCGCCTGGTGGTCGGCGCGGGGCTGGTCGCGGCCGTGGGCCTGGGCAGCGGCATGATCGCGGCCCGGGCGCTGCGCGAGGCGACCCGGCCCGCCTGGTCGCGCCTCCCGGCGATCGCGCGCGTGGGCGGGACCGCTGGCGCGATCGCCGCGTCGTCGCTCCTCGCCGTCGCCGCGCTCGTCACGGCCGCCTGGGTGCTGATGGGCCGCGCCGCGACCGGGGACGTGGTGGCGGCGCTCGGCCTGGACGTGTTCGGCGGCGCCGTCCTGGCGGTCGGCCAGCTCGCGCTGCTGCCGAACCTCGTGGGCTGGTCCGTGGCCTGGTTGGCCGGCCCCGGCTTCGCGGTCGGCGCGGGGACCGTGTGGTCGCCCGGCCACGTCGTCGGCGGCCCGCTGCCGGCGCTCCCGCTGCTCGGCGCGCTGCCTCCCGAGGGCGCCGAGGGCGGCGCGGCACGCTGGGCGCCCCTGCTCGTGGTGCTCTGCGGCGCGCTGGCCGGCTGGTGGCTGCATCGCACGCTGCGCACGTCGCGCGTCTGGGAGGCGCCGCTCGCAGCCCTGCTCGCCGGCGTCACGGCGGGCACCCTGGCCGCGGTCGCCACGGCGCTGTCGGGCGGCTCGGCCGGGCCGGGGCGACTTGCCGTCGTCGGCGGGTCGGTGGCGCTCGTGGGACTCGCCGTCGCCGGGCTGGTGCTCGCCGGGGCCTTCCTCGTCGCGGTGCCGGGCGACCCGGTGGTCCGCGGGGGCGTGCGCCGCGCGTCCCGGTCGGCCTGGGCCGCGATCCGTGGGACGACGTCGCACGGCTGACCGGCCGCGGGCCGACCGGCGGGTCCGTCATCCCCCCGCGGGCGGGGTGGTGTCCAGGCGGTCGCGCAGGGCGTCGTCGAACTGGGTCTGGCAGGCCTGGGTGGCCGAGATCGTCAGGGCGTCGCGCTGGCACTCCTGCAGCTGCATCTGGAGCGGCCACAGTGCCAGCGCGGTGGTCAACGACAGCGCGAGCAGCGCCGCGAGCCCGAGCCCCACGCCCAGGGCCGGTGCCAGCGTGCCGCGCACCCGGAGCCGGATGACGGTGACCATCGCGCGCACCCCGACCACGAGGGCAGCCAGCGTGAGGACGAGGGCGATGACCTGCCACGGCAGGAGGAGGCTCGACGTGGCCAGCGCGGCGAGCAGCAGCAGCGCGAAGTGCAGCACCTGGCGGGTGGCCGCACGCAGTGCCACCGGGTCCGGCGGCGGGGGGTCGGGCGTCGGGGGGCGGTCGGGGTGCCGGGCGGGCTCGTGCCGGTGCGCGTCCTCCGGGCGGTCGACCGGTCGTGGCGCACCGTCGCGACCGCGCTGCGGCGGTGCGTAGGGGTTGGTCACGGTGCTCCTCGGGTCCAGCGGGCTGCGCGCCGCGTCGTCGCCAGTGTCCCACCCCGGACCGTCGGTGCCCCCGTCGCGGCCACGGGCTAGGGTCGGCCCGTGCCCGCCTCGCCGCCCTCGCCCGACGCCCAGCCGCCCCGCCCACGGCCCGCCGTCGTGCCCAGCCCGGCGCGCGTCGTCGTGCTGCTCTCCGGCGCCGGCTCCACCCTCGCCGCTCTCCTCGCGGCCCAGGCCGCGCCGGGATTCCCGGCCCGCGTGGTCGCCGTCGTGAGCGACACCCCGGCGGCCGGCGGGCTCGAGGTGGCCCGCGGCGCCGGCGTGCCCACGGTCGTCGTCGCGCCCGGCGACTTCGCAGACCGCGCGGTGTGGGACGCGGCGCTCGCGCAGGCCGTGGGCGTCGTCGACCCCGCGTGGGTGGTCTGCGCCGGCTTCATGCGGATCCTCGGCCCGGCCTTCCTCGCCCGGCACGGCGGCCGTGTGCTCAACACCCACCCGGCCCTGCTGCCGTCCTTCCCCGGCGCCCATGCGGTGCGCGACGCCCTGGCGCACGGCGTGCGGGTCACGGGCTGCACGGTCCACCTGGTCGACGAGGGCGTCGACACCGGCCCGATCCTCGCGCAGGCCGCCGTCCAGGTGCACGACGGCGACGACGAGGCGGCGCTGCACAAGCGCATCAAGGTTGTCGAGCGCGACCTGCTCGTCGACGTCGTCGCACGGGCCGTGCGCGGCGGGATCGTCCTCGAGCACGGCCGCGCGCGGCTCGTCGACCCCGGCTGACCCCCCGCGGTCGGTCGGCCGAGGGCCCCCGTCGGTGTGTCCGACGGTTGGCTAGGGTGGCGAGGAGCCGGCACCGCCGCCGGTGACGAGCGCGGGGGGAGACATGGCCGATCCGACGGTCCTGGTACCGGCGTCGTTCGACCTCCTGTGGTCGGCGGGGCTCGTGGCCATCGGCATCGGGGCGGTGGTGGTCGTCGTCCTCGTCGTGCGCAGCACCGGCCGCCTCGTCCGGCACGGGATCGACCCGACGACGGTGGACGCCGAGCTGGCCGCGCGCCTGCTGCAGAGCCAGGCGCTCGCACCGGCCCGGGGGGGGCACGGGGGCAGCGGCCGCGGTCCGCAGCGTCGAGGAGCGGCTCGCCGAGCTCGACGCGCTGCACGCCCGCGGCGTGATCAGCGAGGACGAGCGGGCCGCGGCCAGGGCGCGGGTCCTGGCGGACCTCTGAGCCGGCCAGCCCTCGGCTAGACTCGCCCCGGCCGTGACTGGCGTGAGGTGGGTCCAACCACCGGGGAGCGGCCGCAGTTCCCTGCCGTGCACCGTCCGCCTGGGTGCCTGGGTGCCGACCGAGCCCCCGCGGGCACCGCGTGGGCTGTGCCGCCCCAGCACGAGCACGCACGAGCACGCACGAGCCAGGAGATGTCATGACGTCGAGCCAGCCGACCCCCGCCCCGATCGCCCCCGACGCGCGCCGCCCGATCCGTCGCGCGCTGCTCAGCGTCTACGACAAGACGGGCCTCGTCGGCCTCGCGACCGCGCTGCACGGTGCGGGCGTGGAGCTCGTCTCCACCGGCTCCACCGCCGCCACGATCGCCGCCGCCGGGGTGCCCGTCACGCCCGTCGAGCAGCTGACGGGCTTCCCCGAGTGCCTCGAGGGCAGGGTCAAGACGCTGCACCCGCACGTGCACGCCGGGATCCTCGCGGACCTGCGCAAGCCCGACCACGCCGCGCAGCTCGCCGAGCTGGGCGTCGAGCCGTTCGAGCTCGTCGTCGTCAACCTCTACCCGTTCGCCGCGACCGTCGCCTCGGGCGCCGGCCAGGACGAGGTCGTCGAGCAGATCGACATCGGCGGGCCGTCGATGGTCCGCGCCGCGGCCAAGAACCACCCCAGCGTCGCCGTCGTCGTGGACCCCGCGGGGTACGACGGCGTCGTCGCTGCCGTCGCGCAGGGTGGGTTCACGCTCGACCAGCGCCGGGCGCTCGCCGCGGCGGCGTTCGTGCACACGGCAACCTACGACGTCGCCGTCGCGTCCTGGATGGGCAACGTGCTGGCGCCGACCGACGCCGTCGACGGCGTCTCGACCGGCTTCCCGGCGTGGGTGGGCGGCACGTGGGACCGCACGGCCGTGCTGCGCTACGGCGAGAACCCGCACCAGAGCGCCGCGCTCTACACGAACGGCTACCGGCCCTCCGGCCTCGCCACGGCCACCCAGCTGCACGGCAAGGAGATGAGCTACAACAACTACGTCGACGCCGACGCCGCCTGGCGCGCCGCGCACGACCACGACGCCCCCGCCGTCGCGATCATCAAGCACGCCAACCCGTGCGGCATCGCCGTGGGTGTCGACGTCGCCCAGGCGCACGCCCGGGCCCACGCGTGCGACCCGGTCTCGGCGTTCGGCGGCGTCATCGCGACCAACCGGCCGCTGAGCGTCGCGGCGGCCGAGCAGATCGCGCCGGTCTTCACCGAGGTGGTCCTGGCACCCGACTTCGAGCCCGGCGCCCTCGAGGTGCTCGCCGCGAAGAAGAACGTCCGCGTGCTGCGGGTCGCCGCACCCACGGCCTCCGGCGTGGAGATGCGCCCCATCAGCGGCGGGATGCTGCTGCAGCAGCGCGACGGGATCGACGCCGTGGTCGACGGCGGCGGCGACGCGGCGGCGGCATGGACCCTGGCCTCGGGCGAGCCGGCCGACGCCGCGACGCTGGCGGACCTCGCGTTCGCCTGGCGCGCGGTGCGCGCCGTGAAGTCCAACGCGATCCTCCTGGCGCACGACGGCGCCTCGGTCGGCGTGGGCATGGGCCAGGTGAACCGGGTCGACTCCTGCCGGCTCGCGGTCGAGCGGGCCAACACGGGCGACGTCGAGCGGGCGCGCGGTGCGGTCGCGGCGTCGGACGCCTTCTTCCCGTTCGCCGACGGCCTGCAGGTGCTGCTCGACGCGGGGGTGCGGGCCGTCGTCCAGCCGGGCGGGTCCGTGCGGGACGCCGAGGTGGTGGCGGCCGCCCAGGCCGCCGGCGTGACGATGTACCTCACGGGCACGCGGCACTTCGCCCACTGAGGGCGGTGCAGATCGGGCCCAGCAGTCCGCACGGGTCAGTCGGACGACAGCTCCCTGCGCATGATCCAGCGCTCGCGGTGCCCGCTGTGGGCGGTGGTGGGGCCCGCCCGGTGGAACCCGTGGGCCTCGAACAGCTCGACCGTCCCGACGTACCCGGAGATGACGTCGACCCTGGTTCCGGCACTCTCGACGGGGTAGCCCTCGATCACCTCGGCGCCGTGCGCGGCGGCGTGCCCGACGGCGGCGTCGAGCAGCACGTGCATGAGCCCGCGACCGCGATGGCCGGGTCGCACGACGAAGCAGACGGCGCTCCAGGCGTCGCGGTCGTCGAGGAACGGGATGGTGCGCGAGGCCATCAGCCGGCGGTACGTGCTGCGGGGGGCGACGGAGCACCAGCCCGCGACGTCGCCGTCGACGTACGCGAGGACGCCTGGACCCGGCTCTGCGGCGCACAGGCCACGCAGGAAGGCCGGGCGCTCGAGGTTGGGCACGCGGGAGTCGCGGTAGCTCATGCACCAGCAGCCGCCGGCGTCGGGCCGCTTCGTCCCGACGACCGCGGCGACGTCGTCGAAGCGCCCGACGGCGGAGCGGGTCTCGGTCATCGCCCCACGCTAGCCAGCCGCTCGGCGTGCCGCAGGCCGGGTCTCAGCGCGGCGCGCGATCCGCGCCGTCCGCCGCGGCCCGGTGCAGCCCGTCGAGGAGCAGGTCGAGGGTGAACTCGAACTCGTCCTGGCTGTCGCACCAGCCGAGCGGGTCCTCCTCGTGGTCGTGCACCTCGGCCGCGACCATCGCGGTGAGGTGGGGCAGCGCGGCGGCCATCGCGACGAGCTCGGCCTCGGCGGCCTCCTCGTCCATCGTGCCGCCGTCGGCAGCGGGGGTGAACAGCTCCTGGGTGAAGCCCAGCACCATCGTGCCGAGCGCGTGGATGCCACGGTGGGCGAGGTGGTAGCTGAGGCCCCCGGTGACCATGGTCGCGAGGATCGCCTCGTAGTACGCGTACAGGCCAGGCGGAAGGCTCGCGCGGGTGCCGAGCAGCCCGGGTGCCCAGCGGTGACGCACCATGACCTCGCGGGCGGCGAGGCAGCGGTGCCGCAGGGCGGAGCGCCAGTCGTCGTCCCGCGCGGCGCGAGCGTCGACCGCCGCGGTGATCTCACCGAGCACGGCCTCGGCGAGCCCGTCGAGGAGCCCTTCCTTGCCCGGAACGTGGTGGTAGAGCGACATCGCCTCGACGCCGACGTCGGTGGCCAGCCGGCGCATGGTGACCGCCGGCAGGCCCTCGTCGTCGGCCAGCCGCATCGCGGCCGCCAGCACGCGCTCGCGGCTCAGGGGCGTGCGTACCGCGCGTTCGGTCATCGGCGTCTCCTCTTCCCCTCTTGCGCTACCTTACAACGTATGGCAGCCTTACGGCGTAAGAGATCCTTACGCCGTAAGGTCACAACAGGAGAGCGACATGACCACCTCGACCACCACCCACGTCCCTGCCACCGACGTCACCGACGTCACCGACGCAGCGGTCGCCGCAGCCATCGGGCAGCAGCCGGTCACCCCGGAGCTCGTCCGCAC
>Ga0209476_10000399_pt1 | contig 29332 bp, 25 predicted proteins | sample KloWWTrecipitate_FD_187179 | JGI IMG/M metagenome (GOLD analysis project Ga0209476, IMG submission 187179) | Active sludge microbial communities from Klosterneuburg, Austria, studying microevolution and ecology of nitrifiers - Klosterneuburg... | ecosystem: Engineered > WWTP > Aerobic digester... | reverse complement strand
GCGCCAGCTTGAGCCGCGCCTCCCGCGTGGCCGGCTTGGCGCCCAGGCGGCGACGCGCCAGTTCGGTCGCGCGGGCCGGCCAGTCCACCGCATCCAGCAGCGGCCGCACCAGCGCGCTGGCGATGCCGTGCGACGAAACCTCGGCCTGTATGTAGCGCGGTCCGTACCCCGCGGACAGGCGCTGGCGCGCCAGCGCCTCGGCGAAACGCTGGTCGCTCTGGTAGTCGTCGCGGCGCAGGGCCGCGACGGCGGCGGCGCCGTCGGCCGCCTCGTAGCCCTTGGCCTGCAGCTTGCGCTCGAGTTCGCGCGCCGAATGTTCGCGCCGCACCAGGAGCCCGAGCGCCCGGTCGTAGGCCTTCGGCGGCTCGGCTCCCTCGCGGCGCCGCTTCATCGGCCGATCAGGCCTCCTCGAGTTCCGGCGCGGCGGATGCGGCGGCCGGAAGCTTGGTATTCACCAGCTTGGCGCGGATCTTGGCCTCGATCTCATTGGCGATCGCGGGATGTTCCTTGAGGAACAGCCGGGTGTTGTCCTTGCCCTGGCCGATGCGATCGCCGTTGTAGCTGTACCAGGCGCCCGACTTGTCGACGAAGTTGTGGGTCACGCCCAGGTCGATGATCTCGCCCTCGCGCGACGCGCCCTCGCCGTAGAGGATCTCGAAGTCGGCGACCCGGAACGGCGGCGCCAGCTTGTTCTTGACGACCTTCACCCGGGTCTCGGAGCCGATCACTTCCTCGCCGCGCTTGACGCTGCCGATGCGGCGGATGTCCAGGCGCACCGAGGCGTAGAACTTGAGCGCATTGCCGCCGGTGGTGGTTTCGGGGCTGCCGAACATCACGCCGATCTTCATCCGGATCTGGTTGATGAAGATCACCAGGCAACCCGAGCGCTTGATGTTGCCGGTGAGCTTGCGCAGGGCCTGGCTCATCAGGCGCGCGTGCAGGCCGACGTGCATGTCGCCCATCTCGCCCTCGATCTCGGCCTTGGGCGTCAGGGCGGCCACCGAGTCGATGACCACCATGTCGACCGCGTTGGAGCGCACCAGCATGTCGGCGATTTCCAGCGCCTGCTCGCCGGTATCGGGCTGCGACACCAGCAGGTCGTCGACGTTGACGCCGAGCTTCTCGGCGTACGACGGATCCAGCGCATGCTCGGCGTCGACGAAGGCCGCGGTGCCACCGGCGCGCTGGCAACTGGCGATCGCCTGCAGGGTGAGCGTGGTCTTGCCCGAGGACTCCGGGCCGTAGATCTCGACCACGCGGCCGCGCGGCAGGCCGCCGATCCCGAGCGCGATGTCGAGCCCCAGCGAGCCGGTCGAAACCACCTCCACCGGCTCCGCCACGCGGTCGCCCATGCGCATCACGGCGCCCTTGCCGAACTGCTTCTCGATCTGGGACAGGGCGGAGGTCAGGGCGCGCTTGCGATTCTCGTCCATCGGGATTCCCTCGGGTGATTGCGGTGGTGCGGGGATGCTGGTGGCCGCGCGTCTCAGGAAGCGAGAACGCGGCCGCCAGGGTTCCGCCATGGGCCGGGATTATCCCACAGCCCCCGGTCGCGGCCATGGGAAAACCGCTCTTCAGGGTGTCAGAATTTCCAGCAGTCCCGCCAGCGCCACGGCCACGGTCTGGCGCCTCACTGCCTCGCGATCGCCGGCGAAATGATGGCAGCGCATGCGCGGATAGCCGCCGCGCCGCTTCCATGCCAGCCACACCGTCCCCACGGGCTTGTCCGCCGTGCCGCCCGATGGCCCCGCGATGCCAGTCACCGCCACCGCGATGCTGGCGCCGGAATGGATCAGGGCGCCCGACACCATCTCCAGCACGGTCTCTTCACTCACCGCGCCATGACGCAGCAGGGTTTCCGGTCGCACGCCCAGCAGCGCCTGCTTGGCCTCGTAGCTGTAGGCGGCGATACCGCAGTCGAACCAGGCCGAGGAGCCGGCGATGTCGGTGCAGGTCTTGCTGATCCAGCCGCCGGTACAGGACTCGGCGGTGGCCAGGGTCTGTCCCGCGGCGAGCAGGCGTTCGCCGAGCAGTCGTGCCTGGTCCTGCAGGTACGCTTCGGTGCTGGGGTCGGGCTCTTGCATGGCTCCTCGGGCAACGCAATGGAACGAAATGGATCGCGCCGCTTGCGCGGCTGGCCACGACCGTGCGGTCGTGCTGTCGCCGCTCCCGACACGCGCCAGTCATGCACCCATGCAATCCTGTGCGATTGATCGCGGCGGACGCGATCCTGCCGATGCGGCGCGCGCCCGTCGCAGCGTGCGGCATTGCTGCAATGCGGGAACTCGATTGCAAAGGGTTCGTGAAGACGCGTCGGCTCGGGTGTACCCGTTTGCGCCTGCGTGACTATACTCGGGCTGCTGCGGGAGTAGATGTCGTGACGCTTCGTCCGGGGCCGCAAGCGCAGCCAGGCACCAGGACTCCGGACGCGGATTGCCACTGTGCAAGGCAGGCGCGACTGCTGGCGACAAGATTCGTGAGGCCGTCCGGCCTTGAGCCTTCAGCGAACCTCGCAGCATCGACCGCCTGCATCGGCATCCGGTCCGCGCTCGCGACGCCGCTGAGGTCGCGCAAGGCCGATCGCGCCTTCGGAACCCATCCTTTGCCACGAGGATTTCCGCAATGAGCTCGTCCGACTCACAGAAGATGCCGCTGGCAACCCTGACTGCCATGGTGGTTGGCGGCATGGTCGGCGCGGGGGTGTTCTCGATCCCGCGCAACTTCGCGATGGCCACCGGGGTCTACGGCGCGCTCATCGCGTGGACGATCGCGGGCCTCGGCATGCTGATGCTGGCCTTCGTGTTCCAGACCCTGGCCAACCGCAAGCCCGATCTCGACGCCGGCGTGTACGCCTATGCACGCGCCGGCTTCGGGCCCTACCTCGGCTTCGCCTCGGCCTTCGGCTACTGGGCCAGCGCCTGCGTCGGCAACGTCTCGTACTGGGTCCTCATCAAGTCGACCCTGGGCGGCGTGTTTCCCGTTTTCGGCGATGGCAACACGGTCAGCGCGGTGGCGGTCTCCTCGATCGGCATCTGGGCCTTCCACTTCCTGGTCCTGCGCGGCACCAAGGAGGCGGCGGCGCTCAACAAGATCGTCACCATCGCCAAGATCGTTCCCTTGCTGGTGTTCCTGGTCCTGGTGATCTTCGCCTTCAACCCCAAGGTGTTCGCCGACAACCTGTGGGGTGGCGCGGCCATGACCCAGGAGTACCTGCATGCGCATGGGGACCTCGTCGCAGCCGGCGCGGCGAGCGCCGCGAGGGACTACGGCAACCTGTTCGAGCAGGTCAAGGCGACGATGCTCATCACCGTATTCGTCTTCCTCGGCATCGAGGGCGCGAGCAATTACTCGCGCTTCGCCAAGAAGCGCGAGGATGTCGGCACCGCCACCGTGGTCGGCTTCCTCGGCGTGCTGGCGCTGTTCGCATCGGTCTCGATCCTGTCCTTCGGCGTGATGCCGCGGGCCGAAATCCAGCAGCTGAGCCAGCCCTCGGTCGGCGGCGTGCTGGCCTCCGCGGTCGGCGCCTGGGGCGCGACCTTCATCGGCATCGGCGTGGTCATCTCGGTGCTGGGTGCATACCTCGCCTGGACGCTGATGTCGTCCGAAGTGCTGGCGGTCGCGGCCAAGAAGGGCGACATGCCCAGGTTCCTGGCCAAGGAGAACGCCAACGGCGTGCCGTCCAACGCCCTGCTGATGAGCACGCTGCTGGTGCAGCTGGTGCTGGTGGCGACGCTGTTCTCGGCCGACGCCTTCACCTTCGCGCTCTCGCTGTGCAGCCACCTCTCGCTGCTGCCGTACCTGCTGTCGGCGGCCTACCTGCTCAAGCTGGTCCTGACCCGCGAGACCTATGCGCCGACCGACGCGCAGTTCCGCAAGGACATGCTGGTCGCGATCTTCGCCACCGTCTATTCGATCTTCCTCGTCTACGCCGGCGGCATGAAGTTCCTGGTGCTTTCGTTCCTGATCTACGCGCCGGGCACGCTGCTGTACCTGATGACCCGGCGCGAACAGGGCAAGCAGCTCTTCACCACGGCCGAATGGGGCATCCTGGCACTCTTCGTGGCAGGCGCGGCGTATGCGCTGAACGGCTTGATCACCGGCAGCATCACCATCTGATGGAGGTAGCGAGCAATGACTGACGCCAAGAGCAAGGGCGCCGCCGGTTTCGGCGTCCATTCCGAGGTTGGCCAACTGCGCAAGGTGATGGTGTGCGCGCCCGGGCGGGCGCACCAGCGCCTGACGCCCAGCAACTGCGACCAGCTGCTGTTCGACGACGTGCTGTGGGTCGAGAACGCCAAGCGCGACCACTTCGACTTCATGACCAAGATGCGCGACCGCGGGGTGGAGGTGCTGGAAATGCACAACCTGCTCGCGGAGACCCTCGCGGTCCCCGAGGGCAAGAAGTGGATCCTCGACCACCAGGTCGTGCCCAACCAGGTCGGGCTGGGCTTCATCGACGAACTCAAGAGCTACCTGGCCGGACTGGAGAACCGCGAGCTGGCCGAGACCCTGATCGGGGGCCTCTCCACCAACGATTTCCCCGAGTCCGTCGGCGGCGCCGCGTTGAAAATCGTCAAGGAGGCGGCCGGTGCCACCGAATACCTGCTGCCGCCGCTGCCGAACACCCTCTACACGCGCGACACGACCTGCTGGATCTACGGCGGCGTGACCCTCAACGCCCTGTACTGGCCGGCGCGGCAGGAGGAGACCATCCTCACCACCGCGATCTACAAGTTCCACCCCGACTTCGCCGGCAAGGTGAATGTCTGGTGGGGCGACCCGACCAAGGACCACGGACTGGCCACCCTCGAGGGCGGCGACGTGATGCCGATCGGCAAGGGCGTGGTCCTGATCGGCATGAGCGAGCGCACCTCGCGCCAGGCCATCAGCCAGCTGGCCGCGACGCTGTTCCAGAAGAAGGCGGCCGAGCGCGTCATCGTGGCGGCGATGCCGAAGATCCGCGCGGCGATGCACCTCGACACGGTGTTCACCTTCGCCGATCGTGATTGCGTCCTGCTCGCGCCGGACTTCATGAACCAGACCCGCACCTTCTCCTACCGGCCCAGCGACCATCCCAGTGGCGTCGAGCTGCATGCGGAGAAGAAGTCCTTCGTAGAGGTCGTGACCGAGGCGCTGGGCCTGAAGAAGATGCGCGTGGTCGAGGCCGGCGGCAGCGACTACCAGCGCGAGCGCACGCAGTGGGACAGCGGCGCCAACCTGGTCTGCGCCTCGCCGGGCGTGGTCTATGCCTACGACCGCAATACCTACACCAACACGCTGCTGCGCAAGCAGGGCATCGAGGTCATCACGATCGTCGGCGCCGAACTGGGCCGTGGCCGCGGTGGCGGCCATTGCATGACCTGTCCGATCGTCCGCGACGCGGTCGACTACTAGTCGATCCGGACGTGCCGTGGCACCCCGGCGCGTATCGCCGGGGTGCCGATCGCGGCGCCGCGCCGCACGCAGGTTGCCGCCGGCCGCGATCCCGCGCGCGCCGGCCCCGGGGGAATGCATGAGCGCGAGCGCCGAGCAGAAACTCTCCCTGCGCGCGCTGGTCGCACTGGTCGTGGGGTCCATGATCGGGTCCGGCATCTTCGTCCTGCCGGCCTCGTTCGGTCGCGCCACCGGCGTGGCTGGCGGACTGGTCGCGTGGACCATCGCCGGCGTCGGCATGCTGATGCTGGCCTTCGTGTTCCAGACCCTGTCCCGGCGCAAGCCGGAACTCGACAACGGCATCTATGCCTACGCCAAGGCGGGCTTTGGCCAGTACCTCGGCTTCTGCTCCGCCTTCGGCTACTGGATCGGCGCCTGCCTCGCCGATACCGCCTGCCTGATCCTGATCAAGGCCACGCTCGGGGTGTTCTTCCCGGTCTTCGGCGACGGCACCACGGTGCCGGCGCTGGTCAGTGCCTCGATCCTGCTGTGGGGCGTGCACTTCCTGGTCCTGCGCGGGATCAAGAACGCCACCACGCTCAACTCGATCGCGACCGTGGCCAAGATCGTCCCGATCGGCCTCTTCATCGTGGTGGTCGCGGCGGGATTCCAGGCTGACATCTTCGCGCTGAACTTCTGGGGCAGCGACACGCCCAGCTTCGGCAGCGTCGCCGAGCAGGTCCGCGCGACCATGCTGGTCACGGTGTTCGTGTTCGTCGGCATCGAGGGCGCCAGCGTGTATTCGCGCTACGCGAAGAACCGCGAATACGTCGGCACCGCGACGGTGCTCGGATTCGTCGGCGTGTTGTGCCTGCTGATCCTGGTCACCATGCTGTCCTTCGGCGTGATGCTGCGCGAGGACCTCGCCCGCCTTGCCACGCCCTCGATGGCGGGCGTGCTCGAGTCGGTGGTCGGGCCGTGGGGCGCGGTGTTCGTCAGCGTGGGCCTGCTGATCTCGGTGCTCGGCAACTATCTCTCCTGGTCGCTGCTGGCGGCCGAGGTGGTCCACTCGGCGGCCTCCAACGACACGATGCCGCGCTTCCTCGCGCGCGAGAACGCGAGGAGGGTGCCGGCCGCGGCGCTGTGGCTGACCAACATCGTCATCCAGCTCTTCCTCCTGGTGAGCTTCTACGCCGAGTACGCCTTCACGCTGGCGCTCAAGATGACCAGCGCGATGACGCTGATCCCCTACCTGCTGGTCGCGGCCTATGGCTTCAAGCTCGCTGCCACCGGGGAAACCTACGAGTCCGGGTCCAGCGCCCGCCGCGTCGACTGGGTGCGCGGCGGGATCGCGACCGTGTACGCGCTCCTGATGATCCTCGCCGGTGGCGCCAGGTTCCTGCTGCTGTCGGCATTGATCTACGCGCCCGGGACGATCCTCTACGTCATGGCACGCCGCGAGCAGGACCTGGGCCTCTTCACCGCCGCCGAGCGCGTGGTGTTCGGCGTGGTCATCGCCGGCGCCGCCGTCGCGGTCTACGCGCTGGCGACCGGCACGCTCAGCATCTAGCCGTCCAGCGCTCCTGCAGGCAAACACGCAACAAAAAACCCGCGGCATCGCTGCCGCGGGTCGTGTTGGCGGGACAGCGGCACCGACGCGGCGGCGCCGGCCGCTTGCCTCAGTCGTTGCAAAGCAGGCGCACGCGACGCTCGGCCATGTCGAAGGCTTCGTCCGTCTCGGCCGCCAGCAGTTGTTCCTTGGCCTGGGTGCAGGCGTCGGCGGTCTGGACGGCACGCGGGGTGGCGGCCACGCCGGGCTGGCACCGGGCATCGGAGACCAGGCGGATGTTGTTCATGCCGCCACGCTCGACCGCAACGCAATCGCCGACGCGCAGGCCGGCCTGCTCGGTACGGATTCGCGTGGTATTCGTGCCACCGATCAGCACCGTGTATTCGAAGGCCTGGCTGCGACCCATCGCGCCGCCGACCCGCTGGCCGACGGCCGCGCCGCCCACCCCGCGCAGGGCGCGGTTGCTGCCCGAACGCCCCGAACTCCCCGACGAGGCGCCCAGCACGCCGCCCACCAACGCGCCGGTGTTCTGCGCCGAACGGCTGTCCACCTCGACGATGCGAACGTCGGTGATGCGTCCGTACTGGACCGAGGTCTGTGCGTGCACGGTGCCAATGCCCGCCGCGCCCAGCAACAGCGCCGCGGCGAGGGTGTTTCGAATCGAGATTTTCATGCAAAGGGCTCCAGAAGCAGGATGAACGACCGGCGCCGGGGCGCCGGACCAATGTGCTCGCGCCGGGACGCTGCCGCGTGTCCCGACGACTCTTGCCGCGATCCCTCAGGCACCGACGGCCGCCGCCCCCGCGGTCGCAGGCGCCGGCATGCCGGGATCGTCGCGCTTGATGCGGAACCACGCCACGTACAGCGCCGGCAGGAAGATCAGGGTCAGTATGGTCGCGACCAGCAGGCCGCCCATGATGGTGAAGGCCATCGGCCCCCAGAACACGGTGCCGGCGATCGGGATCATGCCGAGCACGGTCGAGATCGCCGTGAGCATGATGGGGCGGAAGCGCGAGATCGTCGAATCGATCACCGCGTCCCATGGCGCCTTGCCCGCGGCACGCTCGGAGTCGATCTGCTCGATCAGCAGCACGGCGTTGCGCGCGATCATGCCGATCAGGGCGAGGATGCCGAGGATGGCGACGAAGCCCAGCGGACGTCCCGAGGCGAGCAAGGCGCCAACCACGCCGATCATGCCCAGGGGAATGACCGACAGCACCAGGGCCATGCGGTTGAAGCTCTGCAACTGCACCATGAGGAAGAACAGCATCAGGAACACCATGACCGGCACCACCGCCGCGACCGAGGCCTGCGAGTTGGCGCTCTCCTCGACCGTGCCGCCGACCACCACCTCGTAGCCGCGCGGCAGGTCCTTGTTGAGGTTGTCGATCGCCGGCTGCACCGCCGCGACCACGGTCTCGGGCAGCATGCCCGGCACCAGGTCGGCGCGCACGGTCAGAGTCGGCACGCGATCGCGACGCCAGATCAGCGGCGACTCCTGCTCGAAGCTGAGGGTGGCGATCTGGCTCAGCGGCACCGTGCGACCGCTCGGCAACGGCACCTGCAGGGTGCGCAGCGAGGCGATCGAGGTGCGCTGATCGCCCTGGGCGCGCGCGACCACGTTGACGAGGAAGATGTCATCGCGCACCTGGGTGACCGGAACCCCGGTGACCACCGTGTTGACGATTCCGGCCAGCGCCTCGGAGCTGACGCCCAGCAGGCGCGCCTGGTCCTGGTCGACATCGATGCGGACCGTGCGCGCGCCTTCCATCCAGTCGTAGTTGACCCGGCGCAGGTTGTCGTTGGCAGCCATGATCGCCGCCACTTCCAGCGCGATCGAGCGCACCTGCGCGAGGTCCGGCCCGCTGACGCGGTACTGCACCGGCCAGCCCACCGGCGGGCCCAGTTCCAGCGGGGCCACCCGCGACACCGATTCCGGGAAGCGCTCGGCCAGCAGCTTTTCGAGCCGCACTTCCAGTCGCTGGCGTGCCTCCACGTCCTTGGCCACGATCACGACCTGGCTGAAGAAGTCGTTGGACAACTGCACGTCCAGCGGCAGGTAGAAGCGGATCGCGCCGCGGCCCACGTAGGTGCTCCAGCGTTCGACGTCGGGGTCCTCGGCCAGGATACGGTCGAATTCCGCCGCCATGGTGTCGGTGCGGTAGATCGAGGCGCTCTGCGGCAGGCGCAGGTCCACCACCAGTTCGGGCCGGTCGGAAGCGGGGAAGAACTGGCGCGGGATCATCGGCGCGGCCAGGATCGCCAGGACGAAGACCCCCACGGTCGCCGCGATCGTGACCCAGCGCAGGCGCATCGCCGCGACCAGCAGGGCGCGGAACACGCGCATCACCGGCCCGAGCTCGCCGGTGGCCGGCTTGTCGGGCTGCTTGAGCAGCCACACGCACAGCAGCGGGAAGAACACCACCGCCACGAACCACGAAACCAGCAGCGCGATGGTGACCACGGCGAAGATCGAGAAGGTGTACTCGCCGGCCGAACTGGCGGCGAAGCCGATCGGCACGAAGCCGGCGGCGGTGATGAAGGTGCCGGTCAGCATCGGGAACGCCAGCGTCTGGTAGGCGAAACTCGCTGCCTTTTCCTTGGAATCGCCGGCGTCCATGCGCGACGCGAACGAGTCCACCATGGTCATGGCATTGTCGACCAGCAAACTGAGGGCGATGATCAGGGCGCCGAGCGAGATGCGCTGCAGGTCGATCTCGAAGGACTGCATGATCGGGAACACGATCGCCAGCGTCAGCGGGAACGACAGCGCCACCACGGTGCCGGCGCGCACGCCCAGGGCCAGGAAGCTGATCACCAGGATGATGCCGATCGCCTGCCACAGCGAGACCATGAACTCGTTGATCGCCTCGTCGACCACGTCGGGCTGGTTGGCGACCAGGACCGGCTCGATGCCGACCGGCAGGTCGGCCGCGATCTCGGCCATGGCGCGATCGACGTTGTCGCCCAGCGCGAGGATGTCCCCGCCTTCGGCCATGGCGATGGCGAGGCCGATCGAGGGCTGGCCGTTGACCCGGAACAGGGGCTGCGGCGGATCGGCGAAGCCGCGCCGCACCGTGGCGATGTCGCGCAGGCGCACCAGGCGCCCCTCATGCACGAAGTTGACCGCGAGGATGTCCTCCTCGGAATCGAACACGCCCGACACGCGCAGCCACAGCTTTTCCTCCTCGGTCTGCACCGTGCCCGAAGGACGGATCACGTTCTGGGCGCGCAGTGCGTTGAGCAGTGCGGCCTGGTTGAGGCCCAGTCCGGCGAGTTGCTTGACCGAGAACTCGATGAAGATGGTCTCGTCCTGCGCGCCCAGGAGTTCGATCTTGGACACGTCGGGCACGTTGAGCAGCTTCGAGCGCGCGTCCTCGACGTAGTCGCGCAACTCGCGCTGGCTGAAGCCGTCGGCGGTGAAGCCGTAGATCAGGCCGAAGGTGTCGCCGAACTCGTCGTTGAAGCCGGGGCCGACCACGCCCTGCGGCAGCGTGTGGCGCATGTCACCCACGCTCTTGCGCACGTGGTACCAGATGTCGGGCACCTGCTCGGGCGGCGTGGAGCCCTTGAGGTTGACGAAGATCGTGGTCACGCCGGCGGTGGTGGTGCTGCGGATGAAGTCGAGGTTCGGGGTCTCCTGCAGGGTGCGCTCGATGCGCTCGGTGACCTGCTCGACGGTGTCCTCCAGCGTGGCGCCCGGCCACGCCGCGAACACGACCATGGCGCGGAAGGTGAAAGCCGGGTCCTCGTTGCGACCCAGGCTGGCGTAGGAGCCCAGCCCCGCGATGGTCGCGGCGATCATCAGGAAGACGACGAAGGACCGGTGCTTGAGGGCCCAGTCGGAGAGATTCGGGCCCATGGTCAGGTGGACTCGACCAGGAGGCGCACCGCCTGCCCGGGATGCAGGGCGTGCACGCCCGCCGTTACCACGACGTCGCCGGCCTCGAGGCCCTTGGCGATCACGACCGCATCGGGACTATGGCGCAGCACCTCGACGTTGCGCAGCGACACCGTGTTGTCGGCCGGGTCGACGACCCACACCGCGGCCTCGCCCTCGGCCTTGGTCAGCGCGGTGGCCGGCACCGAGATCACCGGCTCGGAATCGGATTCCATGCGCCCGATCACCACCGAGCCCAGGCGCATCGCCTCGGGCGGATCGACCAGGGTCACGCGCACCGGGAAGGTGCCGGTGCGCGGATCAGCCTGCGGCGCCACTTCGCGCACGATGCCCTCGGCAACGACCTCGGCGTCATCCGACAGGCGGATCGTGATGCGCGGCTGGCCCGGCGCCGCGCGCAGCACGTTGGCGGGCACATCGAAGACCGCGTCGCGCCCGCCCTGGCGCGCCACGCGCACCACCATCTGCCCGGCTTGCACCACCTCGCCGGGCTCGGCGCCGCGCGCCGTGATCGAGCCCGGGGTATCGGCCTCCAGGACGGTGAACGCCAACTGGTCGCGCGCGATCCGCAGGCGGGCCTGGGCATCGTCGAGCTGCGCCTGCGCGTTGACCTGGGCCTGGCGCGCGTTGTCGTAGTCGGTGCGGGTGTTGAGGCCGCGGGTGCGCAGGGTCTGCTGGCGAGTGAAGGCATCGCGCGTCGTGGTGACGTTGCCGCGTGCGGCCGATACCGCGGCTTCGGCCAGGCGCACGGCGTTGGTCTCGTTCTGCGGATCCAGCCGCGCCAGCACCTGGCCGGGCGCGACCTTGTCGCCGACGTTGACCGTGCGCTCGATCATGCGCCCGCCGATGCGGAAGCCCAGCGCCGCCTCGTCCTGCGACTCGACCCGTCCGGTGAGGACCACGGTCTCGCCGGCGGGCTTGCGCTCGACCGTGATCGCGCGCACCGGGCGCGGATCCGCCGCCACGGTCGCCACCTCCTCCTGGCACGCGGACAGCAGCAGCACCGCCGCGGGAAGCAGCATGCGGAGCCAGGAGAGGTTGCGTCCACGCGGATGATCGGCTGGCGTCGGCACGGTAAGGCCTTGTCGAGGATGGGAGGATTGCGGCAGGCGCCCTGCTGCGACAACGAGGGCGCGATACATGAACTACAAGGATATTCGCCGCCTGCGCGACCCACAATACTCGTGTTGCGCCACGCGGCAGGCGGACGGGCGTAAAGATTTCGTCACGACCGGGGACCGAGGCCCGCGCCGGCAAGCGTGCCACGGGTCCCGTTGCGCGCCGCGCCGCCACCGGGGCAGGCGGCCGCCGGTGCAGGCCGGTCGCGACCGGATGCCGGTAGACTGGCGCCACCGGCGACGGTGTCCCGCGCGCACGCGCCACCGGCGCCGCGACGCGACCCGATCCCGGCGCACGCGTGCGAACGCCCAGACGACGCCCGATCCCCCGATGACCCCGACACCTGCGCCGCGCCCATCGCCGGGAGACGTCCAGCACACGCCACTGATGCGCCAGTACTTCGGCGCCAAGTCCGAGCACCCGGACGTGCTGATGCTGTTCCGCATGGGCGACTTCTACGAGCTCTTCTACGACGACGCGCGCAAGGCCGCGCGCCTGCTCGACATCACGCTGACACAACGCGGCCAGTCGGGCGGCCAGCCGATCCCGATGGCGGGCGTGCCCTACCACCAGCTCGAGCCGTACCTCGCGCGGCTGCTGCGCCTGGGTGAATCGGTGGCGATCTGCGAGCAGATCGGCGACCCGGCGCTGGCCAAGGGCCTGGTCGAACGCAAGGTGGTGCGCGTGGTGACGCCGGGCACGGTCACCGACGAGGCGCTGCTGGAAGATCGCCGCGACAACCTCCTGCTCGCGCTGGCGCGCGACGGCAACCGCATCGGGCTGGCCTGGCTCGATCTCGCGTCAGGGCGCTGGACGGTGCAGGAAGTGGCGGGCGAGGCCGCGCTGGCGGCGGAGCTGGCCAGGCTGTCGCCAGTCGAGTCCCTGGTCGCGGAGGCCAGCAGCTGGCCCGCCGCGGTGGACGCGCTCCCTGGGCTGCGCCGCCGGCCGCCGTGGCATTTCGACTTCGACAGCGCCACCCGCACGCTGACCGCCTTCTTCGGCACCCGCGACCTGCGCGGCTACGGTTGCGAAGGCCTGCCGCTGGCGGTGTCGGCCGCGGGCGCGCTGCTGCAGTACGTCAAGGACACCCAGCGCGCGGCGTTGCCGCACATCGGCGGCATCGCGGTCGAGCACGGCGACGACAGCGTGGCGATGGATGCGGCCACGCGCCGCAACCTCGAGCTCGACAGCCATCCCTCGGGACGCCTGGAACACACCCTGCTGGGCGTGCTCGACCGCAGCATCACGCCGATGGGCGGGCGCCTGCTGCGGCGCTGGTTGCATCGTCCCCTGCGCGCGCAGGGCGTGCTACGCGGGCGGCACCAGGCGATCGAGGCATTGACCGCCGCTGCCGCGATCGAGCCGCTGCGCGAACGCCTGCGCCACGTCGGCGACCTCGAGCGCATCCTCGCCCGGGTCGCGCTGCGCTCGGCGCGACCGCGCGACCTCTCGACCCTGCGCGACGGCATCGCGTTGTTGCCGGCCATCCGGGGCGCCGTTGCGGGCGCCGACAGCCCGCGCCTCTCCGCGCTGCTGGCGGAAATCGGCGAGCATGCGGCGACCGCGGACCATCTCGGCGCCGCGGTCGCCGAGGCGCCGCCGCTGCTGCTGCGCGACGGTGGCGTGATCCGCGCAGGCTTCGATCCCGAACTCGACGAGCTGCGCGCCTTGGCGACCAACGCCGACCAGTTCCTGGTCGAGCTCGAGGCGCGCGAGAAGGCGGCGTCCGGCATCGCCACGCTCAAGGTTGGCTACAACCGCGTCCACGGCTACTACATCGAGGTCAGCCGCGGCCAGTCCGACCGCGTGCCAACGCACTACACCCGGCGCCAGACCATCAAGGGCGCCGAGCGCTACATCACCGAGGAGCTCAAGGCCTTCGAGGACAAGGTGCTGTCGGCGCGCGAACGCGCGCTGATGCGCGAACGCGCGCTGTGGGAGCAATTGCTCGACACCCTGGTCGAGCGCCTGGCGCCGCTGCGGCGCTGCGCGCTGGCGCTGGCGGAACTCGACGTGCTCGCCAACCTGGCCGAACGCGCGCTCGATCGCGGCTGGATCGCGCCGCGCCTCGATGACGAGCCCGGCATCCGCATCCGCCGCGGCCGCCATCCGGTCATCGAGGCGGTCCGCGACGAGCCCTTCGAGCCCAACGACCTCGATCTGGACGATGCGCGCCGCATGCTGGTCATCACCGGGCCCAACATGGGCGGCAAGAGCACCTACATGCGCCAGGCCGCGCTGATCGTGCTGCTGGCCCACATCGGCAGCTTCGTGCCTGCGGACGAAGTCGTCATCGGGCCGATCGACCGCATCTATACCCGCATCGGCGCCGGCGACGATCTCGCGGGCGGTCAGTCGACCTTCATGGTCGAGATGAGCGAGACCGCGACCATCCTGCACAACGCCACGCCGGCGAGCCTGGTGCTGATGGACGAGGTCGGCCGCGGCACCTCGACCTACGACGGGCTGGCACTGGCCAAGGCCTGCGCGGTGCGCCTGGCGACCGCGAATCGCGCCTTCACGCTGTTCGCCACCCACTACTTCGAGTTGACCGCGCTGGCAGCGCAGTACCCGGGCATCGCCAACGTGCACCTCGACGCGGTCGAGCACGGCGACCACCTGGTGTTCCTGCACGCGGTGAAGGAAGGCCCGGCCGACCGCAGTTTCGGCCTCCAGGTCGCGGCGCTGGCGGGCGTGCCGCGCGAGGTGATCGCCCGGGCGCGCGCGATCCTGGCCGAGCTCGAAGCGGGCCGCGTGATCGAACCGCCGGCATCGCCGGACGCGGAGGATCCGGCGCAGATGCCCCTGTTCGCCTCGGCGCCGGCGGCGCTGGCCGCGCTGCGCGAGCTCGATCCCGACGCCATGACGCCCAAGCAGGCGCTGGAAGCGCTCTATCGCCTCAAGGGCCTGCTGTAGCGAGCACGCAGACCCCCTTTTGGCTTGCAGGAGCGGCCTCAGTCACGGGCGAGGCCCATCGCGCGCAGAGCGCGCTCCTACGAAGCCCGCCCTGTAGGAGCGCGCTCTGCGCGCGATAGGCCTCGCCCGCGGCTGAAGCAGCTGCCGCAGGATGGTCATGGCGCGTCAGTCGGGCGCCTTGACGCGCATCAAGGCGCGCCGCGCCTGCTTGTCGGGGCGTTTGGGCGGCCCGGAATAGCCCAAGCGATCGAGGCGGCGGCTTTCAGCTTCGGCCAGGCGGCGCAGCCGGTCGGCTTCTTCCTCACGATACAGGCCCTGCGCCACAGCAGCCGGCCCGCGCTGGGCGGACACCGCGACCACGGTGAGTTCGAGCCGCTCCTCGCCGCGGGTCACGCGCAAACGATCGCCTGGATGGACCGTGCGCGACGGCTTGCAGGCCTGCTCGCCGACCTCGACTTTTCCTGCAACGACCGCGCCCTTGGCCAGCGCGCGGGTCTTGTACAGGCGCGCAGCCCACAACCAGATGTCGAGGCGGACCGCCGCGCCGTCCACGCGCTCAGCCCGGGGACCCGAGCAGCCGGTTGAGCCGGCCGACGAATGCAGCGGGATCCTCCGGCATCGCGCCGCCGGTGATGCGCGCCTGCTCGTAGATCAGCCAGCCCAGGTCCGCGGCGCGCGCCTCGTCGGCTTCGGTCGCCAGTCGGCGCACCAGCGGATTGGCCGGATTGATCTCCATCTGCGGCGCGCTATCGGGAACGTCCTGGCCGGCTTCGCGGAACAGGCGCTGCAGGTGCAGGGCCATGTCGTGCTCGCCCAGCACCAGGCAGGCCGGCGAATCGACCAGCCGGCGACCCAGCCGCACCTCGCGCACGCGCTCGCCGAGCAGCTGGCGCAGGCGTTCGAGCGCGGGTTCCACGGCCGCGGCGTCGGCGGCGCGCTGCTGCGGGTCGCCACTCTCGGGCAGGTCGAGCTCGCCCTTGGCCACGTGCTGCAGCGGTTTGCCGGCGTACTCGCGCAGGTAGCCCGCCATCCATTCGTCGATGCGATCGTGCATCAGCAGCACCTCGATGCCCGCGGCCTTGAGCGCCTCGAGCTGGGGGCTGCCGGCGGCGGCGGCCCAGGAATCGGCGGTGACGTACCAGATCGCCTTCTGGCCCTCGGCCATGCGCGCGACGTAGTCGTCGAGCGCGACCGACTTCTCGGCGCCCTCGCCGCGGGTCGAGGCGAAGCGCAGCAGTTTGGCGACGCGTTCCCGGTTGGCGTAGTCCTCGGCCACGCCCTCCTTGAGCACGTTGCCGAAGGCGCGCGAGAACTCGGCGAACTTCGCCGGCTCGTCGGCCGCCAGCTTGTCGAGCAGGTCGAGCGCGCGCTTGATGCAGGCGGCGCGGATCTGCGCCACCAGGCGGTTGTCCTGCAGCAACTCGCGGCTGACGTTGAGCGGCAGGTCGTCGGAATCGACCACGCCCTTGACGAAGCGCAGGTAGGCCGGCAGGAGCTGTTCGCTGGCGTCCATGATGAACACGCGGCGCACGTAGAGCTTGAGGCCCTTGCGCTCGTCGCGCCCGGAGTACAGCGCGTCCCACGGCGCCTTCGCCGGCAGGTACAGCAGCGTGGTGTAGCTCTGGTTGCCCTCGACGCGGTTGTGGGCCCACGCGAGCGGGGCCTCGGTGTCGTGGGCGAGGTAGCGGTAGAACTCCTGGTACTCCTCGTCCTTTATCGCGGCCTTGGGCCGGGTCCACAGGGCGCTGGCCTGGTTCACGACCTCGGGTTCGCCGCTGCCGTCGGGCTCCTTCGGCAGGCGGATCGGGAAGCCGATGTGGTCGGAGTAGCGCGACACCAGGCTGCGCAGGCGCCAGCCGTCGAGGAACTCGTCCTCGCCTTCCTTGAGGTGCAGGGTGACCGTGGTCCCGCGCTGGGCCAGCTCGCAATGCTCGATCGAATACTCGCCCTGCCCGGCGCTGGACCAGCGCACGCCCTCGCCCGCCGGCGCGCCGGCGCGACGCGATTCGAGCGTGACCTGGTCCGCGACCACGAAGGCCGAATAGAAGCCCACGCCGAACTGGCCGATGAGCTGGGTGTCCTTGCGGCTGTCGCCGGACATCGACTCGAGGAAGCGTCGCGTGCCCGAGCGCGCGATGGTGCCGATGTTCTCGACCACCTCGTCGCGGCCCATGCCGATGCCGTTGTCGCGCACGCTCAGGGTGCGCGCGGCCTTGTCCCAGCGGATCTCGATCGCGAGTTCGGCATCCTCGCCCAGCAGTTCGGGGTGCGCGATGGCCTCGAAGCGCAGCTTGTCGCAGGCGTCCGAGGCGTTCGAGACCAGTTCGCGCAGGAAAATCTCCTTGTGCGAGTAGAGGGCGTGCGTCACCAGGTGCAGGACCTGGGCGACCTCGGCCTCGAAGCGGCGGGTCTGGGCTTGGGGTTCGGTCTGCGGCTCGGTCATGGCGATGCTCGTCTGGCCTCGATTGATTCAGGTTGGCAGCGAAGATGCCGCCCCACGGCCGTCATTCCCGCGCAAGCGGGAATCCATTGTCGAGCGGCTCGACCGTCAACATGGATTCCCGCTTGCGCGGGAATGACGGCAATGGGGGTGGATCGGCGTGCCCGCGACAACGGTAGTGCGGACGCGCCTGCAGGATTCAAGGCCGCGGCTTGGCGCGGAATCTTGGCCGCGGCGTGCCGCGGGTCGCCGCCGGCGCAGGTCCGGAAACGCAAACGGCCGCCCAGGGGCGGCCGTTTGGCGACGCGGAGGCAGGCGCACACGGCGCCTCGTCCCTACTCGGCCGCGGGGGCCGTGCTCGCGCCCAGGTCCTCGCGGATGCGGGCCGACTTGCCCTCGCGCTCGCGCAGGTAGTACAGCTTGCCGCGCGCGACCTTGCCGCGGCGCTTGACCTGCACCGAGTCGATCGCCTGGCTGTGGGTCTGGAACACGCGCTCCACGCCGGTGCCGTGCGAGATCTTGCGCACGGTGAAGGCGCTGTTGAGGCCGCGGTTGCGCACCGCGATCACCACGCCCTCGTAGGCCTGCACGCGCTCGCGGTTGCCTTCCTTGACCTTGACGTTGACGACCACGGTGTCGCCGGGCCCGAAGACGGGCAGCTTGCGCGTGATCTGGCGCTTTTCGAATTCCTGGATGATGTTCATGGCTTCACCTGTCTGTATAGGTCTTGGTTGGCAGAGGCATCCCGGCGGGAGGCGGTGCGCAACGCTTTCTGGGGTGTTGCGCCGGGGCAACCTCTCGGCTGTACCGGATTCAGCGGTCGCGCGCAGAGCGCGCTCCTACAGCTTCTGCTGGCGCCACTCGGTGATGAATTCATCGAGTAGCGCGCGTCGTTCCTTGTCCAGTTGCAGGCGCGCCAGCAGGTCGGGGCGGCGCAGCCAGGTCCTGCCCAGCGACTGCTTGAGGCGCCAGCGGCGGATCGCCGCGTGGTCGCCGGACAGCAATACCGCCGGTACCGCTTCCGCACCGTCGCGCTCGGGGCGCGTGTAGTGCGGGCAATCGAGCAACCCTTCCTCGAACGAGTCCTGCGCCGCCGATGCCGCGTTGCCCAGCGCGCCCTCGCGCAGGCGGCCGATCGCATCGATCAGCACCGCCGCGGCAAGCTCGCCGCCCGAGAGCACAAAGTCGCCGATCGAAAGCTCCTCGTCCACGCACCCGGCGATGAAACGCTCGTCGATCCCTTCGTAGCGCCCGCACAGCAACAGCAACCGCGGTTCCAGCGCCAGCGCGCGCACCTTGCGCTGGGTCAGGCGCTCGCCCTGCGGGCTGAGCCCGATCACGCGGCCCGGCGCGGTTCCCGCCGCCTGGGCTGCACGCACCGCCTGCCGCAGCGGTTCGGCCAGCATCACCATCCCGGGGCCGCCGCCGAAAGGCCGGTCGTCCACCGTGCGGTGCTTGTCATTCGTGTAGTCGCGCGGGTTCCAGGCCGCGACCTCCAGCAGCCGGCGCTCCTGCGCCCGGCCCACCACGCCCACCTGCGCCGCGCCCAGCACGAATTCCGGGAAGAGCGTGACCACATCGATGCGCATGCCGCTTCCCGCGCTCAGAACGCCGGATCCCAATCGACGCGGATGACGCGCGCGGCCAGGTCCACCTCGCCGACCGCGTGGCCGGGCGTGAACGGGATCAACCGTTCGCGCTCGCCGTGCACGACCAGCACGTCGTTGGCGCCGGTGGCGAACAGGTGCGAGACCTTGCCCAGCACCACGCCGTCCAGCGTCACCACGTCCAGGCCTTCGAGATCGCTCCAGTACCACTCGCCCTTGCGGGCCTTGGGCAGGCGGTCGCGGTCGATCCAGATCTCCGCGCCCACCAGTGCCTGCGCCCCGTCGCGATCCTCGACCCCGGGGATGCGCGCCACCAGGCCCTTGCCCTGCGCGCGTCCCTGCGGCTTGTCGATTTCGCGTTCGCTACCGCCCTGGCGCAGTCGCCACGGCCGGTACTTCAGGATGCCATCGCGCGGTTCGGTCCAGGACTCGAGCTTGACCCAGCCCTCGACCCCGAACACGCCGACGATCCGCCCCAGCAACAACTGCCGGTCGGACACGACGACGCGGATCAGGCCGCGACGGCGGCCTTCGCGGCCTGCTTGATCAGCAGCTTGACCTTGGCCGTGGGCTGCGCGCCCTTGCCGATCCAGTGCTGTGCGCGGGCGACGTCGAGCTGCAGCGGCACGTCCTTGCCCGCCGCGACCGGGTTGTAGAACCCGATGCGCTCGATGTTGCGACCGTCGCGCGCATTGCGCTCGTCGGTGACGACCACGTGGTAGAACGGACGCCCCTTGGCGCCGCCCCGGGCCAGACGAATCTTGACCATCGTTTTGTTCTCGCGAGGAAGGTCGGGCGCCCGCAGTGTCGGGTACCCGGAAAAGAGCCGCGCATTCTAGACCGGGACGGGGGAAAACGGAACCCCTGCCGGGACTTAGGCCGATTTCGCCCGGATTCCCCCCGTAGGAGCGGCTTCAGCCGCGATCGGGCCCATCGCGCGCAGAGCGCGCTCCTACAAGGCCGGCTCTGTAGGAGCGCGCTCTGCGCGCGATGGGCCCGATCGCGGCTGAAGCCGCTCCCACCGGGGAAGGCCCGCCTCAACGAGGCGGGATGAACCCACCGCCGCCCGGCTTCATCAGGCCGCCCATCTGGCGCATCAGGCCCTTGATGCCGCCGCTGGAGAGCTTGGACATCATCTTCTCCATCTGCTGGTACTGCTTGAGCAGGCGGTTGACGTCCTGCGGCTGCATCCCGGCGCCCCGGGCCACCCGCACCTTGCGCGAACCGTTGAGCAGGTCGGGGTGGCGCCGCTCCTTCTTCGTCATGGAGCCGATGATCGCCATCATGCGCTTGACGTCACGATCCTTGACCTGGTCCTTGAGGTTCGACGGCAGCTTGCCCATGCCGGGCAGCTTGTCGATCAGGCCCGCCATGCCGCCCATGTTGAGCATCTGCTCGAGCTGGTCGCGCATGTCGTTGAGGTCGAAGCGCTTGCCCTTGATGACCTTCTCGGCGAGCTTCTGCGCCTTGTCGGCGTCGACCTTGCGCTGCACGTCCTCGACCAGCGAGAGCACGTCGCCCATGCCGAGGATGCGCTGCGCCGCGCGCTCCGGATGGAACGGTTCCAGCGCATCGGTCTTCTCGCCGGCGCCGACGAACTTGATCGGGCGCCCGGTGAGGTAGCGCACCGACAGCGCGGCGCCGCCGCGCGCGTCGCCGTCGGTCTTTGTCAGCACCACGCCGGTCAGGGGCACCGCCGCGGCGAAGGCCCTGGCGGTCGCGGCCGCGTCCTGGCCGGTCATCGCGTCGACCACGAACAGGGTCTCGATCGGCTGCAGCGCCGCATGCAGGCGCGCGATCTCGTCCATCATTGCCTGGTCGACCGCGAGCCGGCCGGCGGTGTCGACGATCAGCACGTCGGCGTAGTTGCGCTTCGCGGCATCGATGGCGCTGAGCCCTATCGCGACCGGATCCTGTCCCGGTTCGCTGGGGTGGAACAGCGCGCCGACCTGGCCCGCCAGGGTCTGCAACTGCTCGATCGCCGCCGGCCGGTAGACGTCGGCGCTGACCACCATGACCTTCTTCTTGCGCCGCTCGGCCAGCAGCCGCGCGAGCTTGGCCACGGTGGTGGTCTTGCCGGCGCCCTGCAGGCCCGCCATCAGGATCACCGCCGGCGCCGGACAGTTGAAATCGAGGTCGGCGTTCGCGGCGCCCATCACGCTGGCGAGTTCGTCGCGCACGACCTTCACCAGGGCCTGGCCCGGGGTCAGGCTCTTCATCACGTCCTGGCCGACCGCGCGGACCTTGATGCGCTCGATCAATGCCTGCACCACGGGCAGCGCGACGTCGGCCTCGAGCAGGGCGACACGCACCTCGCGGGTGGCCTCGCGGATGTTCTCCTCGGTCAGCCGCGCGCGCCCGCGCAGGCGGTCGATGGTGGAGGAAAGGCGCTCGGTCAGCGTTTCGAACATGGGGCGGTCCGGGGAGGGCGCGGGCGGCCGGGGATTATAGCGGTCCTGCCTGTGGCGCCAGCCCTGCCCTGTGACAAACTTGGCCCATGTCCCCGCTCGCCCTCGGCGCCCTCGCCGCCTACCTGACCGCCGCCGTCGCCAGCCGCCTGCCCGGCCAGCGCGAGCGGCATGGCCTCGCGGCCGCGTGGTGGTGGCTGGGCATGGTCGCGCTGGCCCTGCATGTGGTGCTGCACTACCTGCGCTGGCAGGCGCTGGGCGGCGTGGACCTGCACTTCTTCGCCGCGCTGTCGCTGGTGACCGCGGCCATGAGCGCGATCACGCTCCTGCTCGGCGTCAACCGCGACAGCAGCCTGCTGGCGATCGTGGCCTTCCCGATCGCCGCGCTGATGCTGGGCCTCTATGCGCTGTTCTGGAAGGCCACGCCGACGCCGGCCGCGCAGGACTGGCGCATCACCCTGCACGCGGCGATCGCGCTGCTCGCGTATGCGACCCTCAACATCGCGGCGCTGGTGGCGATCGTGCTGTTCGTGCAGGAGCGCGCGCTGCGCGCGCGCCGGCTCGGGGACTGGATGCTCGGCTTCCCGCCGCTGGTGCTGGTCGAGCGCCTGCTGTTCCAGCTCATCGCCGTCGGCTTCGCCCTGCTGACCGCGACCCTGCTCACCGGGGTGTTGTTCGTCGAGGACCTGTTCGCGCAGCACCTGGTGCACAAGACCGTGCTCTCGATCGCGGCCTGGCTGGTGTTCGGCATGCTGCTGCTGGGGCGCTGGCGCCGGGGCTGGCGCGGCCGCCGCGCCGTTAACCTCACCCTGGCTGGAATGGCCTTGCTGGTGCTGGGATTCGTCGGCAGCAAGTTCGTGCTCGAACTGGTGCTGCAGCGCGCGGGATGAGCGAGCCCCCGGTCGAGCGGCGCTTCCAGCGCGTCCCCTTCGACGGCGACGTACGGGTCTATACCGGCAGCGCGATGGCCGGCACGCGGCTGATCGACATCTCGCTCAAGGGCGCCCTGGTCGACCGGCCGGCGGGCTGGGAGGCGAAACCGGGGCAGATCCAGCGCCTCGAGCTGCGCGTGGGCAGCGGCGTGATCATCAGCGTCGGCACCACCGTGGCGCACGCCGACGAGCGCGAGATCGGCTTCCGCTTCGAACGCATGGATCTCGACAGCTTTGCGCGCCTCAAGCGCCTGATCGAGCTCAATCTCGGCGATCCGGAACTGCTGAACCGCGAGTTGGCCGCGCTCGGCGGCCCGATCTGAGGGCGCGGCGCGCGCGGTGTCCATCGCGCGCAGAGCGCGCTCCTACAGTGCGCGCTGTGTAGGAGCGCGCTCTGCGCGCGAAGTGCGCCGCGTGCAAACGAGGTCGCTCAGGCGATGGGCGACGCGATCACCACGCCGCCGCGATCGCATCGGCGAGCCGATCGACCGCCACGACTTCGATGCCCTTGTGGGCCCGCTTCGGCGCGTTGGCGCGCGGCAGGATCACGCGACCGAAGCCCTGCGCCGCCGCCTCGCGCACGCGTTCCTCGCCATTGGGCACCGGCCGGATCTCGCCGGCGAGGCCGACTTCGCCGAAGGCGACCAGCTTGCGCGACAAGGCGCGATCGCGGAACGAGGACAGCACCGCGAGCAGCACCGGCAGGTCGGCCGCGGTTTCCTGCACGCGGATCCCCCCGACCACGTTGACGAACACGTCCTGGTCGAACACCGCCACGCCGCCGTGGCGGTGCAACACCGCCAGCAGCATCGCCAGCCGGTTCTGCTCCAGGCCCAGCGCCACGCGTCGCGGGTTGGCCAGCGGCGACTGGTCGACCAGCGCCTGCACCTCGACCAGCAGCGGCCGCGTGCCCTCGCGCGTGACCATGATCGCGCTGCCCGCGGTCGGTTGCTCCTGGCCGGAGAGGAAGATGGCCGAGGGGTTCGACACCTCCTTGAGGCCGCGCTCGCCCATCGCGAACACGCCGAGCTCATTGACCGCGCCGAAGCGGTTCTTGAAGGCGCGCAGCACGCGGAAGCGGCTGCTGCTTTCGCCTTCGAAGTACAACACTGCATCGACCATGTGCTCGAGCACGCGCGGGCCGGCGATGCCGCCCTCCTTGGTCACATGTCCGACCAGGAACACGCTGGTGCCGGTCTCCTTGGCCACCCGCACCAGGCGCGCCGCGCATTCCCGCACCTGGCTCACCGAGCCGGGCGCGGCGGTGAGCAGTTCCGACCACAGGGTCTGGATCGAATCGATCACCACCGCCTGCGGCCGGTGGGCCGCGACCTGCTCGACGATGCGCTCGACGCAGGTCTCGGCCAGCGCATCGATGCCCTGCAACGGCAGGCCCAGGCGCGCGGCGCGCGCGGCGATCTGCGCCAGGCTTTCCTCGCCGGTGACGTAGAGTCCGCGCAGGCGCTCGCGCAGTGCCGCCAGCGCCTGCAGCAGCAGGGTCGACTTGCCGATCCCGGGATCGCCACCGACCAGGACCACCGAGCCCGTCACCAGTCCGCCGCCGAGCACGCGGTCGAACTCGGCGATGCCCACCGGCGTGCGCTGCTCGAACTCGCCCGCGACCGCGGCCAGCGGCGTGACCGCGGGGGCGCCCGCAGCCTTTCCGGCGTAGCTTGCGCGCGCGGCGGGCTTGGCCACGGCGAGGCGCACCTCGCTGTAGCTGTTCCAGGCATTGCAGTCGGGACACTGTCCCTGCCATTTGGGCGATTCCGCGCCGCATTCGGCGCAGACATAAGCGGTCCTGGGCTTGGCCATGGTGCTTGCCTCGCTCAGGGCAAGGGCGCGTCGTCTTCGACGAAACGCACGCGCCGGGTCATGCCGCACACCAGTTCATAGCCGATGGTCCCGGCCGACTCGGCCACGTGCTCGACCGGCAGTCCGCGGCCCCAGGCCACGACCTCGTCGCCGACCCGCGCGTCGGCATGCCCGCGCAGGTCCAGCGTGACCAGGTCCATCGAGACCCGGCCCACGACCGGCGCCATGCGCCCGCCGAGCAGCATCGCCGCGCCGCTGCGGACATGGCGCGGATAGCCATCGCCGTAGCCGACCGCGACCACGCCCACGCGCATGGCCTCCGGGCAGGCATAGGTCTGGCCATAGCCGATCCGCTCGCCGCGCGCGAGGTCCTGGATCGCGACCAGTCGCGCCGACAAGGTCATCGCGGGCTGGAACCCGAAATCCGGGCCAGGCTTTCCCGCCACCACGGAAATCCCGTAGAGCAAGCCGCCCACCCGCACCCACTCCGCGTGGGACTCGGGAAAGCCCAGCACCGCCGCCGAATTGGCCAGCGAATGCTCACCATCCAGTTCCCGGGCCAGCGGGGCGAAGCGCGCCATCTGCGTGCGCGTGATCGGGTCGTCGAACACGTCGGAGTTGGCGAAGTGGGTCATCAGGGTAATGCGCGGGTCGACCGACGCCAGCATGCGCAGGGCGGCGTGCGTGGCTGCAACGCGCTCGAGCGGGAATCCGAGCCGGTGCATGCCGGTGTCGACCTTGAGCCAGACCCGCAGCGGATCGCCCGGCGGCGCCGCCGCCAGCAGCTCGAGCTGCGAGACGTGGTGGACCACGGATTCCAGGCGCAGGCGCCGCATCTCGACGATGTCGGCCGCGTCGTCGAGGCCCGACAGCACCACGATTCGATTGTCGAGCCCGCCGGCGCGGATGCGCAGGCCGTCGGCAATCGAGGCCACGCCGAATGCATCCGCGGCGCGCAGGGCCTGCGCTACCCGCTCGAGGCCATGGCCATAACCATCGGCCTTGACCACCGCCATGAGCTGGCTGCGTGGCGCCAGTTGCCGCACCCGGGCCAGGTTCTCGCGCAGGGCGGCGACGTGGATCGTCGCGCGCACGTCCCGGCTCATTCGAAGGAACCCGCGTAGCTCTCGTTGGCGAAGTTCTCGAAGCGGGTGTACTGGCCGAGGAAGGTCAGCTTCACGGTCCCGGTCGGGCCGTTGCGCTGCTTGCCGATGATGATCTCGGCGATGCCCTTCTCGTTCGACTCCGGGTTGTAGTACTCGTCGCGGTAGATGAAGACGATCACGTCGGCGTCCTGCTCGATGGCGCCGGATTCGCGCAGGTCGGCCATGACCGGGCGCTTGTCGGTGCGCTGTTCCAGCGAACGGTTGAGCTGCGACAGCGCGATCACCGGCACGCCGAGCTCCCTGGCCAGGGCCTTGAGGCTGCGCGAGATCTCCGAGATCTCGGTGGCGCGGTTCTCCTTGTTGCCCGGCACCTGCATCAACTGCAGGTAATCGACCACGATCAGGCCGAGGTCGTGCTCGCGCTTGAGCCGCCGCGCGCGCGCGCGCAGCTCCAGCGGCGACAGCGAGGGCGTGTCGTCGATGAAGATCTTGGCCTCCGACAGCATCGTGATCGCGCTGGTCACCCGCGGCCACTCCTCGTCGGCCAGCTCGCCGGTGCGCAGGTGCTGCTGGTTGATCCGGCCGAGCGAGGAGATCAGGCGGAACGCCAGCTGCGAGGACGACATCTCCATCGAGAAGACCGCGGCCGCCTTGCCGGTCTTGATCGCGGCGTATTCGGCGATATTGAGCGAAAGCGCGGTTTTTCCCATCGAGGGCCTGGCCGCGATGATGATGAGATCGCCCGCCTGCAGGCCCGCGGTCTTGTAGTCGAGGTCGTTGAAGCCGGTCGGCAGGCCGGTGATCGGGCTGCGGCTTTCGTAGCGCTCCTGCAGCAGGCGGAAGGCTTCCTTGACCGCGCTGCGCATCGGCACGAAGCCCTGGCGGCCGCGCGAACCGGCCTCGGCGATCTGGAAGACCTTCTGCTCGGCCGACTCGACCAGTTCCTGCGAGCTGCGGCCCTCGGGCCGGAAGCCGTCGCCGGTGATCTCCATGCCGGCGTCGATCAGCTGGCGCAGCACCGACTTCTCGCGCACGATTTCGGCGTAGGCGACGATGTTGGCGGCGCTGGGCGTCGAGTTGGCCAGCTCCAGCACGTAGCGGGTGCCACCGACCGATTCGGCGAGGCCCTGCGCGTCGAACCATTCGCCCAAGGTCACCGCATCGCAGGGCATGCCCTTCTCGGACAGTTCGCCGATGGCGCGGTACATGAGCTGGTGGTCGCGGCGGTAGAAATCGCGCTCGGTCAGCTTGTCGGCGATCTTGGCCCAGGCTTCGCCCGAGAGCATCAGCCCGCCCAGCACCGCCTGCTCGGCCTCGAGCGAATGCGGCGGGACGCGCAGCGCCTCGATGTTGCGGCTGACGAATTGCGATTCAGCGGGGACGGACATGGGGGCGTTGGGCCGGGGGTCTGGACGTAGCCTTGCATCATAGGCGCGTGCGGCGGCTGCACGTTGCGCATAAGTCTGTGGATAGCCGGTGGACAATCCATAGTCGCCCGCTGTCTCAGCAGGCGCGACACCAGCATCAGCGAGCGAGATGTCGCGGGCCTGCGGAGCGCGTGGCGATTTGCGGGCGAATCACGCCCCGGCGTGTGTAGGAGCGGCTTCAGCCGCGATCCGAAGCTCCTCGGATCGCGGCTGAAGCCGCTCCTACAGGGTCGAGGGACCCGCGCGGGAACCGGGGCAAAAAAAAGGCCGCGGGGGTCGACCGCGGCCTTGAAGTTACATCCATGAAAGCAGCATCCGGCGGCGCACGAAGCCGCCGGGATTTCGTGCCATCACTCTTCGGGTGCGACGACGACCTTGACCACGGCATGCACGTCGGCATGCAGGGCCACCTGGACATCGAACTCACCCGTACGACGGAGCGGACCTTCCCCGAGCAGCACCTCGCTCTTCTCCAGCGGATGACCCGCTGCAGTGAAAGCTTCGGCGATGTCGCGGGGACCGACCGAACCGTAGAGCTTGCCTTCCGTGCTGGCATTGGCGCGAATCGTCACGCTCGCGTTCTCGAGCTTCGCCTTGCGCGCCTCGGCCTCGGCCAGGATGGTCCCGGCCTTGGCTTCGTAGTCGGCGCGGCGCTGCTCGAATTCCGCGAGGTTGGCCTCGGTGGCGGCCGCAGCCAGCCCCTGAGGAACCAGGTAGTTCCGGCCGTAGCCGGGCTTCACGCGAACCTTGTCGCCAAGGTTGCCAAGGTTCGTCACCTTGTTGAGGAGGATGAGTTCCATGATCTGCCGGTTCCTTGATCAGTGGTTGTCGCAGAACGGCAGCAGGGCCAGGAAGCGCGCGCGCTTGATCGCCACGGACAGCTGGCGCTGGTAACGCGCCTTGGTCCCGGTGATGCGGCTCGGCACGATCTTGCCGGTCTCGGTGACGTACTGGCGCAGGGTGTTGAGATCCTTGTAATCGATCTCGACCACCTTCTCGGCAGTGAAGCGGCAGAACTTCTTGCGGCGGAAGAACTTGGACATGTCTGGATTCCTCAGGCGGCTTCGGCTGCGGACGAACTCGCGGCCGGGGCGTCACCGCCCTCGCCACCGAACCCTTCCTCGTCGCGACGGCGACGCTCGGGCTTCTCGTCCTTCTGCTTCATGATCGGCGACATCTCGGTCGGCGAATCGTCGCGACCCATGACGAGGTGGCGCAGCACCGCGTCGTTGAAACGGAAGCCCGAGGACAACTCGGTCAGCGCGTTCTGGGTGCACTCGACGTTCATGAGCACGTAGTGGGCCTTGGCCAGGTTCTGGATCGGATAAGCCAGCTGGCGCCGGCCCCAATCCTCCAGACGATGGATCTTGCCGCCGTCCCCTTCGATCAAGCCTTTGTAGCGCTCGATCATCGCGGGGACCTGTTCGCTCTGGTCCGGGTGGACCAGGAACACGATCTCGTAATGACGCATGACAACTCCTTGCGGACTAGTGGCCTCCCGCGAATGCGGTGAGGCAAGGGAACCGCAGCCCGGAAATCGACTGCGGGGCGCGAATGGTAGGGGATCGGGTCGGGGCACTCAACCGCTGCTGCGTTGCAGCATCCAGGGATTCCGGTGACTTCCGGTGTCGATTCAGCGCCTTAGCGACGGATGGCCATTTTGTGACGATTTTGGCGCTTACCGGAGAACGAATACAGGTCAATCGACCAAGCGGACCCGTATCCTGTTGATTCAAGAATGGATTCGAACCGGAGGCTTATCGTTCTGCATTCGTTCTCTCCGATGTGCGGGGAGAACCGATTCCAGCACGCAGGCAAAGCCATGGGAGAACGCACGCCGGCAAGGGGCGCTGCGCTGCGTCAGCGGCGGGAAAAACCGATCAGCCGACCGCGAAACTCTCGCCGCAGCCGCAGGCTCCCGTGACGTTGGGATTGCGGAAGGCGAAGGCTGCGTTGAGACCCTTCTGCTCGAAGTCGATCTCGGTGCCTTCGACCAGCGGCAGGCTGTCGGCGTCGACCACGATGCGGATGCCGTGGTCGTCGAAGACCTGGTCGCCGGCCGCGATGGCGTCGGCGACCTCGACCACGTAGGCCCAGCCCGAGCAGCCGGTGCGGCGCACGCCGAAACGCAGCCCGAGCGCGCCGGGGCTGGCTTCGATGAACTTGCGCGCGCGACTCGCGGCGGATTCGGTGAGGTGGATGCTCATGGTGCGGGTTCGCTGGGCGTGGCGGCATTGTAGCGCGGGCGGCGGGGGCGGCGGCGCGATCCAGTATCATCGCGCGCCTCAACGACGCCCCATGTGATGTGCGTCGGCCGCACGGAGTTTCAAGCCCCATGAGCGTCATCAGCATCGCGCAGGCCCTCGCCGGACAGGCCGCCAGCGGCTCCACCGCCACCATCCGCGGCTGGGTCCGCACGCGCCGGGATTCCAAGGCCGGGCTGTCCTTCGTCAACGTCAGCGACGGCTCCTGCCAGGGCGTGCTGCAGGTCGTGGCGCCGGGCGCGCTGTCCAACTACGAAAGCGAGGTCAAGCACCTGACGGCCGGCGCCTCGGTCGTGTGCACCGGGACCCTGGTGCCCTCGCAGGGCAAGGGCCAGGCGCTGGAACTGCAGGCCACCGAAGTGCGGGTGCTGGGCCTGGTCGACGATCCGGAGACCTACCCGATCCAGCCCAAGGCGCACACGATGGAGTTCCTGCGCGAGGTCGCGCACCTGCG
>Ga0209476_10000398_pt1 | contig 29332 bp, 26 predicted proteins | sample KloWWTrecipitate_FD_187179 | JGI IMG/M metagenome (GOLD analysis project Ga0209476, IMG submission 187179) | Active sludge microbial communities from Klosterneuburg, Austria, studying microevolution and ecology of nitrifiers - Klosterneuburg... | ecosystem: Engineered > WWTP > Aerobic digester... | reverse complement strand
TGCTCTGTGGCTGCTGCCAACAGGTCCGCCTGCCCCCCGGGGCGGGCGTGCAACCATCGAAAACGCCCTTCTCCGCTTTGATGACGACACAGCCGCATGACATCGGCGTGCGGCGTGACGAGGCGATCCCCGACCTCGACCTGGCCGTGGTCGGCAGTGACCAGCAGCACAGCGCCAGGTGGTAACGCAGCGTGCACCGCGCCCACCACCGCGTCGGCGAGTTGCAGTTCGGCGTCGTAGAACGGGCCAAAGCCGCGCTCGTGGGCGATCTTGTCGATGCCGTCGTAGTAGGCGTACACCATGCGGTCGCCGCGGCGCAGGAGGTTGCCGACGACCACCGCGATACTGGACGGTGATCGCCATCCTGCTTGTTCGGCGCCTCGCAAGTGAGCTTCCGTGAAGGCCGAGCGTTCGAGCTCGGCCTTGCTGACCACCGTAACCCTGTCACCCATGAACGGGGAGAAGGGCTGGGTGGTGGTGGGGTCGATCTGTCGGCGCGAGTCGCCGTGGCCGGTGGACCAGCGCAACACGTTGAGAACCTCACCGGCCATCTCCATGCGATACCCGACGATGCCGTGCTCACCCGGGGTGAGGCCGGTGGTGATGGACGTCAGCGCGGTCGATGTGGTGGACGGGGCGACCGTCGTGATCGCGCCACCGGCCATTGCTGCGAGATTCGGTGCGAGCGCACGGCGCGCCTGCAATTGCTCCCACCCCAAACCGTCGAGCACCAGCAGCACGACCTGTTTCGCTCCAGCCACCGCAGCGGGCATCCACTCCGCCGGCCGCACCCCTCGCGGCGCCAAGAGCGCCGGCACGATGCCGCGAACGTTGTCGGCGGAGTAGCGAGGGAGGGTGGGCAGAGGAAGCACGCGGTTGCCAGTCCATCACCTTCCACCCCACCAGCGCCATTCAGGCGGTTACCGCAAGCGTCGACACACGCCCTACGATGGGCACGTGCGTGTTTCGAGCAAGGGTGACTATGCGTGTCGGGCGTTGCTGTCCCTGGCGCTCCACGAGACGCTCGACGGCAGTGTCCCAGGCCCAACGTCGGTACGCGACATTGCCGAGCGGACCGCAATTCCGCAGCCCTATCTGGAGCAGATCCTGCTGGCGCTGAAAGGCGCCGGGTTGGTCCGCTCCAAGCGCGGAGTGGGTGGCGGTTACGTGCTGGCTCGCCCACCGGCGGAGATCCGCATCAGCGAGATTCTCAGCGCGGTCGACGGGCCGATAAGCCTCGGCGACTTCGGCGAACCCCACCAGGACGGCGCCTGCACCCACGAGGGTCAGTGCGTGTTGCTGGCCATCTGGAAGACCGCCGGCGAGCACATGCGCGTGATTCTCGACGGGTTCACCCTGCAGTCGGTGGCCGACGCGGCCCGTGGCACCGCACAGTGGCCCGACGCCCTCGTCGACGCCGGCTTCGTGCCCCTCTCGTAACCACCAGGTGTCGCAGCACCGGCGCTACGTACCGAGAGCCGCTTCCACATCAGCCAGGTCGGCGGGTAGCGCTGAGCTGAACGTCAGGGCCTCACCCGTCACCGGGTGCAACAGTTCGAGCGCCGCAGCATGCAGGAATGGGCGCGCCGGCATGATGCCCGAGCGAATGCCGCCGTACGTCCCGTCGCCAACCACCGGGTGGCCAACGGCCGCGAGGTGTACCCGAATCTGGTGCGTCCGACCGGTCTCGAGTCGACACTCCAGCGCTGAGGCTTCAGTCGGCCGACGATATTCCTGCAGCACGCGGTAGCGAGTGCGAGCAGGCTTGCCATCGACGACCACCGCCATCCGCATCGCATCGCGATGGTCGCGCCCGATGGGCGCGTCGACGACGCCGACCGGGTTCGCGAGGTGGCCCCACACCAACGCCCGGTAGACGCGTCCGACATTGCGAGTGGCGAGTGCGTCGACGAGCGCGTGGTACGCACGCTGCGTGCGTGCCACGGCCAACAGGCCCGAGGTCCCCACGTCCAGGCGGTGCACGATGCCGGGTCGGTGTGTCTCGCCGACGTCCGCAATCTCGGGAAAGCGGGCAAGCAGACCATTGACCAGGGTTCCGTCGGCGTTGCCGGCACCGGGGTGCACGACCAGCCCGGCGGGCTTGTCGATGATGATCAGATGATCGTCGGAATACACCACGGTGAACTCGACGGTCGGGTCGGCCGCAGGCGGTTCGGTGACTGGCAGGAATGCCGGGTCGACGCGGACGATCTGACCCTCGCGAACGCGGATCTTGCCAATGAGGTGCACCTCGTCGTCGATGAACGCACCGCCGGCGCTCACCAGGACCGCCGCGTCGCTACGGCTGCAGTCCGTCATCAGCGAGACGATTCGGTCGAGTCGCTCGCCGCCGAGCGCTGCTGGAATCTCTTCTTCGATCACGCCACTACCTCCTGTGTGCTGAACAGCGACCAGAGCACGAACATCACGCCACCGACATTCACTGCCATGTCGGCCACGTTGAAAATTGGAAACCATTGGAAGTCGATGAAGTCCACCACCGAGCCGTGCAACCAACCATCACCTCGGAACAGACGATCGACCAGGTTGCCCAACGCACCGCCCACGACGAAGGCGGCAGCGACGGCCACCATCGGGTTGGAGTTCTTCCGAATACCCACCAGAACGACCACGACCACGACCACCGCGACGAGCCCGATGATCGGACCGATTCCTTGGCCCTTCGAGAACGCCATGCCGCTGTTGAACGTGAGGTTCCATTGCAGCGTCCAGATGACGTGCTGCGGCGGCTCGTTCGTGAGCGCGTTGACGGCCCAGTGTTTCGTCAGTTGGTCGATGGCGATCACAACCAGCGCAATCGCCATCGTGAGCCGCAGCCGATGTCTCGGCTGGACGTCGTCGGTCATCGACGACCGATCCCGCCGACCTTCTCCTCCACCAGCACGGTGGCCCACGGAATAGCTTCCAAACGCTCACGCGAAATGGGGCGGCCGGACTCGATGGAATAGCCGTAGGTGCCTTCGATGAGACGCCCTAGCGCCGCCTCGATGTCGGCAACCGTCTGGCGAGCTTGGGCGCTGAGCGCCAGGTCGCGCTCACGTTCCACCACCATCGTGTCGCCTTCGCCGCCCTCGTCGTCGAACTGCACGTCGCCCATTTCCTGCTCGGTGATCAGCGCGAGCGCTTCGTCTTCGAGACGAACGGCCTGGCCGATGAGCGACGCCTTCTCCTCCAACAGCAGCGCACGCTGTGCGGTGAGGAACTTGGCATCGAAGTCCTTCGTGTACTTGATGCCTTCCTTCGTCTCACCGCGAATGGCAGCCTTCTCGAAAGCGCCCGATGCAACCTTCTTCTCCGGAGGCTTCGGCGGACGCTTCGCGGTCGTCGGCGCGACCTTCGCGGGCGCTGCCTTCGCCGGTGCAGCAGCCTTTGGCGGAGCAGCCTTCTTCGCCACTGGGGTGGGCGCAGCCTTCTTGACCGGAGCAGGCGCGGCCTTCTTCGCGGGGGCGGCCTTCTTCGCGGGAGCCGGTGCGGCCTTCTTCGCGGGAGCCGGTGCGGCCCTCTTCGCGGGAGGAGCCTTCTTCGCAGGAGCAGGTGCGGCCTTCTTCGCCGGGGCAGCAGCCTTCTTCACGGGCGCCTTTGCAGTGGCGGGTGCCTTCTTCGCGGGTGCCTTCTTGGCAGTCGCCATGGCGTTGAACCTCCGTGGTCCGGGTCGTCAGGCCGGGATACTATCGGTCAGCAGCCATTTCAGGGCCGATCTAGAGCGCTACTGCCACGTTGATGTGAATCTGCTCACCATCGAGGTCAGCGTTCGGGTCGCCGTCAGCCCACACGAGCGATGTCGCCAAGGTGGCGTCGGTGAGCAGGTGTTGGAATGATTCCACCTGGCCGCGCAGCGCTGTCGGCACACCCAGTGTCAGCACGATCCGGTCACTGACCTGTAGTCCGGCGGTGCGGCGGGCCTGCTGCACGAGGCGAACTAGGTCGCGGGTGACTCCCTCGGCCTCGAGCTCGGGCGTCAGAGCAGTGTCCAGTACGACCACACCAGACCCGTTGGACAGCGGTGTGCTTGCACCGTCGCCCTGCACCACCATCCTCAGCGCGTACTCACCATCCAGTAGGGCAACACCGCCCGCAACCACGCCAGCATCCGTGCGCTGCCAATCGCCGGTCTTGACGGCTTTGATGACCTGCTGCACCTGGCTGCCCAGGCGCGGGCCCAGCGCCGCCGGGACGACCTGCAGATCGAAGCTGGCGACCGACGCGACATCGTCGGTGAACTCCACCGACTTCACGTTGACCTCATCGGCGATCAGTTCGCTGAATGGCTCCAAGCGTTGCGCTCCGGCGACGGCAACGCGCAGTGTCGCCAGCGGCTGGCGGACACGACGCTGGTGGGCCTTACGCAGGCGCAGCGTGCTGCTGCAGACATCGCGCACCAGATCCATCGACTCCACGAGTTCGCCGTCGGCGGGCACCAACGCAGCATCCGGCCAGTCGGTGAGGTGCACGCTGCGCTCACCGGTCAGCGCCTTGTAGACGGCTTCGGTAGTGAGCGGCAGCAGGGGCGCCAGTGCCCGGCACAGCAGCGCCAGCACAGTGTGCAACGTGTCGATGGCGTCCTGGTCGCCCGCCCAGAAGCGATCTCGGCTGCGGCGCACGTACCAGTTGGTGAGCGCGTCGAGGAAGCTGCGCACCGCACCGCAGGCGGCGAACAGGTCGTACTCGTCGAGGGTCGCGGTCAGCGTGGCCAGCAGGTCGTGCGTCTTGGCCAGGATGTAGCGATCGAGCACGTCGGTGCTGTCCGTACGGAACGTGCCCTGGGTGCCGGCAGCATTTGCGTACAGCGACAGGAAGTACCAGCTGTTCCAGATCGGCAAGATGACCTGGCGCACGGTGTCGCGGATGCCGTCCTCGGTGACGACGAGATCCGTGCCGCGCAAGATGGGCGAGCCGAGCAGATACCAGCGCATTGCGTCGCTGCCATAGCTGTCGAAGACCATCATCGGGTCCGGGTAGTTCTGCAGACTCTTCGACATCTTCTGGCCGTCGTCGCCCAGGACGATGCCATGGCTGACGCAGGTGTTGAAGCTGGGCCGATCGAACAGCGCAGTGGCCAGCACGTGCAACGTGTAGAACCAGCCGCGCGTCTGGCCGATGTACTCGACGATGAAGTCACCCGGGTAGTGGCTCTCGAACCACTCGGCGTTCTCGAACGGATAGTGGACCTGAGCGAAGGGCATGCTGCCGCTCTCGAACCAGCAGTCGAGTACCTCGGGCACTCGACGCATCATCGAGGCACCTGTGGGATCGTCCGGGTTGGGGCGCACCAGATCGTCGACGTACGGCCGATGGAGATCAGTCACCTCGACGCCGAAGTCGGCCTGGAGCTGCTCGATGCTGCCGTAGACGTCGATGCGCGGGTACTCGGGGTTGTCGCTGCGCCACACCGGGATCGGCGAACCCCAGAAGCGGTTCCGGCTGATGCTCCAGTCGCGCGCGTTGGCCAGCCACTTGCCGAAGCTGCCCTCCTTGATGTGTTCGGGCACCCAACGGATCTGCTGGTTGAGCTCGACCATACGATCCCGAAAGGCGGTGACCTGCACGAACCAGGAACTGATGGCGCGGTACACCAGCGGCTCCGCGCAGCGCCAGCAGTGCGGGTAGCTGTGCTGGTAGCTGTCGTGACGGACCACCACTCCCCTGCTCTTGAGCTCCTTCACCACCAGCGGGTTGGCGTCGAAGACGTGGACGTGAGCCCACGGCGCGACCTCCGCGGTGTAGCGACCGTGCTCGTCCATCGGGCAGATCGTGGGGATGCCCACGGCGTTGCAGACGTTCTGGTCGTCCTCACCGAAGCCGGGCGCCAGGTGAACCACACCCGTTCCGTCTTCGGTACTGACGAAATCTGCCGCCAGCACGTGGAACGCGTTGGGCGTGTCGGCGAAGAAGTCGAAAAGGGGCGTGTAGCGACGACCGACCAGGTCGGCACCTTTCAGCAACCCGACCTGCGTGGCTGCAGCCAGTTCCTTCTCGTACGACCCGAGCCGCGACTCGGCGAGGATGTAGCGCTGCGCGACACCGTCGACGACTTCCTCCATCACCGCGTAGTCGATGTCGGGGCCGACTGCCAGCGCGAGGTTGCTGGGCAGGGTCCACGGCGTGGTGGTCCAGGCAAGAATCTTCTCGCCGGTGTCCAGTTGGAACTGCACCGTCAGCGCAGGGTCCTGGCGATCGCGATACACGTCGTCCATGCGCGTCTCGGTGTTGCTCAACGGTGTCTCGCACCGCCAGCAGTACGCCAGCACGCGAAAACCCTCATAGATCAGGCCCTTGTCCCAGAGCGTCTTGAACGCCCACATGACGCTCTCCATGTAGGACGTGTCGAGGGTCTTGTAGTCGTTCTCGAAGTCGACCCAGCGAGCCTGCCGCGTCACGTAGCGATGCCAGTCGTCGGTGAAGCGCAACACGCTGGTACGGCACGCGTCGTTGAACTTGTCGACCCCGAACTTGGTGATGGCCGGGTGGCCGCTGATCCCGAGTTCCTTCTCCACGACAACCTCGGCGGGCAGTCCGTGACAGTCCCACCCGAAGCGTCGTTGCACCTGCTTGCCGCGCATGGTCTGGTAGCGCGGAACAGCGTCCTTCACGAAGCCGGTGAGCAGGTGGCCGTAGTGTGGCAAGCCGTTGGCGAACGGAGGGCCGTCGTAGAAGACGAATTCGTCAGCGTCGCTGCGCGCCTCGATGGACGCTTCGAAGGTCTTGTCGCCGTCCCAGAACGCGAGGACTTCGCGCTCTACGGCCGGAAACGAGGGTTGCGATTGAACGGTGGGGTATGTCACGAGCGGCTCCTGTGCTGGATTGCACAGGGACGAGCCGAGAGACCCGCGGTACCACCCTGCTTGCCCCGAATCGAACCAACGGCTCGGTCGTGACCACTCGAACTACGCCAGCGATATCGGGCTGAACCCGTCCGGTTCTACTGGGCGAGCCGACCGCTGGCCGACACGCTGTTCTTCCGGAGGCTCGGAGGTGATTGCCTCGTCAATGCCGTGTCCGCACTCTACCGTTGCGAACGACTCGCCACCGGCTAATTGAGTTCGTCGCCACCGATGCTGAACGGGTCGGGCTGCTCGACAGGGGCCGGCGTCACCGGCACCTCGGCAGTGACATCTCCCAGCGCGAGCGAGGCCTGGGACGCCTGCGTGCTGGCGACTTCCTCATCGAGTAACCGCCACACATCGTCCTGCGCCGCCGCGTCGCCCGACATGGCCAACGCGCTGAGGCCCGCTGCGCGATCTGGCAGCTGCATGAACAACGGTGACGGGTCACTGTCGGCGGCAGTTCCACCCTCACCGGGTGAGTGATCTGCGGTGCCCGCGTCGGGCGCCTCGTCCACGTGACCAGGCGCTGCGGCGGCATCCGCTGGTGCCGCCGGAGCGCTGGGCGTGGAGGGTTGGGCTGGCGGCGCCGAAGCGGGCTGCGGCTCGGCTGATGCCGACAGCAGCGGACGGCGCATGTCGCCCAGCCCGCCAGGCACGCGGTCCACGAGCTCTTGTAGCTGCACGGCGGCGTCGCGCAGGCGCTCACGCTGGGACTGCAGATACTGCTCGAGATGGTCGACGTCACCCAGGAGAAAGTCGCGGCGGGCCAACAGCGACTGCACTTCGTTCTCAGCCCGTACGCGCTCGTCTTCCACTGCACGCCGAGCATCGAGTCGAGAGTCTTCAACCGTCTTGGTGGCCATCGTGCGTGCACTGTCGAGCACCCGCGATGCCTCGTCGCGAGCCTGGGCGGTAATGCCATCGGCCTCGGTGCGTGCCTCCATGATGGTGGTGTCAGCGGTGCGCTGGGCCAGTAGCAGCGTGCGACTGATGACCTCCGTGTCGCCACTGTGGCTCGAAGGCGCAGCGGTGTCGCGAGGCGTCCCGGCAACCTGCTGCGACACCTCCTGCAGCTTGGCAACGGCAGCGCGTGCCCTGGCCTCCATGGCGGTGGCCTGATTCTGCGCCGTCTCGACAGCTGCAGCTACCTGCGAACGAAACGACTCGACCTCATCGGGGTCATACCCCTTCTTGACCGTCTTGAAGCCGGTACTGCGGATCGTCTGCGGGCTGATGTCCATGCCTGCGATGTTAGGCGCGTCGCGCGCTCACATGACGCCCGCGGCAGGGATCAGGCTCCGTAACCCGATTCGTCATAGGAGTTCGACCGCGCAACGGGCTTGAGAAGGTAGACCCCGGTGGCCACCTTCTCCATGCTGCCGTTCAAGCCGTAGCACAACCCGCTGGCAAAGTCGATGAGACGACGCGACACCTCACGATCGGCCGCTTCCAAATTCATGATGACCGGAAGGCCTTCCTTGAACTTGTCGGCGATCTCCTGCGCTGAATCGAACCGGCGTGGTCGCACCGTGTACGGATCGGCCCCGACTGCGACCGGCGCCACGCGTGGTGCGGGTATCGAGCGCGGGTTGATGGGGCGCGGCTGCACCGAGGAATCGTCGTTGGCCGGGACCGGGCGGCGAGAGGCGCCGTCGTTGACCGTGCTGGTGGGGAAACTGGGGCGCGTCGGAACCGAACGAACGGGTGCCTCCGCGTCGTATTCGGCGGCGTAACCGCGCTGCTGCCGCGGGGCCTCCTCGCGCTGCTGGCGGGCAGCGCGCATAGGTCGTTCGGGTTCTGGCGCGACGTCGTATTCGTCGTAGGACTCGTCGGGCCCGAGACCCAAGTAATCCATTGCCTTCTTCCACATCGCCATTCGCTGTCCTCCTGCAAGCGACGAGGCTACCGCACGAGCGCGCTTGCGAGTGGACGCTCGCCGAAGAGCGCACTTCCGACGCGTACCTGCGTAGAGCCCTCTTGTACCGCCACCTCGAGGTCGTCGGTCATGCCCATCGAACAGACGCGGAGACCCAACCGGTCCATGAGGAGACGGACTGCCCGAAAACCCTCGCGCGCGTGCTCCGGCCCACCGGTTGTCGGTCCCACCGTCATCAGCCCACGTACATCGAGCCCCGCCTCCTGCGCCGTTGCCACGAGTGCGGGCACCTCAGCGAGCGCGCAGCCTCCCTTGCCGGGCTCTGCCAGCGCGGCAACCTGGATCAGTACCGAAGCTCCCGGCACACGCTTGGCGAGCTCACCGACAAGGGATGGTCGATCGACCGACTCATACACCGAGATGATGTTCGCCAGTTGGCGCACCTTGTTGGTCTGCAACTGCCCGATGAAATGCACGCCGAACGGCCGCTGGACGTCTGCGAACTTGCTGACGACCTCTTGCGCGTAGTTTTCGCCGACGGCTGGGCAGCCGGCTTCGAACGCGGCGAAACAGGCGTCGATACCGAACCGCTTCGTAACGGGCAACACGGCTACGTCGGTCCCACCAGCGGTGGCAATACGGTCGCGAACGACGGCCAGCCGCTGCGCGACCGCCGATGAGTTCACTTCAAGAAGGAGGGCACGTCGAAATCGTCATCGCCGTCGAGGGAGTCTGCGCCGTCATCGGCGAACAGATCCTTCAACGTGGATGTCGGCTTCGCCTCAGGCACAGCCTTGATGGTCGGCCGACCGCTCGACGCGGGAGTTGCGGTACCGGTATTGCCCGCGTCCCAACGATCGAAGCCAGCAGCGATGACGGTGACCTTGACCTCGTCACCCATCTCATCGTCGATGACAGTACCGAAGATGATGTTGGCATCTTGATGGGCGACGCCGTGAATGATCTCGGCCGCCGCATTCATCTCGAACAGACCCATGCTGGACGGGCCGGTGATGTTGAGCAGGATGCCGCGTGCGCCGTCGATCGCTGCCTCGAGCAGTGGGCTGCTGATCGCCGACTTGGCAGCGGTGACGGCACGGTTCTCGCCGCTGGCCTGCCCGATTCCCATGAGTGCGGAACCGGCGCTGGACAGAATCATCTTCACGTCGGCGAAGTCTGTGTTGATGAGACCAGGTGTGGTGATGAGGTTGGTGATACCCGATACGCCCTGCAGCAGCACTTCGTCGGCCATCTTGAAGGCGTTGAGGACACTCGTCTTCTCATTGGCAACCGTGAGCAAACGATCGTTCGGGATGACGATGAGCGTGTCGACCTTCTCCTTCAACCGTTGCACTCCGGTGTCGGCCTGCACAGCGCGGCGACGGCCTTCGAAACTGAACGGACGAGTGACCACACCAATGGTGAGCGCATTCATGCTGCGCGCGACTTCAGCGATGACCGGTGCCGCGCCGGTGCCGGTACCGCCACCTTCACCGGCGGTGATGAACACCATGTCGGCGCCCTTGATCATCTCTTCGATCTCGTCACGATGCGTCTCCGCCGCGTTGCGGCCCACCTCGGGGTCGCTGCCTGCGCCAAGACCTCTGGTGAGGTCGCGCCCGATGTCGAGCTTGACATCGGCATCGCTCATCAGCAACGCCTGCGCGTCGGTGTTGACAGCAATGAACTCGACGCCCTTGAGGCCGGCGTCGATCATGCGGTTGACAGCGTTGACGCCGCCACCGCCGACACCGATGACCTTGATGACAGCGAGATAGTTCTGGGGTGCGCCAGCCATCAGAAGGACCTCCGAGGTGAGGAAAGGTGGAGAAGTTGGTGTGTGGGCACTGAGAGACCTGCCGAGGTTCGATGGTAGCGAATGGGCTGCTCAGCCAAGGTGATCCGCCTCTGCAAGACGGCGCCGAACAAGGGTGAGTTGAGCACTATCGCTCAGTCTCGCACGAATCTGGAGGGTATCGGTGGAACTATCCACTTCAGCAGGGAACGACACCCGCATCGGAGGTACTCACATCGATGCTGCAGTAGCCGTCGAGGCCACTTCGTACCTGACGCAAAAGACGCGCCAACTTCTCGTCGATGGCCTGCGCATTGCCCAACCGCACGTCAACGCCCTCCGGCTGGTCGTTGGCCAACACCATGGTCAAGGTGCCAGTACCGGCATCGACACCCACGGAGAGTGTGACGTCACGAATTTCCGGCGGAAGACTGGATACCAAATCTGCAACTGACGCATAGGGGGCACCGGCGAACTGCCCACGCGCAGTATCGGGATTGTCGCCGGCCACCAGGAGGTAGTCGGTTGGTTGCCCGGTGATGACGTCGAGAACTCGGCCCTGCACGTCGATGACTCGATACTCCCCGTCACCACCCCTGAACGCCACGATCGGGACACGCTCACGAATATCGATGAACACACTGTGAGGGAACTTGGTGGACACGCGTGCGCTCTCCACCCAGGGCACCGACTCCAACCTCTTCTGGGCTGCTGTCGTGTCGACGAGCAGCACCGGTTCCCCTTGCAGATCGTCGATGACGCTCTGCAGCACCTCAGGGTCGGTGTACACCGCTCCCTGCACCGACACGTCACGGACGTCGAAAATCGACGAGGCGAACACCGCTACGGCTGCGATCGCGACGATCAGGACACCAGCGCCGATGCCAACCCAGATCAATCGGCGGCGACCCTCTGCCCGACGAACGGAGATTCGCCGGGCACGTATGCGCGGGTCGATGACGCCACCGCGTGAGCCTGTCGGCGGCGCTTCGGTGGATATCGCCCCGTCGAGGTCAGCGATGAAGATCGTCGATCGTTCACTCGAATGGTCCACCGCGTCGCGCCGCTCGTGAAACGCCCTCTCCTTGTCCTCATCGAGGTACACGCTGTCCGGTCGATCATCCTCGGCAATGACGATGATTCGCCGCGGATCAGCGGCGCCCTGACCCACCTGCGGCGGAGGGTTCTTCGCAGCCCTCTGGTTCTTCGCAGGCTTGGGAGCCTTTCCAGGCTTGGGGACCGTCACGGGTTTCACGGGTTCGACAGACTCGATCGGGTCGACCGGTTCGAGCAGCTCCGAACTGTCGGCCGCTGCTGGTTCGGTGGTCTCGGGCGACTCGTGCTCGTCGGTGATACCGAGAATGCGGTCGATCGACGGGTCATCGAAGTTGTACTGCGGTGCAGACTCCTCGGAGAACGCCTCGAGCAGTTCTTCCAGGACATGCTCAGGCGGCACATCCGGCCCGGGCTGGTTCGGCCCAGTCACTCCACGCCCTCCGGTGCAAAGCCGACGAGACGCACTTCGCTGCGAAGGCAATATCCCGACGATTCCTGCACAGCGGCGCGGACATGCTGCATGACCGCGTGAACGTCGGCAGCGGTGGCCCCATCGCTGGCCTGGATGAAGTTGGCGTGCTTCTCACTGACGAATGCACCACCGATACGAAAACCGCGTAGGCCCAACCGATCGATCAGGACCGCGGCTGGTAGCTCACCAGGTAGCGGATTGACGAACACCGAGCCGGCGTTTTGACCACCCGGCTGGTGCTCACGACGCCAGCGCACGATCTCGGACAACGTTGCTTCGGCTGCGGCGACATCACCGAAGGACAGCTGCAAACGCGCATCGACGATGACCTGATGGTCGGCCAGGTCCGACGACCGGAAACGAAGCCCGAGGGCCTCGACGGGTAGCCATACCTGCTCGGTGATCTGCAGATCGAACACGTGCACACCGACCAGTGATGCCGCCATGTCACTGCCGTGACCGCCCGCGTTCATCCGCACGGCGCCGCCGACCGAGCCGGGTACGCCCACCGCCCACTCGAAGCCGACAAGACCGGCTGCAACGCACCGACGCGCCAGAACAGGTAATGCAACTGCGCCACCAGCTGCGACCGTGGCACCGTCGAACTCGATCCACTCGCCGAGGGCGGACACCGAGACGACAATTCCCTCGAAGCCGGCGTCGGCCACCAGAAGGTTCGATCCACGGCCGATGGTGAGCAGCGGGAGCCCCGTCTCTCGCACGACCTCGCCGATCACCTCGAGATCGTGCAGCGTCCGTGGCGTGGCGAAAATCAACGCGGGGCCACCCACCCTGTAGGTTGTGTGCGGGCCCAGTGGCTCATCGGCTGTCGCAAAGCCCGCCATACGTCGCAGCGCCAATTGTTGATGGTGTGCCCGATTCATCGGTTTGCACGCAGTTCAGCCCGGCGCATCAGCACCTCGTCCGGCAGGGACGCGACATCCCCGCACCCCATCGAGATACAGACATCGCCGTCGCGCAGCTCGCGTGCAAGGAACTCCACGAGGTCGACTCGCTTGGGCATCCAGACCACGCGGGCACGCGGGTGGGCGTCGATCACCGCATTGACGACCAGCTTGCCGGTGACCCCGGGGATCGGTTCGGTCCCAGATGCATAGATGTCGGTGAGCACCACCACGTCGGCGTCGACGAACGAATCGCAATAGTCCGGCGACAGCACTGACATGCGGTTGAAGCGGTTCGGTTGAAAGACGGCGACGACGCGCTGCCAGTGATCTCCACTGCCACGCGCTGCGGCGAGTACCGCGGTTATCTCGCTGGGTAGGTGGCCGTAGTCGTCGACGAACGTCGCCCCGCCATCGACCCCGCGGATGTCGAACCGGCGGGCCACGCCGCCGAACTTGGCCAGCGCGGCGGCGGCAACTTCGAACGGCACACCGACCGAAACAGCCATGGCGATCGCTGCCGTGGCGTTGCGCACGTTGTGGAGACCTCGCAAGGGCAGCTCCACCGTGCCCAGAACTTGGCCGCGGTGCAACACCTCGAAGGTGAATGAGCCGGTTTCAGACCGCACGTCGGCAGCGACAAAATCCGCTTCCGGGGATGTTCCATAGGTGATGACGTCGTGCCGCGCCGCGAGGCGAGCCGTTTCCGGGTCATCGAGGCACAGCACCTTGGGTCCGTCGATCTGCGAGAGGTACTGATCGAAGCCGTCGAAGATCGCTTCCGGAGTGCCGTAGTAATCGAGATGGTCGACCTCGACGTTGGTCAAGATCGTGCCGTAGAGCGGCAACTGCAGGTGTGTGCCGTCGCTCTCGTCGGCCTCGACCACCAGCCACTCAGAGCCCGTCCATTGGGCACCTGTACCCATGTCGGTGACATCGCCACCGATGACGAAACTGGGCCGTAGCCCAGCCTCGGCGAGAATCAGCATCAGCATCGAGGTTGTCGACGTCTTACCGTGTGTCCCCGCAACCGCGAGCGATTTGGCGAGCGCACAGATGGACGCCAACATGCCTGATCGGTGCAGCGAAGGCACGCCGACGGTGACCGCCTCGTCACGTTCGATGTTGCGTTCCGGAATGGCGGTGCTCCACGTGATTGCGTCGCGACCATGCACCAGTGAACGCGAGTGACCGACGTGCACGTCAACGCCGGCCGCGCGGACACGGTCGAGCACCGAGCGCTCTCGGATGTCGCTACCGCTCACCGAATGGCCCATTTCTGCCAGCACGATCGCGATCGCGCTCATACCGGGACCGCCGACCCCGACCACATGCAGCGATCGCGGCTCGCGGAGATCCACAGGGGCAACTGGAGTGCGGCTCATGACGCAGCCACCCGCTCGACCAGCGCGACCAGCTTGCCGCTGCGATGCACATCACCCTCGCCATACGCAGCGGTGGCCAGCCGTTGCAGATCCGTCGGATCATTCAGGTAGTGCTCGACATGGGCAACCAACCCCTCGACGGTGAGGTCCGTTTGTTCGAGCAGTACGGCGGCACCCCGGTCCGACAGCACCTTGGCGTTGTCGAGTTGGTGGTTCTCGGCCGCACCTGGCCACGGCACCACGATCGCAGGCGCCCCCACCGTCGCCAGCTCGGCAATCGTGCCTGCGCCGCCACGGGTGACCAGCAGGTCAGCGGCGGCATAGAGCTGCGGCATGCGGTCTTCGTAGCCAATCACGTGATACAGGATGCCCGCTTCCCCATCGTGAGTGGGCGCGGCATCGCTGAGAAACCGGTCACCGACCACGTGATACACCGCCAGGTCGCGACGGCCCACCCAGTGCGCCACCGCACCGGTGACAGCCTGATTGATGGCGGCGGCACCCTGCGAGCCACACATCACTGCGACGACGAAGCGGTCGCCGGGAAGACCCAGTTCTTCTCGCGCCGCGACGCGAGCAGACTGCCGGTCGAGCTCGATCATCGAACCCCGCACCGGTGCTCCGACCAGCTCGGCACCTGGCAGCGCCGAGCCAGGGAACGCCACCGCGACTGCCGCTGCCTTCTTTGCCAGCAGTTTGGAGACCAGGCCGGGTCGCAGGTCGTACGACACCACGACGTACGGGATGTTCAGGCGGCGGGCGGCCCACGTCGCGGGAAAGCTCCCATAGCCACCGACATTCACCACGACCTTGGGCTGCAGCAGTCGCAGTGACCGCTTGGCTTCTCGCACGGCACGGAACAGCTTCGGCACGAACGCCAGGTTTCGCCGACTGATACTGCGCTGAAAGCCAACGACATCGAGAAACGTGCACGGATACCCGGTCGGCGGCAGCAGTCGCGTCTCTATCCCTCGCTGAGTTCCGATGTAATGAACCGAGCCAGTCGGATGTCCGGCGGCAACCAGCGCGTCAGCGATTGCCAACGCCGGCAGAACGTGGCCCGAGGTCCCGCCGCCGGTGACGACGGCGAACGTCTCGACGTCGGTCATCGCACGTTACGGGCGACGTTGAGCAACAAGCCGGTGGCCGTCAGTGTCACGAACAGCGAGCTACCCCCTGCCGAGAAGAACGGCAAGGTGAGGCCCGTGACAGGCATGAGGCCGGTGACACCGCCGACATTGATGAGCGTCTGCACGACCAACCAGCTGACGATGCCACCCGCCAGCAGCTGATGGAAGCGATCATGTGTCGCCATCGCCACCTGGACACCGGCGTACGCGAGGACCATGAATCCACCGAGCACAGCGATCACACCGATCATGCCCAGTTCCTCCGCAACGACGGCGAAGATGAAGTCGCTGTGCGCCAGCGGCAGGAACTCGCCGAGCTTGTTCTCGCCCCGGCCGACACCGGAGCCGGTGAAGCCACCCTGAGCCATCGCGATCATGGCCTGATAGGTCTGGTAGCTGAGGTGATCCTTGTGCGCCGCGATGTTCATGAACGCGGTGAACCGCGCTTCACGTCGAGGGCTGGAAATGACGAAGCCGAGCGCACCGACGGCGCCAACCGCACCGGCGGCCACCATCGGCAGCAGTGGCGCGCCGGCGATGAATGCAACGGCGAACACGATCGAGCCGAGCACGATCGCCGAGCCGAGATCGTTCTGCAACATGCACAGCAGTGAGCCAAGAACGGCCAGCCCGAGCACCGGCATGGTGGTTCGCCGTAGGTCGTGCATCTCGGTGTGTCGCTTCGCCAGCACATTGGCGCTGGCCAGTAGCACCGCCAATTTGAGAAACTCGCTCGGCTGGAAGCTGATCGGACCCAGAGCGACCCACGCGTTGGCACCATTGACCTGGTTGCCGATTCCGGGCATGAACGGCAACAGCATGAGCCCACATGTGGCGACGAGCGCAGGGTTCACGAGGCGGCGCCAGCGACGCGTCGGAACACGCATCGCGAACCACATACCGATGACGCCGAGCACGGCCCACATCAGCTGTCTGTTGAACAGACGCCACGGTGAATTGCCCTGATGGAACTGGCTGATAGAAGTGGCCGACAGCACCATGACCAGGCCGAGCATCGTGAAGATCGTCACGACCACCGCAATGATGTAGAACGCGGTCGGCGGCGGCGTGGCGGGGCGCGACACGTTGCGCTGCGTGGGGTGTCGACGCATTGCCTCCGCACGAGCGAGGGCTGCCCGCCGCCGATCGCCGATGAGTGTGGACGACGAGCTCACGCGGGGTCGCTCCTTGTGCCGGTCAGTGCCTGTACCAGTTGTTTGAAGTCGTCACCGCGCGCCGGGTATCCCCCACCCGGGTACCAGTCGAAACTCGCGCACGCCGGCGACAGCAGGACGACGTCGCCGGGCTCGGCCAACTCGCTGGCGAACTGCACGGCCTGCGCCATGGAAGTGGCCGTGCGCGTGGGACAGAATTCCTCGAATGGGCCGGTCACTTCGCCAGCCGCTCTGCCCAGTCCGACCACTGCCTTCACGTGCTCGTGCTCGCTGGCGAGGCTGGCCAGATCGAGACCTTTGTTGAGGCCACCGGCGAGCAGCACGACCTTGTCGAATGATCGAATTGCTGTCAGCGCGGCGTGGGGCGAGGTTGCCTTCGAATCGTTGAACCACTGCACGCCGTTGATGATCCCGAGCGGCTCGATGCGGTGTGGCGGGTGCTGGAACGTCGCCAACCCGCGTCGCACGTCCGCCGCCGTAGCGAGGCCCGTCTCGAGCACCAACGCCGCGGCAGCGAGCGCATTCGTCAGGTCGTGCGGCAGTGTGCGCGTCATGCCGGCGACAGCAGCGATGACCCCCTCCGGTCCGACGAGGTCGCCGGCCTCGATTCGATAGTCAGCGCCGGCCGCAGCGAACGTCCGGGTACGGCCGCCGGCTGCGCGTAAGTTGTCCATCACCGTCGGGTCGTCAGCCCAACCAATGGCAACGTCGGTCACCCGACGATGTGCCCACATCCGCGCCTTGGCCGCTTCGTAGGAGGACATCGAGGTGTGCCAATTCTGGTGATCCGGCGCGAGGTTGAGCCACACCGACGCTTCGGCACGAAACGACTGCAACCAGTTCAATCGGAAACTGCTGCACTCCACGACGAACACATCCACATCGTCGTCGAGTGCCGCCGCCAGCGGCACCTCGGTGTTGCCGACAGCGGCCACTCGGCGACCACCGGCCTCCAGGATGTGCGCAGTCAACAACGTGGTGGTCGTCTTGCCATCGGTCCCCGTGACGGCCAACATGGGTCGGGGGCCACCCGGGCGCTGCTGCTCCCACTCATAGGCAAGGTCGATCTCCGTGCGCAGCGGCGTGCCGGCGGCGAGTGCTGCCAGCACGACAGAATGAGTCTCGGGCACACCCGGTGCCGGGCACACCATGTCCGCGCCGGCCACCAACGCAGCAATCTCAACAGCCGTCGGCGACTCGATCAGTGTTACTCCGAGGGCGGCGGCGAGTTGTCGCTTCGCATCGGTGGCAGCGTCATCGGCGATCAGCAACTTCCAGCCGCGACGAGACAGTTGCCCCGCGAGCGCATCGCCTGCGAGCGCGATGCCATAGACCAGCGCAACACCACTCACAGGTTGTCAGTCACTCTCGTGAAGTCGGCGATGAACAGCGCCAAGGCACTGGCGACGCAGATCCCCGAGATGATCCAAAAGCGGATGATCACCGTGGTTTCGGGCCAACCGATCAGTTCGAAGTGGTGGTGAATCGGCGACATGCGGAACAGGCGCTTCTTGCGACCGGACGCCTTGAACACGCCCATCTGGATGGCAACAGAGCCGGCCTCCATCACGTTGATGCCGCAGATCAGGATGATCAGCAGTTGAGTGTTGGTGGTGATGGCCAGTAGTGCGAGTGCCGTGCCGATGGCAAGTGCTCCAACATCACCCATGAATATCCGCGCCGGTGCCGCGTTGAACCACAGAAACCCTGCGCAACCGCCGGCGAAGGCTGCCGCCAGTACCGCCAGGTCGAGTGGGTTGATGACTGCCCCATAGACGGCCGGGTTTCGGAACTCCCAGTAGGCAATGATCGTGAACGCCAGAAAGCCCATCATCGCTGAGCCACCCGCAAGGCCATCGAGCCCGTCGGTGACGTTGACCGCGTTGCTCGTGGCCCAGATCATCACGCCGGTGAGGACCACAAAAATGGGTACGGCCAGGTGCCAGCCCGGGAACGTGGCACGGGTGATGGACAGCGTCTGGCTGACGTTGGTGGACGACACCAACCACAGTGCGAGCAGCATCGACAAGCCGAGCGTGATGTAGCTCTTCTTCTTCCAGAAAATGCCACGGTTATGATGCTTGCGAACCTTGATGTAGTCGTCGAGGAAGCCGATGCCGGCCATCACGACGATGCCGACCCACATGATCATCGCCTGGTCGGAGAACGCCAGATTGGGTCGCAGGTGGGCAACCAGCCAGCCCGACGCAGCGGCGACCACGATGGCCAACCCACCCATCGTGGGAGTGCCCTGCTTGAGCATGTGGTGCTCTGGCCCATGGTCGTCCTTGCCGAGAATCGGCTGACCCGCCCCGCGAGCGCGGAAGAAATTGATGAGGTACCGCGTCCAGATGAGCGAGATGATCATCGCCGTCGCGCCCGCGATCATGACCGCGATCATTGTGTTGCCTCGATCATCGTGTGGTCTCCAAAAGCTCTCGTGCCACAGCGCGATCGTCGAAGGGAACGACGGTGCTGCCGACGGTTTGCGTGGTTTCGTGGCCCTTGCCGGCGATCACGACAACATCGCCCGCTCTTGCAATCTGAAATGCCAGTGAGAAGGCGCGGCGTCGGTCTGGTTCGGTCACAACACGCCCACGGTAGTCGCCAGCTACCCCCTGGACGATGGCATTGATGATCCCCATCGGGTCCTCTGATCGAGGGTTGTCGGACGTGACCACCACCCGATCAGCCAGTTCGGCAGCGACAGCGCCCATCTCCGGGCGCTTCTCGCGGTCACGATCGCCGCCGCATCCGAACACCGCAATCACATTGCCGTCACCCGCAGCGTTGCGCGCGGCGTTCAGCGCCTCGCGTAGGCCGTCCGGGGTGTGGGCGAAGTCGACGATCACATCGAAGTCCTGACCGGCGCTCACCGATTCGAATCGTCCTGGCACCGACGCCGCAGAGCACAGACCGGCAGCAATGACGTGTGCATCGAGGCCGATGACCGCGGCTGCGGTGGCCGCCGCGAGGCTGTTCATCGCGTTGAACGCACCACCGATCCCTACTCGTACCCGCTCGCCGCGCCAGGTGTACTCGTGCGAGGTGGGGGTCACCACCAGGTCGCGCACGTCGGTGCTCGCGAACGGCGTCATCGGAATGGGTGCAGCGTCGACGAGGATCTGGCCGTGCGGGTCGTCGATGTTCGCAATACCCTGCGCGCTGAGCAGAGGCGTGAACAGTGAAGCCTTCGCTGCGAAATACCGCTCGACGGTGCCGTGCAGGTCGAGGTGATCACGGCCGAGGTTGGTGAAGACCGCGAGCGCGAATCGAGTGCCACCCACCCGGTGCAGCGCGAGAGCGTGTGAGGACACTTCCATCACCACCGCGGTACAGCCGGCACTGACGAATGCCGCCAACTGAGCATGCAACTCGGGAGCCTCGGGCGTCGTGTACTTGCCCGTGAGCGTGCCGATGACGCCAGTCGAAATGCCCGCGGACGTCAAGATCGCAGCGAGCAGGCTCGTGGTGGTCGTCTTACCGTTCGTGCCGGTGATTCCGACAATGGTCAGCGCCCGCGATGGGTGGCCGAAGAACGCCGATGCGATCGGCCCCATCGCCGCTCGAGTGTCGGCGACGAGTACCTGCGCGACATCGAGATCCAAAAGATGATCGACCAGCAGCGCAGCAGCGCCGGCTTCGACTGCGGCGGCAGCGAACGCATGACCGTCGCTGTTCGCGCCGCGCAGACAGCAGAACAACACCCCCGGCTGCACCGAACGCGAGTCATGGACCACGCCGGTGATCCGACGCTCACTGGCGCCGCGCACGTCGGCGTCGACGAGCCCGGCGTCGGCAATCAGCTCACCGAGCAACCATGTCACCTGGGTCACCCCGCCGAGCAGCCGGTGTCGCCGGGATTCGGCGTGATGCGGAGCTCATGAATCGCAGCCGTTGCGATTGTCGCGAACAGCGGTGCCGCCGCCTTGCCACCGAAGCGGTCGTTGGAGGTGGGGTCCGGCTCGTCGATCGTCACGAGAATGGTGACCTTGGGTGCATCAGCCGGGAAGAAACCGACGAACGACGCCCGGTATGCCCGGTTGCCGGCTTCGCCGTAGCCGCCGCCTTCCTGCGTCTTGTAGGCGGTACCGGTCTTGCCGGCGACAGAAATATCGGGAATACGGGCATCCTTGCCCGTCCCGTGCGGGTCGCAGACAACGTCTTTCATCATGTCGGTCATCGTCGCTGCGGTCGACGGCTGAATCACCACATGGGTCGCCGATGGGGCCGCATTCACCACCTCGCCGTCAGCACCGATGGTCGCCGCAACAAGCTTCGGTGCGACGTACACGCCACCATTGGCAACAGTGTTGACGGCGGCGGCCAACTGCAGCGCAGTGACGGAGTAGCCGTAGCCATAGCTGTGCGATTGCCTCTCGGTTCCCTGCCATTCGGAGGCCGGCTTGAAGAGCCCCGCGCTCTCGTCGGGCAGGTCGAGGGCAGTCTTCTGACCGAATCCGAACGATTCGAGGTAGCTACCGAAGCGCTCGGTACCGACTTCGTCGGTCAACAGCAGCGTGCCGATGTTGGACGAATGAACGATGATCTCGCGCAGCGACATCGGCTGAGTGTTGTGCGGCTCAGCGTCGTTGATCGTGTGCTCCCACTGCGTACCGCGGTCGTAGACGATCCGGCCGGGTACGTCGATCACCGTGTCCGGTGTCGCCACACCCGTGTCGACCACCGATGAAAGGCTGAACACCTTGGCCACCGAGCCGGGCTCGAACGGCTCCACGGCAGCGAGGTTCGCGGAGGTCACAGCGACCACGCCATCGTCTCCGCGACTGACGTTGGCAACGGCGTAGATCTCGCCGGTGGCGGTGTCCATGACGACAACTGCACCACCCTTGGCCTTGAGGTCCGTCACGCGGGTGATCAGCGCTTGCTCGACCTGGAACTGCAGCGACCGGTCCAGCGTGAGGATGATGTCATCACCCGGAATCGGGTCAGTGGTAGTTGCACCCGAACCCGGAATCGAACGGCCCTTCGCGTCGTGTTCACGTACCCGTTCACCATCAACGCCTGTCAGTTCGGCGTTGTAGCGCATCTCCAGGCCAGCGGTGCCGATGCCATCGATATCGGTGCGTCCGAGCAGGCTACGACCGACCTCGCCGCTGGGCATGATGCGCTTGTCCTCACGCAACACGTCGATGCCGCTGAGGTCCAAGGCAATGACCGAATTGGCGAGATCATCGTCGATCTGACGCGCGATGTACACGAAGCTCTTGTCCTTGGCGGTGAAGGCGGCGAGCAGCGACTGTTGCTTCTCGGGCGTCAATTGCAGCATGTTGCCCAGTAGCGACGCCACACCGGACGGGTCGGTGACCAACTTGGGGTTGGCGATGAGGGTGCTACTGGGAACGCTCATCACCAGCTCGCCGCCGTCGCGAGCGAAGATCGTGCCACGCGGTGCATGAAGGACGGCTTCCGACACACGTTGCGCCTTGCCCGCTGCCACCAGTGAATCGGATCCCGCTGTTTGCAAGAAGGCAACGCGGGCGACCACCGCCACGAAGAGCAGCACGCTGATCACGAAAACTGCGACGAGACGCCGACGGGTGTTGCCGGCGCGAAACGTCAAGTTGATGCCTGCCGGTTGGGTGGTTCGCCTCGGTCGTTTGGTCGACCTGACCCTCTTCTGCATCGGCCGTGCAGAACGCTCGTGTGGCCGACGGCCTCGATCGACGGGCTCGTGACCCCGGACCTTGGAAGTCGCTGTCACCGCACGGGCGCGCTTGGGCTGCGCCCTCGCCGCACTTGCCTTCTTGGTGGCCGTCGGCTCACGCCGGGCATGCGACCGTGGGGGCGCCACTGTCTCGCCGCGACGAGAGCGCGGGTCGCTGGTGACCGCCCGAGCGCTGCCACCGGAGGTGGCCGAGGTGTGGCGTCGACGAGTGTCCGTGATCATGGTGTGCCACCCGCTTCGGCTTTCACGTTGGCGTACTGCTGGAACTCCTCGTCGATCGACGCCGCGCTGTCGTGCGAGGCATCAGCACCACTGCGCTGCACGTCGGCAACCACATCGGCATCCAACTGGACGAACTTCGTCTGGGTGGCCGGAACCATCCCCAGCTTGACAGCCTCTTCGGACAGTCGCCCCGGCGAACGCAACTCGGCCCGCTCACGGCGCAACACGTCATAGGTCTCGTGCGCGGTGCGAATATCGCGATCCTGCGTGTCGAGCGTGAGCTGACGACGGGCCAGCTGTGTCTGGAACGCGGCGGCACCCAGCATCAACCCGAACACCACCGCACAGCCCGCCGCGATGAGGCGAGCCGTACGACGCTGACGGGGAACCACGGCCAACTGTGGACGCGGCGTGATATCGGCGACAGCGGCAGTGCGCTTCACCATCACTCGCGCCTCAGCCGCGCCACCGCCGTGGACCCTGCTGCGTACTGTTGTCACCCGCTCATTGCGAGCTGCCATTGCCATGTCGTGTACCTCTGTCCTGCCTGCTGTCCGCCGTGGATGTTCTGAATCAGCGCCAGCCGCGTGTGGGTGTGTCGACGATCCGTTCGACCACTCGCAACCGCGCGCTGGCCGCTCGCCGATTGGTGCTCTGCTCGCTCTTCGACGGTGTCTTGGCGACACCACGCACCAGGCGCACCGTCTGCACCGCGTCGCACACGCACGGCAGCTCAGGGGGGCACAGACAATCTCCGGTCGCCGCTGACCGCATCTTTTCCTTCACGATCCGATCCTCACCCGAGTGGTACGAGAGCACCGCCACGCGACCCCCGGGCGCCGTACGACTCATCGCTGCATCGAGCGCAGTCGGCAGCGCTTCGAGCTCACCGTTGACCTCGATACGGATGGCCTGGAAGGTTCGTTTCGCCGGATGGCCACCGGTGCGACGTGCCGGTGCTGGAATCGCCGACACCACCACCTCGGCAAGATGCGCTGTCGTCTGGATGGGCCGGGCGGCGACGATCGCCGCCGCGATCCTGCGGGAGAATCGCTCGTCGCCGTACTGCTGGAGCACGCGGGCGAGCTGGTCGGACGGGTAACCGTTGACGACATCAGCGGCAGACCACGGTTGTGTCTGGTCCATACGCATGTCCAGCGGTGCATCGTTGCGATAGCTGAATCCACGCTCTGCGACGTCGAGCTGCGGCGAGCTGACGCCGAGGTCGAAGAGGGCACCGGACAGGGATTCGATGGAGATTGCTTCCATTGCTTCTTCGAGGCGATCGAACCGGCAGTGATACACACGTACACGATCATCGAAGCGAGCAAGCCGGGCTTGCGCAGCGGCAAGTGCGTGTTCGTCGCGATCGATACCAAGGACATTCACGTGGGGCCACCGTTCGAGCAGTTGCTCGGCGTGACCACCTCCGCCCAGTGTGGCGTCAAGCACGAACCCGGGTGGCACATGCTCGAAGAGGGCCACGATCTCGTGGACCATCACCGGCAGGTGGTGGAAGGGTGCGTCACTCATCGCGTACTGACCTGAGTCGTCCGTCCATCTGCAGCCCTCCGGTTCGCGAGTGCCGCCGGGATGTCTCCCCGGTCGTGCGAACGGAAGCGGGCGGAAGTGGGCTGTCCATCGTGCTGGCCGGAAGGCTGCAGATGGGCGGAAGATCGTGATTGATCGGTGTCGGTGATGTCGTGTGCGTGGCCTGTTCGTGTACTGCCTCATCCTCCTCTGCTGTTGTCGTGATGTGTCGGTCGTGACGTGTTCGGATCACTCTCTGCCGGCCAGTTCTGGACCGGTGAGCTGCGTGGTGCCGTGGTCGTCGATGAGCGCGAAGCGTTGCGGCGACCACAACTCGAGACGGTCGAAGCTGCCGGCAACCGTGACGGGCTCACCAAGGGCGAGCTCGGCGTAGTTTCGGAGCTGCTCGTCGAGGTTGACGCGACCCTGCTTGTCGAGCGATACAAGAATTGCGGAGGAGGCCAGGGCACGAAGCTGGTTGCGACTGACCTCGCCGAGGCGGACGCGGGCCGCCATCGTCGCAGCCTCATCCTCGAACGTGGCTGACGGTACGACCGTGACGCACTTGTCCTGGCCCTTGGCCAAGTAGCAGTGCTCGCCGAGACGATCGCGGAAGGTTGCGGGCATCGCGAGGCGGCCCTTGTCGTCGAGCTGACGTTCGAACGCACCGACGAACAGCATTTTGCGACACCACCTCTCGTTGACTCAGCACCTGCCTGTGAGACTGCAGATCACGGCGGCGCACGCCCGAGATCCCCACAAGCCCCCATTCTGGCCCCCATAGTCCGCCAGAGTCAACCACATACCCCCATTTCGCGCCACCAATCGCCAAAAATCCCTCGGTTTCCCCAACGCAGGCTCGAATTCTCAACACCTGGGTGACATTTTCGACCAGCGTCTCGCCCGGACAGCTGCCATGAACGCGGTCAGAGGGTGGGCAAAACGGCCTGCAGTGACGCGCTCAGAACGTCACCGTCGACGCCAACGGGTCGCGTCACCGCCGCGAGCATCGCCGCCGAGGGACGCGGCGCGGCGACAAGAGCGGCGGCAAGTTCGGGGCGCCAACGCAGATGACACATCGATTGGAATCTCGCGAACTCGCGCGTGCGTCGCTGAGAGATACCCACGAGCTTGGAGCCACCCGCCATCACCTCGCCCGTTCCCACACCGGCGAAACACACCTGCCGCGACCAGGGCGTGGTGATCAGCCCCTCGCGGTGCACCTCACCCGCCACACCCGATGCTGCAAGTGCCCGCTGCCACAGTTCACCGACCCAGACCATCGCCTGCGCAACATCTGCGAGCCACAACGCATCGTCGGCCGGGAGCACCAGATCGAGCCACAGGAACTCGCCAGGTATCAGCAGGACCGCTCCCCCACCACTACGCCTGCGAACGACATCGACCCTCAAAGCACGTGCGACCCGCTCGTCGACATCGCGGTCGGGCTGTGCCGACCCGAGGGCCAGGGTGGGCCGCTCCACGGTATGGAACGTCGCTGAGCGACGTGGAAAGGGATTCGTCGAGTGGAATACGCCCGCGTCTCCGTGCGAGTGCGCCATCAACCAGTCACCGGCCATCGGATGGAGCGTACGCCGACGCGGCTTCGTGACCCATTAGCTGGCGCGGGCCAAGTAGGGCTTCCACTCCTCAGGGACCAGAGTGACGGCAGCGGCAACCCAGGCCTGCTCACGCGGAGCACGCGGCGGGCGAGCCAACCGCATCCCAGCCTCTGCAGGCGTGCGGTCCCGCTTGCGCAGGTTGCACGGCCGGCAGGCCGCGGCCACGTTCTCCCATGTGTGCTGACCGCCACGAGAACGCGGCACCACGTGGTCGAGTGAATCGGCGAACCCGCCACAGTACTGGCAGGAGTAGTTGTCGCGGGCGAACAGGGCCCGCCGCGACATCGCTGTACGGCGGGCGTAGGGCACCTTCACGACGTACCGCAGCCGCACCACCGACGGGCTGGGGATGGCCAGCCGCTCGGAATGCAGCATGCTGCCGTCATCGGCAATGAGGTCAGCCTTGTCGGCAAGGACGAGGCACACTGCCCGGAAGGCTGGCACGACGGAGAGCGGCTCGTAGGTGGCATTCAACACGAGTGCGCTTCTCATAGGGCCGGAACCTAGCGAACTTGCCGTAGCAAAGTTCGTCGGTTATTCAGCAACGCCTGTGGTAGCAGCCTGCACAGGCGGCTGGGCCTCATGAGGCGGCAGCATCGTGGCGTCGACACCATGCGAGGTAGTTCAGCACATCGACGGGCTCGATGCGATGATCTGCACTGCCGTATTGCGTCACCATCCGAAACGTGACGTAGTCGGCGCTCGGCACCGGCAGGAACGGACGGTGCTTCCACCAGCTTCGCGGCGTCGTGCGCCGCCACTGTCGCAGTGCTGTACCCCACAATCGTGGACGGCCCACAACAGCGACGACAACCGTCGCCACGCCCCTGGCGTCAGCCGCCTTGCTCACACGCGGGGCTCCTTGGGCAGACCCAACACCATCTCACCGATGATGTTGCGCTGCACCTGCGACGAGCCGGCGTAGATGGTTCCCGCGCGGGCGTTGAGGAAGGTACCGACCCAGCTCCAGGTGCTGTTCGGTGCTCCCGCATCGTCTGCGCTGAACGCGCTGGATGGGCGGCGACCGGTCGGCGTCATCGCCTCGGCGCCGATGATGTCGACGGCGAGCTCGGTGATCTCCTTGTGGTATTCGCTCCAGTAGAGCTTCGAAATCGCAGCATCAGGGCCCGGGTGATGACCGGCCAGGAACTGCGTGAGGACGCGCATGCCGTTGAAGCGCATGATCTGCACCTTGGCGTAGCACTGCGCCAGACGCTGGCGGATGACGGGGTCGTCAGCGACGCCGTACTCCTTGGCCAGCAGTAGCAGCCGGTCCACCTCGGCCTGGAAGCGGATGGGCCCGGTCGCGGCGGCCTCGCCGCGTTCGAAACCGAGCAGCGTCATGGCGACGGCCCAGCCATTGTTGAGCCCGCCGATCACCTCGCCCTTCGGGGCCGTGGCATCGGTGTAGAAGACCTCGTTGAACTCGCTCTCGCCGCTGATCATGCGAATCGGGCGAACCTCGATGCCCGGCTGACGCATGTCCACCAGGATGAACGAGATGCCCTTGTGTCGTGGCGCATCCGGATCGGTGCGGGCGAGGGTGAAAATGTGGTCGGCGAGGTGACCGGCACTGGTCCAGATCTTTTGACCGTTCAGAATCCACTGGTCACCGTCGAGCTGGGCCTTGAGCCCCAGGTTGCTGAGATCGCTACCGGCGTTGGGCTCGCTGTAGCCCTGACACCAGACGTCGTCGCCACTGAGGATGCGCGGCAGGTAGTACGCCTTCTGCTCGTCGGTGCCCCACTGCAGCAGTGTGTTGCCCAGCATCTGGATACCGAACACGTCGTTGGGACCACCGGTGGGCACGCCCGCCTTGGCGAATTCCTCGCCGATGATGACCTGCTCGAGCGCTGACAGCCCACCGCCGCCATAGGCCACCGGCCAGCCCGGTGCAAGGTATCCGGCGCTGTACAGCGTCGTGCGCCATTCGGTGACGAAGTCGACCAGTTCTTGGCCGTCGAGCTTGCCCATGCCGCCCCAGTTGGAGGGCAGCTTCTCGACGAGGAAGGCGTGAACCTTGTCGCGGTAGGCCTCTGCGTCTGCGGTGTACTTCGGATGCATTCCGAGATGTTACCGGTCGGTACGGGCAAGGGCAGCAGCGCCCACGAGTGGGGCCAGTTGGCCGAGGCCGGCGGGCACCACCTTGAAGCCCTGCATGAACACGAGGCGAGCACGTTGATCGAGCTCCGACTGCGCTGCGCCGAAGAACGGTTCACCGAACCCGAGGGCGACAGAACCGCCGATGACGGCCAATTTCAGGTCGCAAATGGCTCCGAGCGAGGCCAACGCCCGACCGGTGAGGATGCCGGTCCGCTCGACGATGCTCTGCGTCGCACGCTGTGGTGGGCGGCCGGTCTCTTCCTCGATCGCCCGTCCGCCGCAGTACGCCTCCATGCAGCCTTTGCCGCCACACGAACAATTGCGTCCATCCGGCTCGACGACGATGTGACCGATGTGACCGGCGTTGCCCAGTCGCCCCGCCAGCAACCGGCCGCCGCTGACGATGCCACCACCGACACCAGCACCCATCACCACCGCAGCGAAGTTGTCGACGCTGACAGCAGCCCCGCACCAGGCCTCGCCAAGGGCTACGGCTTTGGCGTTGTTGTCGACCACGGTCGGCAACTGCGTGAGGGCCTCGACTTCAGCTGCAAGTGCAAACGACTTCCAGGTCGGGATGTGCAGTGGGGAGACCGACCGATCAACCGGGTTCATCGGCCCGCCACACCCCACGCCACAACCGACAGGACGTGTCGGAGCGGCTGCCATCACGCGCAGCACCAGGCGCGAGAGCGCAGCCCAGACGTCGCGCGGCGGTGTCGCAATTCGGTCGCGCACGAGCACATCGCCGGTCTCGCTGACGATGGCCGCGGCCAACTTGGCCCCTCCGACATCGATGGCGAGGTAGCAGATACTCACGGAGACGACGGTAGCGGGCCGCCCGCAGCCTGCGGTGGCGCGGTGCAACTTGCCGCTCCTGAACGCCAACCACGTGCGAGTCGGTCTACCCTTCCTGCCGTGACGGCAGCCCCCACCGACTACACCTCCAGTTCCGGCCCCTCCGCCGAGTCAGCGAGCCGGCCCTCACCGACTTTTGCGCAGCTCTTCGACGCGATCGCGGGCAACGTGTCGACGGTCGTACACGGCAAGCGCGACGCCGTCGAACTGGCGGTCATGTGTTTGCTCGCCGAGGGGCATCTCCTCATCGAAGATGTGCCGGGCGTCGGCAAGACCAGCCTGGCCAAGGCGCTTGCCGCATCGATCGACTGCACGTGGAAGCGGGTGCAGTTCACGCCTGACCTGCTTCCTACCGACCTCGTCGGCGTCAGCATCTTCCAGCGTGCGACCGAGAGCTTCGTGTTCCAACCGGGGCCACTTTTCGCCAACATCGTGCTCGCCGACGAGATCAACCGTGCCTCTCCCAAGACGCAGTCCGCTCTGCTCGAGGCCATGGAAGAGCGCCAGGTCAGCGCCGACGGCGTCAGTCACCGGCTGCCCAACCCTTTTATGGTGGCCGCCACCCAGAACCCTGTCGAGCAGGAGGGCACCTACCGGCTGCCCGAGAGTCAGCTCGACCGCTTTCTGATGCGGCTGTCACTCGGCTACCCGGGCCGTGAGGCCGAGTTG
>Ga0209476_10000395_pt1 | contig 29602 bp, 32 predicted proteins | sample KloWWTrecipitate_FD_187179 | JGI IMG/M metagenome (GOLD analysis project Ga0209476, IMG submission 187179) | Active sludge microbial communities from Klosterneuburg, Austria, studying microevolution and ecology of nitrifiers - Klosterneuburg... | ecosystem: Engineered > WWTP > Aerobic digester... | reverse complement strand
CAACTGCTTCATCGTCAGCATCGTGCAGTCCGGCTTCTCGGTGAACTTCCCGCACATGCTCGACGAGCAGGCGAAGCATCTCGGCTACATCCTGAATCACGCTGAAACCGAAGGGCTGACGCTGATGGAGGCGACGCAGGACGCCGAGGATGCGTGGGTGCAGACCATCGTGGAGATGGCTCAGTTCAACGTGAAGTTCCTGGAGGCGTGCACGCCTGGCTACTACAACAACGAGGGCAGACCCGCTGAGCGCAGCGTGCGCAACGGCAGCTACGGCGGTGGCTCACCCGCGTTCATCCGCGTGCTGGAGAAGTGGCGAGCCGAGGGCACGCTGCAGGGCCTCGAGCTCGCCTCCGACTGACATCACGAGTCAGCGGAGGTCTCCGACGGGCCCGACCGGTTCGATGGCCTGTGGAACGCGCCAGATCATCAAGTTCTGACTGCGGGCGAACACAGCGGTCGCGATCAGGGTGCCCAACATGGTCAGTAGGCCGCCACCGACCATGGTCCACCGGGCGCCGTACCGCTCGGCGATCCAGCCCAGCATCGGTGCGCCCACGGGCGTACCGCCCATGAAGATGGCCAGGTACAGGGCCATGACGCGGCCCCGCACCGCAGCGTCGGTGGACATCTGCACGAGTGCATTGGCCGTGGTGATGAGCGTCAGCGCGGTGATGCCGCACAGCGGCAGCACGAGCGCGAACGTGGCGTAGTTCGGCATCAGTCCGGCCACCGTCTCGGTCGCTCCGAATGCCAGCGACGCGCCGATGACCAACCGTTGGCGTGACAATGGTCGCCGAGCGGAGAGCAGTGAACCGGCGAGAGATCCGATGGCCAGGATGGAACCAAGTAGCCCGTATTCGCCGGCACCCTTGTCGAACACTTCGGTGGCCATCAGTGCGGTGGTCATCTGGAAGTTCAGGCCGAACGTGCCGGCCGAGAACACGATGGCCATGATCAGCATGATGTCGGGCCTACCGCGCACGTAGCGCAGGCCATCGCGAATCTGCCCCTTGCCGCGTGCCAACCGGTCGATCGGTGTCAGGTCGCTGGCGCGCATACGTTGGAGCGACACGAGTACCGCGATGTACGTGGCGGCGTTCACCAGGATGACCCAGCCGGTTGCGGCGGCACCCGAACCGAGGAGGGCGATGAGCCCGCCGGCCAGGGCCGGGCCGATCATGCGGGCAAGGTTGAACGACGCCGAGTTCAGCGCCACTGCGTTGGACAGCGTGGCCCGCGGCACCATCTCGTTGACGAACGCCTGGCGCGCCGGCGTGTCGAACGCCGCCGCCGTGCCGAACACGAACGCGATGACGTACACGTGCCAGGCAGCCACCCATCCGGCGACGGCCAGCAGCCCCAGCAGGCCGGCGGTGACCCCGAGCACCACCTGCGCCACCGCGATGACCCGTCGTTTCGAGAACCGGTCGGCGAACACGCCTGCCATCGGCGAGAACAGCAGCATCGGCAGGAACTGCAGACCGGTGGTGATGCCTAGCGCCTTACCGCTGCCGGTGAGCTGGAGCACCAGCCAGTCCTGGGCGACGCGCTGCATCCATGTGCCGATGTTGGAGACCAGCGAACCGATCGCGAACAGGCGATAGTTGCGGATGCGGAGCGCGGTGAACGTGGAGCTTCTGCCGCTCATGACAGTGCCAGCCGGTTGAGCAGAGGTGCAGCGTCGCGAAGTACTTCGCGTTCGTCAGGGGTGAGTTCAGCCAGGCGGATCGCGAGCCACGCAGTGCGACGACGCCGGTTGTCGATCAGCAGTTCCCGCGCAGCATCCGTGAGGTCGACCACGACCTGGCGCCCGTCGACGTCGTGTGGTCTGCGCACCAGCAGCCCGGCGTCGGCCAGCGAGTTCGTGATGCGGGTCATGGAGGGCGGTTTCACTCGTTCGATGTGCGCCAGCTCGCCGACGGTCAACTCGCCGTGCAGCTCGAGTGAACCGAGCGCTGCCAACTGGCTGAGGGTCAGGTCGGTGGAGCCGCGCTCCACCCGCAAACGGCGAGCGAGCCGCATGCTGCCCAACCGCAGCTCGCCGGCGAGGTCGATTTCGGGGGCGAGCGGCACGGTTGGATCATATCCTTAGCAATGCGAACGATCTTGGATGTTTTCGGACGCTGCGTTCCGTCAACCGTCGAGGACGTGCAGGACCGTGCCATCGATGCGGAGGTGGCTACAGCGAATAGTCTCGCCGTCATGCGACTCACGCCGACCGACCGCGACCGGCTGCTGATCTTCACGGCGGCTGAACTGGCGCGTGCGCGACGGGCGCGCGGCCTGCAGCTCAATGTGCCAGAGGCAACCGCCCTGATAGCCGACACCGTGTGCGAGGCGGCTCGTGATGGTGTGCGGTTGATGGAGGCTGCGGCCATGGGTGCCAGCGTGCTCACCGAGGCTGATGTGCTGCCGGGGGTCGCGGACATCGTGACCGAGGTGAAGGTGGAGGCCGTGTTCGACGACGGCACGCGGATGGTGGTGGTACGCAACCCGTTCGGCGAGGGTGCCGGGATGGGGTCGGACGCGCCCGGAGCTGTGCTCGTCGCGGCCCGCGAGTCGGTCGAGCTGTCGGGTCTTGTGTACCTGACCGTCACCAACACGTCGGACGTGCCGGTCAGCATCACGTCGCACTTCCACTTCTTCGAGGTCAACCCGCGGTTGTCGTTCGACCGGAGCCTGGCGTACGGGATGCGACTGGCGATTCCCGCCGGGGCGGCGAAGCGGTTCGAGCCCGGCGAGCCGACGCAGGCGCCGCTGGTGCCGATCGGCGGTGCTCGGATCGCCATCGGGTTCGCAGGCCTGGTCGATGGGCCGCTGGACGCGCCCGGGGCCAAGCAAGCCGCACTCGCTCGTGCCACCGAACAGGGCTACCTGGGGGCGGCATCATGAGCGGCTCGGACTCGCACGATCACGGCCACTCACACGGTCACGGCCACTCACACGATCACGGCCACTCACACGGGCAGCGCCATTCGCACGGCGAGTTCGAGCACAGCCACGACGACGGTGCGGTGCCACACAGTCACGTTCACACAGATGAGATCCTGCCCGACGCGTACGCCGCCATCCACGGTCCCACCGTCGGCGACAGGGTGCGCCTCGGCGACACCGGTCTGGTGATCCAGATCGAGTACGACGCGCAGCAGCGCGGCAACGAGTTCCTCGCCGGCTTCGGCAAGACCGCCCGCGACGGCTTGCTGTTGAAGGCGGCTGCCGTTCGTGATACCTGCGACGTGGTCATCTCCAACGTCGTCATCATCGATGCCACCCGTCGTATCGGCAAGGTCAGTATCGGCATTCGCGAGGGTCGCATCTGCAGTGTCGGTCGTGCTGGCAACCCCGACATGCAAGACGGAGTCGACGTCGTTGTCGGTACCGGCACCACCATCATCAGCGGCGAGGGTCTGATCGCCACCGCCGGCGCGATCGACACGCACGTGCATCTGATGTCGCCTCGCATCATGGAGGCGTCGCTCGCATCGGGTGTCACCTCGATCATCGGGCAGGAGTTCGGGCCGGTGTGGGGCGTGGGTGTCAACTCGCCGTGGGCCTTGCGGCACGCGTTCAACAGCTTCGATCAGTGGCCCGTCAACATCGGCTTCCTGGGTCGCGGCTCGTCGTCGAACGATGCGCCGCTGATCGAGGCGCTCGTCGAAGGCGGTGCCTGCGGCTTCAAGGTGCACGAGGACATGGGCGCGCACACTCGCGCACTCGACACCGCTCTGAATGTGGCGGAAGCGTTCGACGTACAGGTCGCGCTGCACACAGACGGCCTCAACGAGTGCCTCTCGGTGGAGGACACGTTGAGCGTGTTGGCCGGACGCACCATCCACGCCTTTCACATCGAGGGCTGCGGCGGCGGGCACGTGCCCGACGTGTTGAAGCTGGCCGGCGTGGCGAACGTGATCGGTTCGTCCACCAACCCCACGCTGCCGTTCGGACGCGATGCGCTCGACGAGCACTACGAGATGATCTTCGCTGCTCACGGTCTGAACCACCACTCGCATTCCGACCATGCGATGGTCACCGATCGCATCCGCAACGGAACAATGGGAGCAGAGGGTGTGCTGCACGATCTCGGTGTCATCGGCATCACGTCCAGCGATGCGCAGGGGATGGGGCGTGCCGGTGAGACCGTCCGGCGTACGTTCCAGTTGGCAGCGAAGAACAAGCAGGACCTGCTGACCGAGCCGACGGTGCACGACAACGATCGCGTGCGCCAGTACATGGCCAAGCTCACCATCAACCCAGCGATCGCACACGGCTTGTCGCACGAGATCGGTTCGCTCGACGTGGGCAAGCTGGCCGACATCGTGCTCTGGCGACCAGACCACTTCGGTGCCAAGCCGCAGCTGGTGCTCAAGGCCGGCTTCCCCGCGTACGGCGTCACCGGCGATCCCAACGCCACCACCGATTCGTGCCAGCCACTGGTGATGGGCCCGCAGTTCGGTTCGTACGGCTCGACCGCGGCCGACCTCTCGGTGGCCTTCGTCAGTCAGGCTGCCATCGATGCCGGCGACGACCACATGACCACGCGCCGCCGCCGTGTCGCCGTGAAGGGCACGCGCAACATCGGCCCGGCCGACATGGTGCTGAACAACAGGCTGGGCACCGTCGACGTCGACGCGACGACAGGCATGGTGTCGTTCGACGGCGAACGCGTCTACTCGGCGCCGTCGGAGTCCGTGTCACTCAGCCGCCTCTACTTCCTCTGATCGCGCAAGGAGTCTCCTCACATGACCACGCCTCGCCTCGCCGGCTTCTCGATGCCTCCCGAGTGGGCGCCGCACGAGCGCACCTGGATGGAGTTCCCGCCCGCCAATGAGGGCTTCGGCGACGGCAGCGATGGACTGTTGGGCACTGTTCGGGAGGTGTGGGCCAGCGTGGCCAACACCATCAACCGTTTCGAACCGGTGTCGCTGGTGTGCAACCTCGGCGATGGTTCCGTTGCACGCACATTGGTCGACGAGTCGATCGAGATCCATGAGACGCCGATCGGTGACTCGTGGGCTCGCGACAGCGGCCCCACGTTCCTGACGCACCCTGACGGGCGGTTGGGCGCGACCCATTGGAAGTTCAACGGTTGGGGCGATGCCGGCTTCTCCGACTGGACCGACGAGCAGCACGTCGGTGCCTTCATGGCGGGCCTTGCGGGGGCCGAACTGTTCAGCTCGCCGATGGTCAACGAGGGCGGCGGCATCCACGTCGATGGCGAGGGCACCGTGCTGTGCACCACCACCGTGCAGCTCGACCCCGGTCGCAACCCGACGATGAACGCCGAGTCGGTGGAGACCGAGGTCAAGGCGTACCTCGGTGTCAGCTCGATCATCTGGCTGCCGCGTGGGCTCACCAGGGACTACGACCGTTTCGGCACTCGCGGGCATGTCGACATCTGTGCCTGTTTCGTGCGGCCGGGTGTGCTGCTGGCCCACCGCCAGACCGACCCATCGCACCCCGACTTCGAGGTGACCAACGAGTACATCGAGCTGCTGCGTGGGTCGACCGATGCCAAGGGTCGTGAGCTGGAAGTGATCGAGGTGCCGGCCCCTGTGCAGACCCGCGATGCCGACGGTGAGTTGGTCGACTGGAGCTACCTCAACCACTACATCTGTAACGGTGCGGTGATCCTGTGCAGCTTCGACGACCCGAACGACGAAGCCGCCGCGTCGATCCTGGAAGGCGTCTACCCGGGTCGTGAGATCGTGCTGCACGACGCCCGCGACATCTTCGCCGCCGGCGGTGGCATCCACTGCATCACCCAACAACAACCGGCGATCGAGCCGTGAGCGTTGTGTGCGAGTGGCGTGGGTCGTTCAGCAATCAGGAACTCAACGTGCTGCATGCTGAAGCGTTCGAGACCCGCGTGTTCACTGCAGCTGAGTGTGACTCGGTGCGCCAGACGGTCAAGAACAGCCTCGGATGGGTGACTGCTCGCAGCGATGGGCAGCTGGTCGGGTTTGTGAACGTGCCATGGGATGGCGCGGTGCACGCCTGGCTGCAGGACACGATGGTTGCCGTCGCGACTCGTGGCAATGACGTTGGCTCGGGTGTCGTGGCGGTCGCGCGCGAGCACGCAAGAGCTGCGGGTTGCGAATGGCTGCACGTCGATTTCGACGACCACCTGCGATCGTTCTACTTCGACGCCTGCGGCTTTCGCCCGACCAACGCCGGCCTCATCGCCCTGCAGGAGTAGCACGTTGGTGCTGTGAGGTATCGGGAGTGCTCTGAGTGGTTGCAACGGTTCAGCTGAACCGCTGTCGCTGGTTCCAGGCGGTTCGCCAGGGGTCGTGCCACGGGGTGTTGGAGAACAGGGTCATGAGGGTCCAGTCGAGGTCGAGGTGGTCGCCTTGCCACTGGCAGCGACCGTCGGCGGCCTGGCGGGCGTGGGCGTGGACATTGTCGGGGTTGCCGCGTTGTGTGACGACGGTTGCCGGGAGCGTCCGGCCGTTGGGGAGGGTGAATTCGATGGTGCCGTCGGGGAGTCGTGTGGCGTGCCAGTGGCCTTCGTGGAGGCGATGGTGGTGGTAGGCGCAGACGAGTAGCAGGTTGTCGATGTGATCGGTTCCGCCGTGACCGCGGTGGTGCAGGTGGTGGATCTCGCGGCGGGCGCGGTGGTCGCAGCCTGGTACCCGACATGTGCGGTCGCGTAGTTGTACGAGGCGTCGTAGGCGGCCGCGGATGACGCTGCTGCGATTCGACACCGCAATGACATCGTTGCCGTGAGTGACATCGTTGCCGTGCGTGTCGTGGGTGCCGTGGGTGACGGTTTCGTGGTCGGCGTCGCACCACAGGGCGTTGGGCTGTGTCGTCGCTGATGCCGACGACCGTGGTGTCGTCGCGCCCGTCGGCGTGGGCCTCTTGCTGGTCGTCGCCGGTGTGCAGGTGAACCAGGTACCGGGGACGGTTGGTGGTGAGTTGGTCGTCGGTGGCGGCGAGCGCGGCGCCGGCCATGGCAACGATTGCGTCGGCGCGTCGAGCGGCCAGTGTGGGTCGTTCGCCGTCGGGTTGCGGCCCGGCCTTTGGCGTGAGATGGTCGATGGCGGAGAGGACTTCCATGCCCACCGGGGCGGGAAGGGTGATGGTGAGCGTGATGGTGCGGTCGTCGTTGTGGCGCACGTGCAGCCCGCGTTTTGCCCATTGAACGTCGTCGCTGGCGTGGTCGTCGGGTGGCAGTGCCCGTCGGTAGCCGGCCACGACGCGTTCGACCTGGGCGGTGGTGCCCGCGAGGGCGATGTCGACGAGGCCGGCTTCGTTGGCGGGCTCGACGATGCGGGTGATGGCGCGCACTTTCGAATACGAGAGTCGACCGAGTTGCATCTGTTGCGCGATCAGCGGTGACACGGCGAGGGCGTGGGCGACGCGGAGTTTCTCGCGTGCGGTGCGGGCGTCGAGACCCAACTGCCATGCCATCCAAGCCACGCAGGATTGGCATTCCCATTGCTGCCAACCCAGTCGCCGGTCGAACTCGGCAAGCAGGGCGAACCAGCGGTATTCGGCTGCGGCGAGGTTGGCCGACCAGGTGCACAACTCGGCCTCCAGACGCTCCAACGGCACATCGGCAAGGTCGCTCGTCGCAGAAATGGTGTCCATGATCGAACAGTACGGAAAGGGTCTGACACAGTTTCCATGACCCAAAACGGTTCAGCTGAACCGCCTGCTTCGACTGTCAGAAGGAGATGACGGTGACAAGCCCAGTTGCGGCCTTGGCAAGTCGTAGGTCGCTCGTGACCAGGGCGGCGCGGAGGTCCTCGGCGAGCGCGACGTAGCTGGCGTCGTACGGCGTCATGTTGTGTCGCCAGCTCCACATCTGCTCGGTGTACGGCCAGGTGTGCAGGTATTCGATCGGCGCCTGCTGCAATGCGGTGGCCAACCGGTCGGCGTCGTGCAGCGCCCCGGACGCCGCTGTTCGCCGAAGGAAGGCGAGCACTTCGGGTATCAGCAGGTCGGGGGCGAACAGGTCGTCGTCGAACACCGCAAGCAGCTGATCTGCTCGTGGGCTTCCCGTCAGCACGTCGATCATGGCCGAGGCATCAACCACCTTCATCGGCGGGCGCGCTCGGCGTCGATCGCCGCCGTGATGTCGTCCCGGCTGAACCCGTGGCGTGGCAACTGCGCGGCCGCCGCCAGCCATTCGCTGTGCGCGGGCCGGCGGAGGTCCTTGCGGATGAGCTCGAGCACGTAGTCGCTGATGGTGGAGCCTGCGGCAGCCGCGCGGCGACGCAGCTGATCGTGTACTTCAGGCTCGACGTTCTTCACCTGCAGGTTGCTCATGGCATGAATCTAGCATGCTCTCGGCATGCTCATTCTCGCGGCGAATGTGTGGATGTTTCGTTTCTCCACCTCTGTCGTATTGGGGTCGGCGAGGCGACGGTCGCACGTCACGCTCACCCACGCAGCGGCCTGGTCGTCGATTGCGGTGCCCTCGATGAAGCCTGCGACCAGCCGTTGTCGGACGAGGCGGGTAACGGGTCGCAGCAGGAATGGAACCGAATCGGGCTCGCCGGTGGTCATCAACATCCAACTGAACATCACGTCGGCGAGAGGATCGCCGATCGCGACATTGCTCCAGTCGATCACCACCGGCCCGCTGTCGGTGAGCATGACATTGTCGGGGTGCAGGTCGAAGTGGAGTATCGAATTGCCGGCGCTGAATCTCGGTAGGTCGAGAGCCCCGACCGGCACCTCGTGTATCCGTCGTTGCACTTCAGCGAGTTGGCGGCCGATGGCCGCGGCCCGCCACGGTTGTGAGGTCAGCACGTCCATCAGTGAGCGGCCGTGGATGCGCTCCATCACGATCTCGTCGCCGCTGGCCGAGTACACCTCGGGGACGGGCGCGCCGTGCGCACGCAGGTGTCGCATCGCGACGGCCTCGCGTTCGACGAGACCGGGGTGCGGCGTCCGGTACCGGCGCACCACGCGACCGTTCCCGGAGTCGAACACGTCGGCAGCTCGGCCTCGGCCAATGAGCCGCAGGTCAGTCATTGCTTCGCCGCGTGCCGAGCCACATTCGGTCGACGCTAACGGATCGTACGTAGCTGGGAAGTCCTTGCCGAACGCGCCCGCAGCGGGCGTTTCAAGTGGGTAGAGCTGCGGCCCCAACGGTCTATGGCACACCACAGAAGTACGTTCGAAGGTGGGGTGCCTCAGAACCTTTCTTTTCGTGGGCATCGAGCCTTGAAGTCGCAACAGGCTGACGCAAAGAAGGAGGGACGAGGCCTTCGATCAGGCAGGATTGTCGGCCGTGAGCAGCATCGTCGTCTCTGAACTGGAATATGCACCACCGGGAGCCGACTCGTTGTTCTTCGACGTCGGCTTCGGTGTGGCGCCTGGCGAGCACGCGGCGCTGGTCGGTGCCAACGGGGTCGGCAAGAGCACCATTTTGCGCATTCTCTCCGGCGAACTGCAGGCAGACGAGGGCGAGTTCGCGCTCGGCGGCACCGTGCTCACCATGACGCAGGACGTTGGGATGTCGCGCCCCACCGACACTTTGCGCGAGATGCTCATCGAGGTGGCGCCGCGCGAACTGCGGAATGCCGGCCGGGCGATGGTGGCCGCTGAGAAGGCGATGATGGACGGCAGCGACGACGGCATGTTGTTCGCCGACGCCATCACCCACTGGGGCGACATGGGTGGCTACGAACTGGAATCGCAATGGGCGGCCGCGGCCCGGCGCAGCGTGAAGACGCCGGTGGCGGACTTCCACACCCGACTGGTCAGCGAACTCAGTGGTGGCGAACGTAAACGGCTGGTGCTCGATCTGCTGCTCACCAGCAACGCCGACATCCTGCTGCTCGACGAGCCGGACAACTACCTCGACATCCCCACCCGCGTCTGGCTGGAAGAGCAGATCAAGGCGTGCAAGAGCACCATCTTGATGGTCAGTCACGACCGCACGCTGCTCGAGCGTGTGGCCAACAAGATCATCGTGATCGAAGGCTCGGGCGCGTGGGTGCACGGCGGCTCGTACGCCACCTTCCCCGACGCCCGTGCCAAGCGGCAGGAACTGCTCGGCGACGCGCTCAAGCGGTGGACGGTGGAGGAACGCCGCCTGCACGAGCACATGAAGATCATGAAGACCAGGGCGGCGCAGAACTTCAAGAACGCCACCAAGGCCAACGCGGCCGAAACGCGGTGGGAGAAGTTCGTGGCGGCCGGGCCACCACCGCCGCCGGTGCCCGACCAGCAGATCTATGTCTCGCTGCGCGGCGCCGACTCGGCGCGACGGGTCGTGAAGATGGACGACGTGTCGGTGGGCAGCCTGTTCCTGCCGTTCAGCGACGAGGTCCACTTCGCCGAACGCCTTGGCCTGATCGGCCCCAATGGCACCGGCAAGACGCACCTGCTGTCGGCGTTGCACGGCACCGCCACCGAGGTGAAGGGCACCATTCAGTTCGGCCCGCGCACGTCCGTCGGCATGTTCAACCAGGTCAACGATCGGCCCGAATGGCGCGGTAAGCAGATCCTCGACATCATCCGCCAACGCCTGCACGACGACGAGAAGTGCATGCGTTCGCTGGCCCGCTACGGCCTGGTCAACAATGCCCGACAAGAGTTCCAGACGCTGTCCGGTGGCCAGAAGGCACGGCTCGAGATCCTGTGCCTGGAGCTCGACGGGCACAACGTGCTGCTGCTCGACGAGCCCACCGACAACCTCGACATCGAGTCCAGCGAGTCGCTGGAACTGGCGCTCGACGGCTTCCAGGGAACAGTCATCGCGGTCAGTCACGACCGCACGTTCCTGGCCAAGTTCGACCGGTTCATCATGATCAACGACGACGGCGGTGTGTACTCACTACCCGACTACGAGGTGGCGATGATCGCCCTCGCCGCGCCGGAGAACCTGAAGAACGTACGCCTGGCCAAGCCGCTCACCTGAGCCAGCGTCTTTAGGGATGCAGGGCCGCCCACGCGTCGACGAGGTCGCGCTGCGCGCCTACCTCCGGGCCGGCCATCGGACGGTGCAGTGCGATGTGTGTGAGCGCGTCGGGCAGTGACATGCCCAGTTCCATCAGCACGCACACGGCCATGGTGCCGGCGCGGCCGATGCCGGCGGCGCAATGCATGAGCAGGTGCTCGCCATTGTCGAGGCGTCGCACGAGTTCGGCGATGAACGGCTCGGTGCCAGCCAAGCCCGGAGCGTGCAGATCGTGGATGGGGAACCACACGGCAGTGCCGCCGTCGTGTGCGCGCAGCCACGCGAGGTAGGCGGGGTAGCGGTCCTCGAGCTCGTGGGCCTCGACGAGGCAGACAGCGGTGGTGGCGCCGCATTGCGCCATTGCCGCTGCATGGTCCGGGCCGATCGCGTGCTTGCCGCACAGGGAGAGACCGCCGGCCGACCGCGGCAGCGGGATGGTGTCGATGCCACCGTTTCGCCCGCGCGGTCCCAGCCAGTCCGTCATGTCCGCGACGGTAACGCAGCATCACGATTTCCTCACACCTGTCGTGCAGGATGCGAGCAATGAAGACGTTTCGAATGACCATGGTCCTGGCTGTCGTGCTGGTCGCGGCGTGCTCCTCGCCGGCTGCCACCGGCCCCACGGACCCGACCTCGACCACGACCTCGACCACGACCTCGACCTCGACCACCTCTGTTCCTGAGACGACCACGGTTCCTGAGACCACCTCTGTTCCTGAGACGACCACGGTTCCTGAGACGACCGTGGCCCTCCCCGGTATCGCCGCGACCGGTCAGGTCATCGACAGCACGCTCGTCACGGCTGATGGCCGCACTCGCGTGTACCGCATCTACGTGCCCTCACACCTTCCCGAAGGTCCCGTGCCGCTGTTGCTCGCCTTTCATGGTGGCACCGGCTTCGGCAAGCAGTTCGAGCGCAACTCCGGCTTCGACGAGCTCGCCGAGGCGAACGGCTTCCTCGTCGTGTACCCCGATGGCATCGGAGCTGGAGCCGACGAGACGACCAATCGCACGTGGAATGGCGGCGACTGCTGCGGCGCGGCTGCTCGCAAGAACGTCGACGACGTCGGCTTCGTGGCCCAACTGCTGGATACGTTGGAAGCCGACTACGACATCGACACGAACCGAGTGTTCGCTGCCGGTCACTCGAACGGCGGCATCCTCAGCTACCGGTTGGCCTGCGAACTGTCCGATCGCATCGTTGCCGTCGGTCTGCAGTCGGGCACGCTCGGCATCGACGACTGTTCACCCACCAGACCTGTGTCGCTGCTCCACATCCACGGGACGGCTGACACCAACCTGCCGATCGACGGGGGAGTGGGTGCGGACAGCGCTGCAGGCGTCGCCTTCACGTCGCCCCGGCTGGCGGTGCAGACGTTCGCCGTCGCAGACGGATGCGCCGCCGACCCGACAGTGACTGGCGACGCAGCCAACACCGACCTGACCGTCGACACGTGGTCAGGATGCGCGGGCGCCACCGAAGTGAAGTTCGTGGCCGTCGCCGGCGCCGCCCACTCGTGGATGGGACACGTGCCATCCAATCCGACCGCATCGCCTGCGTATCAGGGCCTGGACTCGAGCTACGAGATCGTTGCCTTCCTGCTTTCTCATCCCCGAACGGCGACCTGACTGCTGTAGCTTCGCCACTCGTGCCCTCTGTGAACCGTTCGCAGCCTGTCGTTGCCGGCGTCATCGCCGCGCTGGTCGGCTTCTCCAGTTCGTTCACGATCGTGCTCGCCGGCCTCGTCGCGGTCGGAGCGACCGACAACCAGGCGTCGTCGGGGCTACTGGTGTTGTCGGTGTCGATGGGCGTGGTCGGCATGTGGGCCAGTTGGAGCCAGAAGCTCCCGATCAGCATTGCGTGGTCGACGCCGGGTGCTGCGCTCCTCGTGTCGTCAGGCGCGATCGAAGGTGGCTATCGGGCTGCATTGGGGGCCTTCGTGGTCGCCGGTGTGCTGACCGTCATCGCGGGACTCTGGCGTACGTTGGCACGCTGGATCGGCATGATTCCCGGCCCACTGGCGAGTGCCCTGCTGGCGGGTGTGTTGCTGCCGGTGTGCTTCTCGCCGGCGAAGTCGATGGTGGCCGAACCGTGGATGACCGCACCGGTGATCATCGTGTGGGCCGTGCTGATGCGCTTCGCCCGGCGCTGGGCCGTGCCGGGTGCGTTGGTCGCGGCGGTGATCTCGATCGCGGTCGGGCGGTCGGACTCGGCAGCGGCGTTCGTACCCAGTTGGCCGCATCTCACGTTCAACACGCCAGGTTTCGAGATCGGCGCCATCGTCGGGCTCGGCATCCCACTCTTCATCGTGACGATGGCCTCGCAGAACGTCGCCGGCATGGCGGTGCTGCGCAGCTTCGGCTTCACACCGAGACTGCAACCGCTGCTGATCGCGACCGGCGCGACGACTGCGGTCGGCGCCCCGTTCGGCGCGCACGGCATCAACCTTGCCGCCCTCACGGCAGCGCTCGTGGCGGGGCCGGACGCAGACCCGGAACCGGATCGTCGTTGGGTGGCCGCGTTCTCCTGCGGCGTGTCCTACGTCGTCATGGGGCTCCTTGCCGGCGTGGCGACCGCGTTGGTGGCGTCTGCCCCACCGATCCTGATCGAAGCGGTGGCCGGGCTCGCGCTCCTCGGCGCTCTGGCGGGGGCGTTGGCTGCCGCAATGGCCGACCCTGTCATGCGTGACGCCGCCGTGATCACACTGGTCGTCAGCGCGTCAGGCATGACGGCGTTCGGTATCAGTGCTCCGTTCTGGGGGCTCAGCGCCGGCCTGTTGTTCCACGGCCTCAGCCGTATCGGGGTGCGCTACGCCGCGTAGGGTTCGGTGATGGCCGTCATTTCGTTCAGTCGTCGTCTCCGCGAACTCTCCGAAGCCCAGCCGGATCGGGCTGCCATCACCTGCGCCGGTGAGACCATCACCCGCAGCGAACTGGTGCAGCGCGGCGACGACCTCGCCGTCTACCTCAGCGAGCACGGCGTGCGCGAGGGCGACATGGTCACCATCGCGGTACCCAACAGCATCGACTGGTTCGTTGCCTACCTCGCGACCTGGCGGCTGGGCGCCATCCCGCAGCCGATCTCGTGGCGGCTGCCCCAGCGAGAGTTCGAAGCCATCCTCGAACTGGCTGATCCGAGCGCGGTCGTCGGCGCCGAGGAGGGCTCCATCGAAGGCCGCTGCTGTGTGCCCTTCGGTTTCCGCGCGCCGTATGCCGATGCCTCTCACCTTCCCGACCTCATCTCGCCCGCATGGAAGGCGCCGACCTCGGGTGGCAGTACCGGCCGACCCAAGCTGATCGTCTCGGGCGACCCGGCAGCCATCGACACCGAAGCACCGGCACCGTTGCTGCTCGGCAACGACGGCTGCCTGGTGATGCCCGGACCGCTCTATCACAACGGTCCCGGCGTGTGGAGCTGCCAGGCACTGCTGGCCGGTAACCACATCTCGCTGTTGGCGAAGTTCGACGCGGAAGCCACCCTTGCGGCCATCCAGGAACATGCGGGCACCGTGCTCTACACGGTGCCCACGATGATGAAGCGCATCTGGCGCCTCCCGTCGGACGTGCGTGAGTCGTTCGATCTCTCCAGCCTGCAGGTGGTGTGGCACCTGGCCGAGCCGTGCCCCGTGTGGCTCAAGCAGGTGTGGATCGACTGGCTCGGTGCCGATCGAATCTTTGAGCTCTACGCCGGCACCGAAGCGCAGACCGCGACCGTCATCACCGGTGCGGAGTGGCTCGCGCACCAGGGTTCAGTGGGCCGCGCACAGCCGGGCACGGTGCTGATCACCGACGACGACGGCAACCCGCTGCCCGCCGGTGAGATGGGGGAGGTGTGGTTGCGTAGTTCGCGCGACACCCCCACCTATCGCTATCTCGGTGCGGCCGCTCGCACGCGTGAAGGTGGCTGGGAATCGCTGGGCGACCACGGCTACCTGGACGCCGACGACTACCTCTACCTGGGTGACAGGGCCGCCGACATGATTCTCTCCGGCGGAGCGAACATCTATCCGGCCGAGATCGAGGCAGCGCTGCAGGAGCATGCCGGGGTGCACTCGTGCGCAGTCATCGGGCTGCCCGACGAGGACCGCGGCAACTCCGTCCACGCGATCATCGAGGCCGACCCCGCGGAGATCGACGAGGCAGAGCTAAAAGCGTTCCTCGCCGAGCGACTGGTCATCTACAAGGTGCCGCGCACGTTCGAGTTCGTGTCCGAACCGTTGCGCGACGATGCCGGCAAGGTGCGCCGCACCGCGCTGCGTCAGGCGCGACTGGATGCCACGCAATGAGCAACGAACTGACCGGGCAGACCGTCGAGCTGTTGCAGACGCTCATCCGCAACCAGTGTGTCAACGACGGCACGGCCACCTCCGGTCACGAATCTCGCAACGCCGATGTACTGGCGCAGTTCCTCGGCGGCACCGGACTGGACCTTCACCAGACAGGTCCATCGGCGCAACGCCAATCGTTGGTGGCGCGCATCGAAGGCAGTGACCCCGACGCGCCGAGCCTGTGCCTGATGGGTCACACCGACGTGGTGCCGGTGAACGCCGCCGGCTGGACGCGCGACCCGTTCGGCGGCGAGTTGATCGACGGTCCGACGGGGCCCGAAGTGTGGGGTCGCGGCGCGGTCGACATGTTGAACCTGACCTCGTCGATGGCCGTTGCGTTTCGTCACCTCGCGATGACTGGCTTCCGACCCAAGGGCGACCTGATCTACTTCGCGGTGGCGGACGAAGAGTCGGGCAGCGCGCACGGGATGCGCTGGATGGCTGACAACGAGGCCGACTCGATTCGCGCCGACTATGTCCTCACCGAGAATGGCGGGCTGCACAGTGGCCCTCACGAGCAGCCGTACGTGGGTATCAACGTCGGTGAGAAGGGTGTCGCTTGGCGCCGCCTTCGTGTGCGCGGCACGCCCGGCCACGGCAGCACTCCGTACAAGGCGAACAATGCGCTGATGACTGCCGCCGCCGTGGTGCAGCGCATCGGCGAGTACCGGCCGGCGCCGCGCTTTCACGAACTGTGGCGCATCCAGGTGGAGACGCTGGGCGTGTCCGACGAGGTCCAGCGCCAACTGCTCGACGTCGACAGCATCGACACGTTCCTCGATGACCTGCCGGGCGGTGGCCCCGGGGCGTTTCTGCACGCATGCACGCACACCACCTTCTCGTGCAACACCATCGGACCCGGCGGCGACAGTGCCGACGGTGCCACGCCGATGAAGACCAACGTGATCCCGGATTGTGTCGACATCGGTGTCGACGTGCGCACGCTGCCCGGAGAGCACTCCGAGGATGTCGACGCGCACCTGCGTGCCGCGCTCGGCGACCTGTACGACCGGGTGGAGGTGGAGATCGTCATGAACGATGCAACCTCGATCAGCCGCAGCGGTACGCCACTGTGGGATTCCTTGGCGCGCAGCATCGCCAAACCGTTCCCCACTGCGCAGCTCACGCCGCAGCTGATGGTCGGTTTCACCGACTCGCGCATCTACCGTCAGATGGGAGCCGTGGCGTACGGCGCCGGCCTGTTCAGTCCAGACCTCGATGCGGCTGACTTCGGCCGTCGGTTCCACGGCCACGACGAGCGCGTCGACGTCGAGAGCCTGCGCCTGACCACCAACCTCTGGCTCGACGTGGTCCGCGACCTACTCGGCTAGTGCCCGCACGCGGTCGTGGAAAAGCGGCCCTCGCGCACGCACTAACGTCCTGCCCGGGGGTTGACCAAAAGGGTTGGACGGGTTCATGGGTGGATTCGACACAGACATCCTCGCCACAGCGCTACCGGTTGTAGCGCTCGCGAGCATGGGTGCCTTCTTCTTTGCGCGGTTTCGCAAGGGTTGGCCCTCGCGCTCACGAGCGGTTGCCTGGCCGCAGACGATGGGAACGGTGCTGAGCGCAACGGTGCAGGTGGCCCAACGCGGCACCACCCGCCAGGAAGCGCCGTTGGTGCTCTACGCCTATCAGGTCGACGGTCAGATGTTCCAAGGGCATCGTGTGCGCGTCACGGACGACCCGAGTCGCGTTCATCTCGCTGATGCCGACAGCAGTGCCTCCAACACGGTTGCGCGCTACCCATCGGGTGCACCGGTCGTCGTGTACTACGACCCCGCCAATCCGGCGAACTCAGCGCTCGAACGCTGACCGAACTGGTCTGGGACGTCGTGGTCAGACGGACACGCACTGAACCTGTCACGTTTGGCGTCGCCCGATCGTCGGAGAAGTATGAGCGACGTGACAAGCCCGATGACCACGACAGTGCAGACCGATGCAGTGGTCGTTGGCGGCGGCATGGCGGGGCTTGCTGCCGCGCAACTACTGCGCCGGGTAGGTGTGGCAACGGTGGTGCTCGACCCGCAACCGCTCGGTGGGCGTGCCCGTAGCGATCGGCGTGGCGGCTTCGTGTTCAACCGCGGTCCTCACGCCCTGTACCTGGCCGGCGAAGGGTTCAAGGTGCTCGCGCGACTCGGTGTGAATCCGGAGGGCGGACCACCGAGCACTGGTGGGAAGGGATCGGTCGGCGACCGAATGGGCGCGCTGCCGCTCGGTGCAACTGCGCTCGTGCGGACGTCGCTGCTGGGCGTGCGAGGAAAGCTGGCTCTGGCCAGGCTGATGACGGGGGTGGCGAAGGTCGACACCGCCGAGCTCGGGGGTGTCTCGTTCGCGAGTTGGCTGGACGAACAGCATCTGCCTGTCGATGCGCGCCAGATGGTGGAGGCGATCGCGCGGATATCGACCTACGCGAACGCCCCGGAGACCGCCGCGGCCGACCTGATCGTGTGCCAGCTGCAACTGGCCGTTGCGGGCGGTGTTCGGTACGTGAATGATGGCTGGCAGTCGATGGTCGATGCGCTCGCCACCGGCCTGGATGTGCACCGGCTGACGGCGTTACGAGTGCACTCCGAAGGCGGTGGGGTGTCGGTGGAGAGCGCCGAAGGAACGACAGTGGTCGCGAAGTGTGCGGTGATAGCAGCCGGCACGCCGGAGATGACCGCCAGAATGCTCGGTCGTGCGTCGTTTGCCGTTGGCCCGCCCGTCGAAGCTGCGTGCCTCGACCTCGGAACGTCGGTGCCCTCCGAGCCCGGGCTCTTGCTCGGCATCGATCGGCCGTTGTACCTGTCGAACCACTGCCCCCCTGCCCGGCTCGCGCCGAGCGGTCGATCAATGGTGCACGTTGCCCGCTATCTCGCCCCGGGCGAACGAACGGAGCCGGCGGAGCAGAAGGCGGAGCTGCTGGCGTGGGCAGCGCGCGTTGGGTTGACCGAGGATCGCATCGTCGAGCAGCGTTACCTGCATCGCATGACGGTGGTCGCGGCGCTGGCAACGGCCGAGCTCGGCGGTCTTCGCGGACGCCCGACGATCAGCGACACCGGCCTGCCCGCAGTCTTCCTCGCCGGCGATTGGGTGGGTCCGCGAGGACATCTTGTGGATGCCTCGCTCGCCAGCGCACATGATGCGGCTACTGCCGCTGCAACACTGTTGGGCCGTTGACTACCAACCGACCAGAGGGTGCCGAGATGCCGGATCCGTTCGCTGCTGAACGCGCCAGGCTGCAGGCGCTTGCCTATCGAATGCTCGGCTCGATCGCTGACGCCGAGGATGTGGTGCAGGAAGCGTGGCTGCGCTGGGATGGCCTCGGTATCGCGGGTCGAGCCGAAGTGGGCCGACCCGCTGCGTGGTTGACAACCGTTGCCTCCCGGCTGGCGCTCGACAAGCTGAAGGCCGCCCAACGCCAACGCGAGGAGTACGTCGGTCCGTGGTTGCCCGAGCCGATACTCACCGATGGTGACCCGGCGCTGGCAGCCGAGCTCGCCGAGTCGCTGACCATCGGGTTTCTAGCTGTGCTCGAGCGCCTGGCGCCGGTGGAGCGGGCGGTGTTCCTGCTCGCCGATGTCTTTGCCGAGCCGTATTCGGCGATTGCGCCTGTCGTTGACCGCAGCGAGGAAGCGTGCCGGCAGATCGCATCGCGCGCACGTCGCCGTGTGCGCGAAGAGCGTCAGCTGTTCCAGCCGGCAGCGGCGCGGCGCGATGACCTACTCGACGCATTCCTGGCGGCATGCGCGTTCGGCCAAGTGGATGACCTTCGGCGTGTGCTCGGTGCCGATGTCGTGCTGGTCAGCGATGGCGGTCGCGATCTGCATGCGGCCCGGCGGCCGGTGGTCGGCTTCGATCGTGTCAGCCGGCTGCTGCGCAACCTCACTGGTCGAATACCAACGGATTCGTTGATCGCACACCATGAGGTCAACGGCGAACCCGGTCTGGTGTTCACCCGCGGAGACCACACCACGCTGGTGATGGTCTTCGAAATCCGCAACGATCGCATCGAAGCGATCCGGTTGGTGATGAACCCCGAGAAGCTCTCCCGCATCTCGGCGAACTAGTGCCGTGTCCGTCAACGTTCGCATCGTTGCTGCCGACGAGTAGCCGGCGGTAGGCGGAATGGCCCAGATCGCGAATGTTCTGTGCGGATGGGTGGCTTGCATAATGCGCACAGGGCGGGCACTAGGTGCGGGTAGCAGGTTGCTCGATCTGTCTAGTACAGTAGACACGTGGCAGGAAGAGACGTTCTTCGACTGGTGGAGCGCGCAGACTGCGTGCAACTTCGCCAGCGTGGCTCTCATGTCATGATCCGGTGTCCTGGCGGATGCCAGACCGTGATCCCAGTTCACCGAGAGCAGGACATCCCGACCGGCACGCTCCGGTCGATTGAACGAGCTCTCGAACCCTGCCTCGGGAAAGGATGGCTTCGATGACCTCATCCAAGACGTACACCGCGATCTACGACCACGACGCTGACGACAACGCCTGGAACGTACGCATCAAGGGACTCGCCGGTTGCCAGACCTACGGGCGCAGCATCCGCCAGGCTCAGAGCCGCATCCGTGAAGCGCTCGCGCTGTGGCTCGACATGGACTCTGCGCAGCTGCGCGTTCGTGACCAGTTCCCGGCAGCGCTGGCCTCGGTCGCTGATGACGTCGTCCGCGCACGTAGCGCTGCCGAGCGTGCGGGAGCAAAGGCACAACAGCAAACCGTCGAAGCCGTCAAGTCACTCACAGACCTCGGACTCAGCCGGCGCGACGCCGCCGAACTGCTCGGCCTGTCGCACCAGCGTGTCCACCAACTCCTTGAAGCGAGCTGACCCACCACGCGGAACTGCCGAAGTGAGCGGTTCAGCTGAACCGTTTGTACATACCTAACTGTAGATATTCCGGTGATCGAGCGATGCTGGCGGGGGCTATTCGGGAGCGACTGCGCAGTGATGCGGGTTCTGCGGGTGCGATGATGACTCGGTGAGGCGCACCGCGGTTCTGCTTGACGCTCTGGCGCGAGGCGGGCTGGTGTGGCTGCTCGTCATCGGAATACGGAACGTGACATCGACATGTCCGCCGCAGGACTTCTGCGATGACCCCGGGTTCGGCATGGTCCTCGTGGTGCCCTTCAGCGTGTACATGCTGTGGAACGTCGGCGTGATCGCCGTCGGCTTGTTCACAGTGCTGCCATCCAAAGGCGTCCGCGAGACTCGGACCCTCGCACTCGTTGCGATTCCTCGACTCCTGTTCCTGGTTGCGCTGACTGCGTCGGGCAAGGTCCCGTGGCCATTCTTCGTACTCCTCGCACTCACCGTGGCATCACAGGCACTTGCGCTCGTCGCGTTCAGGCTCGGGGAGAATCGTGTGGTCCAAGTCGACTCATGAACGAGTGGAGAACCACCCGCCCATATCCGCCGACAGGTCGCTGGACAATGCCCGCTGCTTCCGGCACTATGCGCTGTGTGGGGCGGCTCCTGGGTCTGTGTTGGATGGCAACGGCAGTTGCCTGCCTCGCCGCTGGGTGCGACGGTGGCCAGACCGCTGCATCCACTACCAGCGGTGTCGTTGAGTCCGATCCGAGTACGACCGATTCGTCACGAAGCGCGATCAATGCGTTAGTCGACCGGATCACCGGGCACACGGTCTCCTATCGAGTGGAACTCGAATCGCCGTCGGTCGTTGGCGTGTGGAACGTAGTGGAACGAGACGGTGAGATCATCGAGGCCGAATTCGTGGGTGACGCTGAGCCTCACGAAGACCAGCCATGGCTGAGCCTGTCAAAGGCTCTACGACTTGCGGCCGATGCCGATGAGACCGTGGCCATCTCAGACCAGCAGCCTGCAACGAGCATCAGGCTCACCGTCGACTCCGACGTCAACGCCATCGACGACGAGTTCGAGCTCTATGCCTCGAACATCACGATCCTGAGCTGATAGCGCAGAGCTGCCGCTAGGCGCTATCTGTTGTTCACCCTCGGACAGCGCATAACGACGGCCTACAGGAACGGGCGATTGGTGCGCGGGGGTGTACCCGAGCGCGGCTATTCCCAGTGGGGTGAGGAATGGATTGCCTGGCCAGCGGGTCTGTGCCGCGGACGGGTGTTCGACGAGGATCTCTCACTGCGCAGTCCGCTACGTGCCGTTCGGGGCAGGCAAACGTTCTCTGACACAGCGAGCACTAGAGCGGTCGGCGGGCGATGACGATTGCGGAGAGCCCGAAGGGCATGGTGAACCGGCGCAGGAATCGTCGTTCGAGCGAGGCACACGCACCGAGCACGCCGCCGAGCCCGGACTGGTTGCGGCCGACATCGCTCTTGGCCTTGCCTCGCTCGATGATGCCCATCAGCCAGGCGGGTGGCACCAGGAAGCTGTAGGCGCCGGTTGCCTTGAGCACCTCGAGGCCCGCACCGTGCGCCATGTCGGTCAGCTCGGCGACACTGAAACGCCGGCCAGTGTGCGTGACGTCGTCGTGGCTGCGCCACAGTCGCTTGCCGCCCGGCTCCATCAGCGCAACGACGGCACCCGGCTTGGCGATGCGAGCGAACTCGCGGACGATCGCTGCCGGGTCGGGGTTCATCCGATGGCAAAGAGCCGTCACGCACAGCACCGAGTCGAAACTCTCGTCCACGAACGACAGGTGGTTGAGGTCGCCGCGTACCGCGAGGTAGCCGGAGAAGTCGTGAACAGCGGCCTGCAGTGCAAACTGCTCGAAGTCGGCAATCACGGTCGGACCGTGCTCTGTGAGCCAGCCGCCGGTCGCCCCGGTGCCACCCGCGGCATCCAGGTGCAGCGCAGCTGGGCCTGCCGTGAGATGAGGCTGCATCAGTTGGCGCAACAGGGCGCGGGTGCTGCGGTACCACCAGTGGGTTTCGCCTGCTGCTGCCATCCGTCGGTACTCATCTGCGTCCACCCGGTCAGTGTGGCACCGTTGTCCCGGTCGCAGGTGCTCGCCACCACTTTCGTAGGCTGCGCCGATGAGCTCCTCCACCGATGCGTCGGCCCCCGAAGTTCCGTTCGCGGATCGCCCTCTCCCGCAGTGGTACGACGATGCGAAGCTGGGGATCTTCATCCACTGGGGTCCGTACGCGGTGCCGTGCTACGCACCGGTGGACCGCGACATGGGCGACCTCTTCGCCGCCGGCAACTGGGCGGAGGTCTTCAAGTGGAGCCCGTACACGGAGTGGTACCTCAACTCGTGGTCGCTGGAGGGAAGCCCGACTGCGGCGCATCACGAAGCGACCTACGGTGACCGCACCTACGAGAGTTTCGTCGACGAGTTCCGCTCGCGCGCTGCGGGCGTGGACACGGCGTCGTGGGCGCCGTTGTTCCAGCAGACCGGCGCGCAGTACGTCGTGCCGGTGACGAAGCATCATGACGGATTCCTGATGTGGCGCAGCGATGTGCCGAACCCTCACCGCACGTCGTGGATGGCCGAACGCGACCACATCGCCGAGCTCGCCACTGCTGTCCGCGCAGAGGGGATGCGCTTCGGCCTGTACTACTCCGGTGGCCTCGACTGGACGTTCCAGCCGCCGCCCATCCGGGACCTTGCCAGCCTGTTCGGCAACGTCCCCTCCGACGAGGCGTATGCGGAGTACGCGACCGCACACGTGCGCGAACTCATCGATCGATTCAGCCCCAGCGTGCTGTGGAATGACATCGGGTGGCCCACCAATCTCGACCCTGTCGACATCATCCGTGAGTACTACGCGGCCGTTTCCGACGGCATCGTCAACGACCGGTTCAACCTGATCAAGGTCATGCAGGGCACCCTGCACGCCGACATCAGCACGCCCGAGTACTCGACGAAAGCCAGCGACGCTCGCAAGTGGGAAGTCTGCCGCGGCATCGGCCGCTCGTTCGGCTACAACCGGATGGAGAGCGAGGCCACCTATCCAACCGTTGACGAGGTCATCTGGATGCTGGTCGACATCGTGGGCCGTGGCGGCAACCTGCTGCTCAACGTCGGCCCCTCTGCCGATGGTCAGATCCCGCTCGCACAGGTGGTGCGTCTCACCGCACTTGGCTGGTGGCTGCGGGTGAATGGCGATGCGATCTACGGCACCCGCGGTGGTGGCGTGGGCACGACGGTCGACGGTCGCGAGGTGCGGTTCACCTCACGCGACGGCGCGCGCTACGCGATCGTGCACGGTGCGCCCGCCGACGAAGTGACCTTTGATTCGCCGCGACCCGCGGATGGAGCAGAGGTTCGCATGCTGGGCAACTCGCGGCCGCTGCCGTTCACCTGGAACGACGGCCAGCTCACCATCGCCATTCCCGACCATCTTCCGGCGGCACCGGCAACGGCATTCTCGATCGTCGGCTAACTGTCGAGTTCGGGGAACTCGCTGGTCTTGATCAGCCGACCCTGCTTGCGAAGCTCGCGCTGGATGGCCAGCAGGATGTGGGTGGTGCCGATGGCGTCGCCGCGATCGGCGGCGATGAAGGCGGCGGTGACGGCGGCGTTGCGAATGGACCCGCCTGACAGCTCGAAGCGCTCGGCAATTCCGGTGAGGTCGATGTTGTCCTCGAGCGGAGCTGAATCGGGCAGGTGCTGCACCCAGATCTCGCGCCGCTGCACCGACGAGGGGACGGTGAAATCGATCCGAGCGTGGATGCGTCGCATGAAGGCATCGTCGATGTTCTTCTCGAAGTTGGTTGCCAGCACCACCACACCGTCGTAGCGCTCCAGCCGTTGCAGCAGGTATGACACCTCGAGGTTCGCGTAGCGATCGTGGGCGTCCTTCACCTCCGAACGTTTGCCGAACAGGGCATCTGCCTCGTCGAAGAACAGCACGAGGTTGCCGGCACCGGCAGCGGCGAACACCTCGTCGAGGTTCTTCTCGGTCTCGCCGATGAACTTACTGACCACCGAGGAGAGATCGAGGCGGTACAGGTCCAACCCCAGTGCGCCCGCCATCACCTCAGCAGCCAGCGTCTTGCCGGTGCCAGACGGCCCGGAGAACAACAGCACCAGACCTCGCGACGGTGAAGTTGGGAAGCCCCAGTCGTCGAACACCAGCCCGCCATTGCGGTAGCGGTGCACCATGTCGCTGAGCAGTGAGACCTGTTCGTCGGGGAGCACCAGCTCGTGCCAGCCGCGCTCGGGACGTACCCGCCGGGTGAGGTCGTCGAGGCGGGCGCTGACCAGCCGGCGAACGGTGAGGTCGAGATCGCGTCCGTTGGCCTCGAATCTCCCCGATGCCATCTCCAGCTGCTCGGCAGTCAAGCGATGTGTTCGCGGCGTGCTGCCCAGCGCCGCGCGCCACTCGTCGTCGGTAGGCTCGGCGCCGTCGGATTCCATCTCGACGAATCGGCGGCGGGGCATCTCGGTCGACGCAAGTGGCCGACGCGCCGACAGGACGAACCGCAGATGGTGGGCCTGATCGATCCATCGCTGGCCGACCGGCGACAACACACCGTCGAGCTCGAGGACCACCGCCGCGTTCAACAGCGTCGCCTCGCGAATGATCGCCTCCCACTCGGCTGGTTCGGTTGGCGCCGGACAGACCAACAGCCGGCCCCCACCCAACACGGCCAATGCGGCCTGGCGCCGACGAACCGCATCGGGCCCGACCACCAACACCGCGTCGGCGCTACCAGAACGCTCGGGCTCGTCGAGCACCCGGGCGCTGTAGGGGACCGCCGTTTCCATGGTCGGGTCGCCGAGGAGCGCACTGATGACCGTCGGTGCCAACTCGACGGTGTGTCGGCTCCACGGCCCCTGCATGCGCACGGTGATCAGCCCCGCTCGGCGCAGACCCGCGGAGTCGGCCACCGCGAGCGCGCGGGGATGCGGCGTTTCGAACAGGGCCATGAGCGTGCCGAGCTCGACCCGAGCGCGATGCGCCTCTCCGTGCACGTGGACCAGCAGCTTCTGCAGCCGTTCGTCGGTCTCACAACCGATCAGCACGGCGAGCACTTCGGCTTCGTCAGCCGTCAGTGCCGCGGAGCGCACGAGAGCGCTGAACGGTGACGACACGGACAGCGACTCGTGGAGACGCTCGCGAGTGGATTCGAAGGTCAACTGCGCGCTGTCGACCGCTCCGGTCGGGGAATCTGCGTTGGGACGGTGGTGCAGGGCCACCAATCGCTCGACAGCTGCGGTCGCGAAGTCATGTGGCGAGGCCGATGACGAGTCGAGCGTGACGGCGCTGATGTTGCTGCGTCCTGACCGGTTTGCTCCCATCGCGTACAGTCAAGCAGGCAACGCGTACTAGCGTCGGTGCCGTGCCTCTTCCTGTCGTTCTCGGTGCCCAACTGATGTGTTCGTTCGGAGCAGCGCCCAGCGCGCTGGTGGTGACGCCCGAAGGCAGGACGTTGTTCGAGAACAAGCCCGCCGCCACCATCATGGACAACGTGCCGTTCAAGAACATCCTGCCGTTCGGTGTGTGCATGAGCCTGGCCAATCCCATCACCGCCGCGCAGACCGCGGCCGCGCTCGGTGTGCTGACACCCGGCGCATGTCTGCCGGTGATTCCGGCGCCGTGGGCGCCCCCGAGCGCCACAGCCATGATCGCCAACAAGCCTGCACTCAACCAGACGGCAAAGTGCGTCTGCGCGTATGGCGGCATCATCCAGGTGCTGAACCCGGGCGCCACCACTGAACAGATTCCGTAGATCCGGGTCTTTTCCCGCGCGAACGTCTGGTTTTCGTTCAGTGCTGTTTCAGTGCTGTTCATCGCTCTCCGTGAGTGCTATGTTCGCCAGCGGTCACGTCCGTTGACGTGCCCCGGCGAGCGACACTCGGCCATCGGCCCCTTGCAGCAGCTGACAGAACATCGCGAAGGGAGATAGTGATGGCCTCGACCTACCTCACACCGGGGGTCTATGTAGAGGAAGTGGCGTCCAGTTCAGCCACCCTCTCAGCGGGAGCAACGGCGGTAGCAGCCTTCGTCGGCTTCACCGCAAAAGCACCGACTGACGACCCGAGTGACCCAGAGGGCGTGAAGCCCCGCCTGGTCACCAACTGGACACAGTTCGAGTCGCTGTACGGTGGTTTCGTACCGGGCGCCATGCTGGCGCATTCCGTGTACGGCTACTTCAACAACGGTGGCAGCCTGGCGTACATCGTGCGCATTCCGCACACCAGTCCCGCCTCCGAGCCGGGCACCCTCGCGTTGCCGGCCGCCGACCGCACGCTCGGGCCGGCGGTGGAGTTCACCACGGTCGAGCCCAACGCCCCCATCTCCATCAGTGTCACGCCCGAGGCGCCGGCCGACGACGCTGCCGACGACGCTGCGCCGACCTTCCGAGTCGACGTCGTCGAAGGCGGCAAGGTCGCCGAGTCGTTCCCGAACGTCACACTGACCAAGGGCGCCACCAACGTGGAGACCGTGGTCAACAAGGGTTCGTCGAAGGTCAAGGTCGCCACCAAGATCGATCTCGACTCGCTCACCGCCGACCTCGCCTCGCTGCAGGCCGGCACCTTCGCCATCGTGCCCGCGGCAGCGTCACCCATCAGCGTCAGCGGCCGCTCGTTCACGGGCTCGGAAACTGAGCGCACCGGTATCAACGGTCTCGTCATCGCCGATGAAGTCACCATGGTGATGGTGCCCGATCTGGTCACCGCCGCCACCAAGGCCGACGGAACGATCGACCTCGGCATGTGGAAGTCGGTGCAGCTCGCACTGATCAACCACTGCGAGGGTCAGGCCAACCGCATGGCCGTGCTCGATGCGCCTCCCGGCATGTCGCCCCAGCAGATCAAGGAATGGCGCAGCGACACCGCCATGTACGACTCGGCGTTCGCCGCTCTGTACTACCCCTGGATCCAGGTCTCGAACCCGGCGGCCACCAACGGCGACACCGAGATCATGGTGCCGCCCAGCGGCCACATGGCCGGCATCTGGTCGCGCAACGACGACACCCGCGGTGTCTGGAAGGCCCCGGCCAACGAGGTCGTGCGCGGTGCGCTCGACGTGGAGATGAACATCACCAAGGGCGAGCAGTCGCTGCTCAACCCGATCGGTATCAACTGCATCCGCCCATTCGGTACCCGCGGCATCCGCGTGTGGGGTGCGCGGACGCTCAGCAGCAACACCGACTGGACGTACATCAACGTGCGTCGTCTGTTCAACATGATCGAGACCTCGATCATGAACGGCACCCAGTTCGCCGTGTTCGAGCCCAACGACCAGAAGTTGTGGGAAGGCCTCAAGCGCACCGTGGGTTCGTTCCTGCGTGGTCTGTGGCGCGATGGCGCACTGTTCGGCGCTGCTGAGGAGCAAGCCTTCTACGTGAAGTGCGATGCCGAGACCAACCCGCCCGAGTCCATCGATCTCGGTCGTGTGGTCGTCGAAGTGGGCATTGCGCCGGTGAAGCCGGCCGAGTTCGTCATCTTCCGTGTCGCTCAGATCAAGGAGACCTCGGCCTGAGGCCGGGTGCTTGAGGAAAGGATCGTCCAATGCCGACAAAACTTCCAGGTGCTCAACAGCACATCGAACAGCTCGGGTCGTACTTCAGTGTCGAAGTAGCCGGAGCGCAAAGCACCTTCACCGACGTCACCGGTTTGTCGATCGAAGTGGGTGCGATCACACAGAACGCCACCACTTCCAAGGGTGACACCGTCACCGTCAAGCTGATGGGTACCACCACCTATGGCGACATCACCCTCAAGCGCAACCTGTCGAAGGACAAGACCTTCTACAACTGGGCGCAGGAAGTCGTCGGGGGAAAGCAAGCCACATTTCGTAAGGACGGAGCAGTAGCGCTCCACGACATGTCCGGTGCCGAAGTCGGGCGCTGGGAGTTCACCATGGCCTTCCCGAAGAAGTGGTCGGCCTCCGACCTCGACGTGGGCAGCGATGATCCCATGGTCGAGGAAATCGTATTGGCCGTCGAGAGTCTGAAGAGGTTGAAGTAATCATGCCGAGTACAGAGAAGTACGAAGACTTCCAGGGTTCATTTTTCGGTCTCGAGATCGACGCAGTGAAGCTTGGTTTCTTCACCGCGTGTTCCGGTATCAGTATCGAGTTCGACGTAGTCTCACACAAGACGGCTCAGTCCGGTGGCAAGCACATCGAACGCAAGATTCCGGGTCGCCCGAAGTACGGCGAGATCGTCATGAAGCGCGGTTACTCCACCAACAAGGATCTGTACGACTGGTTCGACTCGGTGGTGATCGCCAAGAAGTTCGAGCGCAAGACTGCTGCCATCGTCGTGTACGACCGCACCGGCGAAGAGGTGGCGCGTTTCAACATCGACAAGTGCTGGCCCTCGAAACTCGGTAGCTCGGATCTCAGCGCGAAGAGTGATGATGTCGTGATCGAGGAGGTCACCTTGCAACACGAACTCCTCACGTGGAAGTAACGGCTCGGTGGGTTTGCAGACTGAGTTCGGCTTCACGCTGCCCAAGGGCTACGTAGGCCACGACGGCACGCTGCACCGACGCGGTGTGATGCGGTTGTCGACGGCACGTGACGAGATCGAGCCATTGCGCGATCCTCGCATCACGGGCCCCGACGACCCGTATCTCACCATCTTGGTGATTGCACGCGTGATCACCGAACTCGGAACCCTCGACCATGTGGGCGACGGTGAGGTCGAAGGCTTGTTCGCTGCCGACCTCGCATTCCTTCAGGACCTCTACGGGATCATCAACTTCGGCGACCCGGCCGACGCGGCGGCGTTGCAGCGAGCGGTGCTGCCCGTCGGCTACGACGACAACGACACGGTCGACAACGACACGGTCGAGAACGACTCGGTCGTCGAGGCCACCGCCATCGACGTCGATTCGGCTCCGACGGAGTCGGATACGACAACGCGTCGCCAGCCCGAGGCGAGCACGTCGAAGCGGCGCTCCCGCATCGAGGAAGTCACCCCACACCGAACGCCATGAAGCTGTACCCCGAGCAAGCACTGTGGGATGAGGTCGTCTACTTGGCGTATCACCTCCACTGGGGAATGGATACGTTGCTCGACCTCGAGCACAGCGATCGCGCACGGCTCGTGCGCAGTGTCGCCGACCTGAACGATCGAGCCTGGGAGGCGTTGCGCCGTGAGCAATGATGGGTTCTACGAACAGCGAACACACGGCGCGGCCTTTCTCGTCGAGGTCGACGGCATCGAGATCGGATGGTTCAGCGAGGTGAGCGGCCTGACGGTCGACATTGCGGTGGAAGACATTCAAGAGGGCGGGGAGAACAGCTACTCGCACAAGCTTCCTGGCCGGATGACCTGGCCCAACATCGTGCTCAAGCGTGGCGTCACGCAGAACGACTCGTTGCTCACGTGGCTCACCAAGTCATCTGGCGAGGGGTTTGCTGCGGCGGGCAACAAGTTGACGAGATCGAGCGCCGCCATCACCTTGCTCGCTGCCGACGGCACACGGCTGCGGGCATGGAACTTCGACGGCGCATTCCCCGTGAAGTG
>Ga0209476_10000394_pt1 | contig 29610 bp, 26 predicted proteins | sample KloWWTrecipitate_FD_187179 | JGI IMG/M metagenome (GOLD analysis project Ga0209476, IMG submission 187179) | Active sludge microbial communities from Klosterneuburg, Austria, studying microevolution and ecology of nitrifiers - Klosterneuburg... | ecosystem: Engineered > WWTP > Aerobic digester... | reverse complement strand
CGGGCCCCGTCGACTACATAGACGCGGCGCGCGGCCATGGGGCGTTCTCCTGGGCGGAATGGCGGGAAAGGTCGTTGGGGAAGTCGTCGACCATGATGACGGCGCGCCGCAGGCGGTCGGTGCGCGCGAGGTGCTCGTGCTCCGCGAGCGTGATGATGCCCGCCTGCACGGCGGCCTCGCGGCGCTCGGGCAGCGTGCGCTGCGGCAGCCGGCCTTCCTTCTGCGCGGCGCGCAGCTTCGCCTCGATGGGGTCGGCCTTGATCACGGCCTCCATCGCGAACTCCAGGCGCCCGATCACGTCGTCCTCCTTGCGCGGCAGGTAGATGCCCGCGGTGAGGCGGTCGCGCACGGCGCCCGGCTCGATGAGCAGCCGAGCCACGCGCGAGGCCCACTTGTCGTGCGGCGCCGTGAGCGTGAGGCCCTTGGGGAAGATGAACCGGCGCATGAGCCAGGCCACGGGCCGGTTGGGGAAGTTCGCGAGCACGCCGTCCATCGCCACCTGCAGCTTGAAGGAGCTGTCGTACATGGCCCAGGTGAGCAGCGGCACGTCCTCCTCCGGGCAGCCCTCGTCGTGGAAGCGCTTGACGGTGGCCGACATCATGTAGAGGTGGGACAGGATGTCGCCCAGGCGCGCGGAGAGCATCTCCTTCCTCTTCAGGTTCCCGCCGATCACGAACATCGACATGTCGGCGAGCATCGCGAAGGCCGAGGAGAAGCGCGTGAGGATCTGCAGGTAGCGGCGCGTGCGAGGCGACCCGGGCACCGCCACGCCCTTGCCGCCGGTGAGGCCCAGCCACAGCGCGCGCGCGCCGTTGGAGACGGTGAAGGCGACGTGGCCCCAGAACGCCCCGTCGAAGGCGGCGAGGTCGTCCTCGCGCACCGCCGTCATCTCCTTCAGCACCCACGGGTGGCAGCGGATGGCGCCCTGCCCGAAGATGATGAGCGAGCGCGTGAGGATGTTGGCGCCCTCGACGGTGATGGCGATGGGCACCGTCTGGTAGGCGCGGCCGAGATAGTTGTTCGGCCCCATGCAGATGCCCTTGCCGCCGTGCACGTCCATGGCGTCGTTGAGCACCTCGCGCATGCGCTCGGTCATGTGGTACTTGCAGATGGCGGAGATGACGCTGGGCTTCTCGCCCATGTCCAGCGCGGCCATCGTCATGCGGCGCATGCCGTCCATCAGGTACGTCGAGCCGCCGATCCGCGCGAGCGCCTCCTCGATGCCCTCGAAGCGGCCGATGGGCGTCTTGAACTGGGAGCGCACGCGAGCGTAGGCGCCGGTCGTGCGCGTGCCGATCTTGCCCGCGGCCATCGACATGGAGGGCAGCGAGATGGAGCGGCCAGCGGCGAGGCATTCCATCAGCATGCGCCAGCCGTTGCCGGCCTGCGCGGCGCCGCCGATCACCCAGTCGATGGGGATGAAGACGTCCTTGCCGGTGGTGGGCCCGTTCATGAACGCGCAGCCCAGCGGGTTGTGGCGCCGGCCGGTGTCCACGCCGGGGTGGGATGTGGGGATCAGTGCCAGCGTGATGCCGCGCTCCTCCTCGCCGCCCAGGAGCCTTTCCGGATCGAACAGCTTGAAGGCGAGGCCCAGCAGCGTCGCCACCGGGGCGAGCGTGATGTAGCGCTTTTCCCAGGTGAGGCGGATGCCCAGCGTCTCCTTCCCCTCGTGCATCCCCTTGCAGACGATGCCGAAATCGGGGATGGAGGCGGCGTCCGACCCCGCCTCGGGGCTGGTGAGCGCGAAGCAGGGGATCTCCTGCCCCTTGGCGAGCCGCGGCAGGTAGTGGTCCTTCTGCGCTTCCGTGCCGTAGTGCATGAGGAGCTCGGCCGGGCCCAGCGAGTTGGGCACCATCACCGTCACCGCCGCCGCGCCGCTGCGCGTGGAGATCTTGGTGACGATCTCGGAGTGCGCGAAGGCGGAGAAGCCCAGCCCGCCGTACGACTTGGGGATGATGATCCCGAGGAAGCCCTTGTCGCGGATGAACTTCCATGCCGCCGGCGGGAGATCCATGCGCTCGTGGTTGATGTCCCACTCGTCGAGCATGCCGCACAGTTCCTCGACCGGCCCGTCCATGTAGGCCTGCTCCTCGGCCGTGAGCTTCGCCGCCGGGTAGGCGAGGAGCTTCTTCCAGTCGGGGCGCCCGGTGAAGAGGTCGGCGTCCCACCAGACGCTGCCGGCCTCGAGCGCCTCGCGCTCGGTGTCCGACATCGGCGGCAGCACCTTCCTGAAGACGCCGAAGAGCGGCCCGGAGAGCACGGCCCGGCGCAGCGGCTTCACGATCGCCAGCGCGCCGAATACGGCCACGAAGGCCCAGGCGGCCGCGAGGACGCCCGCGGGCACCGCTCCCAGGGCCGGCAGGGCGGCGGCGCCCGCGGCCAGCGCGAGCGTCCAGGCCACGCCGTTCGCGCGGTGGTAGGCGAGCGCCCAGGCCACGGCGACGGCGACCACGATGGACAGGATGATGGTGAGCATCTTCTGACTCCTTCCCGAAAGTCCCCCGCGGGCGGGGGCGTTGCTCCTCGTTCGCCCCGGCGGGGGCTTCTTCTAGTCGTTCGCGACCAGTTCGAGCTTCTTCGCGTCGCCCAGCGGCGCCTTGAGGCCGGCCGCGAGAAACGGCGCCAGGCGCTGCAGCAGCTTCTCGTCGTTGTCGCGGTCGTTCGGCAGCACCTGCGCCATGAGCTTCAGCGCGTCGGTGCCGGCGAGCGTGTAGGACAGGGCCCCCATGACGAAGTGCAGCCGCCAGGTGAGCTCCTGCTTGGTGAGGTGCGGCAGCGCCTCGAGGAACGCGTCCTTGAAGCGCGAGATCATCTCGGCGTACTGCGCCGAGAGGAAGTTGCGGATGAACGGGGCCGGGTCGGCGTAGGCGCGCCCGAGCACGCGCAGGAACTCCTTGCCCCCGCGCTTCTCGTCGCGCGCGAGCCTGAGCGCCGGGATCAGCATGGCCGACAGGATCTTCTCGCAGCTCAGCGCCCGCCCGCCGGCGTCGCGGCGGTAGCGGTCGAGCAGGTCGATGCGCTCCTGGTTCATGGGGTCCAGCCGCCTCGTGAGCACCGCCTGGAAGAGCTCCTCCTTGGTGCCGAAGTGGTAGTTCACCGCGGCGAGGTTCACCCCGGCGGCGGCGGTGAGGCTCCGCAGGCTCGTCGCCTCGAAGCCGTGCTCGGTGAAGAGCGACTCGGCCGCGTCGAGGATGCGCGACTTCGTGTCCTGCGACAGGGCCTCGGGGGCGGGCGATCGGCGGGCGGGGCGCTGGGCGCGCATCGATTGGGCATCCTCCGGATGGGGCACGGGCGCCGGAATCGTGTCAAACGCACGATTCAAACGCCCGTTTGAAACCATCGTAGGGCCCCGCGCCGCCCCTTGTCAATCGCCCGGCGGCCGCGCCGGCGGGCTAAACTCCCCCGCTCCATGAGAATTCCCGCCCTGGTCGCCGCCCTCGCCGCGGGCTGCCTCGCCCTCCCCGCGGCCGCGATCCTCACGCGCGCCGACCGCGACGACGAGGAGTACCGCGAGCTCGCCACGCGCTACGCCGCGGCCGTGCCCCTCGGGCCGCCGGCCGGCATCGGCGCCCTCATCGCGCCGCGCTGGATCCTCGCGAGCGCGCGCCGCGCGGAGGCCCTGCGCGCCGCCCGGGCGCCGGTGACCATCGCCGGCCGCGCCTACGCCGTGCAGGAGGTCTTCGTGCATCCCGACGGGAAGCCGGGCGGCGAGGCCGGCATCGCCCTCGTCTTCCTGCGCGAGCCGGTGGCGGGCGTCGAGCCGGCCCCGATCTACCGCGGCGGCGACGAGGCCGGCCAGGCCGCGCGCACCGTGGGCATCGGCGCCTCCGGCCGCATCGGCGCCACGTTGCGCGGCCCGGCGGGCGAACGGCGGGCCGCCATCAACACCGTCGACCGCGTCACGGCGCGCACGCTGGGGCTGCGGATCAAGGGCCCGGAGGACGCGTCCGACCTGCAGGGCGCGCTCGCCGCTGACGACGACGGCGCGCCGGCCTTCCTCGAGGCGGGCGGGCGCATCTTCGTGGGCGGCATCGCCACGCGCACCGAGGACGCCAGCGGCGACGGCATCGCCGGCAGCGTCGGCGATTGGGAGGTGTTCGCGCGCGTATCCGCCTTCGCGGGCTGGATCGACGACACGATGGGCAAGGCGGCGGTGGAAGAGGCCGCGCGCGAGACCGCGAAGCCCGCGGTCGCCGGAGGCCGGCCATGACGGACGACCGCCTCGGCTTCCCGGACGAGCCGCTCGAGGCGGTCCGCCGCGCGGCAGGGCGGGCCCTGGTCCACGCCAGCGCCTACCGGCCGCGCGAGACGCTCGACGAGGCGCAGCTCGCCTCCGCGATGGCGCGCCGCCTGGGCCGGCTCGAGGAGTCGGCGTCGGCGCTCGCCGCCGCGAGCCTCGCGCACTACTTCCAGGTGGGCCTCGTCGACGCGGTCGTCGCCTCCCTCGACGCCCTGCGCCGCGCGCGCGACGACACGCAGCTCGCGCGGGCCGCGTTCGCCGCGAGCCTCGCCTTCCTGGCCGTCGAGGCGCGCGACATCGCGAGGCAATGCGCGCGGCGATCGCACGAGCACGCGCTCGCCGCGGCTGACGCGGCCCTGCTCGCCCGGGCGCACTTCGCCCTCGGGTTCGAGGCCAACGAGTCCGGCGGGCACGATCTCGCGGTCACGCACCTTCGCACCGCGGCGCGCCTGCTTCGCGGGCACGCCAACCGCGGCCTCGCCATGAAGGCGCTGGGCAACCTCGGCCGCCTGTACCGCGACCGCGGCGAGGCCCTGCAGGCCGCGGGGCAGGCCGCGCGCGCGCGGCGCTCGTGGCGCCAGGCGGCCCGGCTCTTCGCGATGGCCGCGCGGATACCGGCGCCAGGCGGCGACCGGGTCATCGTGAACGGGAGCCTCGCCGCCGTGCTCGAACGGCTCGGCGAGGCCGCCCGCGCCGCGCCGTTCGCCGACGAGGCGGTGGCCCTGCTCGTCTCGGAGTCCCTGCCGTGGCTGGGCGCCGAGGCCCACCTCAAGCGCGCGAGCGTGCGCCTGGCCCTGGACGACCTGGTCGGCGCCGCGGAGGACCTGGAGACCGCCTCGGCCATCTGCCGGGACGACCGCGCGGTGCCTTCCCGGGCCGACTGCCACCGCCTCAACGCGGAACTCGCCGCGCGGCTGGGGCGCCGCGACAAGGAAGCGGTCTTCGGCGCCTATGCGCGCACGGCGAGGCTGCGCCGCGAGGAGGAGATCGGCGCCGCGCGCCGGCAGGCGACCGCGCTGTGGGAGCGCTTCGCGGAAGGCGGCGGCGCGGGTCCCTAGGCCCTGGACAGGGCCTGGTCGAGGTCCCAGAGGATGTCGTCGAGGGTCTCGAGGCCGATGGAAAGCCGCACCATGTCGGGCGGCACGCCGGCCTTCACCTGGTCGGCCTCGGAAAGTTGGCGGTGCGTGGTGGAGGCCGGGTGGATCACGAGCGACTTGGCGTCGCCGATGTTGGCGAGGTGGCTCACGAACTGCAGCCCCTCGATGAACCTGACGCCCGCCGCGTAGCCGCCGCGGATCCCGAACGACAGGAGCGCGCCCGCCCCCTTGGGCATGTAACGCTGCGTGAGGGCGTGGTAGCGGTTGCCCGCGAGCCCGGGGTAGTTCACCCACGCCACCTTCGGATGCTCCTGCAGGAAGCGCGCGACCCCCAGCGTGTTGGCGCAATGGCGCTCCATGCGCACGGGCAGCGTCTCCAGGCCCTGCAGCAGGAGCCACGCATTGAAGGGCGAGATCGACGGGCCGAAGACGCGCAGCACCTCCATGCGCGCCTTCATCGTGAAGGCGAAGTCGCCGAAGGTCTCGAAGAAGCGCACGCCGTGGTAGCCGGCCGAAGGTTCCGTCATCGACGGGAACCTGCCGTTGTCCCAGGGGAAGGTCCCGCTCTCCACCACGACGCCCCCCATCGAGGTGCCGTGCCCGCCGATGAACTTGGTGGCCGAGTGCACGACGATGTCGGCGCCGTGGCGAAGCGGCTGGCAGAGGTACGGCGAGGCGGCGGTGTTGTCGACGATGAAGGGAACGCCCGCATCCCGGGCGATCGCCCCCACGGCGGCGATGTCCACCATGTTGATGGCGGGGTTGCCCAGCGTCTCGGAGAAGACCGCCTTCGTGTTCGGGCGGATGGCGCGGCGGAAGTTCTCCGGGTCGTCGGGGTCGACGAGCGTGGCCTCGATGCCCAGCTTCGGGAAGTTCACGGCGAGCATCGTGTGCGTGCCGCCGTAGAGCTTCGAGGACGAGACGACGTGGTCGCCCGCCTGGCAGATGTTGAGGAGGGCCACCATCTCCGCCGCCTGGCCGGACGCCGTGGCCACCGCCGCGCGCCCGCCCTCGAGGGCCGCCATGCGCTCCTCGAACATGGCGGTGGTGGGGTTGGAGAGCCGCGTGTAGACGTTGCCGAAGGTCTGCAGGTTGAAGAGGCTCGCCGCGTGGTCGGCGCTGTCGAAGACGAACGAGGTCGTCTGGTAGAGGGGGGCGGCGCGCGAGCCCGTCTCGCGGTCCGGGATCTGGCCCGCGTGCAGCGCCAGCGTCTCGAAGCCGAACTCGCGGTCCGCCACGCGGCTACTTCCCCGGCGCCTTCGTGCGGTCCAGCACCGTCATCGCCGTGGACACGAGCGTCGAGACGTCGGTGAGGTTCGAGGGGACGATCAGCGTGTTGCCGGTCTTGGCGAGGTTGCCGAAGGCGCCGATGTAGAGCTCGGCCACCTTGAGGTTGGCGGCCTGCAGCCCGCCCTCGGTGCCGATGGCGGCGGCCACCGACCGCACGGCGTTGGCCGTCGCCGTGGCGACCAACTCGATCGCCTGCGCCTCGCCCTGCGCCCTGTTCACCGCGGCCTGCTTCTCGCCCTCGGAGCTGAGGATCGCCGCCTGCCGCGAGCCGTCGGCGAGGTTGATCTCCTCCTGCCGCTGGCCCTCGGACTTGGCGATGAGGGCGCGCTTCTCGCGCTCGGCGGTGATCTGCGCCTGCATGGCGCGCAGGATGGACTCCGGCGGCGTGAGGCTCTTGATCTCGTAGCGCAGCACCTTGATGCCCCAGGTGCGGCCGGCGTCGTCCAGCACCGCGACGATCTGGCGGTTGATCTCGTCGCGGCTCTCGAAGGTCTTGTCGAGCTCCATCTTGCCCACCTCGCTGCGCAGCGTCGTCTGCGCGAGCTGGGTGATCGCGAGCACGTAGTCGCTGGTGCCGTAGCTCGCGAGCTTGGGGTCGACCACCTGGAAGTAGATGATCCCGTCCACGGCGAGCTGGGTGTTGTCCTTCGTGATGCAGACCTGCTCGGGGACGTCCAGCGGCACCTCCTTGAGCGAGTGGCGGTAGGCCACGCGGTCGATGAAGGGCACGATGAGGTTCAGGCCCGGCAGCAGCGTCTCGTGGAACTTGCCGAGGCGCTCGACCACCCAGGCGTTCTGCTGCGGCACCACGCGGATGCCCTCGATGATCACGACCACGATCATGGCGATGAGGAACGTCGCGATGGTGATGCCGACGCTCTGCGTGAGGAACGCGGCGGCGATGGACAGGATTGCGGCGACGAGCACCTTCCAGAACATGGCGTTTCCTCCCTGGTTTCCCGGTTAGGCCTGCTTGGGCGAAGGGGCGGCGCCCACGAGGAACGCGTTGCCGTCCTGCCCGGTGATGTAGAGCGTCGCGCCCGGCTCGGGTCGCTCGGCCCCGACGAGCCTCGCGTCCCACGAGGCGCCGCGATACTGGACGCGGGCGCGGCCCGCTGCCGCGTCCACCCACGCCTCGAGGACCACCGGCTGGCCCCGGTCGAGGAGGTTGTCCTCCACGCCGCCCTTGCGGTGCCGCGCGTGCCAGGCGTGCACCCAGGCGGTGCCGGCGAGCGCGACGGCGCACGCCGCGACGGCCTGGAGGAAGTAGCCCGCCCCGGCCCACGCGATGGCCGCGCCGGCGAAGGCGCCCACGCCGATCACCAGCAGGTAGAAGGTGCCCGTCAGCAGCTCGATGATCACCAGCACGAAGCCGGCGATGATCCACGCGAGAAACGGTTCCATCGCTGTCCTTTCCTAGGCCGGCCGCCGGGCCGAGATGACCTTCGTGTTCACGCCCGCCCAGCCCAGGCCGCCGAAGAGGCGGCCGTGCTCGATCTTCATGCAGCGGTCCTCCACGACCTCGAGGCCCGCGGCCTCCGCGAGGCGGCGCGCCTCCGCGTTCGCCACCCCGAGCTGCATCCACAGCACCTTCGCGCCGATGGCGATCGCCTCGCGGGCGAGCGCGGGGATCTCCTCGCCACGGCGGAAGCAGTCGACCACGTCGACCTTCTCAGGGATGTCGGCCAGCGCCTTGTAGCACTTCTCGCCCAGGACGCTGTCGTATTGCGGATTGACGGGGATGACGCGGTAGCCGTGCTCCTGCAGGTACTTGGCGGCGAAGTAGCTGGGCCGGTACCAGTTGGCGGAGAGCCCGACCACCGCGATGGTGCGGTTGTCCTTCAGGATGCGCCGCAGCTTGGCGATGTCGTCCATGGCCCCGTGGGAGAATGACCGTCCGAGGGAGGATTCTACCTGCCATGCGTCACGCGCTCACGATGATCTTCGCCGCGGCGATCACGGTCGCCCGGCCCGCCGCCGCCCAGAACCACGAGCTGGTGGTGCAGCCCCTTCGCGCGGGCCCCTTCGCGGTGGCCTGCACCAACGTCGCGCAGGACGAGGCGGCCATCGCCGCCTCGGGCGCGATGCCGGCGGACTTCTGGGAGGGCCGCGAGGCCGGCGGCCGGGTGCGTTATGTCTCGGAGGTGCTCGCCTTCCCGGACGCCGTGGTGCGTTACGCCGCGCCGGTGCCGGACCTGCGCGAGATCTACCCGCGGTTCGCCGGCGAATCGGTCGAGCACGTGGCGATCGTGTGCCACCCCACGCCGCAGGCCAACACCGACCCGGACTACGTCCTGCCGGGATCGGGCGACCGCGTGCCGCGCATGCAGCCGCCGGGCGCGGCGCCCAAGATCGTCGACTACGGCGAATACCATGCGGGACTGGGCATGCCCGTGGGCCTGCCGCCGGCGCTGCCCGTCGCGCGCCTGCCGCTCCTCGTGTTCTCCCACGGGCTCGGCGGCAGCCCCATCAGCGAGGGCTACATCGACGCGATGGTGGGCCTCGCTTCCCACGGCTTCATGGTGGCCGCCGTCTTCCACGGCGACCCGCGCTTCTCGCGCATCCGCATCGAGGACCTCTCCGACTTCGTCTACGTGCTGCGCGACTTCGACAAGTTCGTGGAGATGGAGCTCATGCGCCCCGTGTCGCTTAAGGCCCTGGTGGACACGCTGCTGGCCCACCCGCAGTTCGGCGCGGCCATCGACCCGGACCGCATCGGCGGCTTCGGCGCGAGCATGGGCGGGCAGGCGATGGCGAACCTGCTGGGCGCGCGGCTCACGGCGAGCCTGGGGCTCGCCTGCCGCGAGACGGTGCGCGACCCGCGCGTCAAGGCGGCCGTGGGCCTCGTGCCCTACGCGGGGCAGACTTTCCTGCCGGCCTTCTGCGACGACCAGAACGGGGCGGACGAGGTGAGCCGCCCCTACCTCGCGATCTCGGGCACGGCGGACACCACGGCGCCCATCAAGATGATGGAGCAGGCGATCCACCGCTTCGGCTCCTCGCGCTACCTCGTGGAGCTGGAGGGCGTGGGCCACGAGTTCACGCCGGAGATGTCCGGCGACGTGTTCACCTGGACGGTGACCTTCCTGCGCGCCTACCTGGGCGACGGCGGCGACCCGCCGTCCGGCGCCATGGCGCGACTCATCCGCATGGCGGGCGTGGCCGGCGGGCCGGCCGACGCGTTGCGCGTCGACGCGCACGTGCCCGCCGCGGCCGGGCCGGACGGGACGACCGTCGTCGAGTTCCACAACGAGATCCTCGACCACTACTTCATCGCCGCGAGCGGCTTCGAGGTCGACCAGATCCTCTCGGGCGCCGCGGGCCCCGGCTGGCGGCTCACGGGGCAGTCGTTCAACGCGTTCACGCGCATTCCGGTCGTCCCGGTGACGCGCGTGGCGCCCGTCTGCCGCTTCTACGGGGCCGCCGCGGGCGGGCCCAACTCGCATTTCTTCACCGCGAGCCCGGACGAGTGCGAGGCCGTGAAGCGCGCGGGAGGCTGGTACTACGAGGGCATCGGCTTCCACGCCGAGCCGCAGCTCGCCGACGGGCGATGCCCCGAGGGATACCTGCAGGTGCGGCGCGCGTACAACCGGGGCTGGCCGCGCAACGACTCCAACCACCGCTTCACCACCAGCGACTCCACCTGGCGCGAGATGGCGCGCCACGGCTGGGCTCTCGAGGGCGTCGCGTGGTGCGCGCGGCCCTGAGCTAGGGCGCGGCCGGCGCAGGCTCCCCGGCCGGCCCGGGCCAACTGGCCCACCACGCAGCCGCGTCCTCCTCGCGCCACGGCCGCTCGCGCGCGACCTGCGCGAGGATGGCCGCCACCTCGGCGACGCTCGCCGGCCGCGCATCGCGCTCCTTCGCCACGCAGCGCGCTACCAGCGAGGCGAGCACCGGCGGCGCGTCCTGCGCGCCGGCCTCCGTGATCGAGGGCGCCGGGGCGTTCAGCACCTGGTAGACGAGGTCGTGGTCGCTCTGCGCCTCGAAGAGCCGCCGGCCCGTGAGGAGGAAGAACGCCACCGCGCCCAGCGCGTAGATGTCGGCGCGCGCGTCGGCGTCGGCGGGGTTCCTCAGCCGCTCCGGCGCCATGTAGAGCGGCGTGCCCAGCACGCGCGCGAACTGCGTGATGTCGCGCGTGTGCGCGTTCTCGAGCTCCTTCACGAGCCCGAAGTCCAGGACCTTCACGACGTCGAGCTCGCCGCCGTGGCGGCAGAGCATCAGGTTGTGCGGCTTCACGTCGCGGTGCACGAGGCCGCGCTCGTGGGCCTCCTTGAGCGAGCCGCACACCTGCCGCAGCGCGTACACGGCCCGCGAGACCGGCAGCCGCCCCTCGCGGGCGACGAGGTCCTCGAGCGACAGGCCGTCGAGGTACTCCATCGCGTAGTAGAAGGTCCCCTCGCGCGTGCGCCCGTAGTCGTAGATCTCGATCGTGTTGGGGTGCGAGAGCCGGCTGCAGAGCTGCACCTCGCGCTCGAAGCGGGTCGTCATCTCGTCGGTGGCGAGCGCGGCCTTGAGCACCTTCACCGCCACGGGGCGCTTCAGGTGCGAGTGGCGCGCGAGGAAGACGTGGCTGATGCCGCCCTCGCCGATCTCGCGCTCGAGCGTGTACGGGCCGACGCGCCGCGCCTCGCGCTGCTTGAGGCGCACGGCCCACAGCGAGGACGAGATCGCGGCGAGCATGGCGGCGGCGAAGAACCCCAGCAGCGTGCCGAAGGCGATCTCCAGGTACTTGAGGGGCGCGTAGGCCTCCCCCGCCTCGATCTCCACGGCGATGACCATCTCCTTCTCGCGCAGCCACCGCCACGCGCCGATGACCGAGGCGCCCCGGTAGTCGCGGTAGGGCTCGAGGATCACCCCCTCGAAGGGCCCGCCGGCCGCCTTCGCGGCGATGGCGGTATCCGCGAGCTTCGTGAGCGGCCAGTCCGAGTCCGGCGTCGACGGGCGAAATCCCGCCACGATGTCGGCCCCGGGGTCGCGGACGGGTATGCGCAGGATGCCGGTCTCGCCGGGCCCGAGGCGTCCGGCAAGGCGCAGGTCGCCGAGATAGCGGCTCTGCGTGAGCATCATGCCGTGGGCATCGAAGGCGTAGGCCTCGCGCGACGATTGCGTCGAGCTGAGCAGCAGCAGCGTGCCGAAGCGGTCCTCGGCGAGCCGGCCGAAGCCCAGCGCCGCGATGACCTCGCCCGAGTCGCCGCGCACGGGCGTCTCGACCCACACGAGCGGCCGGTCGAAGGGGACGCGGTGGCCGGGCCCCACCCGCTCGGCTTCCGTGAATGGGCGCACGAACACGGTGCGGCCGGAGAACACCGGCGCCAGGCGCCGCTCGAAGTCGCCCTTGGCCACCGTGAGGCCGCAATAGTCGTCGTGCAGCGCGGCGATGATCGCGCCGTCGCGGGCGACGAGGTTCACCGCGACGGCCTCCTCGAGCGCGACGAACGGCCGGATCTGGTCGAGCAGCGCGTGGCGGGCGGGCGAGCGGCACACGGCGGCGGCATCCATCCCGCCCTGCGCCAGCTTCACGAGCGCGGCTGCCGAGCGCTGCACCGGCTCGTCGGCGGCCCAGCGCTCCGCCGAGCGCTTCTTCTCGTCGATCCAGATGGTGAGGGCGCCCGACTCCGCCTCGAGGAGGGCGGAGAGGCCCGCGGCGCGCAGGTCGCGCAGCGACTGGCGCACCTGCCCGTGCGACCACCAGCCCATGACGGCCAGGGCGAGGGCCACGATGCCCACGATGACGACCAGGTTCGCCAGCCGCTCGCGCGCCTCCTCGCCGGAGGCCGCCCCGGGCGGCCTCAGAAGCGCCGGGAGGTTTTCCGGGATCTTGCGCAACCCCGGGACGGGTTCGTGGGACGCCATCGCGCCATGATACGAGACCCGGGGTCCGCAAGAAAAAGGGCCGCACCGGAAGGTGCGGCCCCGAAGGTGAAACCGGCCTGCTTCTTCAGAACTTCCAGGTCACGAACCCGTACAGGATGTTCGCCTTGTACTGCGGGTTCGCGAGGTAGCCCATCATGTAGCTGTCCGCCCCGGCGTTGCCCGGGATCACGTAGCGGAAGCCGTCGACCTGCGCGTCCTTGTAGTCGTACTTCTCGTAGGCGTAGCCCGCGGTGATGCTGAGCGACTTGCTGAACGCGTAGATGCCCTTGAGGTTGAACGAGGTGCGCTTGGAGTCGTCGTAGTTGGCGACCGCCTGCGGGTAGGTCGCCGCCGCGATGACCGAGGGCGCCGCGAAGTCGAGCGAGCCGTCGGTCTTGTAGTACACGGCGGAGGCCTTGACCATCAGCTTCTCGGTGGCCGGGAAGTCGACCGCCACGCCGAAGGCCCAGTTCTTGTCGCGGGCCGTGCCTTCCCAGTTGTAGTTCTGGGCGGTGGCTGGGGTCGCCGGGTCGTAGGCGCCCGTCTGCGTCGCCGCGCCGACCACGCGGTGGCGGGAGTCGTACTTCACGTTCTCCACGTCGCCGAACACCGTGAAGCGCGCCGTGTCGGGATTGCCGTAGGACAGGCTCGCGTACACCTCGCGGCGCGTGTCCTTCAGGCGGCCCAGCGTCATGTCGCGGTACTTGTTCTCCTTCGTGATGCCCTCGATGGAGATGTCGAGGAACTCGGCCGGGCTGAAGTCCAGCGTGGCCTTCCACGACTTCTGGTCGAGGTTCGCGGCGTCATAGGCCTGCAGGAACCGGTTCCAGTACGCGACGTCCTGCGGGCCGGTGCCGTCGTTGGCCAGCAGGAAGTTGGAGTCGCGGGTCAGGTCCTGGTACTTCACGCGGGCCGAGACGTTGTCGAGCATGCTGGTCTTCCATTCGACGAACCAGCGCTTGTCCTTGCTCTCGTCGAAGTCGAAGCGGTGGCGCTCGATGTCCAGCACGTCGTAGCCCACGCCGACGCGGTTCTGCCGGTTGACCCGGTAGTACGCGTCCACGCCCCAGTTGTCGCGCTCGAACGAGTAGGGCTCGTTCTCGTACGGCGTGCCGGAGGAGGCCGTGCCCGTGAAGGTCACGTGCGTGCTCTTGTCGTCGCGGTCGATCTTGTTGTAGTAGAGGCGCGTGTCCAGGCCGCGCATCGGCGTGGAGGCGAGGGCCACCGTGAAGGTCTTGTTCTCGACCTTGCCGTCGAAGGAATCGGCGTTGGGCAGCGTCGTGAGCGAGGCGCCGTTGGCGCCCAGCACGGTCGCGCCGAGGAAGCCGTCGCTCTCCAGCTCGTCCTTGGTGAAGCGCACGGCGAGGGTGGAGCCGAGCGGGAGCTTGCGGATCGTGCCGTTGGCGGCGATGCGCGAGTACTTGTTGTCGAACGGCAGGTAGACCGTGTCCGTGCCCTTGAAGTACCCGTTGTACCAGTTCACCACCTCGTTGTCGTTCTCGAACTTGCTGGTGAGCCACGACACCGAGAAGTGCATCGTCTTGGCCGCGTAGCCGCCCTCGACCGAGGCGTTGCGGGTCGAGAACTCGGTCGGGAAGACGATGTCGGCCATGCCGTTGCCGGGGCTCATGCCGCCGGAGGCCGCGCCGAGCTTGTTGCCGCTCTGCTCGACCTGGTTGCCGTCGACGCGGAAGTACCACGGGCTCGCGCCCTGGAACTCGAACATGGCGCCGGTGTCGCGCCGCTTGTAGGCGATGTCGACGGCGTTCCAGGTGGCCGTGTTCGTGTTCGGCAGCGTCGCCGTCACGTTCGTGCCGCCCGCGTTGGCGTAGGGGGTGAGCCCGCCGAACAGGAAGTTGTGCTTGAGCTGGTCGGAGTACAGGCGGTACTTGAACGCGCCGTACGCCCCGCCGCGCAGGTTCACGTAGTAGTCGTCGCGGCCCACGTTCTCGCCGAAGAGGTCGAGCCAGTAGCGCGCGCTGCGGCCGCGCAGGTCGAAGCCGAGCAGCCCGCCGTCGGAGAGGTCGCGGAACTGGTTGAGCTTGGCGGCGTCGACGGCGTCGCCGTCGTCCACGCTCACGCCGCCGAGGCTCACGGAGCCTTCCAGCTTGAACGTGTCTTGCGCGACGACGGGCGCCGCGATGAACAGGTTCGCGATCAGGATCGAAATGAGCTTCTTGTTCATGATCGTCATCCCCTTAGCGGATCAGGTAGCGGCCGCGGTTCGACGGAGCGTTCGAGCCGTGGATCGCGTTGTGGCAGTTCAGGCACGAGCGGTACACGAAGCGGTTGCTCGGGCCGGTCGGCGTGTTCGGGTTCCCGTTGGCGAGGATCCACGCCTGGTTCTGGCCGTAGTAGGCGGTCGGGTGGCGGCCCTGCACGTGGCAGTCCTGGCAGAGGTTCGGCACCTTCTCGTTCAGCAGCTTGTTGTGCGACGAGCCGTGCGGGGTGTGGCAGGTGAGGCAGTTCTCCTCGACCACCGGGTGGCCGAACAGGAACGGCCCGCGCTTGTCGGCGTGGCAGGAGAAGCACTGCTGGTTCACGGTCTCGTGCTTCACCATGGCTTGCGAGAGCGCGCCGTGCGGGTTGTGGCAGTCCGAGCACTTCACCTTGCCCTCGAGGATCGGGTGGTGCGAGGGCTTCATGGTGGCGTTGCGCACCTGCTTGTGGCAGGTCCCGCACATGTCGGCCTCGTTGGGACGCTGCGACGTGGTGTGGATCGCCGGCTGCGGCCCGCGGTTGCGGCCGTGGATGCTGTGGCAGTCGGAGCAGGCGACGTCGTTCTTGGCGTGCTTGCCGGATTCCCAGAACGCGAGCTGGCGGTTGCCGGCGTGGCAGCTCATGCAGGCGTCGGCCTTCTGGTCCGGCGTCTTCGCCTTGGCCATCTTGTCGTCGGCGAGCGGCTTCTTGCCGCGGCTGGCCACGTGCTCGGTCGCATCGCCGTGGCACGACTGGCACGCCTTGCCGGCGGCGTCGTTCTTCGCCCCGTGCGGGGTGGACTTGATGGAGTCGTTGGACTCCTCGTGGCACTTGTTGCAGACCGGCTCGGCGCCCTGGGCGCTTGCCGAGGCAGGCCACAGGAACGCGAGCGACAGTGCGCAGGCCGTGGCGAGCTTTGCCGCGAAACGATGGTGCATATTGCCTCCCGATGCGCCCGGATCCGGGGCGCTCTGTTTGGAACCAGTCCGGTTCCCGGCTTGCGCCGGGTGGGCGAGAGCTGCCGCCCGCCGGATTCCGTTTGCTTCCCTCTGCTGCTTCGAACTGAACCGCATGCCCCGATGCGGGGCAATTTAGGGGCGAGAATACCCCCCTCCCCCCCCTGTCCCATTTGATGCGGATCAACGCTGCGGGGTGATCCGGATCAAGCGCGTCGCGAATCAAGATACCGCGGGTCGCGCGGATCGTGGAGGGGGGTATCGGGAGGTCGCTTCTCGCGGGGGCGGCCGCGGGAAGCGGGAGTACGACGGGCGCGCCAGGCGGCGCGGGGCGGGAGGGTGGGCCCGGCTGGACTCGAACCAGCGACCCAGGGATTATGAGTCCCCTGCTCTGACCGACTGAGCTACGGGCCCTTTGCGCGGAAAGCACAATGCCCGCGCGAAGCGGGCATTGCAATGGGCGCAGGAGGCGCGCCCGGTGTTACGTGAACCGTTACGGGGCGCGCTAGCCCTCGCCCTCGAGGAAGCTGCGCAGCTTCTCGGACCGGGACGGGTGGCGCAGCTTCCGCAGCGCCTTGGCCTCGATCTGGCGGATGCGCTCGCGCGTCACGTCGAACTGCTTGCCGACCTCCTCGAGGGTATGGTCGGTGTTCATCTCGATGCCGAAGCGCATGCGCAGCACCTTGGCCTCGCGCGGCGTGAGGGAATCCAGCACGTCCTTGGTCGCCTCCCGCAGGCTCGCGTACAGCGCCGAATCGGAGGGGGCGAGCCCGGCCTGGTCCTCGATGAAGTCGCCGAGGTGGCTGTCGTCGTCGTCGCCGATGGGCGTCTCCATGGAGATGGGCTCCTTGGAGATCTTGAGGATCTTCCTGATCTTCTCCTCGGGCATCTCCATCTTCACGGCGAGCGTGGCGGGGTCCGGCTCCTGGCCGGTCTCCTGCAGGATCTGCCGCGAGATGCGGTTCATCTTGTTGATCGTCTCGATCATGTGCACCGGGATGCGGATGGTGCGGGCCTGGTCGGCGATCGAGCGCGTGATGGCCTGCCGGATCCACCAGGTGGCGTAGGTCGAGAACTTGTAGCCGCGGCGGTATTCGAACTTGTCGACCGCCTTCATGAGGCCGATGTTGCCCTCCTGGATGAGGTCGAGGAACTGCAGCCCGCGGTTGGTGTACTTCTTGGCGATCGAGATCACCAGGCGCAGGTTGGCCTCGATCATCTCGCGCTTGGCGCGGCGGGCCTTGGCCTCGCCCGTCGACATCTGGCGGGCGATCTCCTTCAGGTCCTTGATCGGGATGCCCACTTCCTTCTGCAGGGCGATCAGCGCCTCCTGCTGCTCGACGATGGCGGGCTTGAAGCGGTCCAGCGCCTTGGCGAAGGCCTTGCCGGAGGCGATCTCCTCGGCGACCCACTTGAGGTTGGTCTCGTTGCCGGGGAACACCTTGATGAAGTGCTGCCGCGGCATGGCGGCGTTGCGGGTGCACAGCTCCATGATCTCGCGCTCGTGGCCGCGCACGCGCTCGACCAGCTGGCGAAGGCCCCCGCAGAGGTGCTCGACCTGCTTGGCGGTGAAGCGGATCATCAGCAGCTCGCCAGAGATGGACTCCTGCAGGTCCTTGTACGCGCGCGAGCGGTAGCCCTTCTCCGACAGGGTCTTCCTCATGCGCTTGTACAGGCGGCGGATCTTGTTGAAGTGGACGAGCGAGTCCTGCTTGAGCTGCTCGAGGTCGGCGCTCGCCATGTCGGCGTCCTCGTCGCCCTCGTCCTCCTCGATCTCCTCGAGCTCCTCGTCCTCGCTCATCTCCTCGCCGACGATGTCCTCGCCGTCGGCGTCGACCAGCCCGTCGACCAGCTCGTCGATGCGCATCTCGTCCTTCTCGACGAGGTCGGCGAGGCGCAGGATCTCCTCGATCGTGGTCGGGCACGAGGAGATGGCCTGGATCATGTGCTTGAGGCCGTCCTCGATGCGCTTGGCGATCTCGATCTCGCCTTCGCGCGTGAGGAGCTCCACCGACCCCATCTCGCGCATGTACATGCGCACCGGGTCGGTCGTGCGGCCGAACTCCGAGTCGAGGGTGAGCGAGAGGGCCTCCTCGGCCTCCTCGACCACGTCCTCCTCGGCGACGGGGTTGGTCGCGGCCTCGGTGAGCAGGAGCGTCTCGGCATCCGGCGCCACGTCGTAGACGGCGATGCCCATGTCGGCGAGCATCGTGACCACGCCCTCGATCTGCTCGGCGTCGGTCATCTCGTCCGGGAGGTGGTCGTTGATCTCCGCGTAGGTGAGGTAGCCGCGGTCCTTGCCCAGGACGATGAGGTTCTTCAGGCGCTTCTTCTGCGCCTCGACCTCCGCGAGCTTCACTTCGGCTTTCTGCTCCTTGCTGGCGTTCTTCTGGGACTCTCGGGAGGGTTTCACGGCGTGGGCTCCGGGAAGGGCAGGCGGGCGGGGAAAACCGCTGATTTTACCATTACTTGGATGGCTTTTCGAGGCCTTCGTTCGCGCCCTTGGCCGCCGCCTGGCTGGCCGTGAGGCGGGCCAGCTCGGCGCGCTCTGCATCGCCCAGGCCGCCGGCCAGCGCCAGCGCCTCGAGCTCGGCCTTGCGCCGCTCCGAACGCTGCAGCGCGAGCCGGGCCTGGAGGCCCGCGACCTCGTCGGCGAGGTCCAGGTCGGCCTCCGGCACCTCGTCGAGGATGCGTCCCGAGCCCAGCGCGGACTCGAGGGCGGGCGCGTGCTCGCCGCCCTCGAAGTGGGCCATGAGCTGCCCGAGGGTCAGGCCGTCGTCGCCTTCGCGGGCGTAGGCGATGACCGCATGCAGCGCGCGGCCTGCGGGCGTGGCCTCCGCGACGAGGTCCGGATCGACCATGTGAGCGAGCGCTGGCTTCCGCAATATGCGTTCCAGGATCTGGCTCTCGAGCGAAAGGGCTCGCCGGACCCCGCGCGGCGGCGGCGGGTTTCCGGCGCGCGACGCCGCGCGCGGGGGCGCGAAGCCGGGCAACTCCCCGGGGTCCAGCCCCGCCATCTCGCCCAGGCGCCGGCGGATCATCGCGCCCAGCGCCGGGGCCTCGATCTGCGCCACCAGCGGCCGCGCCAGCGAGAGGAAGCGCGCGCGGCCTTCCTCCGTCCCCATGTCGACCTTTTCCGCGATCTCGCCCAGCAGGAACTGCGACAGCGGCTTCGCGCCGGCCAGCGCCTCGAGAAAGGCTGCCTTGCCCTGGCGGCGCACGAAGGTGTCCGGGTCGTCCTCGGGAGGCAGGAACAGGAACGCCACGCTCTTGCCGTCGGCGAGCACCGGGAGCGACACCTCGAGCGCCTTCCAGGCCGCCTTGCGGCCGGCCGCGTCGCCGTCGAAGCAGAACACCACGCTGTCGGCCGCGCGCAGCAGCTTGGCCAGGTGCATCGGCGTGGTCGCTGTGCCGAGCGTGGCCACGGCGTTCTCCACGCCGTGCTGGGCGAGCGCGACCACGTCCATGTAGCCCTCGACCACGATCACGAGGTTCGCGTCGCGGATGGCGCGGCGGGCCTGCCACAGGCCGTAGAGCTCGCGGCCCTTCTCGAAGAGCGGCGTCTCGGGCGAGTTGAGGTACTTGGGCTCGCCCTCGCCGATCACGCGGCCGCCGAAGCCGATCACGTTGCCGCGCGAGTCGAGGATGGGGAACATCACCCGTCCGCGGAAGCGGTCGTAGCGGCGCGACTTGCGCTCCGGCTCGCCGTCGTGGGCGGGCGCGCCCTCGGAATCGATGACCAGGCCCGTGTCCTTCATCGCCGGCGCCTCGTAGTCGTCGAAGACGGCCTTGAGGCCCTGCCAGCCCTCGGGCGCGTAGCCCAGCCCGTAGCGCGCCGCGATCTCGCCGGAGAGGCCCCGGCCCTTCAGGTACGCGATCGCCTCGGGCGACTGGCGCAGCTGGGCGCGGTAGTGCTCGAGCGCCCGCATCATGCGCTCGGCGAGGCCCTTGTCGGGCGCGGGCCCCGCGCGCCCCGGCAGGTTCCCGCGCACCTCCGGGACCTCCATGCCCACCTGCTGCGCGAGCTCGCGGATCGCGTCCGGGTAGGCGAGGCCCTGGTACTCCATGAGGAAGCCGATGGCGTTGCCGTGGGCCCCGCAGCCGAAGCAGTGGTAGAACTGCTTCGTGGGGCTCACGTTGAAGGAGGGCGTCTTCTCGTTGTGGAACGGGCAGCACGCCTTGTAGTTGGCGCCCGCCTTCTTGAGGCGCACGTGGCGGTCGATCACGTCGACGATGTCGACGCGTCCGAGGAGCGACTGGATGAAGTCCTGCGGGATCAAGGGCCCTCCTCCCCCGCGGCCGCGCGCTTCTCGAGCCAGCGCAACACGGCGGAGAGCGCGCCTCGCTGCGCCCCGGCGGGGTAGCGAAGCGCGTAGTCCGCCGGCAGCGGGTCCGCGACGAGCCCGTCCGTGCCCACGTCCAGAGACGGGTCGCCGGGGAACGCGTAGCGCACCGCGATCCGGGCGAGCGCGGCGGCGTCCAGCCCGGACCCGTCGCGGATCGCCTCGTAGTGGGCCCGCCAGTGGGCGCCGAGGGCGGGGTCGGCGCCGGGCGCCGCGCGCTTGCGCAGCGACCCCAGCACGACCTTCGCCTCGAACTGCGCGCGCGAGCGCACGGGAAAGTGGGCGAGCCGCACCGCCTTCAGCTCCGTCATGGGCGCCGGGGCGGCGGGGCCGTCGTGCGCGCGCCGCATCACGCAGTGGTTGCCCTCGAGCAGGAAGTGCCCCTCGCCGAGGAACGCGGGCGTGAGGACGACCTTGTAGCAGTCGACCCCTTCCTCGCGCCGGCGGTGGCGGATGCGCCGCACGGGGTTCGCCTCGCGCGCGTCGTCGCCCGGCAGGGGCACGTAGGACTGCCAGCGCAGCGCGCCGAACCGGCCCGGCGGCAGGGCCGGAAGCGCGCGGCGCAGGTAGCCCGGGTCCGGGAGTTTCAGGAACTCGTCGGCGTCGAGCAGGACGACGAAGGCCGCCCCGTCCCGCAGCAGCTCGCGGGCGACGGCGGTGATCTCCTCGGCCTGGCGGAAGGCGGCGTGCCGCGCCTCGCGAAGCTCCAGGGGGAGCCCCTCCGCCACGAGGCTCTCGAGGATGGGCCGGGTCTCGTCCAGCGGGTGGTGCACCACGAGCACGAGGCGGTCGAGCAGCGGCAGGTGGTGGCGGACGAACGCCTCGATCACGTCGGCTTCGCTGCCGACCATCGCGACGCCGGCGATGGGCGAGGGGCCCGCCACGGGGCTCAGCCCGCGAGCCGTGCCTTGACCAGCGCCGAGACCTTGCCCATGTCCGCCTTGCCGGCGACGAGGGGCTTCACGATCGCCATGACCTTGCCCATGTCGGCGGGCGACTTCGCGCCCGATTCGGCCACGGCCTTCGCGACCGCGGCCGCGAGCTCCGCCTCGGAGAGCTGCTGCGGCAGGTAGGCCGACAGGATGGCCACCTCGCGCTTCTCGGCGTCGGCGAGGTCCTGCCGCGCGGCCTGCTCGTACTGGGCGATCGAGTCCTTGCGCTGCTTGAGCATCTTCTCGATCACGGCGACCACGCCCGCGTCGTCGAGCGTGATGCGCTCGTCGACCTCGCGCTGCTTGAGGGCCGCCGTGAGCAGCCGCAGCGTGCCGAGGCGCTCGGCCTCGCGGGCCTTCATGGCGGCCTTCACGTCCTCGTTCACGCGCTCGCGCAGCGTCATGGCATTTCTCCTCGCGGAAACGACCGCGGCGAGCGGGGCGCAGGCCCGGCTCGCCGCGAATGGAACCTGGGGGCCGGCTCTAGTAGAGCTTGGGCGGCAGCATCTGCGAGCGCATGCGCTTGAAGCGGCGCTTCACGGCGGCCGCGTGCTTGCGCTTGCGCTCGGCGGTGGGCTTCTCGTAGAACTCGCGGGCGCGCAGCTCCGTGAGCAGGCCCGTCTTCTCGACGGCGCGCTTGAAGCGGCGAAGCGCGACGTCGAACGGCTCGTTTTCCTTGACGCGGATGGTCGGCATGTAGGTTCCGGTAGATGAGGCAGTGCTGAAAACCCTGCATAATATCAAAGTTTTGCACCCCTGAAAAGGCGCGATTCGCGCCGCATCCCCCGTGCTCGTCCTCGGCATCGAGACCTCCTGCGACGAAACCGGCGTCGCCCTGTGCGACGACCGGCTCGGCGTGCTGGGAGAGGCCCTGCATTCGCAGGTGGACCTCCACGCGCTCTATGGCGGCGTCGTCCCCGAGCTCGCGTCGCGCGACCACATCCGGCGCGCCGTGCCGCTCGCCCGCGAGGCCCTGGCCCAGGCCGGCCGCACGCTGGCCGACGTGGACCTCATCGCCTACACGCAGGGGCCCGGGCTCGCCGGGGCGCTGCTCGTGGGCGCCTCGCTCGCCGCGGGGCTGGGCATTGCGCTCTCGCGCCCCGTCGTGGGCATCCACCACCTCGAGGGGCACCTGCTCTCGCCGCTGCTCGCCGACCCGCGGCCGGACTTCCCCTTCGTCGCCCTGCTCGTTTCCGGCGGCCACACCCAGCTCATGGCCGTGGAGGGCGTGGGCCGCTACGCGCTCCTGGGCGAGACCGTGGACGACGCCGCGGGCGAGGCCTTCGACAAGACGGCGAGCCTTCTGGGGCTGGCCTACCCCGGGGGACCGGCGTTATCGCGGCTGGCGCAATCGGGCGACCCGAAGCGCTTCGCCTTCCCGCGCCCGATGATCGCCTCCGACGGGCTGGACTTCAGCTTCAGCGGCCTCAAGACGGCCGCGCTGCAGTGCGTGCGCCGCCACGAGCCCGATGACCGGCTGCGCGCGGACGTGGCCGCCTCGTTCCAGGCCGCCGTGGTCGACGTGCTCGCCGCCAAGTGCCTGCGCGCGCTGGACGAGACGGGGATGACGCGGCTCGTGGTGGCCGGCGGCGTGGGCGCCAACGCGGCGCTTCGCGAGCGGCTCCAGCGCGAGGCGGCGGGCGCCGGCGCAACGGTATTTTTTCCCCCGCCGCGGCTGTGCACCGACAACGGGGCGATGATCGCCTTCGCGGCGGCGCTGCGCCACGCGCCCGGCGGGCCCGGCCGCGAGGATTTCACTGTGAGGCCGCGCTGGGACCTCGCCTCCCTCGCGGGCTGAGGCGTCAGTCGGTGCCGCGCCGGTACGCGCGCTCGGCCTCGGCGAGCTCCTCCTCGGCGGCCTTCAGCTCCTCCTCGAGCTTCTTCTGCCGCTCGTAGTAGGCGTCGTTGGGCACCCGCGTGGGGCAGTTGAGCACCTCGGCGCCGGTGCGCGGGTTCCTCGTGGTGAAGCAGTTGCGGTTCGGGGGCGACTGGCCGGCCGCGAGCGGCGGCTTGCGGTGCTGGATGGTCTGCATCTCGTCTTGCAGCGGGTCGCCGCCTTCGGCGAGGGCCTTGCGCGCGGCCTCGACCCGGGCCTGCGCGGCGCGCAGGCGCTTCTCGAGCTCCTCGCGCTTGTTGCGCCGCGTCTCCGCCACGCCCGGCGCCTGCGCCGGCGGCCTGGCCGCTTCGGCCGGCCTGCCGGAAGGCAGGAGGTTCGACTCGGTATCGGGCGTGATGACGGTGACCGTGCCGTCGAAGTTCTTCGGCGCCTTGTCGGAGTAGGTGACGCGGCCCTGCCGGTCGACGAGCTTGTAGAGGACCTGGGCGGCGGCGGGCGCCGCGAGGATCGCGGCGAGGGCGAGGAGGCAGGCGCGGACCGCGCGGCGGTCAGTCAATGGCGGCCATCCGCGCGGCCTTGCGGGCGCGCTCGACCTCGTCCTCCGCGCGCTTCACGTCGTCGTCGAGGCTCTTGATGCGCGCGTGATAGGCGTCCGTGGGCACGGGCCTCGCGCCCCCGCCCTTCTTGCCGATCCACTGCGTCTCCTCGGGCGTGGGGTCCTTGCCGTCCTCGCGCGCCTTCTTCGCGGCCTCGAGGTTCTCGCGCGCGCGGGCGAGCTCGGCGTCGGCCTTCACGCGCTTCAGCTCGGGCGCCGTGAGGGGAAGCTTCACGACCGCCGACCCCTCGCTCACGGCGATGAGGGAGGCGCTGTTGGCCGAGAGGTCCACCTCGATGCGCGTCACCTTGCCCTTGTAGTCCTTCGGCGGCGCCTTGTCGGCGTAGGTGACCTTCCCCTTCTCGTCCACGAGCTTCCAGACGACCTGGCGGTCGCCGGCCGCGTGAGCCGCGGTGGCGGCGGCAAGAAATGCCACAAGCGTGGACGCGGCGAGGCGGGCGGGCATTCTCATCTCGGGGCTCCTGGGTCAGGCGGCGGCCGCGCGGGGCTCGCCGCACACGGCGCAATGGGGGTCGCGGGAAAGGCGCACCTCGTGCCAGCGCATCGCGCGGGCGTCGAACAGCAGCAGGCGTCCGGCGAGCGACTCGCCGATGCCCGCGAGGAGCTTGATCGCCTCCATGGCCTGCATGACGCCGATCACGCCGACCAGCGGCGCGAAGACGCCCATCGTGGCGCATCGCTCCTCCTCGCCCTGCGCGTCGGCGGGGAAAAGGCAGTGGTAGCACGCCGCGCCGGGCTGGCGCGGGTCGAAGACGGCGACCTGCCCGTCGAAGCGGATGCCGGCGCCCGACACGAGAGGCACGCGCGCGCGCACGCAGGCCACGTTGATGGCGTGGCGCGTGGCGAAGTTGTCGGAGCAGTCGAGGACGATGTCGGCCTCGCGCGCCGCCGCGAGGAGCCCCTCCGGGGACAACCGCTCGGGGACGGGGACGACCGCGATCTCCGGGTTGATCGATGCGAGCGTTGCCGCCGCCGAGAGCGCCTTGTTGGTGCCCACGGCGTCCACGCGGTGCACGACCTGGCGCTGCAGATTGGTGAGGTCGACGACGTCGCCGTCGGCCACCGTGATCCGCCCCACGCCGCTGGAGGCGAGGTACAGGAGCGCGCCGGAGCCGAGGCCGCCGGCGCCGACGACCAGCGCGCGGGAGGCGAGGAGGCGCTCCTGCGAATCCTCGCCGAAGCCGTCGAGCAGCAGGTGGCGGCTGTACCGGAGCCGCTGGCGGTCGTCCACGGCGGCCGGGGCGCGGGCCGCGTTACTTCGCGGCCGCGGCGGTGATGGGGAGCCCCTTGAGGTGCTTCAGGGCCGCGGCGAGCTGGAGGTCTTCCTTCTTGCCGTCGGCGGCGGGCTTGGCCGCGCCTTCCGCCTTCGCGGGCGCCTTGGCCTTCGCCTCCGGCTCCGCCTTCGCCTTCGCCTCGGGCGCGGGCTTCGCGGGCGCCTTCGCCTCGCCCGCCTTCGCCTTCTCGTCGTCGCCTTCGAGGTGGCGCTGCAGGTCCGCCTCGCGCATGAAGACGCGCGAATCGGCCGTGGCGTCCTCGACCACGATGTCGGGGGCGATGCCCTTGGCCTGGATGGAGCGCCCGCTGGGCGTGTAGTAGCGCGCCGTGGTGAGCTTGACCGCCTGGTTGTTGGGCAGCGGCAGGATCGTCTGCACCGACCCCTTGCCGAAGGTCTGCGTGCCGATGACGGCGGCGCGCTTGTGGTCCTGCAGGGCGCCGGCCACGATCTCGGAGGCGGAAGCCGAGCCGCCGTTCACGAGCACCACCATCGGCACCGTCTTCGCCGCCGGCGGGAGCTTCGCGAGGTAGTCCTCGCGGAAGCTGCCGCGCACGTAGTTCTCCTTGCTGGCGGTGAGGCGCATCTTGGCGTCCTCGGTACGCCCGTCCGTGTAGACCACGAGCGCGTTCTTCGGCAGGAAGGCCGCGGACACCGCGACGGCCGCGTTGAGCAGCCCGCCCGGGTTCATGCGCAGGTCGACCACGAGGCCCTTCAGGTCGCCGTTCGCCTGGCGGTTGAGGTCGTTCACCGCCTGCACGAGGTTCTCGCCCGTGTGCTCCTGGAACTGCGTCACGCGCAGCAGCCCGTAGCCGGGCTCGATCATGCGCGCCTTCACGCTCTTCACGCGGATCACGTCGCGCTTGAGCTTGTAGTCCACCGGCGCGGGTTCCCCCTTGCGCAACACGGTGATCGTGACCTCGGTGTTGGGCTTGCCGCGCATCTTCTTCACGGCGTCGTTGAGGCTCACGCCCTTGAGGCTCGCGCCATCGAGCTTGATGATGAGGTCGCCCGCCTGGATGCCGGCGCGGTGCGCGGGCGTGTCCTCGATCGGGGCCACCACCTTCACGAAGCCGTCCTCGCTGCCCACCTCGATGCCCAGCCCGCCGAACTCGCCCTGCGTGCCGACCTGCAGGTCCTTGTAGGCGTCCTGGTCGAGGAAGGCCGAGTGGGGATCCAGCCCGGTGAGCATGCCGTTGATGGCTTCCTTGAGGAGCTTCCTGTCCTCCACCGGCTCGACGTAGTCGTTCTTGATGCGGCCGAACACCTCGGAGAAGAGGCGCAGGTCGTCGACCGGCAGCTGCAGCGTGGAGGCCTGGCGGTCGGCGATCGCGGAGAAGTGCAGGCTCGCGGACACGCCGAGCGCGGCCCCGAGGACCACCAAGCCGACCTGCTTGAGTTTGCTGCCCATGTTCGCCACCTCGCCGTTGTACTGGACAATGCCGCGGCCGGATGCCGCGGGGCCTTCCTCACGGAAGGTTCAACGCGCCACCCAGCGCATCGGGTCGAACGGTCTACCGTCGTGCCTGAGCTCGAAGTATAAACCCGATTCCCCCGCCCCCCCGGAAGCGCCGACCTGGGCCACGGCGTCGCCCCCGCGCACCCCGTCGCCCACCTGCCGCAGCAGCCCCTCGTTGTAGCCGTACAGGCTCATGTAGCCGCCCCCGTGGTCGAGGATGAGCAGGTTGCCGAAGCCGCGCAGCCAGTCGGCGTAGACGACGCGCCCGTCGGCGACGGCCCGCACCAGCTCGCCCACCGCGGCCCGGATGAAGAGTCCGCGCCAGGTGACGCCGGTCTCTTCCCGTGGACTGCCGTAGCGGTTCATGAGTTCCCCCCGCACCGGGAGCCGCAGCCGCCCCTTGAGCGACGGGAAGGCCTTCGCCGCGGCCGAGGCGTCGGCCACCTCCTCCACCGGCACGCCGGGGCGGCGCCCGGGCGCGGCCTTGCCGGCCTCCCGCTCGCGCGCCTGCCGGGCTTCCCGCTGGCGTTCCGCCTCCCGCGCGGCCAGGGCGCGCGCGATCTCCTCGACGAGGCGCGTGAGCCGTTCCTCGTCCTTCTTGAGCCGGCCGATCTCGCGCTTGCTGCGCGCCACCTGGCCCGCGAGTCGCTTGAGGGCGGACGCGCGCGCCTCGCGCTCCTTCTCCAGCCGCTGCGACTCGCGCGCCTGGGCGGCCTGGTTCTCCGCGATGGCAGCGCGCTTCTCGCGCGCCTCGGCTTCCAGCGCCGCCACCTCCTCGGCCCCGCGACGAAGCGCCGCGAGGGACTCCGCCCGCGCGCGCTGCACGTAGCCGTAGTAGGCGAGTTGCCGGGAGAGCGTGGCGAGGTCCTTGCCCTCGAGGAGGAGGCGAAGCCTGTCCTGGCCGCCCTGCTCGTACTGCACCCGCAGCAGCCGCTCGGCCAGGGCGCGCTGGCGGGCAATCTCGCCGCGGGCCGCCTCCCCGCGGGCGCCGAGCGCCGCGAGCTGCGCCTCCAGCTCCCGCCGGGACTGCGCCAGCTCGAAGAGCGCGCGGTTCGCCTCGCTCACCGCCTTTTCGGACGCCTTGAGCGCCCCGGCCGCCTCGCCGCGCGATTCCTCCGCCTGGGCGAGTTCCTTTTCCAGCCGCTCGATGCGGCCGCGCAGCAGGCGCAGGTCCTCCTCGGAAGCCGCCGGGGGCGCCGCCTTGCCCTTCGCCGGGGCGCCGGACGCCCCGACGGCGGCCAGCAGGGCCAGGCCGGCGACGACGGCTGCCGCCGCGCGCCGCGCCCGCATGCGCTAGCGGGCCTTGCCCTGGTTCGCCACCGCTGCCGCGGCCTTGGCGATCGCCTCCGGGTCGCCGAGGTAGTAGTGGCGCACGGGCGCGAGCGTGTCGTCCAGCTCGTAGACGAGGGGCACGGCGGTGGGGATGTTGAGGCCGACGATCTCGCCGTCGGAGACGCCGTCGAGGTACTTGACCAGCGCGCGGATGCTGTTGCCGTGCGCGGCCACCAGCACGCGGTCGCCGGCCGCGACGCGCGGGGCGATCCGATCGCGCCAGCAGGGCACGACGCGAGCCACCGTGTCCTTGAGGCATTCGGTGCGCGGCACCTGCGCGCCGAGCCCGGCGTAGCGGCGGTCGCGCGAGGCGTCGCGCTCGTCGCCCGGCGGCAGCTCCGGCGGCGGCGTGTCGTAGCTGCGGCGCCAGACCAGCACCTGGTCGTCGCCGAACTTCGCGGCCGTCTCGGCCTTGTTCAGGCCCTGCAGGCCGCCGTAGTGGCGCTCGTTCAGGCGCCAGTCCTTCTCGACGGGCAGCCACAGGCGGTCCATCTCCTCCAGCGCGAGGTTGAGCGTGCGGATGGCGCGCTTGAGGACGGAGGTGATGGCCACGTCGAAGTCGTAGCCCTCGGCGGCGAGCAGGCGGCCGGCGGCGCGCGCCTCGTCCACGCCCTGCGCGGAGAGGTCGACGTCCGTCCACCCGGTGAACCGGTTTTCCTTGTTCCAGACGCTTTCGCCGTGGCGGATGAGGACGAGCTTTTTCATGGCTTTCGTGGCAGGATTTCGGGCTTCGTCATGTTACCAAACGCACGCAGCGAGTTCCTCGCGGGCTGCCGCGACATCTCCCCCGTCCTCGTCGGCACCGTGCCCTTCGGCTTCGTCGCGGGCGTGGCCGCGGTGGGCGCCGGGATGACGGCGCTCGAGGGCATCGCGCTCTCCTTCATCGCGTTCTCCGGCATCGCGCAGCTCGTCGTCGCGCAGCTCGTGGCCGCGCAGGCGCCGGCGCTGGTGACGCTGGGCGCCGTGCTGGTGGTGAGCCTTCGCTTCCTCATGTACAGCGCGTCGTTCTCGCCGCATCTCGCGCACCTGCCGGCGCGGTGGCGCGTGGCGCTCGCCTACCTCATGACCGACCAGGGCTTCGCCATGGGGATGCAGATCTACGGCCGGCCCGGCGACCGCAGCCTTCGCCACTGGCACGCGCTGGGCGCCGGGGTCACGCTCTTCGTGGTGTGGCAGGCCGCCGTGATCGCCGGCGCCGTGGCCGGCGCGCAGGTGCCCGCGGCTTGGTCGCTCGATTTCGTGGTGACGCTCTCGTTCCTCGCGCTGCTGGTGCCGGCGCTGCGCACGCGCGCCGACCTCGCGGCGGCCGTCGTCGCCGGGGCGATGGCGCTCGTGGCGGCGGGGCTCCCGTACAAGCTCGCGCTGGTCACGGCCTCGATCGCGGGCATCGCGGCCGGCGTGGCCGTGGAGAGGGCCCACCGGAAATGAGCGAGTGGCTCGTGATCGTGGGCGCCGGCGTCGTGACCTTCCTCACGCGCGCCTCCTTCATCGTCTTCGCGGACCCGCACAGGTTCCCGCACGCCTTCCGGGTGGCGCTCGCCTTCGTGCCGGCCGCGGTGCTCGCGGCCATCGTGGTGCCGGGCCTCGCGATGCCGCACGGGGCGCTCGACCTCTCGACCGCCAACCCGCGGCTGCTGGCGGGCGCCCTGGCGATGGCGGTGGCCGCCCGCGTGAAGAACCCGCTCGCCTCGATCGTGGCGGGCATGGTGGCGCTGTGGGGGCTGCAGTCGCTCGCCGCGTGACGGGTTGGTCGGCCGGCCCCGCCGGCTGCTAAAATGGCGGTTTTCCCGATTCCGGCCGACCCGACCCCGCCATGGGCGAATTCCTGCTCGACAACATCGCGCTCGTCGCGCTCTTCCTCGCCAGCGGCGCGCTCCTCGTGTGGCCCGACCTCTCCGTCTTCGGCGGTGCGCAGGGCATCGGCACGCTGGAGGCCACCCGCCTCATGAACCAGCCGGGCGCCCTGGTGCTCGACGTTCGCGAGCCCGCCGAGTACGCGGCCGGCCACCTGCCGCGCGCGCGCCACATCCCGCTGGGCGAGCTCGGCAAGCGCGCGGGCGAACTGGCGAAGTTCAAGGACAAGCCGGTGATCGTCACCTGCCGCAGCGGGGCGCGCTCCGGCGCCGCCTGCCGGACCCTGAAGAAGGCCGGCTTCACGCAGGTCTTCAACCTCAAGGGGGGCG
>Ga0209476_10000392_pt1 | contig 29625 bp, 19 predicted proteins | sample KloWWTrecipitate_FD_187179 | JGI IMG/M metagenome (GOLD analysis project Ga0209476, IMG submission 187179) | Active sludge microbial communities from Klosterneuburg, Austria, studying microevolution and ecology of nitrifiers - Klosterneuburg... | ecosystem: Engineered > WWTP > Aerobic digester... | reverse complement strand
GACCGGCCCTTCGTTCGCGGCGTCGTCCACCGATATGGCAGTCGAAGAACTGGAGATTGCGCACCATGGATTCCGCGCCCGCAACCTCTGAGGTGTCAGCGTCCGCTCGCGCCGAGTTCGGCCGCGACCTTGCGCATCGGTCGCTGCCACAGGTGACGGTCATCCGCCGATCGGCGGTGCAACCGGGTTTCATCGCTCGGCGATCACTGGCGTTCGGCAGCTACATCGGCCAATCGCAGGTATCGCGCTGGAGCATCGGTGCGACCATGCAACGAGGCGCCTTGCCCGTCCGCCCACCCATCGACTACTGGCCATGGGCCACAGCCGACGAGCCAGAGCCTGTGCACGTGCCTCGCTTCGAGCGATCACTCCCTCGAATGGCCACCTTGCGTCGCAACACCGATGCCTCTCCAGGGGCAATCGTGAAGGCAATGCAACCACAGACGATCGATCTCGGGCAGGTTGGTCAGAAAGCCCCGAAGCGCAACGAGATGGAATCGTTCAAGGCGATGCTCGAGCGCACCGGGCACATCCCGCCCGGCGATGGCGAGACTCAAAGGCCCGTGGGTGAGCCGCGAGTGGCGACCGAGTCGCGCGGGGTCGCCACTGCATTGAAGTCGGCCGGGCGACCGTCGTCCGCTCAGCCCGATGGCGCATCCGTGGCCGCGGCCGGCCTGGCCGCTGCTGCTGCGGCAGCTGTCACCACCTCGAGCGCCCCCGACACCGTGCGGCGCGCTGCGGCGCGTCCCGCTGCAGCCAGTACTCGCGGTTCTCGCCCTGCGCCCGCGGTCGTCCCGACTTCGCGTTCCGACGTGTCGCGTTCCGACGTGTCGCGCTCCGACGTGGGTTCGTCGACGGCTGGCTCGGCCACAGGTGCCGTGCAGGCCGCTGACCTGGCCGCTCACATCCAGTCCTCGCGCGCCGTCATGTCAGCAGCCGGCAGCGTTGCCCGAACGGCCGTCGAGCCCGCTGGTACTGCTCAACCGCGAGTGGTCGGCCAACCGTTGGCGGGTGAGGCGTTTGTCACCCGGCCAAACCCCACCCCAACGACCGGGGATCGCGACCTCGACTCGGGAACACCATCGAACTCGATGGCGTCGGACGCGTCGGTCGTGCGGCGTTCGGTCGCACAGGCGATGCCACCGAGCGTCTCGAACGACGATGCCGGTCGAGGCACCGTCACCTTGCCGGGTGTCATGCCGGCACGGTTGACGTCGTCGACCGCTGACCGGGCCCGGTACCGGCCCGCGCCCGCCGTCGCCACGCCGTGGCCCGGTTCGACCGACGCATCCGGGCCACCGGCTGCCGCGGCGCATCCCCCGCAGAGCCCCACGTCGAGCCCAGCATCGCCTGGGCAACCGGGGTCGGCTCTTGCCGCGACCGATACCGCGACCGATACCACGACCCAGGCCACGACCGGCGTTCTCATGAGCTCGTTGGTCGAACGGCTGGCGCCGTCTCCGCCGGCAGTGGGCACAGCCCACAGCGAGTCCAGCGTCGAAGATGTTCGTCGCACCAGCTCGCCGAATAAATCCGCGCCGGGTGCTCCTACTGCGGTCGCCAGCAGCCCCAACTCCACGCCGTCGGCAGTGGGGTCGAGCAACACGTCAGCGACAACCTCCAGCGTGTCACCCGGCCCCGGCTGGGTGGACGGGCGAGCACCCGGTGAAGCTCGTCGTCAGCGACCGGCAGCAGCCGACGTCCTGGCCACCGCCGAGTCGAACCCGCAACTCGACCAGCTGCGCAACCCGCAAGCCAACCCGCATGCCAACCCGCATGCCAACCCGCCACCATCGGTCGCGCCGCAGCTGCAGGCGATCCAACGATCCACCCAGGTCGACGCGCTCGATCGGCCGGCTCGACCGGAGCGCCCCACCCCGGATCGCTTCCTCGACGTGCTGAACGCGGCCTCCACCTCGTCGCTGCGGCCGCTTCCCTCGATCTTCGCGCCGATGGCCCAGGCAGTGGTCGGGCGCACCGATGTCATGGTGCGCGACGACAGCGGCGCACGGGCCGCACTCGCTGCCGTTGGCAAGCGAGCAGCCACCATGGGCAACACGATCGTGCTACCCGACCGCGCCGGTGCAGCGACTGACACCGCCGTGCTCGCCCACGAGTTGACTCACATTGCACACCCGTCACCGCTGCCTCGTTTCTACGCGGATGACCGGCCTTCCGCCGAGGAACGCCAAGCCGACGCTGTTGCACAATTGATCCACCGTTCACCGACGCTGCGCGCTGCGACACCTGCGACCCCCGTTGCCCCGCCTGCCCGACAGGGCCGTCCCCGCGAAACCGCACCGCGCCCAGGGGGCTCCACCGCGTCGCCGACCATGTCTGGCGCGACGCCAACGACGCTGCGACGCAGTACGACCCCGACGCGACCGGCAGTGTCCAGCGCGACCACAGACGCGCTGTCACTGACCCCACCTCCGCCGCGCTACGCCGCCGCGCCACCGGCAACGCCGGGCCACCCGATCGGCGCCGCCACGGCCAGCCGCGGGTCGAGGGCGCACCGATCGACAGCGGTGACCGTCAGCGCGGAGACTTCCGGTGGCACGGTGCGCCGCTCTGGCGCTGCGACTCAGTCGTCGACCACTCCACGGCGTAGCGCCCTGACCGGCGCAGGCGCAGGTGCAGGTGCTGCTTCACTTCCCATCAGACGAGCACTCGCGCAGACTCCCGACAGCGATGTGGGAGTTTCCGGCGTGCAGGACCGGAACACATCCTCGACGATCGGGGTGCCGATCATCGACAACATGACGACGACTGCCGGCGTCGTGGAGTTCGTCGACTGGATCGTCGAAAGGGTCGAAGATCGAGTGATCGCCGAGCTCCAGCGACGTGGCGGCCGATTCAAGGAGGATTTCTGATGCCAGTCAACGGTCAGTTACAGAAGGCATTTCTCACCACGGAGAAGAACGAGCGCATCGAGTGCATGTTCAACCCGTCCAAGTTCACGTTCTCGATGAGCAACAGGTGGGACGCAGAGCCAGTTGCCGGTGCAGGGGCACCTTCGAAGAAGTACAGCGGCGCGCAAAGCGGGAAGTTCAGCCTGAGCCTGGTGTTCGACACCACCAGCACGGGCGCATCCGTCACCACCCACACCAACAAGCTGTTGAAGCTGATGGAGATCGACACGTCGCTCACCGACTACGACCCGCAGCGCAACAGCGGCAGGCCACCGTGGGTCACCTTTCACTGGGGGACATCACTGCACACGTTCAAGGCGATCACACTCAGCCTCGACGTCACCTTCACCTACTTCTCCAGCGAGGGCACGCCACTGCGTGCCAACGTGGAGGCTTCGTTCGAGCAGTTCGAGGCCGATCAGGTGTGGGCCCGCCAGAACCCGACCAGTGGTACCCCGAACCCGCAGCGAACCCATCAGGTGCTGCCCGGCGAGACACTCGACCGCATCTCGGCGCGCTACTACGGCGACTCCACTCGCTGGCGGGCGATTGCCGCAGCGAACGGCATCGGAGATCCGCTGGCCCTGGTCCCGGGTCGACTCCTCGCAATTCCTGACCGGATCGACACATGACGGATTTCATCGAAGGTGGTGTCATCGCCCGCCCGCTCATCAAGGTGAAGGGCACGTTGCTCGGGCACGAGGCCATCAACAGCTTGTTGGACTGTCGACTCGACATGGCGCTGAACCGGCCCGGCCAGGCGGTGCTGCGTTTCTTCGACGACGAGTACGCGATGCTCGACAGCGATCTGTTCGCCGTCGGTACCGATGTCACAGTTGGGTTCACCACGGCGTCCGATGACGTCAGACCCTGCTTCGACGGTGAGGTCACCAGCGTGGGTGTGGAGTCAGGTCCGCGCGACGAGCCAGTGTTCACGGTGACCGCACACGACCGCGCACATCGGCTGGGACGCAACAGTCAAGTCACCACGTACTCGAACCAGAAGTACAGCGACATCGTCACTGCGATTGCATCCGCGGCTGGCATGCAGGTCAATGTCGCCGCTACCAATCTCACGTTCCAGTATTTGCTGCAAACGACGAACGCGGCGGCGATGTTGAACGAGATCTCCGCACGAACGGGCATGGCCTGGTGGGTCGACGGCAAGAAATTGGTCATGAAGCGCCCAGTAGCGGGCGCATCTGGCGTGGCCGTCGTCGAGCGTGGTAACAACTTGCGCAAACTGCGGGCGATGTCGTCGTCATCCAGCGTCACCGATGAGGTCGTCGTTCGCGGCTGGGACGCAGCCAGCAAGCGGTCCATCGTCGGCACCTCAGCGTCCAAGCCAGTGGCACTCGCCGACTCGGCGTTCGTGTCGAGCACCCGTGCCGGTATTGGCGACCTCAAGAGCAAGCGCACCGGTCTCACCCGGTCCTCCCTCAGCCAGAGCGAGGCGGTGGAGATTGCCACGGCACTTCATGAGCGCAGCATGAGCGACGAGATCGACGTTCGTGTCGAGACCGAGGGCAATGCGCTCATCGCCGTGGGTTCCACAGTTGAATTGAAAGCCGTCGGTAGAAAGCTCTCCGGCAAGTACTTCGTGTCGTCGGTGGAACACACCTACTCGGTGTACGGGTACCGCACCCGCTTCACGTCCGCCGGCACCGCTCCGGCCACGCTGGTCGACTTGTTGTCCGGTGGCAGTCCTGTGCCGTGGCACCGCATGGGCCCGGTGGTCGGTGTCGTGTCCAATCTCGGCGACGGTGACTTCGCCGGCAAGGTGAAGGTGAATCTGCCGCTGTTGGGCGACAACATCGAGAGCAACTGGGCACGAGTGATGTCGGTCGGCGCCGGGGGCATGCGTGGCTCGCAGGTGACACCCAGCATCAATGATGAGGTGCTGGTGATGTTCGAGGACGGCGATGTTCGCCGCCCCGTGGTGATGGGCTCGGTGTGGAATGGCCGCGACAAGCCGCCGAACGTCGTCGTGGAGAAGGGCAAAGTGATCGAGTGGGTCACCAAGTCCGGCGCGGGTCACACGCTGACGTTTCGCGATGGAGAAGCTGACAACAAGCGGAATGTGGAGGTCATGTTGGCTGACGGTGTCACCAAGCTGATGCTGGGCACCGACAAGGTCGATGTGGTCGCGAACGGCAAGCCGCTGCAGGTGAAGTCGGGCGACGCCACCATCACCATCACAGCGAGCGGCGACATCGAGTTGAAAGCAACGAACATCAAGCTGACTGCCGACAATGATGTCACCATCGCCGGCGCCAACATCAAACTCAACGCCAGCATGAAGGCGGAGGTCAAGGGCAACACCGGCGTCGACCTTTCCGGCACAATGATCAAGGTGGCGGCGACGGGCATCACGGAAGTGAAGGGTTCGCTCGTCAAGATCAACTGACGACACGACAAATGATGGATATGACTGAAATGACGAGTGTGAGATGAGCAACGCAGCAGACTTCATCGGGAGAGGCATCATGTTCCCGATGCGCGTGGACCAGACCGGCTCCATCGCGCTCAGCAGCGGTGCCGACGATCTCGGTTCATCGATCCACATGGTGCTTGCCACCGCACCCGGCGAACGACTGATGCGACCGAAGTTCGGCTGCCGCATCTGGGAGTTGATGTTCGAGCCGATCAACGCGAACACCATCGGTCTGATGGGTGTCGCGGTTCGCGACGCACTCGGACAGTGGGAGCCACGCATCGACGTGGAAGACGTCGAGGTGGTGCCCGACACAGGAGCCGACGGCAAGGTGGACATTCGGGTCACCTACCGGGTGCGATCCAGCAACGATCACCGCAACCTCGTATTTCCCTTCTATGTCATCCCGAAGGAGGACGAGCAATGAGCCTGCCCGTCCCCAATCTCGACGACCGACGGTTCCAGGACATCGTCGACGAGGCCAAGCGCCTGATCCCCGTCTATTGCCCCGAGTGGACGAACCACAACGTCTCGGACCCCGGGGTCGCGCTCATCGAGTTGTTCGCGTGGATGACGGAGATGACGCTCTTCCGGCTGAATCAAGTGCCCGACGCGTTCTACACGAACATGCTGAACCTGATCGGGTTCGAGCCGTTCCCGGCCAGCGCAGCGCGAACCGACCTGACGTTCTGGTTGGCCGGCGCTGCAGCAGAAGCGATTGTCATTCCACAAGGTACCGAGGTTGCCACTGCCGGCGACATCGGTGAGCCGCGTGTGTTTGCCACCGTCGGCGACCTGGTCATCGCGCAGCCGACGCTTGTGACGGCTCTCACCTCCCACGGCCCCGATCAATACGCGGAGGTGTGGGACGAGCTTCGAATCGAGCAGGGTTCAGTGGTCTGCTTCCCGGAAGAGCCACTGGTCCCCGGGGGTACCTTTTACCTGGGCTTCGACAGATCGCTGGCAGGAACCGCCCTGCAGCTCACCATCAAGGCCAACGTCGAGGGGATCGGCGTGCTCCCCGAAAACCCCCCGCTGGTGTGGGAAGTATGGGAGGGCGAGGGCTGGATCAGAGCGCGGGTGCACAGCGACTCGACCGGCGGTCTGAATCGCGACGGTGCGCTGGTGCTGCTGGTACCCGCCGCGCATGAAGCGCTCACGTTGGGTCGCACGCGTTCGTTTTGGTTGCGGGCCCGTCTCACAGTGCCGCAGTCAGGCCAGCCGTTCTACCGCGCTTCGCCACAGTTGCGCACGGTGAAGGCGGCCAGTGTCGGTGGCTCGATCACTGCCGAGCACAGTAAGGCCATCGTCGACGAAGTGTTGGGGCTCAGCAACGGCCGCCCGGATCAGCGTTTCTCGCTCGACAACGCGCCCATCCTGGTCCGCCGTGATGACGAACGGATTCTGGTTGCCACCGCCGGCGAGATGCAGGAGTGGACCGAGGTGGAGTCGTTCGTCGACTCGGGACCATTCGACCGTCACTACTCGTGGAGCTCCGCCACCGGCGTGGTGTCATTCGGCCCCAACATCCGATATGCGGATGGGTCGACGCGTCAGCACGGGGCGATGCCCCCGGAAGGCGCACGTATCATCGCCAACAAATACCGCTACGGCGGTGGCGCTGCCGGCAATGTCGGCGCCGGTCGCCTCAGCGCCCTGCGCTCATCGATCGCGTTCATCACGCGCGTCGACAACTTCGAGCCGGCGATCGGCGGTGTGGACCCCGAGACCGTGGAAGGGGCGAAGCAGCGCGCGCCACAGACGTTGCGCGCCGGTGCCCGCGCGGTCACGGCAGAAGACTTCGAGCGGCTGGCAGCGGAGGCCGACCCTTCGGTGGCTCGCGTTCGGTGCCTGCCGCCCGAAGCCAGCGGCGGACCGATCCGATTGATGATCGTGCCGTCTGTGAAGTCGACTCCCGATTCGCAGCACCTCGACGAGTTTGCGTTGTCGCCGCTGCTGCTGCAGCGACTTGCGACTCACCTCGACGAGCGCCGAATTCTCGGCTCTACCATCGAGATCGGTACCCCCTACTACCAAGGCGTCACGGTGGCAGCGATGGTGGTCGCCCGTCCCGGTCGGCCTGCAAGCCTGGTTCGCGACCGTGCCCTTGCCGCGCTCTACCGCTACGTCAACCCGCTGATGGGTGGGCCCGATGGCAACGGTTGGCCATTCGACGCGGACCTCAGCTCCGCCAACGTGTTCCAGATACTGGAGGCGGTCGAGGGTGTCGAGCGCGTCGAAGAAGTGCTGCTGTTCGAGTACGACCTACGCAATGGTGAGCGCATCGGCTTTGGTCGCGAGGTCATCAACCTCGAGCGCGACTCGCTGTTCTTGTCTGCCATGAACCGTGTGGTCGTGCGATGAGGAGAGACGACTGGCTGCTTGCGCAGCTACCCGTGGGAATGACCGAGGACGACTTCCTGGCGCGCTTCGTCTCCATCTTCCAGAACATCTCGAATCGAATGTTGCACCACGCCGACACGATGCAACACATCACCGATGTGGCGGTGGCGCCCGACAACATGGTGCGCGCGATTGGTTCCTGGTTCGGCCTGGACTGGGTCGACTCTTCGCTGCCCGACAGACTGCAACGGATGATCGTGTCCGAGTACGTGCGCAGCATGGTGTGGCGCGGCACCAAGACCGGATTGCAGCGGGTGCTGCAGGCGGTGACCGGTGCCCCGGTCATCATCACCGACTCCGGCGGCGTGTACGCCGAAGGCGAGGCACCCGACAGTGCACCGCACGTCGTCATCATCGCCCGCGCATCATCGTGGGCGACGGATGCCGATCTTCATCGAATCGTGCGCGCCGAGCTGCCCGCGACGGTCACCTACGAACTGCACTTCGACCCGCAACCAGGTATCGGAACCGCCGCATGATCACCATCACATGCCCAGACTGCGGAAACGCCACCATGTTCGACAGCATGCGCCGCGGCGCCGACGAGTTCTGCCCGCACTGCGATTTTCCACTGTTCTGGGTGCGCACCGACATGCCCACTGCGTCACTCGGTGAGCTGGTTGACGCCACTCGCCGCCGGCTCCCAGGTACCGGGGGGCGCACCACCATCGGTACTCGCGTCTGCCCGGAGTGTGCCGAGCTCAACCGGCTCAGTGCCACCCACTGCCAGCGATGTGGCGCCGATCTCGACCCGCCGCCACCTGCGCCGGAGCCCGAACCCGAGCCAGAGGTGGTCATCGTTGCGCCGCCGCCACCACCGGTGCCACAGCCCATTTGGCCGTTGTGGGTCGCCGTTCTCGGTGGTCTTGCGCTATGGGTCGGCTACCTCTTCATCGTCGCCTGACGGCCCGACCGATCAGGGCGTAGGCGGGGGAGGAACGGGAACCGGGATGTCGACGGGGGACCCGGTCACTGCCCCGGTGGCATCGACCGACACGGCGAAGTCGGCGCTGAAGTTGCCGCCACTACGCACCACCAGCCGGTACGAGCCCGGCGCCACGGCCGAGAACGAGAAGCCAGTAGAGGTGGAATTCACTGACTTCGATCGCAGATTCGTCCCTGGGTCGCAGTCCCCGGTCGTGACACACAGGTACACCTTGGCGGTGGCGGGGCTGACAAGTCCGGTGACCGTGCCGGTGATGGCGTTGGCGGTGAGCGCCACCGAGACACTCTGTGCCGTCGCCGTGTACGCCGACGGCAGATCGGCTGTGCCGGAAAGGGTGAGGTACCCGGGCGCGCTGACGCTCCACGCACGGCCAGCGTTCTCGTTGATGACGAACGTGACCTGACCTGCCGTGCCGGTCACACCGGAGAACGTGATGGTGGGGGTGGTGGTCGGCGTCACCGCGAACGTGAAGGTCAGGGGGCGAAGAGTGGTGAGCGTGACGTTGCTACCGGTCAGGGTCGTGCTCCCACCGACAGCCACCACGATGCTGGCCGAACTGCCGGTGCCAGAACCCAGCTTCTCGGCGGCGATGGTGTAGGTGCCGTAGCCGATGCCGCTGAAGCTGAAGGCTCCATTGGCGTCGGACTGCTTCGGCGCGCCGACGGCGACGCCACCCTGCAGAAGTGTGACATTGGCGCCGGCCACCTTGGCCACGCCCTGGAGGACGTCGCCGCTGATGGTGCGCAATGCTTCCAGCGCGATGCTCAGCGGTGCGTTACCGCCAATTGCCGGATCGTGTGTCCCAGTGGCGGGCACTGTGCGTGCAGCAAATCCTGTTGCCGAGACGTCGAAGGTGTACCCGACGTCTGGATCGAGCCCGGTGATGGCGAACACCCCGGGCGTGCTCTCGACGATGGCGACGCCAGTGGCCGGCGTTGCGGTGACGGTGGCGGTGCCCCCGGGTGTGCCGCCGACGGTGAGCGTGACGCTGGCCAGCGCCTTCAGATTCAATGTGGGTGCCGAGATGGTCTGACCAAGTGTGAAGGTATCGACTTGTTCGAGTGCCCCGACGAAGCCAGTGGCGGAGGCCCGTACCGAGTAGTCCTCGGCCGAGGCGACCACGAACTGATACGCACCATTCACGTCTGGTGTTGCGGTGTCGACGACGGCACCGGCAGCGTTCAACAGTTCGACACCGTCGGTCGTGGTGAACGCCACTTGGGTCGTCGCGGTGGTCAACTCGAACGCGGAGCCCGTGATGATGGCGACGGCGGTCACCGGCACGGTACTGACCTCTGTGGTCGAGCTGGGCTCGATGTTCACCGACAGGTCACCGGCGGTGGTGGCCGTGTAGTACAGCGAGTTGATCACGATGGTGTAATCGGCGCCCTCGGGACGAACTCCGACGAACTCGTAGGTGCCCTTCTTCGGGGCGGCGAGTTCTGTGGCCGGGGGTACGACGGAGCCGTCCGGAGCGAGCGCGGACACCGTGAGTCCGGAAACAGGAGTGCCGCTGTTCGTCAACGTGACCTGCCATGTGCGGTCAGTGGCCACCAACTCGACCGGGTCGACCGTGGTCGGTCCGACACCGTTGGCGGTCACGTCGACGTCAGCAACATCGGTGAAGCCGTCCACCGGCGTGAAGTGCAGCGTGTGATCCCCAGCGGCAAGACCGGTGAACGAGTAGCCATCAGTGGTGGCCCCGGCGGTGGGTGTGATCACCTTCGTGGTATCGGGCGAGTCGATCTGGTTGGCTTCCGTGGCGTCGTTGGGTAGGCCGTCGCCACCGCCCGCCTGGGGCACGTGGTACGTGCGGTCGATGGTGATGCTGGCGGGTAGCGGTACGGCGTGGCCAGCGAGGTTGCGGGCGGTGACGGTGCCGACCAGCGAGGCTTGAGTTTCGGGCATCACTGCGCGACGGCTGAGCGTGCGGGCTGCTTCGTCAGCACCTCGCGGTGCCTCGATGGTGGCGATGACGGGGAACCATCCGTCACGGGTCAGGTCGGTGGGGTCTGCTTTGCGAACGATCAGCAAGTACGAGCCGGGAATGATCGCGTTGCCGGTGGTCGGGCTGAACGAGGCAATGCCGGTGATGGCATCGGTGGTGGTGGAGTAGGTGGGTGACGTCAATGCCGCCTGCGCCACAGTGGTGCCCGCCGGCCACAGCCCGACCGTGGCACCCAGCACCGGGTTCTCGCTGACCGTATCGGTGACCACGGTGAGCTCGAACGTACTCGAGGCGATGTCGAGGGCTGCGGACGCGTCGACCTCGGTGTCCACCACCGCCTCGTACACGACGCTGCGTGACACGAAGTCCGGGTGGCTGTACGTCACCTTGTAGTAGCCGTTGTACAGCCCGTTGACCAGGAACGAATCAGGGGGGCCTGTCGTGTGTTCCACCGTCGGGAACAGCGGTGTCGGCAGTGGCGTGCCGCCAGCGTCGGCGACCTCTTCGACGGTGACCTGCAAACCACCCGCCCACGTGAGTGCCTCGATATCGGTCGGGAGGATACTCGGGGGCCTGAGCAGCCCCGTGACGCTGCCGCTGATGCTACCTAGCTGTGGCAGCGTCACTTCGACCCGCAACCGAGTACCGGCAGACACCTGCACCGGGATGGACCGTGCGTCGATGCCGGTGGCAAACGCTGTGGTGTCGTCGTCGGCGAAGACCTTGTAACTGGCCGTCGTCAGGTCGTAGCCGTCGGCGGCGACGGCGAGCTGATAGTCAACGGGTACGGCAACGGGACTGACGGCATCCACCGAGAGCCCGTGCAGCAAGGCTCTGCCGGTGGCGTTGGCCACCACATCGGTGGCCGCAAACGTGGGATAAACGGGATTCGGGCTGACCTGCGTGACCGCGACAGACGGATAGTCGACGAGACCGACTTGGTACGTGCCAAGGGCAGTGCCATCCGAGGCCTTGAAGGTCACCCCGACTTCAGCAAGGTCCACGTAGGTGACCGGGTCGACGGATTCGTCGACGTTCGGACCCACGTACTTCGAGTCAGCGGACTCGCCTTGCGCCAACACCAGGTTGCTGCCGCTCACGGCGCGGTAGTCGAGTTGCCAGGTGCCGGCAGCAGCCGGGTCGATGGTGAACGTGCCATCGGTGTTGACCGCAATGTCTGTTGCCAGCTGACCTGGTGGAGTGGCGTGCACCACCGCCTCATTGATGCGGTTCACCGAGCTGCCCGTGATGAGGAGCATTGAGCCGCGGATGGACCCATCGAGTGGGTGCAGGCGAAGATCGAGAGGGCCCACGGCGGTGAATGGTTGCGTGAAGCCGGTGGCGTTCGAAATGGCGCGAGTGCCTTGATCGACGAGCAGGTCGAACGACCCTGGGTCGAAGTTGGGGGGCGCCACGTTGTAGGTCGAGGTGCCCGCCACCTGCTGTTGGCCGGTGGTGGAGAACGTCCACACACCCTGACCGTTGGCAGTGGCGCTGATGTTGCGAGGCTCGGGTTGTGGATCGCCAGGCACCACCGTGGAGCTGCCCGGCCCGTCTGTGTCGATGCCCTGACCCGCCTGGAAGCCGACGATCACACCGTTGGCGGCGACGATCGTTCCGCCGAGCAACTTCAGCTCTTGGGTGCCGGCGTCGGTCCAGGCGACGGTACCGGTGAGGTCCTGGGGATCATCCGCCAACACGATGGCGAGCGCTCGGTCGTCGTAATTGCCCGCCAGGGGCATCTGCAACGCTTGCGGAAGGGGAGAGTCCACCTTGACCACACCCGGCGCATCCGCCACCACCGAGCAGCTGCCCAGTACTCCACTGCTCGGGACGGTGGTGTTGGCGAACATGGTGCCGACGGTGTTGCGATCGAAGACAAAAGTGGTGAGTGTGTCGGCACCTGAGGTGACGGGAATGATTGCGGCGGTTGCCGTCAACGTCCCACACTTCAACCTCACGGTGAGTCCGGTGATCGCAGATGTCGCAGGGTCGAACACGACGGAGGTACTCGACGAGGGGACGAGCACCACGCCGGTGACTTTGGGGAACGGGAACACCGAAATGTCCAGGACCGGGATCGGGGCATCACTGGCCGTGACCTCGAAGCCGCCGACGTTGCCGGCGCCATCGGGGTTCGCGGCATAGCCCGGTGGCAGCCGGGGGTTCGCACACGCGCTGTTCGTGTCGCCCGCCGCGCGGCTGAACCGCAGCACGTAGTTGCCGGACAACAGCTGCAGGCTGAGCCCGACTTCCCAACGGATTCGACCCTGCACCTTTTGTGCACCCGGTGCCACCTCGACAGAGCCGGCGCACGACAACGTGCCCCCGACGTCTTCGTAGACGAGCATCCGATAGTCGGCGAGCGGCCGCGATGAGATCAGCTCCGTACCGACCGCCTGCGCCGGCGCGAGGCCATCGACCACCTGGCCGAAGGCCTGGCCGTACTGGGCCATTCCTGCGGCAATCGGTACATCGGTGAGGCCGACGGCCACTCGCGGCTCGACGAACGGGCGGTAGTTCGGCACGTTCACCACTAGTTCGTACACTCCGACCGGGACTGCCGGAACGGTGATGGACGTCGCCGCACCGAGCGGAGCCGGAGTGATCGGGGCAAGACGACCGGCAATATCGGTGAGGGTGATGGTGGCGCCAGCGAGTGCGGCGTTGTTGCTGGAACGCTTGACGGTGACCGACACGCTGCCGGTGGGGTTGAGTTGGGCTCGCTGTTGGAACACGAGCGGAATCTCACCGAGGTCCAGCTCCTGGCCGGCGGTCACCGTGACCAGTCGCGAGTCGGACAGGTGGTCGTAGCGGCCGAAGGTGATGGTGTATGTGCCCGGCGGCAACTCGTCGAGTCGGAACGACCCTGCATCAGGTGCGACTGCGGTGGATGCTCGCACCTGGAGGGTGTCGACGCTGATCTGTACTGCCGCGTTGGGAAGCGGCAAGCCGTGTGTGTCGCCGAGCGCTGCGACGCTGGTGACGAGGCCGATGACGGAGGCGGTGGTGCGCACGAGATCGATGGGGGTGGCGGTCTCGTTGCCACCGACATCGATCAGCAGCGTTTGAGTGATGTACCCGGGGGCGGTCGCGGTGACGGTGTAGGTGCCGCCGATCTTCAGCTCGGGAAACAGGAAGGAACCCGTTGCGCCGGCGGTGAGGCTCGTGGTGGTGGTGGTGGCCCCCTCACCCGTGGCCGTGAGCGTGACGCCGCCCATCGAACCCTTCGAGTTGTTGACCACCCCGGAAATGGAGCCCACACCCTGGGTCATCGTGAACGAAAGGTTCCGTGAACTCTTGCCGACGTCGAGAGTGTTCTGCCCGACGAGGGTGCCGTACCCGGCATGCACGGCGGTGATCGTGTACGTCGCCGGCGTGCTGAGCCCCTCGATCAGCCACGTGCCCTCCTCGCCCGGAATGGTGGACGTAGTGGTGTTGAACGTGAGGGTGCCATCGGTGACGGTCAGATCGACACCGCCCAGACCACCCGAGGCGGAGACCACCCGTCCCCCGAGTGCACCGACCGCCGCCTTCAGTTCGACATCGAGCTTCAGCGGGCTGCCGTCATCCTTGGGCGTGACCAGGAACGACTGTGTGTCGAAACCTGGTTTTGAAAAGCTGACCTCATAGTTACGTCGTAGCGGAACATCGTCGATCGTCCAAATGCCGTCGGTGTCGGACTCGGCGAGTTTCGGGGTGACGGCCAGCGTGGCGCGGTTCTCGGAGAGACTGTTGCCCGCATAGGTGCCGTGGCGGGCGGACCAGAACTTGCCCTCACCGACGATCGACGGATGAACTCCGTCGACGAAGGGGGCCATCATCGCTGCCGCTGCTGAGGTGAGAAAGCCGGCGGGCGTCTGCTCGGGTGCCTGCTCCGCTGCCTGCGGATCGTCCGTGGTGGACACCAGCGACGTGAGGGTGACGAGCACCTGCTGGTCGTCACCCGTGCTGCCGGCCTTGACGACGCCGGTGAAGCGGGTGGAGGTCGGCGCGAGCACCGACTGCGGGTCGGTGCCGGGCGCTGTGCCGGGTGCACCCCCGGGAGCGCCGGCTGTACCGGGCGCTGAGGTGCCGGTCGTGCTGCCATCGGCGCCCACTTCGCCGGCCGGGGTGTCGGGTGTGCCATCGCCGTTGGTGTCGACGAGCGATTTCTTGCCGGCGTCCGACGCCGTTTTGTCCGCACGCATGACCCAGAACGCTGCGCCGCCCAGAAGTGCTGCCCACAAGGACAACACGACAATCACCGCGGTGACGCCGCGGATTCCGCGGGCGATCACCGGTCGCTGGCGGAACACGAGCCGCGTGTAGGTCGGCTGCGCGGACCCGCTGCCCTCCACGTTGACGATGTGTTGGCGCTCCTCGCCGCGCCACATGCGCGGGGCACGAACCCGACCCTGCACGACAACCGTGTCGCCGGCAGGCACCGAGACACTGCGTGGTTCGAGCTCGACGTCGAGTGTCGGGCCATCGGCGGCGAGGTCGACGAGCGCCGTATCACTGCGACGGTTGATGACCTCCACCGAGAATCGGGCGCGTCGGCGACCGCGTACCATCGAGGGAGAGGTGCGGAGCAGCACTTGGTCCAGCGAGGCGACCCTCACGACCAATGGTGCCAAGGCCACGGTGGGCTTCGCTCGTGAACCCGACGTGGCGGCGAGCGCCCGAGGTACGCCGCTGGTCTCGGTGGCGCGGGCGGTGACCATCACTTCGATCGCCACCGCATGTTCACCCGGTGTCATTGCCTCGGGCACATCGACATCCACGCTGACGTCCAGCGCATCGCCGGGCTGCAGCGGTGCCCACGGCACGCCAGCTGGTGGGGCATCGGCGGTGAGGCCCACGACGCGCACGGAGAACGACAGAGCCTGCGAACCATCGTTGTGCACTCGGACCGTGCATGGCACACGTGTGCCGGGGCGAGCTGTGACCACCGGCGTCAGGGTGTCGACGCGCAACGGTGAGCCACCGTTGCCACCAGTCATCGAGTACGAGTGCTCAGCCACCGATCAAGTCTCCCACCACAATGTTCTGACCGGGCACCGTCAGCACCAATTCATTGTCAAGAACTGCGACGGATGCGGGGTCGACGTAGACAGCGACGATGAAGTCGGCCGGGGCAGCAACTTCGAGGAACGCGTAGGTGCCGTCAGCGAGTGTCGTGGCCGTCGCGATAGGAATGCCTGCGGGGAACTGTGCGGGAAGGTACAGCCGAACCTGGACGCCGGCGATGGGCATCAGTTGCGTGGTATCCACCACCCTGCCGCTCAGCGATGCCTGCTGGCCCAATTGGAGATCGACGCTCAGCGCCTGGCCGGGCTGCACGGTGACGAGTTGTACCACCGGCGACGCACCCTGCAGTGAGGCGGTCAACGTATAGGTGCCCGGGTCGACTGCCGAGAAGCTGAAATGACCGAGTGGGTCGTGTGCGGTTGCCAACGTGCGGGTGCTGGCACCGTTGGTCAGTGTCACGGTGCTGGTTGCGACGAGTTGTGAGCTGACGTTCACGACGGTTCCCGACACCATCCCCTGTGAGGACGACATGACCACGTCGATGCCGGGGACGTCGACGGGTGAGTTGCCACCCACCTCCACCAGTCGAACCTGGTCGACGGCGCCGTCGGCCGAGAACGTCAGGGTGTACGTACCCGGTACGGGCATCTGTTCGAAGCGGTAGCTGCCAGGAGCGAGCCCGCTGGACGATGGCTGGGTGATGGAGCGAGTGGCCAGCGACACACTGCCACCGGTGAGCGTGACAGCGACCCCGCCGAGTGGCTGGCCACTGCCGTCGAACACCGTGCCCGTGATGGTTCCCGTGGCCGGCTGTAGAGCCCAGTCGGCTGTTGCTGTGCCGTTGGCGGCCAGGCTGAGGGTTCGTGTCTGCGGCTGGTAACCGACGCGCGTGACCGTCACCGTGTACACGCCGGGAGTGGCCAAGTTGCGCAGCACGTACGTGCCGATGGGAGCCTCGGTCAGCGAGACCGTGGACACCCGGTTCGTGCCGTCGGTGGCCTCGACGGTCACGCCGCCCTTCGCCGTGTTGTCGGCAGTGATGGAGCCACTGATCACGCCGTCGCCGGGTCGCAGAACGATCTCGATGTTCTCGACAGTGGCCCCGGCGCCCAACTCGATCTGGCGTGTCTCCTGCGCAGAGCCTGGGCGTTCAGCGCGCAGCTCGTACGTGGCGGGTGATGGCACCGACGAGAGCACGAAGCTTCCATCGGCAGCGACATCGATGCTGCCCACGACGGCGGGCACATTCGGATCCGACAGCCCGGGTCGCACGAGGGTGATCTTGGTGCCGGTGACATCGGGAGCGATCACGCGCCCGCTCACGGTGCCCGGTCTGCCGCCGAACACCATCGGGGGCAGTTCCTTCACCTCTCCCTTGGACACTTCCACGTCGATTGCCTCGGCGAAAACGCGGCCGCTGCTGTACCACAGGTCGCTGAACCCGGCTCCCGTGAACCGCAGGCGGTAGGTGCCCTCGGAGAGCCGTCCGAAACCGTACGACCCATCGTCGGAGGTGGCCGCCGATGCAATGGGCACGGTGCCGTCACCACTGTTGTAGAGCATTGCCTGCACGCCGGCGATGCCCTCGTTGGTGGTGGAGGAGACCACCGAACCCTTGACGGTCGCGGGTTGCAGCGACACGGTCTGGCCGCCGCCACTGCCATTGTTGAGTGCTTCGTTGACGACGTCGGCGCTGACAGCTGCCTCGTCGACCACGCTGTTGAGGGTGCGACTGATGACCGCCGCAAAGACTGCGGCCGCGGCCATCAGGCCGATCAGCGACAGCAACCAGCGGCTGATGCGTGGCCGTTGCAAGAAGGTGCCGATGGTCTCGGCGCGGCCGACGGCAGTTGCGCGGAACGTGAGGACGCGAACCTTGGGCGCGCCGACCCACGGCCGCTTCGACGTGACGTTGGCCTGCACCACCTGCTGCTCGCCCGGAAGCAGGTGCATGACCTCGGGCTCGAATCGGAACTCGGCCAGTTCCTCCGGGTCGATGGCGTCGGGCACCACATCCACGGCGGCGTTGCCCTGGTTCACCACCACCATGGCGAACTGCGCCGTCTTACCGCCGGTGATGGTGACGGGATCGAGCTGCAGCGATACCAGTGGACGATCGGCGACGAACAGCGAGCACGTGCCCAACGCGAAATCGCTGGGGTTGTTCTCGCTCTGTACGTGGACGCTGATCTGGCGAATTCCGGCGGGGAAGTCGTGCGGTACGGCGAGGTCGAGCGTCACCTGGCCGATGTCGCCGGGAAACAGCGACAGCCGATCAGGGGTGGCCAGCACCCACGCCGCGTCGAGGCCGTACACCCGCAACGAGTACGCATCGATGACATCGGCGGTGTTCGCGACCGACAGCGTGAGTCGTACGGACTGTCCGCCGACCGTTTCCACGTAGCCCGGCGTGACCGATGCGACGAGGGAACTCATATCGCTACCAGGTCGACGTTTTTCGGAAAGTCGACCCCGCGCGCGACGTCGATCAGCACGATCCGGGTCGACACGGCAGCTCCGCTGATGGTGAGCGTGTAGGAGCCCGGCTCCACATTGGAGAACGAGTAGGCGCCGCCAGGGCTGGCGGCCGTCACGACCGACCTGGAGGTCGTGCCGTCAGCGAGCACCACGTTGAGGCCAGCGCGTGTCACGCCGCCCACGGTGATGACACCGGACACCGTCGACGTGGATGGTGCCATGACGGCGTCCAACCCACTGATCGGACCGGCGGCGGTGAGTGACACCCCGATGGTCGTGGTCTGGAAACCCGTCTTCGAGAAGGTGATGGCATAGGTGCCGGGAGCGATGAGGCCTGCCACCGAGTAGCTGCCGGTGCCGTTCGCGCCCCCGCCTGTGGTGAGCGTCGAGGTGTCCAGCTGCAGCCCACGACCCTGGACCACGACGGCCACACCGCCGATGAGTTGACCGGTGGACGATCGTACGATGCCCGACACCGTGCCGGCGCCGCCCACCAGTTCCGCGGTCAGCCCCGACCGGCTCTGGCCGCCGGCGAGTTCGAGTGCCAGCGTCGCGGAGGTGTACCCGTCGAGCGTGAACGTGAGCACGTAGGTGCGTGGTGTCTCGAGGCCGTCCAGGGTGAACTCGCCCACAGACCCGATCGTCGGTGTGGTGACCGTGCGCTCGATGGTGCCACTGCGCACCACCACTGTGACGCCGCCCAAGGGCCGTCCCGCGCCGTCGACGGTGCGACCCGAGATGCTGCCGTTCGCGGCGGTGAGGCTGGCAGTGTCCAACACGACGGGCTGCCCGCCGCCGACTTCGACCTGGGTGACCTGCGCGTCGAACCCTGGGCGTTCGATTCGTACTTCGTACTGCGACGGAGCGACGAGGTCGGGGATCGTGAATGCGTCGCCGGTGGTCAACGTCACCGGCGGCTGCGGGTCCTGCCCGGGTGCTGGGATCAGCTGAACGCTGACAGTCGCGTCGCCACCTCCACCGCCGACCTGGGGTGCAGCGACTCGGCCGCTGATCGAGCCGCTCATGCCCTGGATCTTCATGCTGACACCGGGCAGGGTCTGAGCGGGGGTCAGCGGAGTGACTACTGCATCTGCCTGCAGCTCGGCGGCGGGGAACCACATCGGTGCGAATCCCGCAGAACTGAACCTGAACCGATAGCTGCCGGGTAGCAGCGCGGCGATGGTGTAGTTGCCGTTGTCGCCGGTTGCCGCCGAGCCAACGAGGATGGGTTCGCCGTTGCGGTCGGAGCGGAAGGCCTCCACGGTGATGCGCGGCAGCGGTTCGCCGGTGCTCGCTGCCGTCACGGTGCCGCTGACGGTGGCCGCGACGTCGGCGAGATTCACCTGCCGAGCGCCCGTGGGCCACGTCTTGGACACCGTCTTGGTCGGGTCGGCGCCGGCGCGGAGGTACCGAATTGCGAACAGGAAAATGACGGCCCACAACGCAATGATGAGGATGAGTACGAGTGCAGTGATCACCCCGCGAGGGATCCGTGGCTTTTGGATGAACCGAGCTGCGGCCTGTAGCTCGAGCGTCGGCGAGGTGGCGGTGATCTGGATGGACCGCTCGACGCTGGAACCGACCAACGGACGCTTGCCGTGGGCCACGATGGTGACCTGGCCTGTGTCGCCAGGGGACACGAGCAGGGTCGGCGGCGACACGCTGCACTCCAGCGCGCGTGTGGGGTCGAGCGCGACGACTGCGAACTCTGAGGCTGTGTTGCCCGTGTTGTGCAACATGGCTTGAAAGCTGGCGTGGGAGCCGGCCTCGACCAGGCTGGGTCGCATCTCGAGTTCGGCCAGTTCGACGGGGTCGACGATCAACCAGACGACGTGGTCGACGACACGCTCGGGGTCAACGGTGGAGAAGACGCGAACGGTGATGGCGGATTCGCCGGCCGGGCAACTGGGTGGCACGTCGATGCGAAGTCGAATGGTGCCCGACGTCTCGGGAAACAGGGTGACCACTGGTTGTTCCAGCTGTACCCACGCCGGCTCGAGGCCGATGACCAACGCGCTCAACCCGTCGATGATCGACGATGTGTTGGTGACTTCGATGTCGAGCGATGAGGGCACGCCCGGTGTGAGGCGAAGCGTCTCCGAAGCCAGGCTGGCACGCATCAGCTGACCACGACCCCGCCGTGTTCGGGCACGACGACCGTTCGCGGCGGATCGAGTTCGATGGTGAGTGTGTCGCCGGTTCGGGCTCTCACGATGAACCGCCCCGTGGGGTCGAGCGTGGCGGACCCGCGAGGGGAGTGGACGCTGCATCCGGCGGCGCCAGGTATGCGCACCTCGCCGGCAACCCGGCGCGACGATGTGGTTGCGCTGCCATCGCGGTCGACGAGGCCGATTCCGATGTCGGACACTTCGGTGGCGGTGGGGCGACCGAGACCCGTGTCCACCTCGGTGACGATGACCATGTCGAGCGCCGGTTTGAGCTGCCCCTCGAGCGCCTTGAACACGTCGAGATTCGCGTCGCCGGATCGGGTCAGCTGCACGGCCAACGGCGACAGCATTCGAAGCGGCTGTGCCACGAATTCGGCAGGGATGACGGAGTGCCCGAGCAACGTCTGCAGCAGCCCGCCGAAGAGGGCTCGCTCGTCGGAATGCTCGCTGGTCCAGGCGGTGACCAGGTAACGCAGCTCGACACGGGGCAGGGCGAGACGGCGCATGCGGACACCGTCTTGTTCGTATTCCTCCATCCCCGTTCGAGCGCGATCGATGGTGCGCTTGATGTCCCACAGGAAAAGGTTGATGGTGGGTCGGTTGAGCTTGGCGCTCCACGTGCGGTCGGGTGCCTCGAAGGAGACGTCGACATCTGCCGCGGAAAGGGGAACCATCGCACGCAGGAAGCCTTCGAGGCTCTCGTCGATGTACTCCAGCACCAGTCCCTCCCGTGGATGGTCGCATTGCCGACAGGTTCAACAGCCGACGTCGTGTCCGCGAATTGTAGCCGCGCTAGATTGCCCACATTCTGTCGATCGCGCACTCATTCATCGAACCGCGTCGGGCTCCTCGCGCTCGCCGTCTCACCGTACTGGCAATCCTCATCGCGATGGTGGCGGTTGGATGCTCGAACGATGACAAAAAGGGTGTGCTCGATCTCGCCAAGAAGGGCCCCGGTACCTGTTTGGTGGCCGCTCCCAACCTCGGGCCCGAGGTCACGGGAATCCCCACGGTGCCGTGTACCGAGGAACACAGCCACGAGTTGTATGCCGTGGTGCCCTACGACGCCGGCGACGTCTTCCCGGGGCGGGCCGCTCTCGACTCGTTCGCCGAGCGCGTCTGCGTGGCGCAGTTCGAGCCGTACGTAGGTGTCAGCGTCTTCGACTCCACGCTCACCTTTTCGTGGTTGGTCCCAACCCTGGCCAGCTGGAACAACAACGACGACCGCGACATCCTGTGTGTCGTCGGTCCGTTCGATGGCAGCTCGCTCACCGTGTCCGTGCGCGACAGCCGTCTCTAGGAATCGTGAGTGGGCTTCGACAGGCTCGCCCATCGAGCAACTCGTCGGCCCAACTCGGCGCGGTAGGCGGTGGCCCGCTCCATCTTGAGGTGCTCGTAGCCACGCACCTTGTCGGGCAGTTCGGCGATGGCGACGATCTCGGCCAGGTTCCCCGCGTCGACCAGCGGCAACAGCGCATCGATGGCAGCGATGTATTCGGGAATCATCGCGCGCTCGACGCGACGGACATGTGCCCAGCCGAACACATCGATCGGCGTGCCGCGGAGGCGACGCATGGAGCGCAACACCCAGAACACCGGCGTCGATGATCGACCCAGATGGATCTTGTTGCGCCAACCCAGCGAGCGCAGCGCCGGTGGATGCAGCAGCCAGGTGACCCTCGTGCGCGTACCGCCGACCGACCGGGCCAGGGCTCGCGACTCGGGCAACAGCAACAGGCGGGCAACTTCGTACTCGTCCTTGTACGCCATCAGCTTGTAGAGGTTGCGGGTGACCGCATCGGTGAGGTCGTCGTGGCCGAGAGCCGCCACTCGCTCTACGACCGATCTGTACCTGGCTGCGTATGCGGCGGACTGATAGTCGACGAGGTCATTGCCGAACCGTTCGAGAGAAGGCTGTTCATCGGCGGGTGTCGAGATGCCAGCGGCAGCTGCCGTGGCCTCCGGCTCGGCGAACCATGCTCGACCCCAGGCGAAGGCGGCCAGGTTCTTCTCCACCGCGACCCCGTTGAGCATGATGGCCCGCTCGATGAGATCGGGTGCCACGGGCACGAGGCCGGCCTGCACCGCGACGCCGATGACGAACACGTTGACGGTGCTGTCGTCGCCCAGTAGCCGCACGACCAGTTGCTGTGCGTCGACACGAATGCGATCGCGCGAATTGTCGTCCAGTCGATGGCTGACTTCGCCGAGGGGGAATGGCCGGTCTGGGTGCACGACCATCGACCCGGTTGCGACTTTCGCTGAATTGACGACCACCACGGTTCGGTCCGACGACAGAGTGCGCAACGTCGCGTCGTTGCCACCGACCAGCTGGTCGAACGCCAGCAAAACATCCACCGAGCCCGCGGTCGCCTTGTTCGAGGGTTGCGGCACGTCGAGCGAGAGACGTAGGTCGCTGACCACTGGGCCGGCCTTCTGCGAGAGCCCGGTCTGGTCGAGCCCGCGCACCTGGTAGCCGCCCAGCATCGCCGCCGTGCCGACGATCTGGCTGGCGGTCACGACCCCGGTGCCACCGATTCCTGACATGCGAATGGTGCAGTCGCCAGGTGCGGCAGCTGGTGGTGCCGGCAGGTCGGTGGGCGGCGTGGGCATCGTGATCGATTTCGAACGTGACTTCTCTGGCGCCACCGTCACCGTCATGAACGCAGGACAGTCGCCTTTCGTGCACGAGAAGTCGAAGTTGCACGAGCCCTGATCGATACGCGTCTTGCGACCGAATGCAGTGTCGGTCGGCTGTACCGACAGGCAGTTGCTCGTGTCGCCACAATCGCCGCAGCCCTCGCACACGCGCTCGTTGATGACCACCCGGAACGAGGGGGTGCCAATACGATCGCGTTTGCGGTCGCGGCGCTTCTCGGCGGCACAGCGCTGGTCGTGGATGAGGATCGTGCAACCGGGCACGGTGGCGAGAACCTCTTGCGCCTCGATCAGCCGGTTGCGGCCCCAGACCTTGACGCCGATCGGCAGCTCGATGCCGCGGTAGCGGTCGAGTTCGTCGGTGGTGACGATGATCCGGCGAGCTCCCTGAGCCTGCAGCACCTTGCACAGCGTGGGTACGTCCAGCTGGCCGAACGGGTCCTGGCCGCCGGTCATCGCGACGGTGCCGTTGTAGAGAATCTTGTACGTGATGTTGGCGCCATTGGCGATGGCGCCGCGAATGGCGGTCATGCCGCTGTGGAACAGCGTGCCGTCGCCCAGGTTCTGGATGAGGTGCTCGTCGTCGACGAACGGTGACATCCCGAACCACTGTGCACCCTCGTTGCCCATCGAGGTGAGGCCAACGATGTCGCCGGCGCGGCCGGGCTCCATCATCATGACCATGCTGTGGCAGCCGATACCGGCGCCGACCAGCGAACCGTCGGGGACCTTGGTGGACGAGTTGTGCGGGCAGCCCGAGCAGAAGTACGGCGTGCGGCTGACCGACAGCGGAATCAGTTGGCGTGGTGCGGGCGGTGCTGGCGCCATGCGGTCTGCGAGGCGCGAGGACAGCCTGCTGCGAAGGTGCGTCGCGATCGAGTCGGCCTCCAGCGTGCCGGCCATCGGGAAGAGCCGTGCATCGTTCGGGCCGTGCTTGCCGTGCACGAGCGGTGCGTCGACCCGGCCGCAGAGCGCGTCCTTCACCAGCCACTCGAGGTGCTGCGTCTTCTCCTCGACGACGATCACTTCCTGTAGGCCGACGGCGAACTCGCGCACCTGTGCGGCATCCAGGGGTACGGGCATCCCCAGCTTGAACAGCCGAATGCCGGCGTCGCTCAGCTGGCCGGGTGTGCGAAAACCCAGCTGGCGAAGCGCCTCGAGTGTCTCGTGATAGGTGTGACCGCTGGCAACGATTCCCACCCAGTCGGCCGGGCCGCGCGCTGCGATGGTGTTGAGTTGGTTCAGCACACCGTATTGCCGGGCGAGTTCCAGGCGTACCTCATGGAACTCGCGCTCGATGTCCACCGTGAATGGGGTGATGATCTGGCGATTGGGACGCGGTACCCACAACTTGCCGTCGACCTCCATCGTCGGAATCACCGGTGCGATGCGCTCGTGGTGCAGCTCGACCGACCCGGTGCCGTCGGCGACAGCTTCGACGACCTTGATGCTCGCCCAGACGCCGCATGCCCGCGAGAGGGCGATGGCGTGGCGGCCGAGATCGATGGCCTCCTGCACGTCGCCGGGGTAGATGATGGGCATGTTGAGATCGACGAGCGTGGCACCGCTGGACGACGGCAGTGTGCTGCTCTTCGCGGCTGGGTCGTCGCCGATCAGTGCGACGGCGCCACCCTTGTCGGAGGTGCCGGCGAACACTGCGTGACGCAGCGCGTCGCTGGCCCGGTCGAGCCCGGGCGCCTTGCCGTACCAGATGCCGATGATGCCGTCGTAGCGGCACGATTCCAGCGTGACCGCCAGCTGTGAACCCATCACTGCGGTCGCGGCCAGCTCCTCGTTGAGACCCGGTTGGAAGACCATGTGGAGGCCGTCGGCCGTGGCCAACGCGGCGGCCGCACTGACGTCGCGGTCGTAACTGGCGAGTGGGCTACCCGGATATCCGCTGATGTAGGCAGCGGTCTCCAATCCGGCGCGACGGTCGGCGCGCAGTTGTTCGTACGGCAGCCGAGCCAGGGCCTGCGAGCCGCTGATGAAGGCACGGCCTTCGTCGATGCGATACCGGTCAGCCAGTTCATAGGTGTCGATCACGGCCACCCGGTCCATGTTGCCACCTTCTCGGGCTGCTTGCGGCCCGGTCTACTTGCCCTGCAGTTCGAGCCATTTCTCGCGGGCTGCACGATGGCCCTTCGCGCCTGAACCAATGAGGCCACCGGTACGTACCTTGCCCACCGTGTCTTCCAGGTCCTTGAGCAGTTCGCTGATGTCGTCGGCGGGCCCTGCCTGGCTGACGCGTTCCAGCTTCTCGTAGATCTTGCCCAGGTTCTCGCGGAACTGACTGAACTCCTTGTCGAGTTCATTGCGTGCTTCTTCGATGTCGTTGGCCATGCGTGCACGGTAGTCGCGCGGCAGAATGTGCCGATGGCAAAGGGCGGCACACCGGCACTCGTGATGTTGGAGGCGGCGGGCGTGGCGTTCACGGTCACCGAGTTCCATCACGAGCCGGGTGAGGGGAACTACGGGCTGGTTGCAGCTCACGCGTTGGGCATCGAACCCGAGCGTGTGTTCAAGACGCTCGTCGCCAACCTGACCACCGATACCGGTGTCGAGCAGGTCGTGGCCATCGTGCCGGTCAGCGGACAGCTGTCACTGCGTGAGCTGGCAGCGTGCCTGTGCGGTAAGCGAGCCGAAATGTGCCCCGTGGATCTGGCGCAGCGGCTGACGGGCTACGTGGTCGGTGGCATCAGCCCATTCGGGCAGAAGAAGCGACTACGCACGGCCATTGACGAGACGTGCGTGTTGTTCGACACCATCTTCGTCAGTGGCGGCAAACGCGGTCTCGACATCGAGATTGCCCCGGACGATCTCGTCAGCGTCCTGAGCGCCGTTGTCGCACCGATCGGCACCGACCGCTGATTCCTCGACTGCTGCGGTACCGTTCGCTCCCATGGTGCGCGCACATTCATGGATGTTGGTGGGTCTGGTCGGCGTGATGCTGGCTGGGTGTTCGCAGGCATCGGCCGACCGGGCCGAGGCCACGACCCCTGTAGTGACCGAGACGGTGACCGAGACGGTGACCGAGACGGTGACGGCTTCCACGGCTGCTATCAGCGGAATGCCGAGCACGGTGGTGACCGCCGTGCCGGCGTCCAGCACGATCCCGGCGACGACCACCACGATCCCGGCGCCCACCACCACGATCCCGGCGCCGTGCACCGTCATCGCCGTCAGTGATTCGGTGGGCATCGACCTGATCAACAATGGCCTCAAGGATCGGCTGGCATTCGCCGGCTGCAACCTGAAGTGGACGGGCGGTGCTCGCGGCATCGAAGTCGAAGCTGGCGCCCAGGTCCTTGCCGGGGCCGCCGACATCGATGCGGATGTCGTGCTCGTGATGCTCGGCTATCACAACGCCAACTCCAACGCCCGGCGCGGACGTTTCCCGGGGCTCATCGACATGGTGGTAGAGGCAGCCGGACCGCGGCTCGTGGTGTGGCCGATGTACGGCGCCACCGACGACTGCTCAGCGAATTACAAGAAAGGCATCGGTATCGCGAACCAGAGCTTGCACGACGCCCAGACCCGCTGGCCGAACTTGCTGCTGGTCGACTACACGTCTGTCCTCGCCGCCCACCCCGAGTACTCCCAGAAGCGCTGCCCCCACCTGCTCTCGAGCGGCTCGAAGGCGGTTGCCGGCTGGCTTGCCGGCGCGCTGCGAGAGGTCGTCAACGCCGCGGCTAACGCCGGCTGACCGCTACTTGCGCAGCAGCGAATCGATTCTCCGTGCGGCGATGACGAGGGCGATGGCGGACAGGGCCACCAGGACTGCGATGTGGCCGAGCACCGACGCCGTCCAGATGCCGGCGTTGGCTGCACGCACCAAGGCGACGCCGTGGTACAGCGGTGACAGCTGCACCAGCCACGCCCACGATCCGTAGCTGGAGATGGGGAAGAAGGTGGCAGAGAACAAGAACAGCGGCATGGTCGCGGTGGTGACGATCTCCAGGTCGGCCCACCCGCGCATGAAGGTGGTGGCCACGAAGCCGATGCTGGCAAAGGTGAGGCCGATCAGCGCGCACGCCGGCAGCGCCAGCAGGCTCCACCACGTGTCCACCAAGCCGAGCGCGGCCATCACGCCCAGGAAACTGATCGCGTACAACTGACCGCGGATGAGTGCCCAGCTGATCTCGCCGACAGCCACGTCGGCCGGGCCCATCGGCGTTGCCAATGCGGCGTCGTAGATGCGGGCGTACTTCAGCCGGTGCATGACGTTGCCGGTGGAGTCGAAGATGGCGCCGTTCATCGCGGATGCTGCCATCAGCGCGGGTGCCACGAACGCGTCGTACGGCACTGCTTTGCCACCCACCGACACGTTGCCGACGAGGCTGCCGAGACCGGCGCGCATGGAGAGCAGGTACAGCAGCGGTTCGAAGAATCCGCTGACGATGATCAGCCATTGGCGGCGGTAGGCAACGACATGGCGTTCGATCATCCGGTGGGGTCGGCGGACCACCATCGACGGCGGCAGGATGCGCAGGAAGATGGTGCTCACGGGTACAACTTTCCGGCCAGTCGGCGCGTCGCGAGGACGAGACCGACCACGATCCACAGCGCCACGTAACCGAGGTGCCCGCCGACCCCGAGCCAGTCGACATTGCCGGTGGTGAAGCCGCGGGCCACCGTCACGCCGTGCCAGAGCGGAAAGATCTTGGCGATCCACTGCACCGCCGTCGGCAACTGCGACAACGGGTAGAACGCCCCGCCGAAGAGGAACAGCGGAATGATCACGAAGCGTTGGATGGCGGGGAACATTCCGTCGCGTTCGGCGCCCACGGACAACGCCATGATCGGCATCGCGAACGCCACGCCGACGAGCATCGCCACCAGCACGCTGGGGATCAGACCCCAGGACCGTGTGCGCTCGAAGAGGGTGAGCACGGCAGCGACCGCTGCGGTCGCGATGCCGCAGCGGATGGTGATCCAGGTGGCGTGGCCCAACACGATGTCGCGAGCCGACAGCGGAGTGGCGGCGATGCCGTGGTAGCCGCGGTGCCACTTCAGCGCACCCATCACCGGCCACATGCTCTCTGCGGCCGACAGGCTCATCGCGGTGGTGACCAACAGGCCGGGTACCACGAACGCGACGTAGGACGTGGTGCCCAGTGTCGTACCGGAACCCGTGTTGCGGTCGACGAGCGCGCCCACGCCGACGCCGAGGCCGAGCAGGTAGAGCAGCGGCTGCACCAACGATGACAGCACGTTGGTCTTCCACAGCCGCTTGTAGGTGGCCAGGTGCCAACTGGTGACGCGCAGCGCGCCGGGGGTGGAGATGTGTTGCGCCACTCAGTCCACCAGACTGCGACCGGTGAGCTGCAGGAACACGTCCTCGAGACTTGCCCGCCGCACCAGCGCGCTCTCCGGCTCCATGCCACGAGCGTGCGTCTCAGCGAGCGCGGCCTCGCCATCGTGGGCGTAGACCAGCACGCGATCGGGGAGCAACTCCTGGCGTTCGCCGATGCCGGCCAGCTGATGCGCCTGTGCCTCATTGGTGCCGGCGGGGAAGCGCAGCTCCAACACCTCGCGGGTGGAGTACTGCTCGATCAGCGAGCGTGGCGAACCCTCGGCCACTATGCGGCCCTGGTCCATGACCACCAGGCGGTCACACAACTGCTCGGCTTCGTCCATGTAGTGCGTGGTGAGCACCTGTGTGACGCCTTGCTGCTTGAGTCGGTAGAGACGATCCCACAGCACGTGGCGGGCCTGCGGGTCGAGGCCGGTGGTCGGCTCGTCGAGCAGCAGCAACTGCGGGTTGTTGATCAGCGACCGCGCGATGGACAAGCGACGTTTCATGCCGCCGCTGAGGTGCTCGACCACACTGTCGGCGCGGTCGCTGAGCTGTGCGAAGTCGAGCAGCTCGGCGGCCCTTCGTTTTGCTTCGGCGCGGGGAAGGTCGAAGAAGCGACCGTAGAGCCACAGGTTCTCCTGCACGCTCAGCTCGCCGTCGAGCGTGTCGAGCTGTGGCACGACGCCGATGCGGCCTCGGATCTCGGCGCCGTGCGTCGCGGGGTCGAGCCCGAACAGACGCAGTGTGCCGGAGGTGACCGGGCTGACGCACGCGATCATGCGCATCGTGCTGCTCTTGCCGGCACCGTTGGGGCCGAGGAATCCGAACACCTCACCGGGTTTCACTTCCACGTCGATGCCGTCGACAGCAGTGAAATCGCCGAAGCGTTTGACCAGTTGGTGGGCGACGATCAGCGGTTCGGACATACGGTCGACGACTGTATCGCCCGATGGTTCGGCCCCGAAGGGTGAATGCAATGGTCGCTACGTACGGTTCCGTGAATTCACGGTTCCGCGACAGATGGCTCTGTGCACACGCGAAGGAGCCCCACCTTGCGGCGGGGCTCCTTTCGAGTTCTGTGAGTTCGCTCGCTCAGCCGGCGGGCGGCGGAGGCGGCGGCGGGCTCATGCCGGGAGGCGGCGGAGGCGGCGGGGTGCCGCCACCCATGCTGGAGCCACCAGCGCCACCGAACTGGCTCTTGATCTTGTTCATGTCCTTCAAGTCGTTCAAGTCGCCACCAGACTCCTGGAACAGCAGGAACCCGCCGAATGCAGCGGCAGCGGCAGCGATGACGGCAAGGTAGATGCCGTACGAAGCACTGATCGGGTTGTCCTCACCGATGAGCAGCTTCAACAGCGTGAACAGC
>Ga0209476_10000390_pt1 | contig 29680 bp, 27 predicted proteins | sample KloWWTrecipitate_FD_187179 | JGI IMG/M metagenome (GOLD analysis project Ga0209476, IMG submission 187179) | Active sludge microbial communities from Klosterneuburg, Austria, studying microevolution and ecology of nitrifiers - Klosterneuburg... | ecosystem: Engineered > WWTP > Aerobic digester... | reverse complement strand
AGAACGGGCCGGATGCCCGCAACCTGTGGCGCGTGCACTGGTACAACGACATCGCCGGTAACCGAGTCAGCGTGCCCGACCATGTCGTGCTGCCCAGTTCTCTCACGGGCGTGGAGAGCCCGATCATCGTCGTCTTCGGTGATCGTTTTCCGATGATCAGTGCGCACAAGGTGCTGGCGGCGTACGCGTGCCTCGCGCCCCGTATCGTCACCGGCCAGTTCGACCCCACGCATCACCGCGCCATCTGGCCCTCCACTGGCAACTACGCCCGTGGCGGCATCGCCATCAGCCGCATCATGGCGTCGCGCGGCGTGGCAATCCTGCCCGCCGGGATGAGCCAGGAGCGGTTCGACTGGCTGGACAAGTGGTGCGAGAACCCGAAGGACGACGTCATCCGCACCGTTGGCACGGAGAGCAACGTCAAAGAGATCTACGACGCCTGCAACGCGCTGGCCAAGGACCCCGGCAACTTCGTGCTCAACCAGTTCTGCGAGTTCGGCAATCATCTCGGTCACTTCGAAGTCACCGGTCGGGCGTTGGCCCACGCGTTCGAGACGGTGCGCGACGCGTCGGGCCGCGACCTTCGGCTCGCCGCCTTCACCAGCGCCACCGGTTCGGCCGGCACCATCGCTGCCGGCGACCGGTTGAAGCGTGACTACGGCACCAAGATCGTCGCGGTCGAGGCATTGGAGTGCCCGACCATGCTGGAGAACGGATTCGGCGAGCACAACATCCAGGGCATCGGCGACAAGCACATTCCGCTGATCCACAACGTGATGAACAGCGACCTCGTGTCGGCGGTCAGCGACCAGGCCACCGATCAGCTGTACGCGATGTTCAACAGCGAGGACGGGCTCGGCTACCTGGCCGACCGCCGCCGTGTGCCGCAGCGGATCCTCGACACGCTGCAGCACTTCGGGCTGTCGTCCATCTGCAACGTGCTGGCTGCCATCAGTACTGCGAAGGTTCTGGGCCTCGGGCCCGACGATGCCATCGTCACGGTTGCAACTGACGGCGCCGCTCTGTACCCCAGCGAGTACACCAAGATCACGGCCCGCGACTTCGGCAACGGTTTCACCAACCTCGATGCGGCGCAGGTGTGGGGCGAGCATCTCGCCAACGTGCCCACCGCCAACACGCTCGAGCTCAGCGAGCGCGAACGCAACCGCATCTTCAACCTCGGCTACTACACGTGGGTCGAGCAGCAGGGCACGCCCTTCGAACTGTTCGAGGCTCGCCGTCAGCAGTCGTTCTGGCAGGGTCTCCGCCGCCTGCTGCCGGTCTGGGACGAGATGATCAGCGAGTTCAACGCCAGCGTCGCGGCCGGCTGAGGCTGTCGTGCAACGGCCACTCATCGCCGGTTGGCAATGCCGCGTCTGTGGTGCGTCGGTCGACATCGCGACACCGTTCTCATGGAAGTGCCCCAACGCCACCGGGTCTGACCGTCACCACGCCCTGCGTCTGGTGCAGGGCTCCGCGCCGCTGCAGTCCGGCGGCCAGTCGAATCCGTTCCTCGCGTACCGGCCACACCTTGCGTGGGACGCGTTCGCTGCCGCGCACGGGCTGACCGTGGCGGCGCGTGATGCCATGGTGGGGGAGCTCGATTCGTTGATTGCGTCGGTCGCGGGCACAGGCTTTGTCGAGACGCGGATGGAGCGAGCCGATGAGCTCAGCGATGCCCTCGGCTTCGGTACTGACGGCGGTGTGTGGGTGAAGGACGAGACGCACAACGTGGCAGGCAGCCACAAGGCGCGACACCTGTTCACCATCTTGTTGCACCTTCGAACGGCCGAGCAATTGGGCCTCGCGCCGTGGCCCCAGCGGCCGCCGTTGGCCATCGCCTCGTGCGGGAATGCAGCGATGGCGGCGGCGACGCTCGCCGCCGCCGTCTCCTGGCCCATCCATGTCTTCGTTCCGCCCTGGGCGAATCTCCACGTGACGAAACGGCTGGCCGAGTTGGGGGCGACGGTCGTCGAGTGCCCACGAATCCCGAGCGACCCTGCGGGCGACCCGTGTGTGCATCGCTTCCGTGAGGCGGTGGCAGCGGGCGCGATTCCCTTCAGCGTGCAGGGCCCGGAGAACGCGTGGTGTCTCGACGGCGGCCGCACCCTCGGCTGGGAGATGTCGGACACCTCGCTGGATCGACTGTTCGTGCAGGTGGGCGCCGGAGCATTTGCTGCGTGTGCGGCAGAGGGACTGCGCATGGGTGGATCCTCACCCAGGTTGCACGCCGTGCAGACCGCCGCCTGTGCGCCATTGGCTCGGGCATGGGAGCGCTCACGTTCGTCGGTGCCGCAGCGGCACTGGGCTGACTGCATGTGGCCGTGGGAGCACGTCGGCGAGTCGGCGGCGGACGGCATTCTGGACGATGAGACCTACGACTGGTTGCCCGTCGTCGAGGCGATGGCGGCCAGCGGGGGAGCGCCGGTCGTCGTGAGCGAGGCGCACGTCCTGGAGGCCAACGAGGTTGGTTGCCGCACGACAGGAATCGACGCCAGCCACACCGGCACCGCCGGCCTTGCCGGTCTGCTCGCCCACCGCGATCAGGTCCGGCCCGACGAACGCGTGGCAGTGATCTTCAGCGGCATCCGACGTTAGTCGCTGGTGCAGCGCACGGCGGCGCAAAAGCTTTCGCCGACAGCGGAACTTCCACGCGTCGGCGTGCATCTGTCAGGCATTCACCACCTACCAAGGGAACAATGCCATGTCACAGCTCGCCGCTCTCTCCAGGCTCAATGCACTTCACCCCGCCGACGCCACACCATCGGCCGTCACCACTGCCAGAGTCGTGTCCATCGTGCAGGCCGGCATCCTGCTCACCGTCGGCATCATCGCGCTGCTGGGCGGTGTCACGGTGCTGGGCGCCGCGTCCCTCGTGGAAGGTGCGCTTCGCCTGGGTCTCGCTGTCGGGCTGCGGCGCGGCGCTCGCCGCACTCGCCTTGCGTTGCTCGTGCTCTGCGGGGTCGGTGTGTTCGCCGGCTTCGCAGCAGGCGGGGTTTCCATCATCGGTGGTGTCATCAACGTCGTGGTCATGCGCTGCCTGCTCACCGACGATGCCAAGCGGTTCCTCGGCGCCTGATTCCATTCCACCATCACCGTTCGCACAGGAGGCCGCACAGCGTGGTGCGGCCTCCCGGCGCGTCTGGGATCAGACCTCGTGGAGGCGCCCGTCGGCCAGGTCGTACACGAAACCGCGGATGTGATCCTTGTAGCGCACGAAGGGGCTCTGCCGCAGGCGATTGATGCTCTGTCGAGTATCGGCATAGGGATCGGTGAAGACCTCCAGCGCCCACCACGGCTTGATCCCGACCTCGCTCTCCAGATCGTCCTTGAACTTGGTCTCGTCGATCGCCTGCAGTCCGCAGTTGGTGTGATGCACGAGGATGATCTCGCGGGTGCCCAGGAAACGCTGCGAGAGCACGAGTGACCGGATGACGTCGTCAGTGACAACGCCACCGGCATTGCGGATGATGTGCGCATCACCATGGTCGAGCCCGAGCATCTGGAAGATGTCCATACGGCTATCCATGCAGGTCACGATCGTGAGTTGGCGTGCGGGGCGCAGGACGAGATCGTGGTCGTTGAACTGCGCGGCATAGACCTCGTTGTACGCAAGCAGTTCATCGGCACTGGGTTCGAATGGCTCGTCGGGAATGGTCGTGGCCTTTCAGTGGGCCTCGCTGCAGCGTGAGGGTCCGGCAGGCATCACGGTAGCGTTGCGGCCATGACCGACACCACTCGTCCCATGGGCCTCGACGGCGGTATGGATCCGCGTCTCGACGTGTTCAACCGGCTGTTGAAGAACCGCGTGGTCATGCTCGGTACCGACGTCAACGACGACATGGCCAACCAGATCTGCGCACAGTTGCTCTACCTCGAGGGCGAAGACCCCACCGCTGACATCTGGCTGTACATCAACAGCCCGGGTGGCTCGGTCACCGCCGGCATGGCCATCTACGACACGATGCAGTTCGTCAGCTGCGAAGTCGCCACCGTCTGCATGGGAATGGCTGCCAGCATGGGCCAGTTCCTGCTCACCGCAGGTGCCTCGGGCAAGCGCTTCACCTTGCCCAATGCCCGCGTGATGATGCACCAGCCGCTCGCCGGCCTTCGTGGCCAGGCCACCGACATCGCCATCCAGGCCGAGCAGTTGGCGTACACCAAGCGCCGGATGGCAGAGCTCACCGCACATCACTCGGGGCAGCCGGTCGAGAAGATTCAGGCCGACAGCGAGCGCGACCGGTGGTTCACTGCAGAAGAGGCCAAGGCCTACGGCCTGGTCGACTCGGTGATCTTGCGCCGCGGCGAAATCATCTAGCGCACTTCATCCAGATGTCGTTGCCGTGTCTGGTGCCGACGTGTCTGGTGCCGACGTGTCTGGTGTCGACGGCGTCACGGTTGTCGGCGTCGGTGCAACACTGCCGATGAGCGCGCCGCAACGCTGCTGTGTGTAGCTGATCACTCGATTGGCCGCGGGCTCGCTGCGGCGGGCTGTGTCGGCGACCAACTGCATGGATGCTGGGTCGCCGGGGTCGACGGTGATCGCCGTCTCCAGATTGGCAACCATTGTTTCCCACTCCGCCTGCACCGCGATCGGGGCCGACCTGGAGACCGACCGCCACGAATCGAGTACACGATCGACGTCACCATCGCCGGCAATGTTCGGTGAGTTGAGATCCGTCAGGTGGTTGCCCACCTGCGTGCAGTAGTTGGCCTCGCTGCGCTGGTCGGGGTTGCCGCCGCAGCCGCTGACTGCCCCGAACGCGACGGCGAGGAGCGCCGCTGCGAACGTGGTTGTGCGTGCCGCAGGGCTCCTCATACAACGATTCTCTCAGGTGTGATGCCATCCGGTGCGGTCACCGCGAAAGAAGGTTGTCATCGACCGACTTCCCGATATGTTCGGCCTTGTTGCCGTCGGGGAATCGGTTGCCGTTCCCTCCCTCGTTCGTTGGCGTTCGACCGCACCTCGCTCCGGCGAGCCTGCCGAGCGCCTCCAAGTCCGTCGGAGGAAACTGCGCATGCTTGCCGCTGTTCGTTCTGCCACGGTGTTCGGCGTCGAGGGACGTCCGGTCACCGTTGAAGTGCATGTATCCACGGGTCTGCCCGCGTTCCAGATCGTCGGTCTTCCCGATGAAGCGTGTCGCGAATCGCGCGACAGGGTGCGGGCAGCGGTGCTCTCCAGCGAGCTGGCGTGGCCGTCTTGTCGGGTCACTGTCAACCTTGCGCCCTCCAACCAACGCAAGGGGGGTTCGGGGCTCGACCTTGCGATCGCGGTTGGTTTCCTCGCGGCACACGGGCAGGTGCCTGTGTCACAGATCGAGGGGCTCGGGTTCGTCGGCGAACTGGGGCTGGACGGCAGCCTGCGCCAGATTGCCGGTGTGGCGCCGATGGTCGCGGCAATGGGTGATGTTCGCCCAGTAGTTCCGTTCAACAGTTATCGAGAGGCGTGGTGCGTTGCCGGTGAGGGGGTACGCGTGGCGCACACGCTGCGGGAGGTTGTCGACGCCCTCAACGCGGATGCGCCATGGCCGCAGCCGCCCGACGGCCAGTTCGTGGATGATGAACCGCCTCTACCCGACCTTGCCGACGTGCGCGGTCAAGCGATGGCGCGCCTCGGTCTGGAGGTCGCAGCTGCCGGTGGCCACCACATGCTGCTGGTCGGCCCACCCGGGTCGGGCAAGACGATGCTGGCGCAACGACTTCCGGGTTTGCTGCCACTGTTGGAGCCGGACGTGTCGCTGCAAGCCACGATGATCCACTCGGCCGCCGGCGTGCGGCTGCCTGCCGGGGGAATGGTGCAGCGGGCGCCGTTCCGGGCGCCGCATCACAGCAGCTCCATGGTTGCGTTGGTGGGCGGCGGCAGCACCAGCCTGCGCCCGGGCGAGATCAGCCTGGCGCATGGCGGCGTCCTGTTCTTGGACGAGCTCGGTGAGTTCGCCCCCAGTGTTCTTGACGGATTGCGGCAGCCGTTGGAGGAGGGCGTGATCCGCATTGCTCGTGCCCGCGCGTCGGCGGCCTTGCCGGCAAAGTTCCTGCTGGTTGCCGCCACTAACCCGTGCCCCTGTGGCGGTGGTGCAGGTCCAGGTGATTGCGAGTGCGACGAAGCAGCACGACTGCGCTACCTACGCCGACTGTCGGGGCCATTGCTCGACCGTTTCGACCTGCGTGTGGGCGTCACCCGTCCCGCTGTCGATGACCTGCTGGCCATGGGCGGCGGCGAGCCGACGGCCGTCGTGGCAACTCGGGTGACGGGGGCGAGAATGCGTGCCCTGGATCGCATCGGCATGGTCAACGCCAACATTCCCGCATCTCATCTCGATGTCTTGGCGCCGCTTCACCCCGAGGCTCGTCAGCGCCTGCGCGAGCAACTCGAACGCGACAAGCTCACCGGCCGCGGCTATCACCGCATCCGACGGGTCGCGCGCACCATCACGGATCTGCATGACGGTGGTGACCTCGTGCTCGACGAACACGTGCAGTTGGCACTCAGCATGCGCGTTCGGCTCAGCGTGTCGTCACGCGAGCGTGCCGCATGACGGGCGGCTCGCTGGTCGCGAGTGAGTTGCCGCCCGAGGCGTATGTCGCCTCGCTCGCCGGTTTTCGCAACATGAGCCTGCATCGACTCGGTGCGTTGCTGCGCCACCATTCACCGCAGGAGGCGTGGCAGGTGGTGTTGGGTGAGGTGCCCACGACCGGACTGGTCGCCAAGGTGTTGACCGACAGCGGTGTGCGCACGATGTGGCGGCGCTGCACTCGTGAGCGGCCGCCGGCGGAGATCTGGGCGCGCTGTGTGGAGCTCGATCTGACGGTGCTGCCGTACGGCCACCGTCGCTACCCGCCCGGCCTGTTGAACGATCCGTTCCCTCCGCCCGTGCTGTTCGTGAGGGGTGACCTCAGCCTGCTGGCCGGTCGCCGCGTGGGAATTGTCGGCACCCGCAACGCCACCGCGGCCGGGCGCGAGGCCGCCCGATCACTCGGGCTCGGGTTGGGAGCTGCCGGCGTGCATGTGGTCAGCGGCTTGGCCAGGGGTATCGATGGCTACGCACATCGGGGTGTTCTCGCGGCGGAGGGTGAGGGGCGCCCCATCGGCATTGTCGCCTCGGGTCTCGACGTGGTGTACCCGCGAGAGCACCGCGATTTGTGGGAGGCCGCCGGCAACTGCGGTCTGCTGCTCAGTGAGGCGCCACCGGGCGTGCCCCCCGAGCCTCATCGCTTCCCGTTGCGTAATCGCATCGTGGCGGCCCTCTCCGAGGTGCTGGTGGTCGTCGAGTCGCGCGAGCGCGGTGGCTCGCTCATCACCGCAGCCCAGGCGGTCGAGCGTGACGTCACGGTCATGGCGGTACCCGGATCGATCGGCAAGCGTGCATCGCTGGGCACCAACTCGTTGCTGTGCGACGGCGCGACGCCGGTGACCGGCGTCGATGATGTGCTCACGGCGCTGTCGCTGCAGCACTGTCGATCAATGGTGGTGGCCACCGACATGCGCGCACGCCCGCGTGGCGAGGACATTGCGGTCTACCGGGTGCTGAGCGCCGACCCGCGCACGATCGACGGAGTGGCATTGGCGCTCGGTCTCACCCTCGTCGAGGCTGCGATGGGGCTTGCCAGGCTGGAGTCCGCTGGATGGATAGCGCAGGCAGACGGGTGGTTCGAGTGCGTGGGTTCCCCGTTGCGATGAGCTCCACCGAATACCCTGTGCAGCGATGTCCATTTCTGCCTCATCTTCTTCGCCGATTGTTGAGGCAACCGCCGACGCGAGCTCGCAGTGGCAGCTCGACGAGTTCGCTGCCTCGCTCACCAGCAGCGCAGCTAACACGGTGGCGGCGTACCGCAGCGATCTGGTGGGTTTCATTTCGTGGGCGTGCTCGGTCGGTGTCGTCGCTCCAGCCGATGTCGACCGTGCCGTGCTGCGTCGCTATGTCGCGCGGCTGGCCGCCGACGGTCTCGCCAAGCGCAGCGTTGCACGCAAGGTCTCATCATTGCGCCGCTACTTCCGCCACCTTCGTGGCACCGGAGCCCTCACCGTCGATCCCAGCGTGTCGTTGCGCGCTCCGGCGGGCGACAGCCGCCTGCCGCGGGTGCTCGATCACGACGACGTTTCACGGTTACTCGATGGCCCTACCCCGCAGGACGAACCGCATTGGCGGCGTCTTCGCGACGACGCGGTCTTGGAGGTTCTCTACGGCAGCGGTGTGCGCGTGGGTGAACTCTGCGGCCTCGATGTGGATTCGCTCGATCTGGCCAGCGGCGCCATGTCCGTGTGGGGCAAGGGTTCCAAACAGCGACGAGTTCCCCTCAGCCAGCCTGCGATCGAGTCGCTCCGTGCATGGATCGCGATCCGCCGAGACGTGGTGGCCGACATCGCTGGTGCCGCACTGTTCGCCAACGAACGCGGAGTTCGACTCACGCCGCGCGACGTGCGGCGCATCGTCGATCGACGTTCGCCACGTCCCACGCATCCCCATGCGCTGCGCCACAGTTTCGCGACGCATCTGCTGGATGGCGGCGCAGACCTGCGTGCCGTTCAGGAACTTCTCGGGCATGCCGACGTGGCTACCACCCAGCGATATACCCACATCAGTAACCACCGCCTCCGCGAGGCCTACGCAGAGGCGCACCCACGAGCATGAGACGCGAACTCGACCTAGAAGACTGCTGGCAGCGTTGGTTCGATCGGCGCGACCCAATTGCGCGCGACCGCATCATCGTCCACTACTCGCCGCTGGTGAAGTTCGTCGCCGGTCGTGTGGGCGCCGGTCTGCCCAACAGTGTCGATTCGGGCGACTTGGTCAGCGCCGGCGTTTTCGGGCTCATCGACGCTGTCGAACGGTTCGATCCCGCCCGCGGTGTGAAGTTCGAGACATTCGCCGTGCCCCGCATCCGTGGCGCAGTCTTCGATGGCCTACGACAGCTCGACTGGGTGCCGCGTTCGGTGCGCAGTCGCGCCCGAGAAGTGGAGAGCGCCTTTCAGGACCTGGAAGGCCGCCTGGGTCGGGCCCCCACCGACGACGAGCTCTCCGCCCATCTGAAGTTGTCGGCAGCGGAGTTCCAGAAGTGGCTGGCGGCAATTGCGTCCACCACTGTCGGCCCGCTCGACCGAGCGTTGGTGGCCGGCGCAGAGCCGCGGGCGCTCACCGGCGACGTGCCCGACTCGCCAGCAGCGTTGGTCGAGGAAGGCGAAGTGAAGCGCCTCGTGCGCGTCGAACTGCGCCGACTGCCAGAGCGCGAGAAGCTGGTCCTGTCGTTGTATTACGACGAGGGCCTCACCCTCGCCGAGATCGGCACCATCCTGGGCGTCACCGAGAGCCGCGTGTCGCAGATCCACACGAAGGCTGTGCTGCACCTGCGCGCTCGGTTGGCAGCCACGGGCGTCGCCTAGCCCCTGTGGGGTCGAAGTGATTGCGGCCCTGCTGGCGACGATCTCGTTGGCCGTGTGTTATCCACCACCGGTGGTTGCTCAGGTAGCGGTCCCGTTCGTTCAGCCGGCCTGCAGCTATTGCCCAGGCCATCGTGGCCTCGAGTATCTGTTGCAGTCGGGTTCACCCGTTGAGAGCATCGCATCCGGTGTCGTCATCTTTTCGGGCATGGTCGCCGGTACCCGTTACGTCGTGGTGCGCCAGACCGACGGTCTCCGGGCAACCTACGGAATGCTGCAAACATCAGTCCTGACCAGGGGAGATGTGGTCGTGGTGGGTGGACTTGTGGGGGATAGCGGCCCTCGCCTGTACTTCGGCCTGAGAGACGCTGCCGACCAGCCAGTCGACCCGACACCGTTGCTGGGCACCCTTGTTGGACGGGCGCGCCTGCTGCCGGTGAATGGGGGCGCCCGACGCCCGCCTCCTGCGGCGCACCTGACCTGCTCAGCCATTGTTTCCGAGGCTTTTCCTGTCTGACGCGCACCCGCCGCCGATAACATTCCCGAGCGGTTCACCGTTCCGGTGCCCGCTTCTTCGCACGTTCCCTCCCTGCGGTCGCCTCGGCGCCTGGGATCATGCGCCGCCAACCGCAGGAGAGGAGCAATCACCATGGCTGTCGTCACGATGCGCCAAATGTTGGACGCCGGTGTCCACTTCGGTCACCAGACCCGTCGGTGGAACCCGAAGATGAAGCGGTTCATCTTCGGTGAGCGCAACGGTATTTACATCATCGACCTCGACCAGACGATGTCTCGCGTCGAGACCGCCTACAACTTCGTTCGCGACCTGTCCGCCAAGGGCGGCACGGTCCTCTTCATCGGTACCAAGAAGCAGGCGCAAGACCCCGTGCGCAGCTACGCCGAGAAGAGCGGCATGTACTACATCAACGAGCGTTGGCTCGGTGGCATGCTCACCAACTTCGAGACCATCTCCAAGCGCGTCGCCAAGATGCAGGAGTACGAGCGCATGAAGGTCGCGGGCGAGTTCGAGGCAATGCCGAAGAAAGAAGCATTGCTGCTGTCGCGCGAACTCGAGAAGCTGCAGAAGAACCTCGGCGGCATCCGCCACATGGCCAAGCGTCCCGACTGCATCTTCATCCTCGACACGAAGAAGGAGCACATCGCGGTCACCGAAGCCAACAAGCTGAAGATCCCCGTTGTTGCTGTGGTCGACACCAACGTCGACCCCGACGTCATCCAGTTTCCCATTCCCGGCAACGACGATGCCATCCGTGCCAACGCGCTGATGTGCCATGTCATCGCCGAGGCAATCCTCGAAGGTCGTTACATCGCCAACAAGCGCAACCCGCAGGCGGCCCCCGCCAAGCGCAGCGCCGAAGACGAGGCTGCATTCGCCGATGCTCAGGCAGAGGCTCGCCGCCAGGCGGCCGCCGCTCAGGCAGAGCGCGATGCCCGTGTCGCTGCGGCCGTCGAAGAGACCGTCGTCGAGGAGGCCGTCGTCGAGGAGGCCGTCATCGAGCCGGCCGTCGAGGAAGTGGCTGTCGAGGAAGTGGTGGCAGAAGTCGCCGCCGACGCAGCCGTGACCGAAGAAGTAGAGGGCTGATCAAGAATGGCATTCACCGCCAAGGACGTGCAGGCGCTGCGTCAAGCCACCGGCGCCGGAATGATGGACGCCAAGAAGGCCCTCGAGGCCAACGACGGCGATGCCGAGGCCGCCAAGCAGTGGCTGCGTGAGAAGGGTCTCGCTGCCAGCGCCAAGCGCGACGACCGCGAGAACACCCAGGGCCTCGTTGCGTTGGAGATCGTCGGCAACGTCGGCGCCATCGTCAAGCTCAAGTCGGAGACCGACTTCGTGGCCAGTAGCGACCTGTTCAAGGCAGAGGCCGCGGCGCTGGTCGCACTCGTCATCGACAAGGGTGAGGCCGCAGTGGCCGAGCGCTCCTCGATCCTCGACGACCTGCGCATCACGCTGAAGGAGAAGATCGAGCTCGGCGAGGTGGTCCGCATCGAGGCCGCACCCGGCAACGTCATCGACAGCTACCTGCACATGCAGGGTGGTCGTGGTGTGAATGCCGTGTTGGTCGAGATGGCCGATGCCACGCAAGAACTCGCTCACGACGTTGCCGTGCACGTGGGTTTCGCTCGTCCGAAGTACCTGAGCAAGGACGACGTACCCGCCGATGTCGTGGCGCACGAGCGTGCCACACTCGAAACGGTCAGCCGCAACGAGGGCAAGCCGGAAGCGGCCCTGCCCAAGATTGTGGAAGGTCGCGTCCAGGGCTTCTTCAAGGATGTGGCGTTGCTCGAGCAGCCCTACGCCAAGGACGACAGCAAGTCGATCAAACAGTTCATCGGCTCGGCCACCATCGTGCGGTACGCACAGGTCGAGATCGGCTGAAACCCATCATGAAGGGCATGCCATGACCTCTCCCCGCTGGAAGCGAATTGTTTTCAAGCCGTCGGGAGAGGCAATGGCAGGCCCGTCGGGCCAAGGCCTCGACGGCGACACGCTCGACCTCACTGCCCGCGAGATCATCGCCGTGCGCGAGATGGGTGTCGATGTGGTGGTCGTCGTCGGTGGCGGCAACTTCTGGCGTGGCCGCCAAGGTGCCATGACAGGAATGGACGCCACCCAGAGCGACCACATCGGCATGCTGGGCACGGTCATGAACGCCTTGGCGCTGCAAGACGCACTCGAGCGCGCCGGTCAGCCCACTCGGGTGCAGAGCGCCATCGAGATGCCCCGTATCGCGGAGCCGTACATTCGCCGCCGCGCCATGCGGCACCTGGAGAAGGGCCGCGTCGTCATCTTCGCAGCAGGTACCGGCAACCCGTACTTCACCACTGACACGGCGGCCGCCCTTCGTGCCGCCGAGATCGACGCTGATGCGTTGCTGAAGGGCACGCACAGCGGCGTCGACGGTGTATATGACGCCGATCCCCGCCTTGTGCCCACGGCAACCAAGTACGAAGAAGTCAGCTACATCGAAGTGATGACGAAGGACTTGAAGGTGATGGACGCGACCGCGATCGCGTTCTGCCGCGACAACAAGATCCCGATCGTCGTGTTCGACATGTCCGCCCCCGGTGCGCTGCAGGCGATTCTTCGTGGCGACTCGGTCGGCACCATCGTCCACGATCGTCCGGTCTGACTACTCGCTGCGCACCGTGTGCACGCTGGCCGCGGCGGCCCATGCGCCGCGGGCACGCTCCAGGATCGGTACGATGGCAGTGTGACTGAAGAAACGATCCTCGAAGCGCTCGAGAAGATGGAAAAAGCCGTCGAGCATGTCCAGGTGCAGTTCACGACTGTACGCACCGGTCGGGCGACACCAGCGTTGGTCGAGCGCCTGCTGGTCGAGTACTACGGCTCCACCGTTCCGTTGCAGCAGCTCGCCGGTTTCCAGGTGCCCGAGGCGCGTCAGTTGCTGATCAAGCCGCATGACCGCTCGACGCTTGCCGCCATCGAGAAGGCCGTCCGCGACAGCGATCTTGGCGTCAACCCCAGCAACGACGGCGTCGTGATTCGAATCAACTTTCCGGCGCTGACAGAAGAGCGCCGTAAGGAGTACGTGAAGGTCGTCAAAAACATGGCCGAGGATGGCCGTGTCACCATTCGTGGTCTGCGCCGCGATGCGCGCAAGCACTTGGAAGCCGCAGAGAAGGCGAGCGCAATCTCCGCCGATGATCTCGAGCGCGCAGAGAAGGAAATGGACAAGATCACGCACGACCACGTCGAACTGATCGACAAGGCCGTTGGTCGTAAAGAACAAGAACTGCTCGACGTCTAAATTGAGCACATTCGAGGAGGCTTCGGTATGACTGACGATGCGTGGCGCCGGCGGCGCGAGGAAGAGAGCGATTTCGGACCGCCGCTGTTCGGCGACGATCCCTCGGGGTCGGATGGTTCGGGCGGCATCTCGTTCGGCGATTCCGATACCGGGCCGCTGCCGCACTGGACCGACCCGCCCACCGGCGAGATTCCGCGTGAGCTCTCGGGCAAGGGTGCGGCACCCGATCCCACCGACGATCTCGACGTGTGGTCGTCGTTCTCCGGCTCCAGTCAGCAGCCAGGTTGGCGTGAAGGAACCGGCGTCGATCCAGCGGGCGATCTCGGCGACATCACCGGTCTCTCGCCGGTGTTCGAACAGTCGGCAGCCGACGAGTACGCAGACCCGGCACCGACCGTGCGTGACGAGTCAGCGCCCGTCCGACGCGAACAGGGCCGCATCACCATCGGCACCGATCCAACCGATGGTGCCGCCTCGCGGCCAAGTTCCGCTGGTCGGCGCGCGCGCCCCGGCGACGCCACGGCCCGCAACCGCAGCGGTGCCCGCCCGACATCCAGTAGCCGCACCACCACCGCATCCAAGTCGACGGCCGGCACGGGTGGCCGAGACATGCCCACCGCCATTGCGGTCGGCCTTGGTATTGCCGCCGTCTTCATCGCTGCGCTGAAGTTCAAGCCGTGGGCCGTCGCTGTCATCGTCATCCTGGTTCTGGGCCTGGCCGCCGTCGAGTACTTCGACCGGGTGCGTGAGAAGGGGTATCAACCGGCGTTCTTCCCGGGCATCGTGGCCTGCGTCGCTGCACCGCTGGCCGTGTACAACTACGGCACCGGCGCGCTACCGCTGGTCGTCTTCCTGGCGTTCGTCGCCGTGGCATTCACGTTCATCGGTGCCACCAGCCTGGAGTCGAACCCAATGCCGAACATGGCCATCACCACGCTGGGTATCACCTGGATCGGTGTGCTGGGCTCGTTCGGTGCTGGCATCGTCGCGCTGTCCAATCTCGGTGGTGGCAACCACATCGGCACCGACACACTGTGTCTCTTGGCCATCGGCGTGGTTGCCAATGATGTCGGTGCCCTGTTCGTCGGCAGCGCGGTCGGCAAGACACCGCTGCGGCATTGGATCAGTCCCAACAAGAGCTTCGAGGGCTTCCTCGGTGGCACGGTGCTCACCCTTGGTGCAATGTTCCTGATCGGCGTCGCCGACAAGAGCAGTACCTGGGCCAGCACCGGCGATCTGCTGCTGTTGGGCCTGGTCATCTCGATCATGGCGCCCATCGGCGACCTCACCGAGAGCATGTTCAAGCGCAACCTGGACGTGAAGGACTTCGGCTCCATCATCAAGGGTCATGGCGGCGTGCTCGACCGCTTCGACGGTTTCCTGTTCGTCATGCCCGCTGTCTACTTCCTCACCATCTACCTGCAGCCCTGGGCCAACTAGCCGCACATACTGCTCGTATGACGGGTCCGCGGTGTATCGGCGCGCCGTGCCTGCGAGACTTCGACCTGTCATGACTGCAGTTCGTGTTGCCATCGCCGGTAGCTCCGGTTCCATCGGAACGCAGACCCTCGACGTCGTACGTGCCGAAGCTGGTCGCTACGAGGTCGTCGCGCTCGGGGTCGGTTCGTCGATCGCCGTGCTCATCGAGCAGGCGCTCGAGTTCCGGCCCAAGGTCGTCGCTGTCGCAGACCCGTCCAAGCGCGCAGAGGTCGCCGCGGCCTTGCCGTTCGCAGAGGTCGTGGCCGACTTCGCCGACCTCGTCGACGCTGCCGATGTCGTGGTCAACGGTGTCGTCGGGTTTGCGGGGCTGCAGGTGACGGTGCGTACCCTGGCCGCCGGCAAACGCCTGGCGCTGGCCAACAAGGAGAGCCTGATCGCGGGAGCTCCGGTGGTACAGCCGCTACGGGCCACGCCCGGCGCAGAACTGGTGCCGGTGGACAGCGAGCACTGTGCGGTGCACCAATGCCTGCGTTCGTCGGCATTCAACGACCGTGAGGTCAGTCGCATCGTGCTGACGGCCAGCGGCGGTCCGTTCCGTGGTCGCACACCCGCCGAGCTGGCCAACGTCGGCGTCGATGAGGCGCTGGCACATCCCACGTGGAAGATGGGGCCGAAGATCACTATCGACTCGAGCACCCTGATGAACAAGGGCCTCGAGGTCATCGAGGCGCACGAGTTGTTCGGCACCCCGTACGACGCCATCGAGGTCGTGGTGCACCCGCAGAGCGTGGTGCATTCGATGGCCGAGTTCACCGACGGCAGCACCATCGCCCAGCTCTCGATGCCCGACATGCGGCTGCCCATCGGCTACGCGCTGGCCTACCCGGCGCGCATCGGTACGCCGTTCGGCCGCATCGACTGGGCGCAGCTGGGCCGCCTCGATTTCGAGGCCCCCGACACAGCGACATTCCGCTGCCTCTCACTTGCCTACGAGGCCGGGCGCATCGGCAGCACCGCCCCGGCGTGGCTCAGCGCTGCCAACGAGGTGGCGGTCGAGGCCTTTCTCGCAGGCCGTCTGCGCTGGCACCAGATCGCAGAGGTCAACGACGCCGCGCTCCAGAGATACGAGCCGAGTGCCGATCACACCATCGACGACATAATCGCCGCCGACGCCCGCGCGCGTCAGGTCGCCCAGGAGATCCTTCACGTATGAGCAGCGACACGAGCAACGACACGAGCAACGACACGAGCAACGGCACGACCGATGTGACAGCAACGCACGACGGTCGCCCCAGCCGGTTCGACCGGATGAAGGTGGAGGTCGTCTCCGGTGGCACGCAGGCGCCCGAGGAAGTGCCGAAGGCAACTCTGCAGACCACGCTTCTCGGTGCGCTTGCATGGCTGGCGCTGTTCGTACTGCTTTTCATCAGTAGTCCGTGGCAGCTCGTCTTCGTCGTTGGACTGTTGATCTCGGTGATGCTGCACGAACTGGGTCACTACTGGACGGCACGCAAGAGCGGGATGAAGGTGACGCAGTACTTCATCGGGTTCGGCCCCCGGCTGTGGAGCGTGACCAGGGATGGGGTCGAGTACGGCGTACGCGCCTATCCGCTCGGTGGTTTTGTGAAGATCATCGGCATGACCAATGTCGACGAGGTTGCACCTGAGGACGAGCCGTACACCTACCGGCAAGGCACGTATGCCCGTCGCATGTGGGTGATCACCGCCGGCTCGGCGATGCACGCGATCATTGCGCTCGCCCTCGTCATCGGCGTGTACGCAACCGCTGGTCAACTGGGCCAGTCCGGCAAGGTGACCATCAACGCGATCACCGCGGGCTCTCCGGCCCAGCTTGCCGGAATGCAGGCCGGCGATGTGTTGCTGTCGGTGGACAACACGCCAGTGACCAAGGAAGCAGACGTCGCCGACGCCCTCACCATCGGACACACACCCGGTGACCAGGTAGAGCTCTCGATCCTGCGCGATGGTCAGGCGCTCACGCTGCAGGCAACCCTGGCGCAGAACACCAACGCTCCCGAGGGTGTGGTGAAGGCCTTCCTCGGCATCCAGTACTCCTCGGTCAGCCTGGTTCCTATGTCGCTCGGCTCAGCGGTCGTCGAAGGTCCCAAGGATCTCGCCGTGGGTATCGGACAAGCGACGGTGGCCATCGCCAAGGTGATCAACCCGGTCAATGTGTACGGCCATCTCGTCGGCACGAACACCGACCCGGCCACCCGACCGGGCACGATCGTGGGCGCGACGAGCGTCAGTTCCGATGTCGGCCACTTCGATGGCTGGGCAGGCATGCTGGTGTTCCTCGCCAACATCAACCTGGTGCTCGGTGTGATCAACATGTTCCCGCTGCTGCCGCTCGATGGCGGCCACGCTGCGATCGCGACCTACGAGCGGCTGCGGTCGCGCAAGGGCCGCCGCTACTACGCCGATGTCAACAAGCTGATGCCGGTCGCTGCCGTGTGCCTGGCGCTGCTGGCCTTCATGTTCCTCACCGGCCTCTACCTGGACATCGCCAAGAGCTAGTGCTGAGACCCGCTGGCCAGGCAATCCATTCCTCACCGCACTGGAATTCACCGCCCTCGGGGGCACTCTCGCGGCAGATCTGTGCTGGCAAGCGGTTCAGCTGAACCGCACACTTCGGCAGTTCGGCGTCGACGAGAGCAGGACGGGGTCATGATCTCGCCCGGCGGCAACCGTTGTTGTCGCCGCGACAACCACCGTTGTCGTTTCGTGAACGCGAAGTGCCGCCAATGCGCCCAGAGCGCGGCAGAGAGGGCGCGGGAGTCGCCGACCCGCACTGACCCGATCACCGGAACAACCGGAGTGCGGCCGGTCGATTACCGGAATAACCACAACTATGCGCTGTCGGAGCGGTTCAGCTGAACCGCTCACTTCGGCAGTTCCGGTTGGTGGGTCAGCTCGCTTCGAGGAGTTGGTGGACACGCTGGTGCGACAGGCCGAGCAGTTCGGCGGCGTCGCGCCTGCTGAGTCCGAGGTCTGTGAGTGATTTGACGGCTTCGATGGTCTGCTGTTGTGCCTTTGCTCCCGCACGCTCGGCAGCGCTACGTGCGCGGACGACGTCATCGGCGACCGAGGCCAGCGCTGCCGGGAACTGGTCACGAACGCGCAGCTGCGCAGAGTCCATGTCGAGCCACAGCGCGAGCGTTTCACGGATGCGGCTCTGAGCCTGGCGGATGCTGCGCCCGTAGGTCTGGCAACCGGTGAGCCCCTTGATGCGTACGTCCCAGGCGTTATCGTCAGCGTCGTGATCGTAGATCGCGGTGTACGTCTTGGATGAGGTCATCGAAGCCATCCTTTCCCGAGGCAGGGTTCGAGAGCTCGTTCAATCGATCGGAGCGTGCCGGTCGGGATTGTCCTGCCCTCGGTGAACTGGGATCACGTTCTTTCATCCGCCAGGACACCGGATCATGACGTGAGAGCCACGCTGGCGAAGTTGCACGCAGTCTGCGCGCTCCACCAGTCGAAGAACGCCTCTTCCTGTCATGCGTCTACCGTACTAGACAGATCGAGCAACCTGCTACCCGCACCTTTTGCCCGCGATCTGGGTCGTTCCCCCTACCGCCGGCTACTCGTCGGCAGCAACGATGCGAACGTTGACGGACATAGCACTAGCTGGACGTCGCGCCGGTCACGGAAGGTGGCACACTGGTCGGGTGAGCTTCGAACGACGCAACACCCGCCAACTCTTCGTGGGCAAGGTGCCGGTTGGCGGCGGCGCCCCGATCACGGTGCAGTCGATGACCATCACCAAGACCTCCGACGTCGAGGGCACGCTGCAACAGATATATGCACTGGCTGCCGCCGGCTGCGACATCGTGCGCTGCACCTGCAACGAGACCGAAGCCGCCGAAGGGCTGGCGCAGATCGTGCCGCGTTCGCCGATTCCGATCATCGCCGACATCCACCACCAGTACAAGATGGCATTGGCCGCAATGGAGGCCGGCGTGCACGGCCTGCGCCTGAACCCGGGCAACATCCGCCGGCCCGAACACATCAAGGCTGTCGCCTCCGAGGCCAAGGATCGCGGTCTCTCGATCCGTATCGGCGTCAACGGCGGCTCGCTCGACCCTTCGCTGTACGAGAAGTACGACGGGCTGAAGCCCGAGGCGATGGTCGAGAGTGCACTCAAGGAGATCGCGTACTTCGACGAGGTCGGCTTCACGGACTACAAGATCAGCGTCAAGGCCTCCAACGTGCCGAAGATGGTCGAGGCCTACCGTCAGCTCAGTGTCGTCACCGATGCGCCGTTGCACCTGGGCGTCACCGAGGCCGGGCCGCCGCCGGCCGGCTTGGTGAAGGCCACCGCCGGCATCGCCACACTGCTGCTGGAAGGCATTGGCGACACCATTCGCTACAGCCTCACGGCCGACCCGGTTGAGGAAGCTCGCGCCGGTCGTCAGCTGCTGGAAGCCCTCGGTCTGCGCGAGCGTAAGAACGTCGACCTGATTGCGTGTCCGTCGTGCGGGCGTGCGGAGGTGGATGTCATCGATGTCGCCAATCGGGCGATGAAGGCGTTCGGCGATCGCAAGATTCCGTTGCAGGTGGCCGTCATGGGGTGCGTCGTCAACGGCCCCGGTGAAGCTCGCGAGGCCGACCTCGGCATTGCTGCCGGCAACAAGCGTGGCCACCTGTTCGTCAAAGGCCGTAACGTCGCCGTGGTGCCGGAGAGTGAAATGGTGGAGGCGCTGGTCGAGTGGGCCGAGTTCATCCACGAGCACGGCACCGAAGCTGCGCTGGCCCGGGTGGACACCACCATCGCTGAGCGGGAAGCCGCCAAGGACCGAGCGAAGCTGCTGGGCGACAAGGGCGATGACGCCAACCACGCGCAGGAGAAGATTGTCGAGATCCGCCGCACCGTCAGTGGTGGCTGACGTGTCGTCGAACTCGACGAGCCCGTCGCCGCATTCGCCGCTGTTCGAGTTCGACCCATCGCCAGAGGCGGTCATCAACCCCAGCATGTACCGTGCGCCGCTGGGCTTCCCGCAGCACGCGGTGATGTGTTGGTTCGGCAACGTCGTTCGCGACCGCACCGCCGGCCTCGTGCCGGTGCACCATGTGTCGTTCGAGCACGGCGACCACCCCATCTGCGTGGTCGAGCATCGCGGCGTGCCGGTGGCACTGGTCAGTCTGGGCGTGGGCGCTCCCGCCGCTGTCAGCTCGCTCGAGGTCGTCATCGCGCTCGGTGCGACGTACATCATCGGGTGCGGAGGCGCCGGCATCGTGAAACCCGGATTCGACGTCGGGCACGTCATCGTGCCGACGAGCGCCGTGCGCGACGAGGGCACCAGCTATCACTACGCGCCGCCCGAGGCGCAGGTTGCGCCCCACCCGCGTGCGCTTGCCGCTATTGAAGCGGCACTCGGCGAGGCCGGTGTGCCCCATGATCGAGGGCGGGTCTGGACCACGGATGCCATTTTCCGTGAGACTGCTGCGAAGGTGGCGCGTCGCCGCGAGCAGGGTTGCCTGTGCGTCGAGATGGAAGTGTCCGCAATGTTCGCGTGCGCTACGTTCCGCGGCGCCACATATGCACAGTTGCTCTACGCCGGCGACGATGTGAGCGCCGCCGAGTGGGACCATCGCAATTGGATGCAGCAGGCAGGAGCCCGAGACCGGCTGCTCGACCTCGCGCTGGATGCCGTGGTCCGCCTCTAGGACCTCTGTCACGTTTGCGCGTTGCCGCGACGACTGTTAGGGTCTCTTAACGGTGATGACAACTCGGCGCTTGTGTGACGTTCCTGTCGGTGAAGCGGTGGTCATCTGTTCGGTTGCCCCCGGTGAGGGTGGGCACGGGCGTCGGCTGGAAGACCTCGGTGTCATCGCCGGCACGGTGATCACGGTCGAACGACGAGCACCATTGGGTGACCCGACGATCTACGAGGTCCGTCGTTCGCGCCTGACCATGCGCCGCGTCGACGCCGCGCTGGTGCAGGTTGCGGCACTCGAGCAGTCCGCCGTCGATGGGCAGGACGGACACCATGTCGCACTGTGAACCCACATCGTCGACTCGGGTGGTCGGCCCCGACGTACTGCATGTAGCACTCGTCGGCAGCCCCAATGCCGGCAAGACCACCCTGTTCAACTCGCTCACCGGCATGCACGCCAAGACCGCCAACTACCCGGGCGTGACCGTGACCCGGCGGGAGGCGATGGCCACCTTCGGCGACCTCGAGGTGATGGTGGTCGATCTGCCGGGCACGTACGGGTTGTCGGCCATCAGCCCCGACGAGCAGATCGTCTCGGATTCGCTCGCCGGCGCGATCGAGGGCGTCGCTCGTCCAGACGCACTCGTGATGGTCGCCGATGCGTCCACGCTGGAACGGTCGCTGCTGTTCGTCGCCGAACTGCTCCGGCTGGGCCACCCTGCATGCCTCGTCGTCACGATGATCGATGAGGTTGCTGCGCGCGGGGGATCGATCGACGTCGACCGGCTGTCCACCGCCATCGGAATCCCGGTGGTCGGCGTCATTGGTCACAAGGGCGTCGGGTTGGAGGCGGTCAAAGACCTGTTGTCAGATCCGATCGCATGGTCGCGGCCCTTGCTGCTGCCGCCGGCCGACGCGGCCGCCCGTTCGGCATGGGTCCGCTCGGTGCTGGCTGTGGCCTATCGCCCGCCAGGTGCCGACAGCCGAACCCGTCGCATCGACGCGGTGCTCCTGCACCCCATCATGGGCGTGATCATCTTCGGGCTCGTCATGCTTGCGTTCTTCCAGTCCATCTTCACGCTGGCCACCCCCATGGCCGACCGGCTCGACTCGCTCTTCGGCTGGTTCGCGAGCGGCGTTCGCAACCACGTGCCGGGGTGGTTCGGCCGAATGTTGGCCGATGGCGCGGTGTCCGGGGTCGGTGGCGTGCTCGTCTTCCTGCCGCAGATCATCTTGCTGTTCCTCATCCTCACGCTGCTCGAGAAGGTCGGCTACCTGTCACGCGCCGCCTTCCTCGCCGACCGTCTGATGGGTCGGTTCGGGATGGAGGGTCGCAGCTTCGTGGCGATGCTCTCATCGTTCGCCTGTGCCATCCCCGGCATCCTCTCCGCACGCACGATCCCCAGCGAGCGTCGCCGGATCGCAACGATGATGGCTGCTCCGCTGATGACGTGCTCGGCGCGCCTGCCGGTGTTCACCCTTCTGATCTCCGGCTTCGTTCCGGACCGAGCGGTGCTCGGCCCCATCCGTAGCCAGGGCCTGGTGTTGTTGGGTCTGTACGTTCTCGGTGCCGTGTCCGGTCTGGCGTACGCAGGCATCCTCAGTGTCACCGCTCTGTCAGGCCCGGCCGCGCCGGTGGTGATGGAGCTGCCGCCGTACCGCCGCCCAACGCTGCGCGCCGTGCTGCGTCAGACATGGGAGGGCGCATGGTCGTTCGTGCGCAAGGCGGGCACGATCATCCTCGCCAGCTCACTGGTGCTGTGGGTGCTGCTGAACGTGCCATCGTCGACGCCACCGCAAGGGATGGCACCCGCCCAGCAGGAGAGCTACCAGCTCGAGCACAGTGCAGCCGGCGCGATGGGCAAGGCGATGGAGCCGGCGTTCGCGCCGCTGGGGTTCGAGTGGCGTACCAACGTCGCGCTTGTCGGCAGCCTTGCGGCACGCGAGGTTTTCGTCAGCACGCTGGCGATGACGACCGGCAACAACGACGATTCGTCGCTGCCCGACCGTCTGCACGAACTGCGCAACGATGACGGCACGCCCGTCTACGACGCGGCCACCGTGGCTGCGCTGCTGGTGTTCTTCGTCTACGCACTGCAGTGCATGTCCACCGTTGCCGTCCTGCGACGTGAGACCAACTCGTGGAAGTGGCCGGCCATTGCGTTCTCCTCCATGTTCGTGATGGCGTATGTTGCCGCGCTCATAGCCAGGTTGGTGGTCGGTGCCGTCACCTGACGCTGCCTCGTTCGCTGGCGCACCGTCGGTGCACGTCGAGCGAACCGTCGACCCCTGTGTCGTGCGGTGGGTGTGCTCTGCGCCATCGCTGACCGACGTGGTCGCAGGACGACGGCAGCCACCGTGGCAGGGCCTCGGCAACCTCGCCGCGGTGACGGAGGTGGCAGTTGTCGAGAGCAGCATCGTCGTGCGTGTGCCCACGGCGGACGACTGGCAACAGCTGCTGGGACCGGTGAACGATGCACTCATCGAGGCCTTGAGAAGTCGTGCCGAGTGGTTGTTCGAGCCGACGGACCCGCAGCGAAGTGATGTCGGTGCCCTGACGTTGGACGAGGTCCAGCGCATCGTCGACTCAGCGGCCGGGCCCATCACCGGAGCCCACGGCGGAACCATCACCGTGGTGGGTCTCGACGACAACGTGGTGACTCTCCACATGTCAGGCGCCTGTCACGGCTGCCGTTTCACCGACGACACCGTGCAGCGCTTCGTCGCGCCGGCGCTGCGACGGTTGCATCCGAAGCTGACACTCGCCGTCGAGCGTTAGCCGTTCTGGCGAACTCGAAAGACGGTGCTCGGTCCCTCGAGGACAACCGTTTCACCGACGGCGAGGTGGGCAGCGGCACCGTGCTGCAGCGGGCCGGTCGTCCCGCTGGTGCACAACAGCAGTTCGTTGCCCTGCGAGGTGTGCGACATGCGGTGGTCGACTTCGAAACGCCACAGCTCGAACGGGGCCTCGGGGGTGGGGTAGCACCACCGACCCTGCTCGACTTCCACGGCCTCGACAATCGGGTTGGCGAGCTGCTCGAAGCGCAGCACGGCGAGCAGTTCGGGGACATCGATGTGCTTGGTGGTGAGGCCGCCGCGAACCACGTTGTCGCTGGCACCCATGATCTCCACGCCGAAACCGTGGAGATACGCGTGCAGGTTGCCCGGGCCGAGGAAGATGGCTTCTCCGGGCTGCAACAGCACCCTGTTGAGCAGCAGTGTGACAGCGACGCTGGGCTCGTTGGGGTAGTTCGCGTTCAAGCGGGTGACCAATGCTGCCTCGGATGAGCGATGCCCTGCGCAGGCGGCAACGATCGCCGTCGCGTCGACTGCACCGAGATACAGGTCGGCGACGACCGCCTCGAGCCCTCGGTGGTGCAGCACGGAGGCCGCCTCGTCAGCGCCGAGCTCGCGAAGCAGCGCTTCGGTGGCTGCCACCGGCCGGAAACCGCACAGTGTGTCGAACGCGGTGAGGGCACACAGCAGCTCGGGTTTGGCGAACGGGTCGCGATAGATGCGACGCGGGTCGTGCAGTGCAACCCGGGCAGCCTCTTCACGTGCGTACCCCTCGGCGGCCGTGGCGGCATCGGGGTGCGTCTGCAGCGACAGGGGGTGCGCTGCGGCCAGCAGCTTCAACAGGTACGGCAACTCTCCTGAGAGTTCCGACAATGGCGTGCCATCGGAAAGTCGGGAGACCGCCGAGCGATGCGTTCCCAACCACCATTCGGCCCACGGGCGGCCGTCCGTGGGAACCCCGAGCAGCTGCGGGATGGCGTCGTGGTCGCCCCACTCGTAGTGCTGGGCAACGCCGTGGACGAAACGCATCGACGAGACGATACCCCGGCCGTCAGAACAGGCGCAGCTCGTCGGGCTTCATGCCGCGCAGCTCGTCGTAGTCGACTTCGACCACGGTGAAGCCGCGAGCCTCGGCCAACACCTTCGCCTGCGGCTTCACGCTCTGTGCGACGAACACTCCGCGCACGGTGCCCAGCGACGAATCGAGGTGCAGCCGCTCGATGTAGCGGGCCAACTGTTCGACACCGTCGATGTCGCCGCGCCGCTTCACTTCGATGGCCACCACCTGACCGCCGGCGTCACGACACACGAGATCAATGGGCCCGATGGCGGTGGGGTATTCCCGGCGAACCAGCGTGAGGCCATCCTCGATGGCGTGTGGAGAGGCGGCCAGCAATACCTGCAGGTGCGCCTCCACCCCGTCCTTCTGCAGGCCGGGGTCGTCGCCGAACTCGTGCGCCGTCTCGGTGAGCACCTCCAGCAAGGTGATCACCAGCTCCTCACCCTTGGGGTTGGTCACGGTCCAGTGGCCGCCGTGGTCGACCAGCGTGTTGGGGGCGTTCATCCAGTTGAGCGGCTTGTACGCGCCGCCGTCGGCGTGGATGGCGACGCAGCCGTCGGCCTTGACCATGATCAGGCGGACGGCCTCCGGGAGGTGGGCATCGAGCCGACCTCTGTAGTCGACAGTGCAACGGGCTACGACAAGACGCACGGCGAGCGACGCTACTTGGCGACGTGGTCGCGCATGCGCTTTTGGATGAGTTCGCGGCGCGCCTGCAGCTCGCGGTAGGTGAGCGCTTCGGTATCACTGTCGACGCCGAAGCCTGCCTTCACGCCATCCATGTTGATGGCGACTGCCGTGTGGTCGATACCCAGTTCGCCGGCCAGCCGCTCACCGTGACGTTCGGCGAACATCAGCGAGATCCTGCCAATTTCGCCGAGGAGGTCGAGGTCGGGTGCCAGGCGAGCCATCGCGCCGTCGAGGAAGACCATGTTCTTCACGTACAGCATCAGTTCCTTGGGCAGCTTGGCGCCGTAGCCCAACAGCGCCTTCACGACGCGCTGCACCTCGGCCACCAATTCCTCGCCGGTGAGCGTGGTCGGGTCGACCGTCGGCTGGTCGAGTCGCAGGTCCTTGATCACCGCGTCGAGATCGGTGTCGGCGGGCAGCGCGCCCAGGTCGCGCATTGCGGCCATCTGGCCCTTCACGTCGTTGGTGGTGGCACCCAACATCATGCGCAGGAATGCCAGCCGACGATCACGAGAAAGCCTACCGACGATGCCGAAATCGAGCAGCGCGGTGCGGCCGTCTGGCAGCACGAACAGGTTGCCACCATGCAGGTCGCCGTGGAACACGCCGTAGACCATGGCACCTTCCATCAGCGCGACCATGGCAGTGCGCACCACTTCCTCGGTGTCGATGCCGGCGTTCTGCATGCCCACCACGTCGTCGAAGTTGAAGCCCTGCAGCTTTTGCATCACCAGCACACGGCGTGTCACCAGCGTCGGGTGGGGCCGCGGCACCACATAGCCGTGGTTCCCCAGCTCGTGCAACATCGCCGCGACATCGATCATGTTGGCGGCCTCCATACGGAAGTCCAGCTCCTCGACGATCGTCTCCGCGAACAGCTCCACCAACGCCGGCGGATTGGCGAGCGAGGCGATGGGGATACGACCGACCAGGAACGGCGCCAGCCAGGCCATGACCCGCAGATCCTTGTGCACCAGCAGCGACACGCTGGGGCGCTGCACCTTGACCACGACGTCTTCGCCGGTCAGCAGCGTTGCCGCGTGGACCTGTGCAATCGACGCTGCTGCCAGCGGGGCGCGGTCGAACGAGGCGAACACGTCCTCCAGACGCGCGCCGAGGTCGGCCTCCACCACGAGGCGCACTGTCTCGAACGGCTCCGCCGGCACCTGGTCGCGGCATTTCTTGAACTCGTTCACCAGTTCGGCGGGGAACAGCCCTTCGCCGCTGGAGATGATCTGTCCGAGCTTGATGTAGGTGGGCCCCAACTGTTCAGCAGCGCGGCGCAGGCGCAGCGAGATCTCCGCTCGACTGGCCTCGGTGGTGGCATACCTGCCGCGCTTCTTGCGTACCATCCACGGCACCACGGCACCGGAGAGCACCCGTACCACGCGCACCACCCTGCGGCCGGGCGGCACTCGGCCGGCCTTGGTGAGCGCCGGCACTTCGGCCTGCGCCCGGGCACGTAGGTCCGCGGCCAGTGGCAGCCAACGGATTGCGTCGCGCTGCAGCGTCCAGGGGCCTTCCTCGGTGAACGCTGCCCAGCTGCGGTCCTCAAGCACACTCATACCTGCATGCTCGCAGCGAATCGGCGAAGTGGCACCGTCCGGCTCAAGGTGGCAGGTGTGACTATCATCCGCCCGAACACTGATTGTCTTGGGGGACACCATGAGTGACAGGTACTACGTGACGGACACTTCGCTGTCCGCTCGCTTTCCGATCTATACCCGTGCCAACGTCGGAGAGGTGTTCCCCGACCCGGTGACACCACTCACCAGTTCCGCCGCGTTGTTCGAAGCTGAGCTCGGCTGGCGCGATGCGTGGGTGCGGATGGGTGCGTTCGACGCTGATGAATTGCCCGCCGACGATTTTTGTCAGCTCGGCGTCCAGGGCGGCTACTGCTATCTCAACGCATCGTTGATCCGACTGTTCGGTGTTCGTGCCCCGGGTCTCAGCTGGCAGATGATGGATGAGCAGTTCTTCGGGGCACAGCCCGGTATTCCGCCGTACGAGGAGATGGATGGCGATGTTCGCCCCGACCTCAGCGAGAAGATCGGGGCAACATTCGGGTGGGTGTTCGCGCAACAGAGCCTCAGCGACCTCACCGAACTGACTGACGACAAGGCACTCACCAAGGCGCTGCGAACGAATCGGCCGGACGTCTCGGCACTCAGCCTGGGCGAGCTGTGGGAGCGTTTCTTGGAGATGGTGCCGCTGCACCGGCGGATGTTCGGGCAGCACCTCTTCACCACCTACATGGCCACGGTGCCGGTGGGGGCCATCAGCGGCGTCGCCACCGCCGTTGGCCGCCCAGACCTGGTCATGCCGATACTTGCCGGTATTGGTGAGGTGGATTCAGCAGAGCCCAGCCATGCGATGTGGGCGCTGTCCCGATTGCCGCTCGGGTCCGCCGAGTTCGAGGCGGGGTTCGCCGAGTTCCTGTACGAGTACGGCAGCCGCGGGCCCAACGAGTGGGAGTCCCGGTCGGCGAGCTGGGAGACTCGACCCGCGTTGGCCCTGGCAGCGATCGACCGCATGCGTGCCTCGCCCGACAGCGCCGACCCGGCGGGCCATCACGCGGAACGCGTCGCCGAGCGCGAGGCTGCCTCTGTCGAACTGCTGGCGATGGTGGAGGGTGATGCGGCGACCCACGGACAGTTGGCGGCAGCGATCGGCTGCTCGAAGGCGTGGCTGCCGGGCCGCGAACGAACGAAGACCAACAACATCCGAGTCGTGCACGAGATGCGCATCGCGATGCGTGAGATCGGACGACGAATGGTCGATGCAGGGGTCTTCGACGAGATCGAAGACTTCGGCTTCGTCACCAAGGACGAGATGCCAACGTTTCTCACTTCTCCAGAATCGCTCGCCGCAACGGTGCGCGAACGCCGGGCCGAGTACCTGCGCCTGGAACAGTTGGAGCCGCCGTTCGTCTTCGTCGGCCGCACCGACGGCCCCGACACGTGGACTCGTCGCGATGCGGTCAGAGCGGACACACTCGCCGTCGGCGACGTGCTGGCAGGCATGTCCGGCTGCCCGGGCCAGGCGGAGGGCATCGCTCGGGTCATCCTCGACTCGAATGATCCGTTCGCGTTGGAGCCCGGCGACATTCTGATCGCTCCGATCACCGACCCGTCGTGGACACCTCTGTTCGTTCCCGCGGCGGCCGTTGTGGTCGACGTCGGCGCACCGCTGAGCCACGCCATCATCGTCAGTCGCGAACTGGGTATCCCGTGCGTGATCAGTGCCACTGGCGCAACACATCGAATTCCGAACGGCGCTCGGGTGCATGTCGACGGCAGTACCGGCATCGTCACGGTGCTGGAGCTGCCGTAGCGGCTGGCGACCTGTCGCCCGGTCAGTCCTGTACTACGGGCATCCGAGTGGGTACTCGCACCCCGGGGTGCGAGTACCCACTCGCATGGTCAGCTGGCACTCGCACTGGCGACGTGGCACTCGCAGTGGTGACGTGGCACTCGGGCTAGTGCGAACCGTGGGCGGCGTCGCACAGGGGCTTTTCGCCTGGCGCTACCTGCCCTGCCCCCACGCCCTCGAGCGCAGCGAACGGTCCACACGGATTCGGCGTGATCCAGACATGGATCATCGCTGATGGGAGAAGCCTGGCCAATCCGGGTGGGCAGTCGACACCCGGCGGCGTCACGCTGCCAACTCGTGCGGCCTTCGGGTCCTTGGTGAAGCACAGGTTGTCGTGGATGTGCCACTGCATCAACGCACCGCCGATGTCGGGCACATCAGGCAACGCAACTGTGTCGGGCAGCATGAACATTGCGCTCACCAGCTTCTTGGATCCGTCGGGCTGCGGCACGTAGACGAGGCTCTCGGGGAAGTCCGGGTCGAGCACGACGTCGTCGTTGATCCAGTCCCAGTTGACGAAGTGCTCAAAGCCGCTTCGCCCGTCTCCGATGCTGCTGAAGCCAGCGGCCTCGGCAACCTTGTAGTCGCTCCACTGTGGAAGTCGTATGACGGTGATGGCGATGAGGTTCTCGGCGGCGGCCTGCTGTTCGGGTGTGACCCCGGGAGTGCCCGACAGGTCGATCGGCTGTGTGGGGTCGTAGGGCTTGGGGGCCACCGTTGCCGTGTGATCGTGGGTGCTGCACTTGTCGACGCGGTCGGCCTCGCTGACTGCGGTCTGACCAGCGCCGATACCTTCCAGCGCCGCAAATGGCCCACACTGGTTGGGCGCGATCCATACATGCACCATTGGGTTGGCTCCACCGGTGTTGACGCCGTTGGCGCACACGCCGTTGGCGTCGGTGATTCCGACGACCTTCGAAACTCCGTCGATGAGGGCCCAGCAGAGGTTGCCGTGGTTGTGCCATGTCATCAGTGCACCGGCGAACGCGGCGAGCGTCGGGTCATCGGTGGGGCGTGCGCTGGCGATGAACATCGCGCCGGTCAGCGTTCGGTTGGGACCGTCGACCTCGTAGACCAAGGATTCGGGCTGTGTGGGGTCGAGCATCACGTCGTCCTCGATGAGCGACGTCTTGATGTAGTGCTCGACGCCGGTTCCTGCGTCGCCGATGCTCTTGTAGCCGTCGGCTTCAGCTTCGGCGGTCGTCGACCACTTGGGCAGATCCTTCAGCGTGTCCTTGATGAGTTGGTCGGCACGGAGCTGCTGGTCGACCGAGACGCCTGGCACACCCGACAGGTCGATGCCGACCGCTGGGTCCCACGGACGTGGCCAGCCAGCGGCGGCGACGGGGTCCGCAGGGTGGTCGTGGGCGACGGTGTCGCCGGTGACAGGGTCGGCTGGGTGGTCGTGGGCGACGGTGTCGCCGGTGACAGGGTCGGCTGGGTGGTCGTGGGCGACGGTGTCGCCGGTGACAGGGTC
>Ga0209476_10000387_pt1 | contig 29852 bp, 29 predicted proteins | sample KloWWTrecipitate_FD_187179 | JGI IMG/M metagenome (GOLD analysis project Ga0209476, IMG submission 187179) | Active sludge microbial communities from Klosterneuburg, Austria, studying microevolution and ecology of nitrifiers - Klosterneuburg... | ecosystem: Engineered > WWTP > Aerobic digester... | reverse complement strand
TGGGTTTGCGCCTGCTTACTCATCCGGCGCGATGACGGTATAGCCCTTGGACTGCAATTGCGCCAGGTAACCATGGCTACCCAACATTTTGTTGAGTGGCAATGTGGCAAATGTCACCGCGTTCTTGCCCAACGCCGCCTCTGCCGCGGCCATCCATTTGGCCTCTACTTTCCTGCTGGCATCGCCAAAGCCCAGTCGCTTGCCGATACCCGCTTCACTGATCGCATTGCTGCATGCTTCCCACTGATAGGCCGGCGGCAACGCACGCAAGCCCGCGATATCACCGGTGGCCCAGGCATTGGCGCGGGCACGCATCGCATCGATGTCGGTTTCCAGCTGTGTCATCGTTTTATCGAAGCAAACCAGATCATCCAAGGTGGTTTTCGACCATTCCTTCAGTAATGGCTTGGGATCAGTGATGACGATTTCCTCCTTCACCACAGTCACCGCAGGATGATGGGTTTCGATGGCTTTGTTGATCACAGGGGCAAGGATATTGTTGCCATCCAATCCCTGCTTCTTCATTGCTTTGCCATATAACTCTTGCGCAGCAAAAATCGGTCGCCACTTTTCCACACTACTGTCGCTACCGATATAGCGGGATTTCAGCACTTGCCAGCGTGCGTACGAAGCCGGCGACACCACCTCTTGCAGTTTCTTGTCGTCCGGATTGTTGCGCGCACCTAGTAGCTTGGGTAACAGCAACATGCCCTTGAACCAGCCCACATCCACCTTGAAGCCAGCATATGGCGCACGGATTACTTCTTGTGCTTGCGCCAACACGCGATCGACCTGTGCGGATTGCCACTGCATCTTTGCAGGCAATGGACTGAGCGTCCCGAGGATATACAAATCGTGATTGTCCTTGCGTACGATCCACATGCCTGGGCCGGGTTGCTCGCCCTCTACCACCACGGTGGCTTCGGTGCGGATGCCGTCATTGGGCACCGACTGCGGCGCTGACGCTGATGGTGTTGGCTGCGCTTGTTGCGCGTGCAGCGGGGTCAAACTCAATGCCACCAGCAATGCCACAGCCAATCCGGAAACTCGCATCCTGCCTATCCTTGTGCAATGGGAAGGGCACAGTGTGACGGCAGTCAATGATAGATTTCTCGCTGCCCGCTGAATAATGGAAATTGAACAAGCGCTTGCAGTGGTACGGCCTGCGCAGGATGCTAATCACCTCGCCTTTGGGAGAACAGCGATGGCCATCCGTATGGTGCGACTGGGAACGCCACGCGCAGCGGGCGAAGGTCTGCGGATCGGCACCGTACGCCGCCCGCCACGCGGGGTTCCCAAGGCCGAATTTTCCAAGCGCGATTTTTACGATACTTGGTTGCCCACGGTAGCCCCCAGTCAAGCGGTAATGGACATCGCGCACGCCGCCAAAACAGATAAGGACTGGGCCAATTTCTTCAAACACTACCGCAGCGAAATGAAGCGCCCGGACGCCGCGCATGCCATCGCGCTATTGGCAGCACTGTCGCACAGCACCAACTTCAGCGTGGGCTGCTATTGCGAACTGGAGGCACATTGCCACCGCCACGAGCTACGCAAACTGCTGCTGGAGGCGGGTGCGGAGATGATTGCGCAGGCGATCAATCCTGCGAACGCTTGACCGCCTGCTTGCTTGCACTGGCGGCATCTGCAATCCGCCACAAGTAAACACTGGCATAGCTGCGATACGGGCCCCAGCATTCGCCACGCGCGGCCAACGCTTTCGGGGTGGGCATCGCGTCCAGTTTGTCTATCGTTTGCGCACCTTTGCGTATACCCAAATCATCAATCGGCAATACGTCGGGCCGCCCCAACCGGAACATCAGCATCATTTCCACCGTCCAACGGCCGATACCACGAATGGGCAGCAAGGCCGCCACGATGGCGTCATCGTCCATGTGTCCCATTTGCCGCAGGGTGGGGATCTGACCCGCCTCTTCGCGCCTGGCCAGATCACGCAAGGCCAAGGCCTTGTTGCCGGAGACACCACAACCGCGCAGCGTTGCATCATCAATCCGCGCCAGCGTGTCGCAATGAAAACGATCGCTACTGATCGCGGTTTCCACGCGGCCCACAATCGTCGCAGCCGCCTTGCCACTCAGTTGCTGATACAAAATGGCGCGCGCCAGCGCATCCACTGGATCGAACGGTTGTTGCCAACGCGGATCGGCTTCAATCAATGGCAGTTTGCGCAGCCATGCACCCAATTTGCGGTCGCGCTTGCACAGGTGCGCAAACGCCGCCTCGGTGTCAAACCCACGCGCCTGCTTGGGCATCGGTCAGCCCCGCAGCCGGTCATAGGCGTGCAGCAACCAACCACTGATCACCAGCCCTCCGCCCAACGGCGCCAACGCCGGTGTCAGCCCCAGCAGCGCCGCCGCCAACAAGCTGCCGCCGAACAGCAACACGCCCAGCAGCAGCATGGCCAATGCCAACAAGCTGGTGGGGCGTTGCGCCAGCGGTGCCAGCGCGGTCAGCGCCAACCCATGCAGGAACGCAAACACCGCCGCCTGCAGCAGCCGCGCACTGGCAGCGGGGGCCGCCGCGTGAAAGGCATACGCGCACATGGCTACGGACAATCCCGCCATCAAGCTGCCGATGGCGGCAAGGTAGCGGCGATACACAACAAAACTGGGCGTCGAGAGGCTGTTCATGCCCGCATTGTGCCAAGTTCGGACACCGCACATGCAAACGCCGCGTCAATGCGCGGCGTTTGCGGGAACAATCGGCAGGTGAACTTACTTGACCGGCCAGTACACGTCGAACTGACCATTCTCGGTGAACGCGTTGGCAATCCCAGACTTGTAGTCTTCGTAGGCGCGATCCTTGACTTCATATCCATGCGTCGCCGCCCAAGCGCGCAGAGCATTCCGAGTGTTTTCCAGCTCGGCCATGTAGCCGGTGTACGAAGCCACGGCAACCTTGCCGGCCGGCGCCTGCACAAACTTCACCGGGCCTTGCACGACCACATTGCCGGTGCCCGACTTCTTGCGCACCACTTGCACCACGTCGAAGGTGTACTTCTCGCGTCCCATGTCAGTGGTGACGATACGTAGCGGGCCGACCGCCTCCACGCCGGAATTGGCTTCCAGGGTACGCTTGATCCACTCGGCGTTGGAGGTGATCGAGGCTTGGATCTGTGCGTTGCCGCGATCGACCTGACCTGCACTCACCACCAGCATGTCTTCAGCCGGGCGATCCACCACCTTCGGGGTGCCCATCTTGAAGCCGGGCGCTGCGTAGTCGATATTCGGCACCGAGGTCAGCACGCCGACCAAACGCGACAAGCCCATCTTCATGTCATCGCCGATATGGCGCGTCACGTACAGGCCCGCATAGCGACCCAGCAGGTTCCAACCGTAGTCCACGTCATACGTCTGGGTGATTTCGACGTTACGGTTGTTGCGGCCGGTCGGCTTGAAGAAAAACGCCGTGCGCTTGTTCTCGCCACGCTCGATGTTATTGATATTGATCGCAATCTTCTGCTTCGGCACGCTCTCCACGATTTCGTAGGAGCCGCTACCCAGGCGCGGTTCCTGCGAGGTGTAGTCGAGCTTCGCACCCACACCTTCAGCCGGGCCGGACAGCGACAATTGCATGCGCGGGTCGCGCAGCACCAGCGGGTTCCAATCCTTGAAACGGCGGAAGCTGTTCATCGTGTCAAACACGATGGTGAGCTTGCGATTGGTTTCGGTCTTCTCGGTCAAATGACGTGAGGAAGGCAACATCACCCCCACGATCAGAAACAGCGCAAAGACGATCGCAAGGGAAATCAGGATCTCGAGCAAACGAGTCATTCAGGAATCTCCGGGGAAAACCAAGTACGGCCTAATACCGCACAGACCCCCCATCCTAGCAAACTGAACCCCCGCTGGGCGAGAGGCTGATCAGCATAAATCGCGATGCACGGCACCAATTTGCGCTTTCACTCTAAACCAGCTGCAACTCAAACGCCTTGAGTACCGCCCGGGTACGGTCACGCACCCCCAATTTCGACAGGATATTGGAGACGTGATTTTTGATGGTGCCCTCGGCCACCCCCAGCGAATTGGCAATTTCCTTGTTGGAAAAGCCAGACGCCATCAGCCGCAGGATCTCGGTTTCACGGTCGGTCAGGGGGTCAGGCCGATCCAGGCTGACAAACTCGTTGCGCATATGCTCCAGCCCAGACAGCAGGCGCTGGGTCACCGCCGGCTGTACCAGTGAGCCACCGCCGGCGACGGCCTGGATGGCATCCACCAATTGCTCCAACGAGACATCCTTGAGCATGTAGCCTTTGGCACCCGCCTTGATCCCGGCCAGTACCAGCGCATCGTCATCGAAAGTGGTCAGGATAATCGTGGGTGGCAAGGCGCCCACCCGGCCGAGTGCCTGCAGCGCCTCCAGGCCCGACATTATCGGCATGCGCATATCCATCAACACCACATCAGGCTTGACTTGCGGAATCAGCTCCACAGCCTGCTGGCCATCAATGGCCTCGGCCACTACTTCGATACCGTCGGCCAGTGCCAGCAACGAGCGGATACCCTGACGCACCAAGGTCTGATCATCGACCAGAAAGACACGAATCATACGGTGACTCCTTCGGGCAGCCGGGTGGCGGCATTGGGAGCCACCGGCAAAGTGATGGTAAGTTGAAACCCGTGATTGCGCTGACTCACGATTTCAACCCGGCCACCGTGTTGACGCAAGCGCTCGCCCAGTCCGCGCAGCCCGTTGCCTGCTGTCACCTGATCGCAGCCGCGGCCATCATCGCGCACTTGCAAGATGACGTGGCTGCCTTCACGGCGCGCATTCAACCATAAACCACTGGCACCGGAGTGACGCACCGCATTGGTGATGGCCTCCTGTGCGCAGCGCAGCAGGACATGCGCGCATTCGGGATCATCTACGGTCAGCGGCTCATCAATCTGCATATGAATGTCCAATTTCGGCACATTTTCAGCCAGCAGACGGAGTGCCGATGCCAAGTCGATCGCGCCGCCTTCGCGCAACTGGCTAACCGCCTCGCGCACATCGGTCAACAGTAGACGGGCCAAGGTGTGCGCTTGCTGGACATGCTCCTTGGCCCGCCCTTCGGACAAATGCCCGGCGACTTCCAGATTCAGACTGAGCGCGGTCAGATGATGGCCCAGCAAGTCGTGCAATTCACGGGAGATACGGGTGCGCTCATTGACCCGCGCACTGTCGGCAAGCAATGCGCGGGTGGCACGCAGCTCGGCATTGAGCCGGCGCTGTTCTTCTCGCGCCTGCACTTGCTGCAATGCAACAAGACTGACGACGAATACAAACCCGGAAAACCCCGCATACAGCATCGATTGCATCAAGGCTTCCAACGGCGGGAAGCCCAGCCAGCGGATAAACACCGGCACCACCGCCAACTGACTGGCCAACAGCCATACCACACCCAGCGGCAATGGCAGCAGCCACGGCAGCACGCAGGCCGCCACCATCAACAGTACGCTGCCCATGCCCGTGCCGCTGAAGTAACTGACCCCCAGTGCGGCCACAGTCAGCACGAGCAGCAACAAATAGTCAGCCGGATTGCGGTGGCGCTCGCCCAGATTGCGGGTCAGCCAGATGTATCCGCCGCCAAATGCCAAATAGGCCGCCCAGCCCTGCCAGGGCATTGCCATATTCTCGCTGATGGCTGCAGGCTGCGGCCGCAGCCAGAAATACAGCAGCGGCAGGCCCACCATGGCCCAGGTGAACAGACCGGCGTAACGCAGCAATCGGGTATGGGAAATTTTGGCAAGCATGCCGTGTTATACCCGCTGCCGGCGCGTTCGGCTTGCTCCGAAGGTCATGCTCCGCGCACCAGAGAGGCATGCGATAATCCCGGTCTGCCCCGCGTTGCGGGTGCCTTGCAACAGTGACCGGAGTTTTCAGGAATGTCGATCGCCATCCGCGACGTGCGCGAGCACGAGCTGGATTCTGTCTTGGCCCTCAATAATGCGGCCGGCCCTGCGATCCTCCCCTTGGAGTCCGCCCGGCTGCGGCAGCTGTACGACCATGCCGAATACTTCCGCGTGGCCGAACGTGATGGCGCACTTGCCGGCTTCCTGATTGGTTTTGGTTCGCACGCGCAACACGACAGCCGCAATTTCGCGTGGTTTGCCGAGCGTTACCCGGACTTTTTCTATATCGATCGTGTCGCGGTGGCCAGTCGTCGACGTGGCGGCGGTGTCGGCCGGGCGCTGTATGCCGACGTCCAAAGCTATGCCGAATTGCGCTACCCGCAGTTGGCCTGCGAAGTCTTTCTGGAGCATGGCGCCGATCATGCGCTGCTGTTTCATGGCAGCTTCGGGTTCCGCGAAATCGGCCAGCACGTGATGACGCAAGATGGTCTCCGCGCTGCGATGCTGATGAAGACCCTGTGCAGCTATCCTTGGGTGCGCGACACCTACGGCAACACGCTGCCGGATGTCGCTTGGCTGCAACGCCCGCGCCAGCAGCTCTTGGCGGTGCGCCCCACCGGAACCGATGCATGAGTACAGCGACTGATTACGCACAAGCGGGTGAATTGAAATTTGGCCAGGTAGGCATTGCGAATCTGCGCGTGCGCACGCTGGATGTGGCACAGCTGGTCGCCGAAATGCGTGAGCGGGTACAACGCGCACCCAACCTGTTTTCTCGCGCCGCGATAGTGCTGGATTTTGGCGGCCTCAGCCACCCACCCTCGCACGCCGCCGCACAAGCACTGGTGGATGGCCTGCGCAGTGCTGGCGTGCTGCCGGTGGCAGTGGCATACGGCACCAAAGAGATCGACGCCCTGTCGCAACAGCTGGGTCTGCCACTGCTGGCCAAGTTCCGTGCCCAATATGAGCGCAGCGAACCCTCCGCACCGGCTGCAGACCTGCAATCTGCCGCGACGCAAGCGGCTTCCTCGCCAAGCGTCGCAACACCCGCTCCTGCAACCGCTGGCAGCAGCGCTCCCGGCCTGATTCAGGCCGCGCCGGTCCGCTCGGGGCAGCAGGTGTACGCCGAGCAGCGCGACCTCACCGTGTTGAGCACCGTGGGTGCCGGCGCGGAGGTGCTTGCCGATGGCAGCATCCACATTTACGGTGCTCTACGCGGGCGGGCACTGGCGGGGGCCCAGGGCAATGTGGAGGCGCGGATTTTTTGTCGCGAGTTCCACGCCGAACTGGTGTCCGTGGCAGGGCAATACAAAGTGCTGGAAGACATCCCAGCCGAGCTGCGCGGAAAACCCGTGCAAGTCTGGTTGGAACACGGGCAGATCAAGCTCGTGGCAATGGATTAACGCAAGGTCGGGCACTGCCCGGCTCCCATCAAATGCTTCAAGGCCAGCGCCCTTCGCAGACGCGCTGGCACGACAGGAGGAAGACAACTTGGCCGACATCATCGTAGTCACTTCGGGCAAGGGCGGCGTGGGCAAGACCACGACCAGCGCCAGCCTCGCCACCGGCCTTGCGCGCAGCGGCAAGAAAGTTGCGGTCATCGACTTCGACGTCGGCCTGCGCAACCTCGACCTGATCATGGGCTGCGAACGCCGCGTGGTGTACGACTTTGTGAACGTCATTCACGGCGAGGCCACACTCAAGCAGGCGCTGATCAAGGACAAGCGGTTCGAAAATCTCTACGTGCTGGCGGCCAGCCAGACCCGTGACAAGGATGCACTGAGCAAAGACGGCGTGGAAAAGGTGCTGAAAGACCTGGCCGCGGAAGGCTTTGAATTCATCATCTGCGACTCGCCGGCCGGCATCGAGAAGGGCGCATTCCTTGCGATGTATTTCGCCGACAAGGCAGTAGTAGTGGTGAACCCGGAAGTCTCCAGTGTGCGCGACTCCGATCGCGTGCTGGGGCTGCTGGCCTCCAAGACCCACCGCGCAGAACGCGGCGAGGGTGAAGTCTCTGCGCATTTGCTGCTGACCCGTTACAACCCGCAACGGGTGGAAAACGGTGAAATGCTCTCCATCGCCGATGTTGAAGAAGTGCTGGGCCTGAAAACGATCGGTGTCATCCCCGAATCCGGTGACGTACTCAATGCCTCCAACAAAGGCGAGCCGGTGATCATGGATCCCGAATCCATCGCCGGCCAAGCGTATGAAGACGCGGTGGCGCGACTGCTGGGCGAAAGCCGCCCACTGCGCTTCACCACGGTGGAAAAGAAAGGCTTCTTCAGCAAGTTGTTCGGAGGCTGACGCATGTCCATTTTCGATTTCCTCAAGCCCAAAAAGAACACCGCACAGACGGCCAAGAACCGCTTGCAGATCATCATCGCGCAGGAGCGCAGCTCGGCCGGGGCACCGGATTACCTGCCGCTGATGCGGCGCGAAATTCTGGAAGTCATCCGCAAGTACGTGAACGTGGATACCGATGCGGTCAAGGTCGATGTGGTGAAAGACGGCGAGCACGACGTGCTGGACATTTCGGTGTCGCTGCCGGAACGCGGGGCCTCCCCGGCCTGACTTCAGCCTGTCATGCCATCCCGGCGCAAGCCGGGATCCGGCGATCGATCACAACATGCCAGAACAACCGGATCCGCAGGCATCAGGTGTGCGAGCAGATGCCGGCTTGCACCGGAATCACGAGCGCGCTGTACTGATCCTGGCGGATATTGGCTTTAACGCGCCGACCGTACTGTTGGCGCACTACGGCCTGACGCTGGAACACATCGCGGACGAGCAACCCATCCCCGGCAGCTACTGGGGCGATTGCGAGGCCGGCATCATCGGCTGCACCGTGTATGCGCGCAGCGATACGCCGCTGCACTCGCTCCTGCACGAGGCGGGGCACCTCATCGTGTTGCCGCCAGACAAACGCGCAACCGTGCATACCGACGCCACCGATTCCGTGCCGGAAGAAGACGCCGTGTGTGTCCTGCAAGGCTTGTTGGGTGAAGCCTTGGGCGTGCCACGCGCGCGCATCTGGGCCGATATGGACAGCTGGGGCTACACGTTTCGGCTGGGCTCGGCACAAGCCTACGTGGAGCGCGATGCTGATGATGCCTGGCGCTGGCTGCGCGAACACGGACTGATCGACTGCAACGGGGCATTGCTGCTACCGCACTGATTTCCAGCGCATCCATGCGCGTTGCCGTAAAACCCGCAATACTTGGCGCATGGACGCCCTTGCCTCGCAGCCGCACGCCACCGCCACTGCCCTTGCCGCGCAGTTCTATACCGACGCCGAAATGACGGCCCGCGACCGCCGCGTGATCTTCGATCGCAGCTGGCAACTGGTGGCGCATAGTTCGCAATTGCGCAATTCAGGCGACCACGTCATCGCCAATCTTGCCGGCCTGCCGGTGATTGCGGTGCGCGGCAGCGATGGGGTGATTCGCGTGATGCACAACGTCTGCCGGCATCGTGCCGGGCCGCTTGCACAATGCGACGGACTGGCCGCGAAATCGCTGCGCTGCCGCTATCACGGCTGGACGTACACGCTGGAGGGGCAATTGCGTTCGGCACCGGAAATGAAGGACGCGCAGGACTTCGATGTGGCCGACGTGCAGCTGCCGCAACTGGCGGTGAAGGTCTGGCAGGGTTTGGTGTTTGCCGCTGTCGATGCCGCGCACGCGCCCGATTTCGATACGTTTGTGGCCGGTATCGATGCACGGCTGGGCGCAGACAGAGGGCTGCACGCCTACGCCAACCACCATCGCGCAAGTTATGACATCGCCTGCAACTGGAAGGTGTACATCGACAATTATCTGGAGGGCTACCACGTCCCGCACGTGCATCCCGGCCTGAACCGGCTGCTGGATTACCGCAGCTATCGCACCGAGCTGTCGGCATGGCATTCGCTGCAATGGAGCCCCCTTGAAAGTGATGCCGCGCTGTATGGCAACGGTGATGCGCTGTATTACTGGCTGTGGCCCAACACCATGCTCAATATCCTGCCGGGCCGCCTGCAAACCAATACCGTGGTGCCGTTGGGGGTGGATCATTGCCGGGTGATCTTTGACAGTTATTACGCCGAAAGTGATGACGCTGGCAAACGCGATGCGGATCTTTCTTTCAGCGATGAAGTGCAGCACGAAGACATCGGCATCTGCGAAGACGTGCAACGCGGCATGGCCTCGGGCAGTTATGTGCCGGGGCGGTTGAACCCACTGCGCGAAACCGGCGTGCATCATTTCCATGAGTTGTTGCGGGCGGCGTATCGCACTGATGGCGGCACCTAATCCGGCCACCCGATCGACCACTTGATTGCCCACCGACTCAAGCAAGGAAACACCGCATGACCGATGCAGCCGAAGCCAGCGGGACGGCGGTGAAACCACTGGGACTGTGGATGGCGACCGCGCTGGTGGTAGGCAGCATGATCGGCAGCGGTGTGTTCCTGTTGCCGGCCACGCTGGCACCGTACGGCGCGGCCAGCTTGATCGGCTGGGCCATCACGCTGTGCGGGGCGCTGCTGCTGGCTGGCACTTTCGCGCGACTGGCGATCGCCAATCCCGCGACCGGCGGACCGTATGCTTATGTGCATCGCAGCTTCGGCAACCTTGCCGGCTTCGGCATCGCATGGAGCTACTGGATCTCGATCTGGACCGGCATGGCCGCGATTGCCGTTGCGTTCGCCGGCAGCATTGGTGCGATTGTCCCGGCCGTCGCCGCAAGCCCCGTACTTGGCGCGGCCTGCGCGTTGTGCGCGTTATGGATTTGCGCGGCGATCAACAGCATCGGCATGCGCGAGGCCGGCGGCGCACAGGTCGTGTTGACCGCGCTCAAGCTGTTGCCCTTGCTGCTGTTCGGCCTGCTGGCGCTGTGGTTTGTGGATACCGGCCATTACCGCCCCTTCAATCCCACCACGCAAACCTGGCCGCAGGTGGCGCAAGCCACGGTGATCCTGACCATGTGGGCGTTCGGTGGGCTGGAAGTGGCCACCGTGCCGGCCGGTGCCATCCGCGACCCGCAGCGCACGATCCCGCGCGCCACCCTGCTCGGCACCCTGCTTGCCGGCGTTGCCACCATCCTCGCCTGCACGGTCGTCATCGGGTTGGTGCCCGGTGCGGAACTGGCACACTCAGGTGCACCCATGGCCGATGCCGCCGGGCGCTTGTGGGGGCCAGGTGCAGCACTGGGGCTGGCCGTACTGATGGCGGTCTCCACCTTCGGCGCCATCAACGGCTGGGCAATGGTGTGCGCACAGGTGTCGCTGGCTGCCGCCAACGACGGCCTGTTTCCGGCGCGTTTCGCCCGCCGCGATGCACGCGGCGTGCCGGTGTTTGGCGTGCTGACTGGCGCGGTACTCGCCAGTGCGCTGGTGTTGTGCAACTACAACCGCGCGCTGGTCGATCTGTTTACCTTCATCCTGCTGCTTTCCACCGCCGGCTTGCTGTTGCCCTATGCGGCCTGCAGCGCGGCCTGGCTGCGCCATGGCCGCGGCGGCGGACGCGTGGTCGCCACGCTGGCGTTGCTGTACAGCCTGTACGCGCTGTTCGGTGCCGGCATGGAAGCCCTTGCTTGGGGCGTGGTGTTGCTGCTGGCGGGGCTGCCGGTGTATGCATGGATGCGTCGAAGCACACCTACAACTCGGTAGGCTCCAGTGCTGCCGGTGCTTCAGGCACCCGCAGCGCGCGCCGATGGGCATGGGTTTCCCACCACCAGAACAGCCAGCCGGTCAGTGCAAAGGCCGCCGCACCCGAGGCCAGGTGCAGGCCGCTATTGCTCAGCAGCGGCGACAGCATGCCGGCAATCACGGCATTCACCAGCAAGCCGAAAAACGCCTGCAGGGACGACGCGCCGCCGCGCTGCTGCGGATACATGTCGAGGATGGCCAAGGTGATGATGGGGAATGCCAGCGAAATCCCGAATGCGTACACGCTCAGCGGCAGCACCGCCCACGGCACGCCGGGTGCGTTGGCCCACAGGTTGTAGCCCAGGTTCAGCAGCATCCCAGCTCCGCAGCAGGCAAACCCGATATTGGCCAGGCGCTGCCCAGTGATGCGGCCGGCACTGTGCCCGGAGACAAATGCCCCCAACATCATCCCGCTGATCATCGGAATGAAGAACCAGCCGAAACTGACCCGATCCAGATGCAGCAGATCCAGCACAAAGGCCGGGGCTGAGGCGATATACAAAAACAGCGCGCCAAAATTCAGTGCCGCCGCGGCCGACAATCGCAAAAAGCGTGTGTTGCCCGCGATCCCGAGATAACTGCGCAACAGCACCCCCGGATGCAGCGATAACCGCGCTGCCGGCGGATGGGTTTCCGGCAGGCCACGCCAGACGGCCAGCATCAACGCCAGCGCGAACGCCAGCAACAACCAGAATATCGACGGCCAACGCTGCCAGCCCAGCAACCAGCCTCCAAGCACCGGCGCCACTGCCGGCGCGATGCCGAAGATCATCGACACCTGGCTCATCAACCGCTGCGCGTCATGCCCGTGCAGCACATCGCGAATCACCGCGCGCCCCACAATCAGGCCCACACCGGCACTCAAACCCTGCAGTGCACGAAATGCCAGGAGCTGCGGCAGCGAGGTGGCCAGTGCACAGCCCACCGAGGCCAACGCAAACATCGCCAGCCCGCCCAGGATCACCCGCTTGCGGCCCAGCGCATCGGACAGCGGCCCGTGCACCAGACTCATCGCCGCATACGCCAGCAGATACACGCTGATGGTTTGCTGCATCGCCAGCTTGTCGGCCACAAATTGCGCGCCGATCTGCGGGAACGCCGGGAAAATGGTGTCGATCGAGAACGGCCCGAACATCGCCAAGCCGCCCAGCAATGGGGCCAGACGGCGAGCGGAAGGTGGCGGCCGGAAGGATGATGACGCTGACGAGGGCATCCGATCAGTTTACGCAACGCCGGGGCCAGTACCCGCACCGGCCGGCAGGGTATAATCGCCCGGCACAGTGGGAGAAGCGCGCAGACTTTCGGGTCTCGTCGCGCTGCCGAAGGCGCAACCGCCCGGAATCGCTCAGGCCCAAGACCGCTGTGTGACCACACTCTGGAGAGATTGGCCCGTCGCCCCCCACAGACGCGGCCAGCGCCGAAGGGGCAAGAAGCTGCGCGGGATCCCCCTCCCCATCCGCGCGCTTCCAAACTCTCAGGCAAAAGGACAGAGCGGGCATCCCTTTCACGCGCACTGCGCCTTCGGATGCCGCCATGACTCAGCCCTCGCTTCGCTCGCTCGAACACCACGACGCTTTCATCGATCGCCATATCGGCCCGAATGATGCCGAAATCGCCGCCATGCTTGCGCTGCTCGGCCACGCTTCGCTGGAAGCCTTCACCGATGCCATCGTGCCGGGCTCGATCAAGTCAGCCAACCCGCTGGCGTTGCCAGAGGCGATGACCGAAGTGGATGCGCTGGCCAAAATTCGCGCCATTGCCGGTCAAAACAAGGTCTTCAAAAGCTTCATCGGCCAAGGCTATTACGGCACCCACACGCCGAATGTCATTCTGCGCAACATCCTGGAAAACCCGGCGTGGTACACCGCGTACACGCCGTATCAGGCCGAGATTTCGCAAGGCCGGATGGAAGCCCTGATCAACTTCCAGACCATGATTGCCGACCTCACCGGCATGGACATCGCCAGCGCTTCATTGCTGGACGAAGCCTCTGCCGCAGCGGAGGCCATGACGCTGGCCAAGCGCAGTGCCAAGTCGAAATCCGACACGTTCCTGGTGGTGGGTGACACCCATCCGCAGACCATCGAAGTGTTGCAAACCCGTGCCGATCCGCTGGGTCTGAAGGTCAATGTGGTGCGCGGCACCGATGCCGTGCATGCCGCGATTGCCGAAGGTGATTATTTCGGCGTGCTGGTGCAGTACCCGGCGTCCAGCGGCTGGATCGCCGACTGGAACAAGGATGCCGAGGCCATCCATGCACACAACGCGCTGTTCGTGGTCGCCACCGACCTGCTGGCACTGACCTTGCTGAAGTCCCCGGGCGAGATGGGTGCCGATATCGTCATCGGCAACAGCCAGCGCTTTGGCGTGCCGTTCGGCTTCGGTGGCCCGCACGCCGCGTTCATGGCCTGCCGCGACGCCTTCAAGCGCTCCATGCCCGGCCGCCTGATCGGCGTCTCCATCGACGCCGACGGCAACCCCGCCTATCGCCTGACCCTGCAAACCCGCGAGCAGCACATCCGCCGCGAAAAGGCCACCTCCAACATCTGCACCGCACAGGTGCTGCTGGCGGTGATGGCCTCCATGTATGCCGTGTACCACGGCCCCGACGGCCTGAAGCGCATTGCGCAGCGCGTGGCGCGCTACACCGCGATTCTTGCTGCGGGCCTGAAGGAATTGGGCTTCGACACCGTGCACGCCACCGCGTTCGACACGCTGTGCATCGATGCCGGCGACAACAACGCCGCGATTGCCGAACGTGCGCGCAGCCTGGGTGCCAACTTGCGTGTGCGTGGCAATGGCTCGCTGTGCATTGCGCTGGATGAAACCACCACGCGCAACGACCTTGAATTGCTGTGGACGATCTTTGCCGGCGATACCGCCAAGCTGCCGTCGGTGGACGCGCTGGACGCCAGAGCACCGTCGCTGATTCCGGCACAGCTGCAGCGCACCAGCACCTACCTGACCCACCCGATCTTCAACACGCACCATAGCGAACACGAGCTGCTGCGCTATCTGCGCACACTGGCCGACAAAGACCTGGCCATGGATCGCACCATGATCCCGCTGGGCAGTTGCACGATGAAGCTCAACGCCACCGCCGAGATGATCCCGATCACCTGGCCGGAGTTCGGCAACATCCATCCGTTCGTCCCCGCCGAACAGGCGCAGGGCTACAAGGAACTGATCGCCGGGCTGGAAGCGATGCTGGTGGAAGCCACCGGCTACGACGCGGTGAGCTTGCAACCCAACTCCGGCGCGCAGGGCGAATACGCCGGCCTGCTGGCAATCCGCGCCTACCATGCCTCCCGCGGCGAAGCGCATCGCAATATCTGCCTGATCCCGGAATCGGCGCACGGCACCAACCCGGCATCCGCCAACATGTGCGGGATGAAGGTGGTCGTCACCAAGTGCGACGTCAACGGCAACGTGGATGTAAACGACATTCGCGTACAAGCTGAAAAGCATTCGGCCAACCTTGCCGCGATCATGATGACCTACCCGTCCACCCACGGCGTGTTCGAAGAAGACGTGGTGGAGATCTGCGACATCATCCATGCGCACGGCGGCCAGGTGTACACCGACGGCGCCAACATGAACGCGCTGGTCGGTTTGGCGAAGCCGGGCAAGTGGGGCAGCGACGTCTCCCACCTCAACCTGCACAAGACCTTCTGCATCCCGCACGGCGGCGGCGGCCCCGGTGTCGGCCCGTGCGCAGTGAAGGCGCATCTGGCACCGTTCCTGCCCAAGGCGTTTGGTGAACATGGCGTGCGCACGGAAGGCACTGGCAATGGCGCGATGGTGAGTGCCGCCAGCTTTGGCAGTGCTTCGATCCTGCCGATCAGCTGGATGTACATCGCAATGATGGGCCGCGATGGCCTGCGCAAAGCCTCCCAGGTGGCGATGCTCAACGCCAACTACATCGCCAGGCGTTTGGCCGGCCACTTCCCCACCCTGTACACCGGCCGTAATGGCTTGGTGGCACATGAGTGCATTCTGGATTTGCGCCCGCAGGAAAAGCTCTCCGGCATCAGCGCCGAAGACGTGGCCAAGCGCCTGATCGACTTCGGCTTCCACGCGCCGACCCTGAGCTTCCCGGTCGCCGGCACGCTGATGGTGGAGCCGACCGAGTCCGAATCCAAGCACGAACTCGATCGCTTCATCGACGCCATGATCCAGATCCGCGCCGAAATTCAGGATGTGATCGACGGCAAGCTGGACCGCGCCGACAATCCGCTCAAGCATGCACCGCACACGGCGGTGCAGGTATCGGCCAGCGCGTGGGCGCATGCCTACCCGCGCGAGCTGGCGGCATTCCCGCTGCCGGTGCTCAAGCAGGTCAAGTACTGGCCGCCGGTGGCGCGTGTGGACAACGTGCATGGCGACAAGAACGTGATGTGCGCCTGCATTCCGGTGGATGCCTACAAGGACTGACCGGGCGCTCGGGTGCGCCCGTCATGACACCGAATGGACCGTGCATGCTGCAATGCGGACATTCCCCGATTGATTGCGTGCAATTACGGATTGCAGTGATCGCAACCATCGGGGTCTGCCGATGATGCTTCCGTAATCTGCTCATCACGGTAGCCGCATCCGGTGCACACGGATGCGGTTGCCCGGATCACATGCGTGCGGGAGCAGGCTTGCCATCCAGCGTGCCGATCACGCATGAGCCCATGCGCCGGAAAGCCTGTTCGTTGCGCGAAAGCCACGGCGGCTTCGGCTGCGGTCACCACGCAATGCGCGTAATTGGTGCGTGGGGTGGCATGGTGCCCAACGACCTCGATGCCGGTGCGCCTGTCCATCAACAGCAAAAGCTCGCTGTCAATCGGAATCATGGGCAGCAGCGGATGAGGGCCGAAGCTGCCTTCGCTGGCTATTCCGATGTGTGCATGCGGAACCTGCTTGAAAGCAGCGGCAATCTTGGCCCGCGCCGTGGCAAGTGGTGTATCGGCACGTGGAACGTCACCGCTGAAGGTGCCAAAGCAATCCGTGCCAAAGTCCGTTGGCAGCGCGACGCGCAAGCCCAGTGCGCCTTGCAGCAAGGGCGCAAGCACCGCCTCTTTGCCATGCATGGTGGCGACCACGGCACAGCCGGGCCGCATCAGGAACAACCCTCGCGCAACACAAACACCCGCCGCCTGGCAGCCAACTGCCCCACGTCACCGCGCGCGTCGCCGAAAATGACATCAAAATCGCCGGCGCCCAGCGCCTGTTTCAGGGCCTCGCTGCGCATGTTGGTGGTCATGCCAGTACATCCCCCAAACCGGCAGCGCGCCACAAGCGGTCACGCAACGCATGGCCCATGCCGCGATCGCCGGGAGGAACCACGATCAACGCGGCCAGCCTCATGCCATCCGCCTCGCGCAGGCGCCGATACAGCTGTTGCGCCTGCTCGCTCGCCGAGTTGCCCAACGGCAGCCAGGGGATGTGCGCCGGCCAGCTTGGGGCGCGTTTTTCGGACAGCACACCCACGTGAACACCCAGAACGGCGTACTCGGCAAGCCTCTCGGCCACATCTTCCATGGACGCCAGCACAACACGTGCGTTGGGCGCATAGTGAAGCACCATGCGGCCAGGGCTGCGAATGGATGGATGGATCAGCAGTTCGACCGGCTCGCCGACCGTGCGCTCCAGATCGTCTGCCGTGATCGCACCCGGGCGCAGCAGGCGCATCGTGCCAGTCGACAAGTCGACGATGGTCGATTCGATGCCGACCCGGCACTCCCCGCCGTCGAGCAACACATCGACCGCCTCGCCCAGTTCTTCGCGCACATCCTGCGCCGTGGTGGGGCTGATTTTCTTGTGCCGATTGGCGGAAGGCGCCGCGATACCCCCCCCAAATTCCTCCAGCACCGCCCTTGCCAGCGGATGCGCCGGGACCCGCAACGCCACGGTATCGAGACCACCGGTGACGGCGTCAAGCACACTGCGCGCGCGCGGCAACACCAGGGTCAACGGGCCGGGCCAGAACGCCTCGGCCAGGCGCCACGCCGCCGTCGGGATGGCGCGGGCCCACTGCTCCAACTGCGCGGTCCGATGCAGGTGCACGATCAGCGGATGATCCGCCGGACGCTGCTTGGCGGCGAAGATCCGCGCAACGGCAGCGGGATTGCTGGCATCGGCACCCAGTCCGTAGACAGTCTCGGTGGGCAGACCGATCAGCCCGCCACGCCGCAGCGCCTCCACGGCAGCATGCACGTCGCTGCCGGGCGCTGTGGTCTGCGCATCGCCAGCCTGCTGAGCAATCGTACTCATGCCGCTTCCTCCCACTTCAGGTTGCCGGTGTAGCGCTTCAGGGAATCGGGCGTATCGCCCATCGCGAACAGATGCGCCCAACCGTGATCGAACAGCTGGCGCACCGGCGCATGCCTGGCGATGATCGCGCTGATGGCATCGACCGGCGCCGCGATGACCACCGACAGCCGCAGCGGCTCGTGGATCAGGCGCACGCCATCGTGGATGGATTGCCAGGGCAGGCCGGTCCGCAGATCGCCACCGTTGCCTTCCAGGACACCAAGCCTGCCGACCACGTTGTGCAGCACCTTGTTGCCGCAACCGAACACGCGGTTGTCCACCGCCGACCCGTAGTACTGCAGGTTGATCCAGGCACCCACGATCATCGGTGCGGTCATGATGGACTCCAGCACCGCGAAGCCGTCATCGTGCCGGCAATCGTAGGAGTTGAGGAACACACGTCCGCCAAGCTCCAGCGCGGCAGTGCGACTACGCGGTGCGATGACGTATGCCGCGCAACCGGCCAGGCCCCACTCGGGACGCACCTCGCTCCAATCCTTGCTGCGCGCCATGATCTGGACATCGACGGGCCGCGTGTCATGCAGCGTGAGCTTGTCTGCACGCTCGCGTCGGGCCAGGCCGCCTGCCGCGGTCAGCGCCCCCTGCAATCGTGCCAGCTCTTCGGCATGGCTGGCGGGAACCTCGTCCCGATCGAAGATTGTCAGCTGATCCGTGGTGGTGTCGTGCAGCGCACCCAGAAACCAGGTGTCTTCAGGGATGACGAAGCCGCGTGCGTTCAGCTCCCTGCGCACCAGCGGGTCGTTGAGCACCGCTGCCGCCACCCGCGCATTGGCGTCACCCGCATGCCCGCCGCAGGCACCGCAGTCCAGACCGCTGGCATGCGGGTTGTTGACGGCACTCGCGCCATGCCCGGCAAACAACACCAGGCGTGCGAAATTCCGCTGCAGCGACATCCCGCGCAAGGCCCCCTCGGCGAGTTTGACCCGAGTCTGCAACGGCATGCCGCTGGCATGCGCATTCGCAAGCACTGGCGTGATGTCGGGCGCAAGACGTGCCGCCAGCGCCGCGTCGATACCGCGTTTCGCCGGGTTCGACTCCGGCCGCGTGAAACCCAGGCTGTCTGCCACGAGTTTGCCGGCGAACATCCATCCCAGCGATTCGACAAAGGTGAACGAGGAAACCGCGGCCAGCTTGAACCAGCGCCAGCCACCGGCGGCGCGAAGCCGCCAGCGCCGTCGCGCTGCGATGGCGGCCTGCTCCCGCGCTGGCGCTGCCTTGACGACCTCGTGCACGGTGATTGCCGGAGCCAGCAGCACAGGGCAGCGTGCGCCGCCGTGCACGCGCCCCAGGGGGACATACTCGATTGGCATGCCGAAGAAACCGGCGAAGCCTATCGTCTCGATGTCGGGCGCGGCATGCTCAAGTGCGCGCCGGTAGATCTCCGAACGCACGTCGATGCAGAACGCCGCCTGCATGGCGGGGCGCAACGCGGAGTCGGGCTTGCGCGGCGTGGCCAGCTTTGCGATGAACTGGCGCTGCCAGGCGATCTCGTAGGCGTCTTGCAGCACCTCTTCCAGGATCAGCGATGCGTGTTCAACGCTGTCTGCCGGTGCACCGAAGCGCGCACGCGCCTGCATCCAGCCAGCTGCCACGGCAGGGCTGGTCTGCCATGTCTCCAGAAGTGCCACGTCAAAGGCGAGCCGTATCGCCAGCAGTTCAAGCAGCGTGCTGTCGCTGCGCCCCGCCAGTTCGCCCTGCCAGCTCCGGTAGCGCGCATAAGCGGCCCAGCCACCCACGCTCATCAGCAAACGGTGGAAGTAATCGGTCAGCCCGGGGCCATCCAGCTTCAGGCGTTCGGCACCTGTGGCGAGCATCGCCTCCGCGGTAGCGGGGAGTGCGCGCACGATGCGATGAAAGCGGGCAAGCCCCATGACCTGTGGCGTGCGATCCAGCGCGGCCTCCTCGCGCCATGCCGCGTAAGCACCGAGATGCCGCGATGGCGATGGCCATAGTGCCTGGCCTTCGTCGAAGTAGCCGGCAGCCCACAGCGAAATTCTCTCGCAGGCGAAAGTGGCCCAGTCGCGCCGGGTCAGCCGGCTCACGACATCGGCTACCGTCGGCAGCGGCTCGCGTGCAACCGGATCCGCGGCTTGCAACCGTTGCCGCAGTGCCGACACATCGGCCAAGCCGGTGCTTGCGACGTCCCTGCGCTGCAGTGCCTGCGCAAGATCCCGATCAGTGATGCGGCCTTCGGCGATGGCGTCGCGGTAGAACTCCCGTGGCATGGTCATGCGTGCGCCCGCCGTGTCGGCCAGCAGGCGTGCGGCGTCGGCAAAGCTGCGATCGGTCATGCCGAGGAACGGATTGACCGCCACGAAATGCTTCAGTGGCCATAGCGGCGCGATGCGTCGGCAGGCGCGCTGTGCGGCGTCGAGTACCTGCCGTGCCGGGCCGGCGTCGACAGTTCCGAACGTGTTTGCCGGTTGCCGAATCTTCAATGCAGTGGCATTCATCGGATGCAATTCCTCAGCCGATGGTCGTGCGGTGATGACGCGTGCGGTCATCGCGCAAGGCGCCAACCAGCCGATTGAAACAGGCGTTGATATAGAAGCCATTGGCCAGATGTACGCGTGCGGCCCGCCAGGCTGGTTGCCGGTTCCAGCGCGGCACCAGACTTTGCAGCACGGTCACCACCGCGAACGAGGCAATCGCCAGCCCCATGATCAGCAGGCCGGTTGCGTTCGGCGCCGGTATCGGCGGCAGGCTGCTGGCGGTCAGCCATGTCACCGCGGTTTCGAGGCAAAAATAGGCCAGCGTGGTACCGCCGGCACCCGCCAGTGTCTGCAGCACCAGCCTGCGCGTGGTCGCGCCTTGCAGCGCCGATGCCAGCAACATGCTGACGCCCGTCACCAGGATCGCCCCCAACGTCAGCACGGCCGGTTCATGCCGGGCAAGGATGCCGAACAGCCAGCCGAGCCCCACGTAGATCGCCATTGCCAGCAGCAGGCTGAGCAGCACCGGGCGCAGCCGAGGCCGGGCGAATGCCGGCGCCGTTTCGGTGTCAACCACGCTGCCAGCCGACAGGAACGCGTGCGCCTTGTACAGCGAATGCGTCACCAGGTGCAGCAACGCGATCGCGAATGCGCCAAGGCCACACTGCAGGGTCATGAACCCCATCTGCGCCACGGTCGACCATGCCAGCGAACTCTTCACGCTGGTCTGGGTCAACATCACCACCCCGCCGAACAACGCGGTGAACCCGCCGATCAGTGCAATTCCGTGCAGCGTGGACACCGACAGCAGCATCACGTCGGCGAAGCGGATCAGCAGAAAACCGCCGGCATTGATGATGCCCGCATGCAACAGGGCGGACACCGGAGTCGGCGTGTCCATCACCTCGGGCAGCCAGCCATGGCCGGGAAACTGCGCCGACTTCATCAGCGCGGCAATGCCCAGCAGCAGCGCCACCAGTGACAACGTCAACGGCGCTGCATCCGCCGGCATGGCTTGCGCATGCGCCAGGATGGTGGCGATGTCGGTGGTGCCGAAGCGGGCGACCAGCGTGGCGGCGGCACCCAGCAGGCAGGCATCACCCAGCCGCGCGACGACGAACTTCTTGCGCGCCGCAATTCGCGCCGGTCGGCGCTCCGGGTAGAACACCAGCAAACGGTGCAGCGAGAGGCTGGTCGCCATCCATGCCGCCACCAACTGCACCAGGTTGCCGGCCAGCACCAGCAGCATCACTGCCGCCAGCGTCCGGCACAGGCCCGCCATGAAGGCTCCCTGGCGTGCATCGCCATCCATGTAGTTGCGGCTGTACTGAACCACGATGGCGCCGACAAAGGCGACCAGCAGGAACATGCTGCAGCTGATCGCATCCAGCCGAACCGACAGGCCGATGCCGAGAGTGCCCAGCAGCGGGCTGGTGATGGCCCCTGCCAGTGCAATCAGCACCCATGCGCAAACCGCCAGCAGCAGCGAGAGCAAGGTCGCCAGACGGCTGGCAAGGAGCATCCCTGCAGGCCGTCTGGCGCCTGGATGGGACGGCAGCAGCGCCACCAGCAGCAGGCTGGCGGGAGCCAGCAGGAGAAGAGCAGCAAGCACAGGCAACATCGATCACTCCGCGGTCTGTTGGGCCGCGGCAAGGCTACGCGCCAATCATCATTCCATAAAATACATTTAACAAAACGTTTTGATCTGCAAAATAGAATGATGCATGGCAGCGCTCAACTACAACCACCTGCGTTATTTCTGGGCCGTCGCACGCGAAGGCAACCTCACCCGGGCGGCGGAAAAATTGCTGATCGCGCAATCCGCCCTATCGACCCAGATAAAAAAACTCGAGGGTCAGCTGGGACACGACTTGTTCGAGCGCCGCGGCCGGCAGCTCCAGTTGACGGAGGCCGGGCGCATCGCCTTCGACCATGCCGAGGCGATCTTCGCCACCGGGGGTGATTTGCTTGCCACCCTGAAACAGCGGCCCGGCGCGCAGCGCGCCATCCTCAGGGTGGGGGCGTTGGCGACCTTGTCGCGCAATTTCCAGATCGGTTTCCTGCGCCCCCTGCTGGCGCGGCAGGATATCGAGGTCATCGTGCGCTCGGGTACCACCGGCTTCCTGCTGCAGGGCCTGGAATCCCACCGGCTGGATGTGGTGCTGGTCAATGTTGCGCCTGCCCGCGATGCGGCCACCCCATGGGTCTCGCACGCGATTGCCGAACAACCGGTGAGCCTGATCGGTACTCCCCAACGTATTGGCAGGGGCGGTACGCTGAAAAAATTGCTGACCAGCCAGCCGCTGGTACTGCCCACCGTCGAGAGCAGCGTGCGCATTGGTTTCGACGCCTTGGTCGAGCGCATGGGATTGACGGTACGGGTCGCCGCTGAAATCGACGACATGGCGATGCTCCGGCTGATCGCACGCGAGGATATCGGCTTGGCGGTGGTGCCGCCGATCGTGGTCAAGGACGAGCTGGCCAGCAAGCGCCTGGTGGAAGCTCACCAGTTGCCGCAGCTCAGCGAGACTTTTTTCGCGGTGACCATGAAGCGGCGGTTCCCCCACCCGTCACTGCGTGAGCTGATCGGACCACTGCACGCGCTGGACCTGACCGAATAGCCGGCGCTCCGCGCTTTTCAGCGAACGGATCAAGCCCGGCAGCGCGCAACGGCATTCCCGTGTGGGGTCAAGCACCCCGGCTGCATCCAGACGCGGCAAGTTTTCGTACCCTCACCCTGTGTTGTATTGCATTAGGCGGTTAACGCTGTGTCCACCGCAATTGTCCTATTCCGACGTGACCTGCGACTGGCAGACAATCCTGCTCTGGTCGCGGCGTGCGCCAAACATGACCGGATCCTGCCGACCTACATCCATGCGCCCGATGCGGAAGCCCCATGGGCACCCGGCGCCGCCAGCCGTTGGTGGCTGCAGCATGCGCTGGACGCGCTCCGCACACAGCTAAAGCTGCATGGCGGCGACCTCCACGTGCTGCGTGGCAACAACACGCTGGCACACCTGCGCGCGCTCGTCGGTGCAACCGGTGCCACCACGATCCACTGGAACCGCCGCTACGAACCGGCAGGCATCGCCAGCGACACTGCACTGAAGGCCGCATTGCGCGAAGACGGCCTGGACGTGCACAGCCACGCCGGCCACCTCTGGCGCGAGCCGTGGGCGCTGGCCACCGACGCGGGCCAGCCGTACCGGGTGTTCACCCCGTTCTGGCGCAAGCTGCGCGCCGGCCTGCCGGACGCGGCGCCACTGCCATCGGCGCGCGCGCGGGAATGGCTGCGATTGCCGGGCAGCCTGCCGACCGCTGCGCTGGAACTGCTGCCCACGATCCGCTGGGATGCGGGCTTGGCCGAGAGCTGGACGCCGGGTGAAGCGGGTGCGCACGAACTGCTGGAGATCTTTGCCGACGATGCCGTGGCGGATTATGCGCAAGGCCGCGACCTGCCGGCGCGCCATGGCACCTCGCGCCTGTCGCCGCACCTGCATTTCGGCGAAATCACCCCGGCCCAGATCCAGCGCGTGCTGCAGGATCGCGCCAGCCGAACCGACACCCGCAAACGCCCCGACCTCGAGCCCTACCTGCGCGAGCTGGGCTGGCGCGAATTCGCCCACCACCTGCTCTACCACTTCCCGCACACACCGGACGCCAACTTCAATCCGCGCTTCGATGACTTCCCGTGGGCTGCCGCCGACGCGGTGCTGCTGGAACGCTGGCAGCGCGGCCGCACCGGCATCCCGCTGGTCGATGCCGGCATGCGCGAGCTCTGGCACACCGGCTGGATGCACAACCGCGTGCGCATGGTGGTGGCCAGCTTCCTGACCAAGAACCTGCGCCAGCACTGGCAGCACGGCGCGCGCTGGTTCTGGGACACGCTGGTGGATGCCGACCTCGCCAACAACACCCTGGGCTGGCAGTGGGTGGCCGGCTGCGGCGCCGATGCGGCGCCCTACTTCCGCGTGTTCAATCCGTACCTGCAGGCGGCGAAGTTCGACCCCGACGCCGTCTACCTCAAGCGCTGGCTGCCGGAGCTGGCATCGTTGCCGGCAAAGACCATCCACGAAGCGTGGCGGCATCCATCCGTGCTTGCCGGCAAGGGCTACCCTGCCCCGATGGTGGATCTGGGCGCGTCTCGCGATGCGGCGTTGGCGGCATGGGGTGCACTGGCGGGCTGATCAAGCGTGTGCGGCGGCCACCACGCAGTTGCGGCCGCTGCTCTTGGCGCGGTACATCGCGTCATCCGCCCGCTGCAGCAAGGCCGCGCCGGTTTCGCTGGCGGCCAGCTGCGCCACACCCAGCGACGCCGTGATCGGGCCGGTTTCCGCGACCTCGGCGCGCGCGACGCCGGCGCGCAGGCGCTCGGCAAGCTCCATCGCCTGCGCCAGGCCGCAGTCGCCTGCCAGCACCAGGAATTCTTCGCCCCCCCAGCGGATCGCCACATCGTTGCCGCGGATGCCCGTCTGCAGGATCTGCCCGACCACAGCCAGCGCGGCGTCGCCGGCCTGGTGGCCGCGGGTGTCGTTGATGCGTTTGAAATGGTCGAGGTCCGCCAGGATCACGCTGAAGGGCCGCCCGCCCGCCTGCGCCTGCGCGACCTTTTCCTCCAGCATGCGGTCGCCGGCCAGCCGGTTGTACAGCCCGCTGAGTGCATCGCGGCTGGCGATTTCCAGCAGGCGGCGCTCGCGCTCGACCCGTTCGCTGACGTCCTTGCCGGTGCTGATGTAATGGCTGGTGCGGCCGCCGGCATCCAGCACCGGGGCGATGCTCTGCTCGACGTAGAACGGGCTGCCGTCCTTGCGCCGGTAGGTGAAGGTGGCGCGGAACGCCTTGCCGTCACGCAGCGAGGCACGCAGATTGCGGTAGAACACCCGATCTTCGTGCGACGGGTACAGCATGCGTGCGGACTGCCCGATGATTTCGTCGGCGGCATAGCCGGTCAGGCGTCGGAACGCTTCGTTGGCAAACACCACCCGCGTATGCCGGTCGGTGATCAGGATCGGGTCCTGCGATGCGTGCAGCGCCTGCAGCAACAGCCACCGCTCCTGCTCGGCGGCAATGCGGGCGGTGATGTCGTTCTGCACCGACACGAAGTGCCGGACCACGCCGTCCGCGTCGCGGACCGGTGCGATCGTCCATTCCACCGTGTAGGCGCGGCCGTCGGCGGCGTAGTTGATGGTGCTGGCCGAGTAAGGCAGCCCCTGCCGCAGATGTTCGCGCAATTCGGCGAGCATCTTGCGGTCAGTCCGCGCGCCTTGCAGCAGGCGCGGCGATTTGCCGATCAGATCCTCCGCGCGGTAGCCGCTCATCCGGCAAAACGCCGGATTGGCATGCACGATGAACGGCCCACCGTTGGCCAGGTCGGCATCGGTGATCAGCACCGCATTGGTGGCCTGCATGAAGGCCTGCGCAAACACGCTCGCCAGCTCGGCGGGCGTTGGCATGTGGGGTGCGGCAGCGCCGGTCACCGTGGCCATGGAATCACCCCGGCCGGGGTGGCCGCTTCGAACTGCGGGCGGCCGAACCAGTAGCCCTGCATCAGGTGGATGCCCAGGTCGCGCAAGCAGCGCATCTCCTCGCCGGTCTCGATGCCTTCGGCGATCACCCGGATCCCCAGTTCGCGGCACATCGCCGTGACGCCGGCGACGATCGCACGGCGCGACTTGCTCTGGTCGATCCCGCGCACCAGCGCCATGTCCAGCTTGACGATGTCGGGCTGGAAATCGGCCAGCAGGTTGAGCCCGGCGAAGCCGGCGCCGAAGTCGTCAATCGCGGTCAGGAAGCCGATCCGCTGGTATTCGCGCAGCACATCGGACAGCCACTTGCCGTCGTTGACCTGCTCGCCCTCCACCGTCTCGAAGATGATCCGGTCGATCGGAAAGCCGTGCTGGCGCGCCGCCACCAGGGTGGAGCGGATGCACAGTTCGGGGCGGTAGATGGCGTTGGGCAGGAAGTTGATCGACAGGTGGGACTGCATGCCCAGCCGCGAGGCGATCTCGATCGCCTTGCCGCGGCAGGCCTGGTCGAACTGGTAGCGGTTGGCGTCGGTGATCCGCGACAACACCGTCGGTGCCGGCTCGCCAGCCGGCCCGCGCACCAGTGCTTCATGGGCGAAGATCTGGCGCGTCACCACGTCGACGATCGGCTGGAACGCATAGCTGAAATCGAAATCCAGCGGCACCGCATCACGGCACAGCCCGCAGCCCTCGCGCACGTCATTCGATTGCATGCAGCCTTCTCCTGAGTGCGATGCCATCGAGAATACCCGATGCCGGGCGCACTACCCTGATCTGCCAGCGGATTGCGGGCCGGCAACCGCCCGCCCGATCCCGGCGTTCTCCACCACCGCCGGCCGCGGGCCCGGCATGCGCAGCAGTTGCAGCATGCAGTCGCCGATCGCCCGGGTGGTGGTGAATACCTCCGGCAGCAACCGCACGGCCGATGCCAGCACCGGCTGGCCCAGCGCATACAGCCCGCGTCGCAGCGGGTGCGGCGAAGTTGCGCCAGCCACCGGTCGCACGATGCCCGGACGCAGGCTGGTGTGCGCAAGCCCGCAGTGGGCCAGCACCTGCTCGGCCTCGCCCTTGATGCGCGCAGGCATCAGCCGACTGCGCGCATCGGCACCCTTGCCGGAGACGTAGGCGATGAAGCCAGCGGGATTGGCCGCGGCGTAGGCGTCCACCACCCGCGTCAGGGTGGCCACGGTGGCTTCACGGTAGCCCGCCACTGTCATCCCCAGCGGCAGCGGCCCTGCGCAGTACAGGCAGGCATCCATGCCGGAAAAATCCAGTGCCGACAGCGCGGCGATGGAGAAATCCGGCACCTGCAGCACCCGCAGTTTCGGGTGGGCAGCGGCAAATCCCCGCCGTACCAGCACGCTGACCCCGTCGATATCGGGCGCCTGCAGCAAGACCTTCAGCACGCCCTGCCCGACCAGCCCGGTGGCACCGACCAGCACTACCTGTTTGCCCATCGCCCGTCTCCTCAGTTGCGGCCCCGGCAACGCCGGGAACAGTAGCGGACCGCTTCCCAATCGCGTGCCCATTTGCGCCGCCACTGGAACGGCAGGCCGCAGGCGACACAGATCTTCTGCGGCAACTCGCTCTTCTTGCGCATGCGTGGCACGGCGGCGGCCTTATTTGCCGGCCACCACGCCACGGCCGCCGTCGACGCCGACCACCTGGCCGGTGATCCAGTCGGCCTGCGCGGAGAGCAGAAATGCGGCCAGCGCAGCCGCGTCGTCCGCGGTGCCCAGCCGCGCCAGCGGGTGCATCGCGGCGATCGACTCGCGCATGCGCGGGTTGCCGACGATGCCCTGCGCCAGCGGCGTATCGGTCAGCGACGGCGCGATCGCATTGATGCGCACCGCGGGCGCCAGTTCGGCGGCCAGCGCACGCACCAACCCTTCCACCGCGGCCTTGGCCATGCCGATCGAGGCGTGCATCGGGAAGCCGCTGCCCGCCGCCACCGACGAAAAGAGCACCACCGAAGACCGCGTCGCTGCCGCGCGCAGCGCCGGCAGCGCGGCCTGCACCGCCAGCGCAGCGCCGGATGCATTCAGCCGGAAGTCGCGCTCGAACTCCTCGGCCGTGAGCCGTGCGAACGGCTTCAGGTTGATGCTGCCGATGGCATACGCCAAGCCGGAAAGCGTCGACCCGGCGTCTTCTGCCACTTTGGCAAATGCGCCGGGCTGCAGCACGTCGACGGCGGTGCAGGTCGCACCCAGTTCGTCGGCCAAGGCCTGCAGGCGCGCCGCGTCGCGGGCAACCAGATGCAGGGCGTGACCCTCGGCGGCCAGCCGTCGGCACACCGCGCTGCCGATGCCGCCGGTGGCCCCGTACACCAGATAGTTCTCCGTCATCGGCATCACCGGTTCCACGTTCTCGAATGCAAGCCGATACGCGCAGTACGCACGATCGGATGCACGCCGCTGCGGGCCTGCTGCATCCGATTCCGCCACGGCTGCGTACAAGCCGCATCTCAAACCGTTGCCTTCCCGCCATGCGCAGCCTTGTCGCTTCCGCCCTGCCCCTCCTGCTGACGCTCTTGCTGACCGGCTGTGCCGAGGCCAGCACCCCCATCCCGACCGTGCAGAACGTCGATCTGCAGCGCTTCATGGGCCGCTGGTACGTGATCGGCATCATTCCCACCCGGCTGGAACGCGGCAATCACAATCCGGTGGAAACCTATCAGTTGGATGCCAAGGGCAATGTCTGCACCTGGTATCGCTACCGGCCGGATGCTGCCAATGCGCCGGTCAAATTGCTGCACTCCACCGGGCTGGTGGTGCCCGGCACCGGCAATGCCGAATGGAAAATCCGCTTCTTCGGCCTGTTCAAGGCCCAGTACAAGGTCGGCTGGCTGGCAGAAGACTACGGCCAAGTGATGATTGTGCGGGATGCCCGCGACTACCTCTGGTACATGGCACGCACGCCCTCGGTATCGGAAAGCGACTATCAGGCGATGCTGGTGCGTGCCGACGCATTAGGCTACGACGCAAGCCGCATCGAACGTGTGCCGCAACAATGGCCGGAGACTGATGTGGGCAAGGATACGTTCCAAGGGGCATGCAAATGAGGTTCCTGGTCCTCGCGCTGGCACTGGCGATGCCACTGGTGGGCTGGCTGTCGAACACCGGTCTGCTGGGCCCGACCAATGGCGAGATCTCCAACCGCTACCCCACGCTGATCGTGGCGGCTGGCTACGCCTTCGCCATCTGGGGGCCGATCTTCCTGCTCGACGTGGTGTTCGGCATCGCCCAAGCCCACGTGCAGCAGGCAGGTACCCGCCTGCTGCGCATCCGCGTGCTGACCGCGGTGGGCTTCGCACTGACCTCAGCATGGATGCTCGTCTTCACCCTGCAATGGTTCTGGCTGGCGCTGGCGATCATCTGGGGCAGCCTGTGGTGCCTGCTGGGCGCGGCGTGGCTGGCCTCGCAAACCCGGGGCCACCGCCGCGGCCCGTGGTGGCAGTGGCTGCCGCTGTCGCTGCACGCGGGCTGGGTGTCGCTGGCGGTGTTCCTCAACGTCGCGCAAGTCGTGGTCGCGTTCGAATTGCTGTCAGTGGAACGCATGCTGCCGTGGACGCTGGTGCTGTTCGCACTGGCAGGGCTCCTGCTGCTGGCCATGGTGGTGAAGCTGCGCGGCAACCCGTGGTACACGCTGGCGGCCGTGTGGGGCTTGCTCGGCGTGCATGCCAAGCAGCAAGCCTCCGCGCTGCCCGACGCCGCCATGGCCGCCAACGTCGCGCTGGTGCTGGCGGTGCTGGTGGCGTTGACGGCGCTGATCGCCGCGCTGCTGGGCCAGCGTGGTGCCCGCGCGCCGCGCGCCGGATGACCTGCCTGCGGCTGGTCCTGGGCGACCAACTGGACCCGCGGCACCCCTGGTTCGACACGGTCTCGCCGGACGTGCTGCACGTGCTGATGGAGGTGCGGCAGGAAACCGACTACGTCCTCCACCACGCGCAGAAGATCCTCGCCATCTTCGCCGCCATGCGCCGCTTCGCGGATCGGCTGCGGGCGGCCGGCCATCGCGTGGCCTACCTGCGGATCGA
>Ga0209476_10000385_pt1 | contig 29868 bp, 17 predicted proteins | sample KloWWTrecipitate_FD_187179 | JGI IMG/M metagenome (GOLD analysis project Ga0209476, IMG submission 187179) | Active sludge microbial communities from Klosterneuburg, Austria, studying microevolution and ecology of nitrifiers - Klosterneuburg... | ecosystem: Engineered > WWTP > Aerobic digester... | reverse complement strand
ATCGACTCCAGGATCGACGCGATCAAGACCCTGCGGGCGAATCAAGCCGGTCCGAATGCCGTGCTTGCGGCTGTTACGGAACGTGCCGCGATGGTTCCGGGGCTTTATCTCGAGAGCGTCGAACAGGCCGGCGACCAGATGGTCTTCAAGGGCAATTCGCCCGACGAACAGCAAGTTACGCAGTTCGGCCGAAGCCTCGAATTCTCGAACGGCCTCTTCTCAAATCTATCGATCGAGACAGCCAGGAACGAGATCGTGAATCAGAACGTCGTGATGAAGCAGGGCGCATCGCCTGACGCCAATAAGGTCTCGATCGTCAACTTTACGATCAAGTGTGCCTATACGCCTTCGAAGGCCGCGGGCGCCGACCACGGCGGAGCGACAACAGCTTCCACGCAACCGCAGGCTCCGGCAGCCCCGACACAGGTTGCTAAGAATTAGATCCCAGAGAGAGTAGGTGAAAATACCATGTTAGATAAATTCAAAAATCTTAAATGGCCTCTGCAGCTTTGTTTGATGCTTTGTCTCGGTGCTCTTCTTTGGGCAGGCGTGTGGTACTTCTTCACGAGCGAGACGCGGGCGGAAACGGCCAAGATCTCGGACGAAGTCGCACAGCTTCAGCAGCAGAACGAGAACGCGCGTCTTGCTACGGCGCACATCAATGAGTTCCGCGCTCTGTTCGCTACGAAGACCGCCGAATACGATGAACTTAAGGTTCTTCTTCCCGAACAGCGGGAGATCACGAACGTCCTACAGGGCCTTCAGGATACGGCCAACAGCAGCAAGCTCATCGTGATGCGGTTCTCGCCGCGTGACGACACGCAGCAGGGCGATATTATGGCAAAGCCCGTCGAGGTCGAGATCGACAGCAATTTTGCGAACCTCAAGAACTTCTTCGAGCAGATGGCAAAGTTGCCGCGTATCGTCTCGATCACAGATTTCAAGCTCAACCAGCTTGATAAACAGACCGCGAATAAGACGCTCCACGCTCAGTTCCTACTGTCGGCATACTATGCCGCACCTACCGATCTGAATGCAAAGCCCGGCGCTAAGCCCGCGGCCGCACCCGGCGCAGCTCCTGCGGCTCCCGGCACAGCCGCTCCGGCCGCCGCTCCTGCAGCAGCTCCGGCAAAACCCGCCTAGATCATAAGAAACCTACGGCCCCACTTCCGACACGAGAGTAAATAGGTATGAACACAATGTCATTCAAGAAAAGTATCGGCCTCGCCGCGATGGCAGTCGCCCTCGTCATCCTCGGCGGAGACTTCGCAAGTGTCTCGGCACAGCGAGATCCATTCGCCAAGCCCAGTTTTATGCGGCAGCGAGAGCCCTCGAGACAGTCGTCCTCAGATGCCGCCAAGGCAAAGGTGCCGGTGAATTTCGGCCCGCCGACGATCGAGGCTCGCATCGACTACTACAAGCGGCTTCGTGAGAATGCGGTCGCCACCGGCCAGCCTGTGCCGAAAGTTACGAGCGTGCTCTTGGTGAGCGAGATAAATGTGAACGGCGTGTTCAAGACACCTCGCGGCTGGGCAGCGATGGTCGAGGCGTCACCTATCAAGCTCTCATACACGATCTATCCGGGCGAGAAATTCTTTGACGGACAGCTCGTCGCGGTCGAGGAGAATCGGCTCGTCTTCAGACGCGTTACGAAGACCGCAGCGAAGAAATTCGTCGCATCGGTCGAGTACAAGCCGCTCCAGCAATATACGATGAAGGCTCAGATCGAAGGCACCGCTCCTATGCAAGCCTCGAACGCCAAGCCTCAGGTTGCAGCCGGCGAACAGCCCGCAGCTCCCGTCGCAGCTCCCGCTCCGATCATATCGCCGCTTGATGAGATGAACGCGCTCCCGGCCGATAAGGAAACGGAAAAGGCAAAGCCATCAAAGGCGTCGAAACGGCCCGTAAAGGTCGCCAAGAACCGCAAATAAGGACGCCAAAAATAAAAAGCTCTACATAAGGGATGCCGATCCCCAAAATGAACTTTACTGTTCAGGCTCAGGCATCCCGTGAATAAACGGAGGAAACATGACTTCACAGATCTTCTCATTAACAGCGGTGCGTAAGGCAGGAGTGCTTATTCTGCTTACCGTGCTGCTCGCGATGGCCGCCTTAGGCCAGAAGGTTCAGCCGCAGGATCAGGGCGACAACTACGGAAAGCCCGGGTTCGTCGGCGAACCGGTCAACCTCAATGTCGTCAATGCCGACATTCGAGACATCCTTTCTTACATTACCGATCAGTACGGCATCAATTTCGTGATCGACAGATCCGTCAAGGACGTGCCCGTTACCGTAAAGGTGAACGAAGTTCCCTGGAACTATGCTCTTGACTCTGTTTTGCAGTCGCAGGGTCTCGGCATACAGGTGAACGGGAACATCCTGCGTGTTGCCGATAACAAGACGCTTGCCGACGAAGGTGAGCTATATCGAGCAAAGCAGAACAATGTTCTTGATACTTCGCCGCTCGTTACGGAGCTTATTCGCCTGAACTACGCAATGGCGTCCGGAGCGTCCGCTTCGCAGTCAACGACCGCGGGTACGTCGGCTGATTCATCAGCATCATCGGGATCGTCAGGCAGCTCGCAGGCCGGCGGCGCCGGAGGCGACGGCCTTCTCCCGATCATCAAGCGTCGCCTTTCGCGTCGCGGTTCGATCGAGATCGATTCTCGTTCGAATTCACTGATCGTTACGGATGTTCGCTCGAACATTGACGCGATCAAACAGCTCATTGACATCCTTGACCAGCCTGAACCGCAGGTCGAGATCGAAGCTCGCATCGTCGTCGCTACACGCAACTTCAGCCGCGACATCGGCGTACAGTTGGGTGCGATACTTAACGGCAAACGCGGCAGCACGGTTGTCGGTGGAACGATGCCGGGAGCAACGTCTGCTCTTACGCCAAATCCCGGAACGCCTATTCCGTCGATCGGAAACGACCTGATGTCGAAGATCGCTTCTTCGGCGATCGGTCTGACGACCGGCGTCTTCGGTACGGCTCAGCTTAGCGCTTTGATCACCGCAGGTGAGCAGAAGGGCGAAGCAAAGGTCATCGCAACTCCTCGTGTAACTGCTCTTAACAACCGCCCTGCGGAGATCAAGAGCGGCACAAAGATCCCGATTACGACGATTCAGCCCGGTAGCGGCTCAGGCGGCACGCTCATCGCGACGACCACCTACGTCGATGTACCGCTTCGTCTCGCGATCACACCCCGCATCACCGATGTCGGCACAGTTGTGTTGAACGTCGTTGCAGAAAATGCTTCGACAGCGACGATTACAGGCTCTGCCCCGCCGGCGATCAACAATCAGAGTATGAAGACCGAAGTTATGGTTCCGGATGGCGGCACGACCGTGGTCGGCGGCGTTCTCTTTGACGACGAGCGCGAAAGCCAGGATCGTACGCCCGGCCTTTCTAGGATCCCGCTTCTCGGCCACCTCTTCAAACGAAAAGGTGTTACGAGAAATACGAACGAGATCCTGTTCTTCATTACGCCGCGAATCAAACGGCCGGATTACAATGCTTCTCGACAGGACGGCACAGCTCCTGTTCCGCAGACGATCATCCAGCCGGTTCCGATGGGCAATCCGCCGTCGAACTCGTCACGCGAGACCGAAGTTCCGAATCCTGTGATCCCCGGTTCGACGCTTTCGCGTCCCGATGTTCAAGTCGGTCCCGCTCCTGTCGGCCCTGTCAACAAACCGTAATGGTTTGATCTCGAAAGGAATGTTTTTTCCGAGTGTCCCGCTCGAGCCCTTCAAAAAGGCTCAAGCGGGACATTTTTTCGTGCTTTTACGGCAGATAGCCTGACGCGACCGGAACATCTCCGTTCGTGCCGAATGCCGCGACGAACAACTGCTGGTCGGACGAACGAAGCCCGTACCAAAGTCCGGTTGACGGCCGGAAGACAGAGATGTCGGTCTTGCCGTCGCCCTCGATATCATTCGGGGCGGGAATATCCGTCGAGTTCCCGAATTGTGCGGCGTAGAAACCGTCGGTCGAACGCATCACATACCAAACGCCCGTCGAAGGCCGATAGACGGCAATGTCGCTGCGGCCGTCGCCGTCATAATCGCCGACAACTGGACGATCTTCTGCAAGGCCGAACTGCGCCGTGCGGAATCCGGCGGTCGATGCCTGTATATACCAGACGCCGGTCGAGGGCCGATAAACGGCGATATCTGCGACTCCGTCCGCGTCGAAATCTCCGGTTACGGGACGATCGGTCGAAAGCCCGAACTGTCGCACCATCAGGCCGCTCGTCGAGCCCCAGATATACCAAAGGCCGTTCGACGGCCGATAGACCGCAACATCCGTCTTTAGATCGCCGTCATAGTCCGCCTGGACAGGAATGTCGCCATTCTGCCCGAAGCCCATTATAAGCGTGCCGCCGCCGCTTTTTAGGACGTACCACGCGCCAGTCGAAGGGCGAAAGACCGCTCGGTCGGAAATGCCGTCGCCGTCATAATCGCCCGGCGTTATTTGGTCGCCACTCGACCCGAATTGGATCGCCTGAAAGCCGCCGTCGCTGCTGTTCAGGCTGTACCAAACACCGCTCGAAGGCCGCCAAACCGCCGTGTCACTCGCCGTATCGGAGTCAAAGCTCGAAATTGCCGTCCCCGAAAGCGTGCTCTCATTGGTCGTATAAATGTAGTCGCCCGTCGGCGAACCGCTGCTGTCGGCGGCATTGCCGGAAGCGTAAAAGCTGATCTTGCCTTTGCGTGTCGCAGGCGCCGTCCAGTTGAATGTCCACGATTTCGATCCGAACACTGTCGGCGTTATGCCGTCAACAGTGTGCTCGACATAAGTGCGTGTCTGCCCGCCTACGAGGCCGATGATCGTCTGCATCTGCGCGGGCGTCTGCGACGGTAATCCAACGGTTCCCACCTGCTTGCCGTCGCGGTCGATCGCCGTCAACTGAAAGCCGAATATCGTCGCGTCCGACTGAGCTGCGCGGACGGTGATCGGAATGACTTGACCGGGTAAATAATTTGCCGGAAGTCCCGTGATCGTAACGCTGCCGGTGCCGCTGTTCACCGGAAAGCTCGAGTGACACGCCGTGCAGTTGCTCTCGCCCGGCGCATTGGTGAACGAGGCAGATGGCCCGAAGGCAGAGGCCGCCGTCCGTTCGACCGCAGGCTCAAATGCGAGCGAGCCGACAAGTGCGATAACGGCCGCAAGCAAGATTGCCGCCGCCTTCAATATGGCGATCCGTTCAAACTTTATGGACATAATTCCTACTCCTTCGGTTGGGTGTTGAGCTGCCGGTTTTTGACGCCTTTCGGCGAGTAAAAGTCTTATCGATCGTGTGTTAGAACAATATGCCCAAATCCCTCCGATGTCAATAAACCTGGTTAAACCGTTCATAGAGTTCATAGAGTTCGTAGAGTTCGGGGAGTATTGGCCGTGTCGGTAGCCCGCACGTGAGTAAGGGCTCAGCGTCAGAACCGCGAAGTACGGGTTGCCCACGGTGCCGAATTCCTCCTCTCCGCGGCCTTTGCGGGTGTTGCTCTTCACCCTTTGCGGTATCGCTTTTGTTTCTATCGCAAAGCACGCAAAGGCCGTGTCAGTAGCCCGCACGTGAGTAAGGGCTCAGCGTTCGCCTCACACAACGTTAAGGCGACGCCTCGGCTCCGTTAGAAGCCAAATGTTTGTAGCACCGTCCATCATCATCTCCACCTCGAAGGCGGTTCTGCCGCCGACATGCCTCTGTCGCGTGCAAGGCACGCTTCCCGGGAGGCAGACAGGAGACAGGAGACGGGAGACAAAGAGAACTCTTCTAGTAAATTTTCAAAGACCAACCAACCATCAACAAGCTTACCGAAACACCCGCGAACATTTGAAGCACGTTTTTCACGTTTTGTATCAAAATGCACGTTTTGTATCAAAATGCACAAAACGGACAAAACGGACAAAATGCACAAAAATGAAAAAGGCTGCTCGGACATCGTGTCCGAGCAGCCACTTTCGATTTTTATGTTCGCGGAAGGCTCGAAAGGGAGCCTTCCGCAAAGCGTGTCGGGGTTAGTTGCCCGAGTTGAAGATCAACGAGAACGCACGGGCAGTGCCGGTGTCGCCACCCGCGTTGTCCGAGATGTTCACGACCCACGTCCCATCCGCGTTCTGCCCGTCAAAGGCAGACATCGCGTTGTTCGGTGAGAAGTTGCCCGAGGGGAACTTCAAAGAGCTAGTGCAAGTCGGTCCCGGGTTCGCCTGGGATTCGATCGGCGGTAGCCCACCATCATCGTTGAGTGTGATCAACGCGAAGTTGTTGTTGCTGCAGCCAACTGTTCCAGGAGGGGTACCGACCCGGTCGATCACGGTGACGGTCGTACCGCCCGGCGATGTGATCTTCAGGATGATGTCTCCGACCCATGAATGGTTGATGCCGCAATCGACATCACCGACCGTTCCGTCACAGGTTCCGCCGGCGACCTGATCGATGCTGAAATTCAGATCGGAGATCGTACCGACGCCCGAGACAGGGACGTTGATGTTCACACCAGCCGGGGTGTTATCCGGGATAGCGACATCCGGCCCTGTGTAGCTTACGGTCACTGCGCCGCCTCCGCCGCCACCACCGCCGACGAGGCCGGGGATGTATGCGGACGGGACAGGAATGTCGCTTGCGACACCAAACGAGATGACCTGGAATCCGGCCGTCGAAGCGTTGACATACCACGTTCCGCCGCGATAGACCGCGATGTCATCTGTGCCATCGCCGTCATAATCGCCCGGTGCCGGTGTATCGGAAGCAAGGCCGAATTGGGTCGTGATCGTGTTGCCTGACTGCGTGTAGATGTACCACGTTCCGTTTGACGGGCGATAAACCGCAACGTCATCCTTGTTGTCGCCATCATAGTCAGCCGGGACAAGTTTGTCGCCGTCAACACCCCACGGCACTGCCGTGAAGTTCTGAGCTGGGACTCCCGTCGCATTCGCCATGTAGAAGGTGTGATCGCTCGGCCGATATACGGAAAGATTAGCCTTGCCGTCGCCGTCCTTGTCCATCGCGAAAGGCTTGTCGCCATTCATTCCGAACGATGCGATCGTGGTCGTCTGGCTTACTGAGCCCCAGATGTACCAGTTGCCTTCTGCAGGCCGCCAAACAACGATGTCAGCCTTGTGGTCGCCATCGAAGTCGCCCGGAACTGCAACGTCGCCAACGACGCCGTGTGCAAATCCGTTGAATACGAACCCGTTCGAGTTCAAGACGAAGAAGTCAGGGTTGCCTTCCGTGTTATCCGGACGGAACACCGCGAAATCTGCCTTGCCGTCACCGTCGTAATCTCCGGGAACGATCGTGTCGCCATTGGCTCCCCAATGCAGTGCCGCAAAGCCTGCAGTTGAACCGAGCGAGTACCAGTTGCCTTCCGACGGACGGAACACGGATGCATCCGTCTTACCGTCGCCGTCAAAGTCGGCCCGCGCATTGCCGACCGTCGTTACCGGCGTGCAGGTGAAACTGCTCACGATCTCGACGCCGTCAATGTTGATGCCGGTGGAGCCAACGGACGAATCCGAAGCCATTCTCCAGCGGAACTTGACGCTTTGGCCGTTGGCCGCTGCCGGAAGAGTTCCGACGGTGTTGATATAACCGCCCGCCGAAGTTCCTGTCCATGCCTGACGGCCCCCGATCGGGCTTTGGAAACTGGTGCTGATCGTTGCGTTATAACCGCCCGAAACCCAAACGCCGCCTGCAGTGATGAAGTCCTGCCAAGCGCCTGCACCGATCTGGATCTCAAGCACGGCACCGTCAAACGTACTTTCCGTAACGTATTTGTTGCGGAATTTGATCTGAGCGGCAGCCGACGTGATCGGGATCGAAGGCGTTTCGAGCGAAGCCATGTTCACGCCCGAAGGATCGTTCGCGAACGCGGAGTTCGGAGCGGTATCCGGTCCGGTCGCGGTGGTCGTCCAGTTGATGAGCGTCCCGACATCCTGCGTATTCGTCCAACCTGAAGGCAGGTTCGGAGCGGTAACGCCGTCAAAGTTTTCGACGATACCGACAGGCTGACCAAGCACGAAGTTCCGAACAACAGCCGGCTGTGCGCCGAGCGTGCTCGATACAACGATACTCAACGAAACAGAACTTCCGCAGGGAGCGTTCGAATCGATGGTGTACGGGATGTTGTTGGTTACCGTCTGACCATCGTTGATCGTTCCGTAGCTGACGGGAGCACCGCCGTTGATGCTGACCGTAACATTGGTGATAGGCGCACCGGTGTTCGGGTTGATGACGCCAATCGCGAGCTGAACTGTCTCGCCCGGATCGGGGAAGCCGCTGCCGTTGCCGCTCGCATCCGAGACCGCAAAGGTCGAAAGCGAAGCGTTCGGTGAATCGAAAGCCTCAGTAACCGCCGATGCCGACTGGACGCTTGCCGACCAGCCGAAGCCGCGGATACGGAAGCCTTCACGGACATCCGATGCATCTGCAGAGGCCTGCGGTGAAACAGGAGCTGCAGCCGCTGCGGCGATGATGCTATCGCGTTCCTGAAGCATCGTCGGGTTGACCGGCGTAAGCTTCATGCCGTCTGTAACGTGCTGAAGAACTGCCTGCGATCCGTTCGCGAACCCGCGTCTTGCGACGTATTTGGTACGGACTTCCCAAAGTGCCGATTTCCAGATCTCGCCGGCGTTGTGTACCTGCGAGCAGCTGCCGGAGGTCGCGATGACCGGGCTGCGTGGGAACGCGCTCGACACTGCGGTCGAAGGCGTACCAAGCGTGGTATCGCAACCCGCGTTGATGTGACCGAAGGTCAGCGGGTTATACGGCTTGTTCTGCGGGCCGCCCGTAAATGCCATAACGGCGGTCGGGAAGCGGCGGATGCCGTAGAAGTAGTTAGAGGTGAAGCCGGCGCCAAGCTGATACGTCGCGTATCCGCCCTCGGAATAGACACCGTTCGCCGGATCTGACGGCTTCGAGGTCATTACGTGGGCGTAGAAATCGCCCCAGCCTTCGCCCATCATTCCGCCCTGGTTGCCAAGTCCCGAACCATTGCCGTGCAGGCGGTTCGATGTTCCGTGCGTAACTTCGTGGATGATGATATCGGCGTCTCCCGTACCGTCGCGATCCGGGGTCGGACCTGTCCAAATGAACATCTGCATGCGTCCGCGGCCACCGTCTGCCGGAGTTCCGAAGTTCGCATTGTTGGTTCCCGATGAGTCCTGGCCTTCGGCCGAGACGCGATCGTTCCCAAGACCTTGGCCGGTGAAGTTCACGTTCTGGAAGTTGCGTGCCGCCTCGTTGAATCCGAGCTTATACAGTTCGTCGTGATAGCGGTTCATCACATAGAACATCTGTATGACAGCACCGCGTCGTGCCTCTGCATTTGTCGGATCGTCGCCCGGTGACGGGGCTCCGGGCGGCGGGTTCCACGCGGAGGTAAAGACGCGGTTCGGGCTGCCGACCGGGATCGTGGCCGGATCGACGCCGTTGGTGCCGTCTATATCAAGACCTGCCTCGAGGGCGTTGCCGTCGAGTTTGTTGTCGGCATCATTGATCCAGCCGTTGTTGTTAAAGGTGTTCGGCCCTTCGTTACCTATGAAGGTTACTTGATTGCGTGACGTCAACGCGCCCTGCATCCCGAGCGCCGGATCGTTCGGGCCCGGAGCAAGCGGCGCTGCCGAACTTGCGATCTGTGCCCACGAAGCGGGCAGTCCATAGACGTCGTACGTCGCAGTTGCCGTTCCGTCGTCATCGGTGATGTTCTTGTGCCAAAGGACGGTGCCGCTCTGGCCGTCAACGATCACATAATATGCGTTGACAGGCTGCCAGATCAGTACGCGCCATGCAGGAACTGCGATGCCCGGCTCGGTCGGGAAGTACATCTTCTCGGCGGTCGTTGCCCAATCGCCGTTTCCGAAGACCACTTTGTTCGCATCAGAGGCTGCATCATTGCGGACCTTCTCTTCCGGACGAAGCTGATGACGAATGTGGCTTGCCGCTACACTGACAGCCGCTGACGGATCGCCGAATTCGGTCGAGACCGAACTGTAGTCGATACCAGGAGCGAGATTGTTGATGACACGGATGAGGCTTCCATCCTGTCTAAAACCGGCCTTTACTTCGCCGCGGAAGACCTCGATGCCGTTGATCCGCTGCTGAAGATCAGCAAACGAGAGCACGCCGTCGGGGTTCGTATAATCCGCAACAGTTACGAGATCATCGACCTGCTGCGATGAAACGCCGACAAGATCCTGATTCTCTTTGATGAAATTGCGAAGGATGTCCGCACGCTTTGCATCTGAAGGGCCAGAGAGCCATTCGATGCGCTTGCTGTACACATCCGGCGAGATGACTTCGGGAATCCGAATGTCGTTGTTGTACTCGATCTTAACGGTCGGCATTCTATCGCGGAGCGAACTCTCGCCGCGCTTGAAGTTTTCCCGAATGTTCGAGACCAGTGCCTCGCTCTTGCCCGCACGATCGCGGATCGCGGCGAGATCAGCCTGTCCTTCCTTGGACTCACGGATATCCCACATCTTCGGGATCCCTTCGTCAAGGCTCGATGTCCGCTGCACAAGGCCGGCTTTCGCCCCTGCCTTCGAGTGGAAGTAATTCGGCAGGACGACCAAAGCCGCCACGATGCCGAGAACCAGCAGGCCTAGCAATATTCCGCTACGCCTATCCCATAAAAAACGTCTCTGCATTTGTTGAAGCCCTCCTAAAAGCTTTCCTTTCACGTTTTTGAGTTTTGTTGAGACCATTCGAAAAATTCAGCAACGTTGGCAAACCCAACGTTTATAAGACGCCGAGTGCCAAAGAACGCACCACTCTTGCCCTCTCGGGCATTTTCAAATGGGTATCTATAAGCCCCTAGGGAGCAACCCGTCGTGGTTTTTGAGCGCGAGCCAAAATAATGAGTGTCAGTAACCTGACGCAATTTTTCGAAAATTATCGGTTTAGTTGTAACAGAAAACAAAGTGAAGGTCAACGAAAACACGACCGTGATCCGAGAAAAACTTTTGGACCAAAAAGGCCGAAGGTCAACAATAATGTTGACCTTCGGTCTCATTGGAGATGAAAACGTCTCTTCCCCTAGTATTTGCTGGGAATCGGGGTATCCGTCGGAAGGCCGAACGAAACTACCTGAAAGCCTGCAGTTGAGCGGTTCAGATACCACAATCCGGATCTGTAAACCGCCTGATCGAATTTGCCGTCCCCGTCGTAGTCTCCCGGAACGGGAACGTCGCCGGTCGAGCCGAACTGGATGACAGAGTATTGGCCGTCGCCGCTTCTGAGGCTATGCCACGTACCGTTGGACGGTCGCCAAACCGCGACATCCGCCTTTCCATCGCCATCGTAGTCACCGGGAACGGGCCGATCCGTTGCGAGCCCGAAACCGACCGCAAAGAACGAACCGTTCGATGAATTGAGACGATACCAAACCCCGTTCGACGCGCGGAAGACACTAACGTCCATCTTGCCGTCGCCATCGAAATCGCCGGTCAGCGGAAGGTCTCCGTTCAGACCGAAGCTAACGACGTTGAACGCATCGTTCGAGCTGTTCATCCAATACCAGCGACCTTCCGACCCGCGGAAGACCGCAAGATCGGCCTTGCCGTCGCCGTCAAAGTCCCCGGCTCTCGGCACATCGCCGTTCAGGCCGAACTGACGGACGACGTATTGGCTGTCGCTGCTTCGAAAGATATACCAGACACCGCTTGACGGACGAAAGACCGCAACGTCGGCCTTGCCGTCGCCGTCAAAGTCGCCCGGCGTCGGAATATCGCCCTGCGAGCCGAAGTGCATCGCTGTGAAGCCGGCAGTGGAGCGGTTCAAGTACCAATCGCCGGCCTGGTCTCTGAAGACAGAGACATCCGTTTTGCCGTCGCCGTCAAAGTCTGCCGGTGCCTTCGAATTTTGCTCGACGGGTGTGCAGACAGCGCTTCCATTGACGGTTACCGTGTCGATATACCATCCGTCGATCCCCGTATTGTCATCCGCACCGAAACGCCATTTGAACTGAACAGATTGTCCAGCGGCCGCGGCCGGCAGACGCACGGTCGTCAGAATATAACCGCCAGAGTCTCCGCTCCATCCGAGACGAGTGGTGATCGGGTTATTCGTGCCGCCTTGTAGCATTCCGTTATAGCCGTTCGCAAGGAATGTGCCGCCGGCGGCCTCAATATCGGTGAAGGCTCCGCCGCCGATGCTGATCTCGAGGACGCCGCCGTCCCAGCCCGATTCGGTATTGAATTTGTGGTTGAACGACAGCGTCGAATTCGCCGTCGTGATCGGTATCGAAGGCGAGGTGAGGTCGGTGCCTCCGCCAGTTGACGCCGGATCGATCGCGAAGGCCGCATTCGGCGCCGTATGCGGGGTCGTCGTCGTCGTTGCGAACGGCTGCCCGCTCTGGATGCTTGTGACGGTCCAGCCGGCAGGGAAATTAGGTGCGGCGACGGAGTCAAAGTTCTCGTTGAGCGTCGGAGCAGGCTGTCCAATTGCAAGTTGCTTCGTAAAAGAAGAATTGCCGATGCTGCTCGTGATGTTGAATGTAAGCGTGATGACCGAGCCGCAGACCGTATTCGCGGGCACCGTGTAAGACATCACACGGTTGACCATTTCTCCGCTCGCGATCGTGCCGTAGTCGGCCGAACCGGCGCCAACGATCGAGAGCGATACGCCGGTCGCATCCGCTCCGCCAAAATTGGTCAAAGGAATGGTGAACGTAAGAGTTTCGCCCGGATCAGGAGCGCCGGTACCATTGCTGGACGTGTCCGAGATCGTCATCGCAGGCGTTTGTACGATGTTCGGGACGTCGAAAGCCTCCGTAACTCGAGTGTTTCCGCTTCCGGTTCCTGTATTCTGTATCGAAGCGCTGTATCCTACGCCGCGTGTCGCAAAGCCCTGCCAAACATCGACAGCATCAACGCCCGCTTCAGGAGCAAGGGCGCTGCCTTGCGCGGCCGCAATTATCGCATCGCGTTCGGTAAGGAACGTGGGGCCGAGCGGCGCAAGCTTCATCCCGTCCGTAACAAGCTGCAAGGCCTTTCGATTGCCGACCGCCCAACCGAGCCGTGTAACGAATCTTGCTCGGACTTCCCAAAGGGCCGAACTCCAGATCTCGCCAAGGTTATGAACCTGATCTGCGGTTGACGAACCGAACGGCCCGCGTGGAAATGCGCCGTCCGACACATTCAACTGCGTCTGGTCTGCATCGGCAAAAGTGAGCGGGTTGTGCGGCTTTCCGTTCGCTCCCGTAAACGCTCGAACGGCTTTCGGAAAGCGGCGGATGCCGTAGTAATAGTTGTTCACGAAGCCGGACGAGAGATATGTGTCATACGAACCGGTCGTGTAGATGCCGTTGATCGGATCGGTCGGTTCGCTCAAGAGGCTGTGGCCGTAGAAATCGCCCCAGCCTTCGCCCATTCCGCGAGACATATTCAGCGAGAGTCCGCTGCCATTGCCGTGCAGCCGATTGGAAAGGCCGTGAGAGAATTCGTGTATAACGACATCGGCGTCAAAGTTGCCGTCGATATCCGGATTCGGACTGCTCCAGAGATACATCTGCATACGCCCGCGACCGCCGTCTGCCGGTGTCGAGAAGTTCGCATTATTCGTGCCGGAAGTGTCCTGGCCCTCGCCGCGAACCCGATCATTCCCAACGCCTCCGCGGCCGAAGTTATCCTGCTGGAAGTTGCGGGCTTGCTCAGTAAAACCAAGCCGATAAAGCTCATCGTGATACCAGTTAGTAATGTAAAAAAGCTGCGTAACGCTGCCTTGCTGATACGCGCTTCCGGGATATGTTTGTGGTGACGGGACAGGCTGATCGCCCGTGTTCGTATTCGGGTTAAAAGGCGAAAAAGTATAAACAAAGTTTCGCGACGCGCTGGATGCCTCGCTGTTAAGATCGACGCCGTCGGTGCCGTCGCGGTCAAGTCCCGCCTGGACCGCGTTGCCGTCCGTGACGGTCATTCCGTCGGTGATCCAACCGTTATTGTTGAAGGAATACGGCGCTTCATTGCCGATACGCGAAATGCTTGCTCGTGAGATCGCCGCCCCTTGCACGCCGTTCGGGGAGAGCGGGCCGGGCGTCATCGGGAACGGGTTGTCTGCGACGTTGATCATCGCGTTCGGGTTCGTATAGACGCTGTAGGTCGAAGCTTGCGTCTGATCCTCGGTGATGTTCTTTCGCCAGAGCATCGTGCCGTTGTGTGCATCGACAATTATGTAGAACGCATTCACCGGCCGCCAAATAAGGACGCGCCATGCGGGAACGGCAACGCCAGGCTCGGTCGGGAAATACATCTTCTCGGCCGTCGTCGCGGAATCGCCGGTGCCGAACGTTTTCTTCAGATCGTTCGACTCTGCCGCGTTCTCTGCGAGATCGATCGTAGAGGGGTCGATGTTTATATGGTGCGCTCCCGCTTTTACAGCTTCGAGAGCATCGCCGAAATCTTCTGAGATCGTTGAGTTTTCGAGGCCCGGAGCAAGGTTATTGATCACGCGAATGATCTCGCCTGCTTTCGTGAAACCAGCTTTTACCTCGCCGCGAAAGACGGGAACGCCGTTTATTTCCTGGTTCAGCTCGACAAAGGACAAGTTGCCATCGGGATTCGTGTAATCGGCGGCGACTTTCAACGCATCGATCTCTCCGGACGAAACACCGATCAGCGAAGTATTGTCTTTTAGGAAGTCGAGCAAGACAGGAGTGTGCTTTCCATCACGAACGGCCGTCGGCGACGTTAAAAAATGTCGTCCTTTCGAAACGTCCGGGCCGATGACCTCGGGGACCTTTATGTCGCTGTTGTATTCGATCTTGAGTGTCGGCACGCTCTCTCTCAAGGATGCCTCGCCGCTCTTGAATGCATTCCGCTCCGTTTTGATACTCAATGCGGACAGGCCCGCAGATGAGCGGTAAGATTCGACCTTTACGAGGGCGTCTTTATCGGTTCGGATGTCGTAGTTCGGAAGCGACTCTTCCTCCGAGACCGTTCGAACGAACAGCCCCTTTGCCGCCCGAGCAGCAAAGTGCGGATACAGAAGTACGCCGGCGGTCGCAGCAAAAACCGCAATGACGGCAACCAAAAGGCGTAGCCTGTTCTTTAACGAAGCGGAAGCGAAAAACATCTTGTCTTGTCTCCTGTTGTTCTCACTTTGCGTGAGAATGTGCGTGAAATAAGCGTCCCTCGTGCGTAGCAAACGCCGAGGGAGCAGGTTAAAATATGAGTTTGTCCTGGAAATCGAAAATGCTTTTTTTTGGCCGCTTTTCACCGGCGATCAAACCAGCTTCTTCGTGAACAACGAATTCTACCAGAATCTAGGGCGCAGTCAACCGGCGGCAATGAAAGAAGATAATAACAAAAACGGCAGCGAAAAGGTCTTCGCACCCGGCGGCATCGTGTCGAAGTTTCACGATGACTATGAATACCGCGAAGGTCAGGTCGAGATGGCCGAGAAGATCGCAGAGGCGTTCGAGTCGAAGAAACATCTGATCGTCGAGGCCGGAACCGGCACCGGCAAAACTCTCGCGTATCTCGTCCCTGCGATCGCCGCCGCGATCAAAGGGAAATGCCGCATAATTATCTCGACAGGAACAAAGAACTTGCAGGAGCAGTTGATGGAGAAAGATCTTCCGTTCCTGCAAAAAGCACTACCGACGAAATTTAAGGCCGCGTATATGAAAGGCCGCGCGAATTACGCGTGTATGTATCGGATCTCCCATTCGGGACATCAGCCGATACTCGACGGCATGGATGACGTCGATCATTTCAGGGTCGTCCGCGAATGGATGGAAGAGACCAAGACAGGTGATCGCGCCGAATTGACAGACCTGCCCGAAAATCTCGCGTTCTGGAATCGCATCAACGCGCGTGCGGATACTTGCCTTGGGCAAAAATGCCCTGACTTTGAGCCGTGTTTCATCACGCGTATGCGCAACAACGCCGAGAATGCCGAGATCGTCGTCGTAAATCATCATCTATTTTTTGCCGACCTTAATGTTCGCGATAATCAGTTCGGCAGGGTGCTGCCGGACTACTCGGCCGTCATTTTCGATGAAGCGCATCTGCTCGAAGACATAGCGGCGGATTATTTCGGTGTGCAGGCATCGAACTACCAGATCGAAGAACTCGCACGCGATGCGGAAGCTTTGCCCATAAACAACGCCGTTTCAGCCGCCGCAATTACCAAGGCCGCCGGGAAGGTGCTCTCGATAGCCGAATCATTTTGGCAGCGCCTAATGCCGGAGCGGCAGGTTGAAGGGCGCTTTCAACTCTCGCCCGACATCTCGGTCGAACGCGGTGACGGAATGTCGTTCGGTGACTCTCATATAGCATTTGCCGAAGCCCTGAGTCGCCTAGAAGCACTCGTTGACGCCTTTTCGGGCGAAATGGTTGAGGCAGAATCTGTTGTCCGCAGACTTAAGCAGGCGCGTACCGACATTGCGTTCATCACAAGGCAGGACGATTCGAATTACGTCTATTGGCTCGAACGCCGTGGGCGAGGGATATTCCTGCAGGCTTCGCCTGTCGATGTTTCGGCGTTGCTGTACGAAAAGCTATTCGATAAGACCAATACCTGCATTCTCACCTCGGCGACGCTCGCAACAAAAGGCGGATTCAACTTTATTCGCGACCGTTTGGGACTGCCGTCGGCACGTACGATGACGCTCACTGCGCCCTCCTCGTTCGATTACGAAACACAGTCGATCGTCTATTTGCCGAAGGCAATGCCCGACCCGCGTTCGCCGGACTATACGTCCGCAGCGGCGCGCGAGATCACGGACATTTTGCGCGCTACTAACGGGCGTGCGTTCGTTCTTTGCACCTCGAATGCCTCGATGAACGCTCTATATCAGCTTGTAAGTTCGCGCGTCGGCTATACGTGTTTTTTGCAGGGTACGATTTCGAAAACAGGCCTGATCGAGCGATTTCGCTCGACGCCGAATGCCGTGCTCTTCGCAACACAGAGCTTTTGGCAAGGCGTCGATGTACGCGGCGACATGCTTTCGTGCGTCATTATCGACAAACTTCCGTTCGCCGTGCCGACCGATCCGCTCGTTGCTGCCCGTGCGCGATTCATCGACGAACGCGGCGGGGCGTCTTTTTTTGAGTACAGCGTCCCGCAGGCTATAATCACGTTGAAGCAGGGAATCGGCCGTCTGATCCGCAGTCGCTCGGACCGCGGCGTTATCGCTATTCTGGACCCGCGGCTTAGGACAAAAAATTATGGAAGGGATTTCCTCGCGAGTCTTCCGCGTATGCTTATAACAGGCAATATTACGGAAGCGGCGGAGTTTCTCGAGCGAGGCTAGCCATCGCGGACGTGATTTGGCGACCGCGTTTTAATTATGAAACTTGATCATCAAGCAATCCTCAGAGCGATATGGACCATTTCGGCTGCGTCCGCGTGCATTTTGGCTCTGTCGGTTGCGGCTTTCTCTCAGCCGGGCGACAAGCTGTCAGCCGCCGCTAAAGCGGATTTTCAAAAGGGAAGCTACGCCGCGTGTTTCGAAGAATATTCGGCCCTGATATCAACGCAGCCAAAAAATTCAGGTCACTTCGCCGAGCGTGCTCGCTGTCACCTTCTTAATGCGTTGACCCTGAGCGATAAGCGAGATGCGCAGGCCGCCTCTGAGTTCGGTGCTGCACGCGCAGATGCAGCAGTCGCTATTCGACTCGATGCAAAGAACACATCGGCTCTCATCGTTCGAGCGGTTGTCAAGAGCAATAATAGTGACGAAGCTGGTGCGATCGAGGATCTCACTCTCGCGATCAGCATCGATCCGCAGTCTGCCAAAGCTTATTACAACCGCGCAAAAAGCAAACTTCGATCGGGTGATACTACGGGAGCTCTCTCTGACCTCGATAGAGCGATCGGGATCGATCCGAAAGCACCCGCTCCGTATATAGAGCGCGGACTATTTGCTTTTAAGCATAAGGATCTTCCGCGCGTAATCGCCGATCTTAGCCGTGCGATCGAGCTTGGCGCGGGTTCGGCAACGGTTTTTAGCTATCGAGGACGAGCCTACCTCGGTGCGGGCAAGGCAGCCGAGGCTATCGCCGACCTTTCCGAGGCAATAAAGCTCTATCCGAACTCACCTGAGCTTTACTTCTATCGAACTAAAGCGTACAAGAAGCTAGGAAAATGGGACGAGGCTGTTTCTGACAGTACGCAGGTCATTCACATGGCGCCGAATACCGCCCAAGCATACGTCGATCGCGGAGAGAGTCTCGTTCAACTGAGGCGGGCGATCGAAGGGATCGCCGATTTCAACAAAGCCCTAGAACTTGACCCCGACAATCGTGTGGCCGCATCCACCCTCGAGAAACTCCGGAAGGATCGATCGGAAGTTCCTACGTCCAACTCGGGACTTCCTGCCAGATCCTCATCGCTCGACGCTGATTTCGCGGCATACCTAGCCGAGACGGACAAGCTGAAGAACGAGATCGGCCGCGCGGTGTCAACCATCGATTCGCTTTCTTCTGCTTTGACAAAGGAAATTGATGCCGGAGCTCGCGGGGGCAGCGCTCGCACAGCAGCGTTTCGAACCGCGGACCAGGTCTTGCCTCTGATCGAGACGTGCCTCGACAAAGTGAGTATGATAATTGCGATATCAAATGCTTTTTCGATTAAGTATGAAAAGGCAGGTATTCCGCAGCCTGTGATGTCTGTTGTGCAAAAGCGGACGCAGGATTCGGTGAGCTTCCTTAACTCGATAGTTGACGACAAAAAACATTGGCAAAAAATTAGAACCGATTCACGTCCTTGATACGTTTTCGCGTCGTCGTGTGGTGCGTTATTCTTTGAGTCTTCTTCGGAACTTAATTGATATGTCTTCGTTTTTTGAAGTAATGATCGAGCGGAATTTTTCATCTGCTCACCAACTGCGCGGCTACAAGGGCAAGTGCGAGAATCTGCACGGACACAATTACAAGGTCGAGATATTTGCACGCGGTTCGGAGCTAAATAATATCGGACTGCTGATCGATTTTGGCGACCTCAAAGAAGCCGCCGATGAGATCGTTCGATATCTCGATCACCGCAATATGAACGAACTCCCGCCGTTTGACGAGGAACTCAACCCTTCAGCCGAAAATCTCGCAAAATTCTTCGTGGATTACCTGAATTCACGCATCTCTGGCGACCGAGTACAGGTCTATAAGGTCCGCTGTTACGAAACTCCGACCAGCGTCGCAACATATCAGCTTGGTTGACAGGTAAGGCTCCAAGAAACAAAAAAGCTGCCGGAAGTCTCTTCCAAGCAGCCTTTCCTTCTTAATGGTCGGGGCGAGATGATTTGAACATCCGACCTCACGGTCCCGAACCGTGCGCTCTACCAGGCTGAGCCACGCCCCGATAAGTCAAGTAACAAGTGTAGGCATCGGGGGGATGCCTGTCAAATAAAATTAAGCGATATCCTGAGAAGCGTCTTCTGCCGGCTTTTTGCCGAAACGATGCCGCAAGTATTCGATCACGGGCGGCAACAGCGAGAGTGCGACGACAACGATCACGACCTTCTCGATGTGGTCCTGCAGTTTAATGCCGAGAGCATTCTCGATGATGCCGCCAAAGAAATAGCCCGCGAGCACCATTGTCGAGATCCAAAGTGCACCGCCCGCGACGCTGTAAGCAAGGAATTTTGGATACTCCATTTTTACCGAGCCGATCACGATGGGAGCAAAAGTGCGTACGATCGGCACAAAGCGTGCAAGAAGGACGGTCTTTGGCCCATAACGCTCGAAGAAAGCATGCGCTTTTTGCACGCGCGAAGGCTTAAATACCCATGAATTCTCTCGGCCGAACAAACTTTTGCCCATTATCCGGCCGGTCCAGTAACCAGTGCTGTCGCCGATCACCGAGCCGAGGAAGAACGCGAGCATCACAAGAGCGACGTTCAGCTTACCTGCGGCCGCAAAAAGTCCCGAGACAACAAGCAGCGAATCGCCGGGCAGGAAAAAGCCGACCGCGAGACCTGTTTCCGCAAAGATAATGAACCATAGACCGAGATAGACCCAATTGCCAAGAAGCGCTAGTAGGTAGTCGATGAGATGCGCCGGATTCAAGAACTCGCGGACGGCGTTAAAAATGTCGATAAGTGTTTCCATTTATTGCTAATCTTTCCAACCGTGGTCGCCGATCAGAGGCACGAACTTACAGGGGCCGAAATCTTCCGTCTTTGTGCCGCCGCCGCTTCTTGTAACCCTGATAAGTCGTTGATCCTCGCGACTGCCGCCAACCGGAATAACGAGCTTTCCGCCGACTTTCAACTGCGCAACAAGCGGAGCAGGCACGTCCGGTCCGCCGGCCGCGACAAGGATAGCATCGTAAGGGTGATACGCGTCCCAGCCTTTTGTGCCATCGCCCGCTTTTAGCGTGATGTTCCTAAATCCAAGGGCGGCGAGCCGCGAATTCGCCTCCCTTGCGAGCGTTTCGTGCCGCTCGATCGCGAAGACCTTTCTCGCCAAGGTTGCGAGTATCGCAGTTTGATAACCCGTTCCCGCACCGATCTCAAGCACCTTTTCGGTGCCTTTGAGTTCTAGAAGTTCGGTCATACGAGCAACGATGAAGGGCTGCGAGATCGTCTGACCGCTCGCGATCGGCAGAGCGCCGTCCCGATAAGCCTGTGCCTTCAACGCATCGGGCACGAACCGATGACGCGGAATTTTCGCCATTGCATCCAGAACATAAGCGTCCTGAATCTGAAATTCATTGGCGAGTACCGCGACCATTTGTTCGCGGCGGATCGTCATATCGTCTCGTATGGCACCTGGCGGCATAGTTCAACTTGCGGTTAGGCGTTCCAATCGTCGAGAAGTGTCAAAGACGAATGGTCGGTCAGATCCGCGCGCATTGGCGTTACCGAAACAAAGCCGGCATCGACCGCCTCAAAATCGGTCCCGCCCTCGGCACGAAAACCGTTGCGAACCTCGCCGATCCAATAATACAGCTTCCCACGCGGATCGGTGTGTTCGCTAATGACCGGTCGTGCGGTCTTAAAACCTTGAGTCGTGATACGCGTTCCGGTCGGCACACCGCGCGGGACGTTCACATTCAACAAAGTTCCGTCGGGGAGGCCGAGGCTCAAAGCCTTCTCGGTGATCGACGCTGCGACGTTGGCCGACTGTCTAAAATCAGGATCGCGAGAAACAGCAAGACTAAAGGCAATGCCGGGAACACCGAGGATCGTAGCTTCCATCGCACCGGCGACCGTCCCCGAATAGCTCGCATCGTCGCCGAGATTCGGCCCGTGGTTGATGCCCGAACAGCAGATATGAGGCGGCATATCGGGAGGAAGGATCTTGTTGAGCGCCATAACCACGCAATCGGTCGGCGTGCCGTCAACTGTCCAATGATGATCGTCGATTCGGCGGATCCTCAAGGGACGAGCGAGCGTCAGGCTGTGCGACGCACCGCTCATCTCGGCTTCCGGCGCGACAACAAAGACCTCGCCGAGCGGAGCAAGTGCCGCCTCGAGGGCCTTTATGCCCTCGGCGTGAATGCCGTCGTCGTTGGTTATGAGAATTCGCGGTTTTGCCATTGATTCGAAGTGCAAAAATCAAAAAGTGAAAAAGCGACCAAAGGTACACTTTTCCACTTTTCGCAAAAGATCAAATCTTCGTTACCGACCGGGTGCAGGACGCGGTGCCGTTGTAGCGGGACGCTGCGAGCGGAAGCGGCGGCGATTGCGTTTACGGGCGTTTGCCGACTTCAGCTTTGCCTTTTGACCCGGCGGAATGAAGTGAGAATGCTTCTTGAAATCCTTAATGATCTCTTCACTAATCACCTTTCGTTTGAACCGGCGAAGAGCCGACTCGATCGATTCATTGTTATTAACTGTTACAGATGCCATTTATCTTCTCACCTCCTTTCGGCAAAAGGTCCTTCGAGCGGTGCCCGAATTCGCCCTTCTTGCGAAAAGCAAACAAGTATTTAAGCGCGTTCCGCCGTCGATAGGCAAGTTCAGAAAGGCGAAAGTCCTATTTCGGCTTCGCTGGCACCGGTTTCAGAGGGAGTCTTAAAACCTGCCCCTTATAGACAAAATACACCGAACCGCCGGCTTCATCGACCCACATTGCCATACTGTCGAAGATTATCTTCGGAATCGTGACAATAGCTTTGAACCTAAATGTTCGAGCGTCGTAAACGCCGACATCCGTCGAATTCTTCTCGCTATTCGGCAGCGCGGCCCAAAATGTTCCCGGCACCGTCCCACGTTGAAGCGGCCTGAATGTCTGCTGTGCCAACGGGCGGAACTCACCTGCCGCAGGAGTCGTAAGGCCTGTTTCGGGATCTAGAAGAAGTAAGTTATCGGCCTGGACCTCGGAATCATACTCGTTAGTTATGCCCAAAAGTACGCGTTTCAAATTCGGCAGATACGCCGCCGGCCGATAAGGCATATAGGTCTCGACGCCAGGAATAAGAAATTCCTTTTTCGTGACGGTATTGATCCTCCGCAGACCGCCTTGGCTTTCAGAAGATTCCCAACCTTTGTAAGCGATAACCCATTTTCCGTCCGGCGTAACCATCGGCGTAAGGTACTGCCCTGAGCCGAGTTTCTCAGCGCGTCCGCCACTTATCCGGTAAATACCGTCGCCCGATCGATATTCGGTGGTTCCGACGCGTGATTTCCATTGCTCCTGCGTGATCTCACCGGCAAGCCCGTCGTTCGTTGGGATGTATTCGACGCCCGCGGGTTGGGCAGCCACGCCACCAATGGAACCATTAGATAGATGCCGCCAAGAATAGCCGTCGTACTTTCGCTTTTCGGCAAGTTCGGTCGATACTTGCCACGGCTCTTTTGAATCGTCGCCGGTCGGATGTTTGCTGACCTCCTCGACATCTTTATCAACCTGTTCGCGGACGGCGTCATCGCTTACGACGACGCGTAGATCATCGCCGTCTTTCCAGACCGCATACGCCGTGAAATTCTCATCGGCAAGCATCAGGTCAAGCCCTGGGACCTCGCGGCTAAGCGCGTATTTGACTGTCCCGGGACGTCTTTTTACCTCGTCGAAATATTTGTCGAGACCCTTGAAGAATTCGCCGGGTTCGCCCGTCATGAACACGCGGCGACCGCCCGTACGGCTGAGCATTACCAACTCTTTTGCCTCACAATAATCTCCAAAACATTCCAAGAACGGCGGCAAAGTGTCCACGCGGTTTTGAGCAAGATATTGCTTTAAGTGATCGAACTCGGCAGTTTCAAGAGGCCGTTCTTTATACCTGGATTCGTCCTCCTCCCAAGAGTAGATGACGCGATCGTTGTAGATGCGGATGTAGTTAGAATCGTACCCGTAGATCCCGACAAGCGAATCGTCGTCCTTGACCTCTTTTTGAAGTCGCTTTTCGATCGCCATCAAGCTATCTTCACCGCCGACATACGGGCTGTAATATTGGACGCCGTCGTCGGAAGAGGCGAACAAACTCGATAGCCAAGTTGAAAATTCTGAGTCGGAACCTCCGATCTTGAATGCCGTTGTCGAGCCGAGGATCTTTGCCTCATTCGAATGGAGCGAAAGAACGACTTGGCGCGATTCCGGCGAATCTTCGCTCTCAAGATATGCGACGGCCGCAGCGGATAGGACTTTGTCCGTTCCTCTGGCGGCCGCAAAAACTTTTGCGAGCGGTAGTTGAGCACGAACGAGACGTGCGCACGCAAAAAGCGCACGCTTAGCGGTTGCGTCAGCGCCGTTAAGAATAGCTTCGTAGCCGCCTTCATCGCCGAGAACACACGCTCCGACCGCTAAAGCAAGCGGCGGGCCGCTGCGAAGATCTGCGATCTCGCTAGAATTCTTTTCCGTCAATTCCTTACGGCGTGCAAGTACGCGCAAAACCTCCTCTTGTTCCGCAATGCCGCGTTTGACGTCGCGGATAGCCATAGAATCGATCGGAGGCAGCACCCATTCGAGAGCGATTTTTCGCAGTTGCTGACCGACCAGCGGTTCTCTCGCGTCAAGAACGTCAATGCGTGCAACCACGGCGGCCGCAAGTTCTTCTGTTATGAGTGAAGGGTCTTGAGTGAGTTGTTCAGCTAATCCGGCTTTTATCTGGGCCGGAGTGGCGGCACGCGGTTCGGTGGACCATTCGTTCGTGATCGCATTCGAATCGCCGGCAGCCAAGTCGCGGCGAACCGAAGATTCGAGAGCGTCGAGTTGCTCGGGGATCGAAAAGCCTTTGACCTGGATGAGAGCCTTGAACAATCGGATCCGTTCGTAACTCGTCGTCGGCGAAGAAAGAAGCCTACGGAGCGGCGGGCCTGCCTGCGTCAGCCCTTGGAAGCCTAGAGCCTCGATCGAATCGTCCCTGTACGGAAAGCGTGCATTCTCTCCGTAATAGGCCGACGCAGTGTTTGCGGCATTTGCGGACATCACGACTGAGTCGGTGTTCGCCATGATATTCGCATTCGCCGCGTTCGCCATCGCCTGTGCTACTGTGGCTGCCGCGTTCGCTATAATGGCCGCTCGGTAGGCCGCCGTGTTCGCAGAAGCCTTTCCGTTGCTCACGACCGCTTTTGGATTCTCTTCGTGAAGCAATCTGATCAAAGTCGGCACACTTTCCGGAATCTTTATCTTTTGAAGTGCTTTTATGATCGCAGCGCGAGCGTTTCCGGTGCTGTCATCAGCCCATTTCGGGTCCTCGAGCCACGGAAGCAGCGCACGCACGACGTCAGGCTTAGCGAACTCGATCTTGATGAGCAAGTTCTTGACCGCCGCGGCACGTATGACGGGATCGCCCGAATTGAGCAGCTCAAGCATCCTCGAGGAGTATTTTCCGGGCGGCGATACATTGATAAGCGTCGTCAATCCTGTATAGCCGCCGAGGTCCTGCAAAGTCTTGTCCTGAAAAAGCGAAAGATACCATTCTTCGCGTCCGGGCCAGTCAGGCTCAGTAACGAGTGCATCCATTGCAAGATCTCGGAGAGGTGCACGCAATTCTTTATTCTCGACGATCGACTTTAATTCGTCCCGATAGCGATCGGCATCCGTTGATGAACCGCTTTCGATCGAATGTCGATAGAGTGCCCAACGCGCAAGCACGTGCGTGGCTTTATCCTCATCTCTCGAATACATCTCGTCGATGAGTGGGCGAGCCTTATCGAAATCAAACCGCGTAAGCTGCAACAGCTCCTCCTGGTTCTCGACATAGGTGTCGGTATCTTTTGTCGTGCGAGCACGTTCGAGGAGTTCGTCGGTGAAATACGGGCTGTGATTCACAAGCCATTCGCGGGCATCCGTAAGTTGACCTTCCTCGAGTTTTTCAGAAGCAACCAGCGTGTCGAACGTCTTTTTTACCAGCTCGTACGACCGCTCGCTATCGTCAAAGGCGCCGAGGACGGACAATATTTCAGAGGGATTTCGGTCGATCCTCGCCTTCAGCCTCTGAAAAGATTTGTCTGACATTTTCGGGCGATATCCTAGAGACCTCGCCGGGATGTCAACGCTTGACCAGAATGTCCAGAGTTCCGCGATCGGAGCGTCGTCCGCGGGCGGTTCGGCCTTTGTCTCGCCGTCAGACGGATATATTGTTCGTACCACCAGCGGATTTGGCGGCGGAGGTGCCGGAAGTTGCAGGAGTTGGCCGACAACGTCAGACTTCGCCAACGAATGGTTGACCAGAAATGCCGCTTCGACAAGAAGTAGCGCTAAGCAAAAGGCGACGACCGATATTAGTCTTTTCATATCTGCAAGAGATCGGGTTCAAACCCTATACGCGATCAACAAAAGAACGAACCGCTTGAAAGAATTTGCTTGATTATAATCCGAAATCGGAAGAAAATGACACTAATATTCGAAGCAACTCAGCTCCCTGAAAGCTGATAGACACTTTGTTGCCGATCTTTGTTGCAATGAAGGGGGAAAACTCGTGGACTTTTACTTCTTATTATTCTCGCTTTTTTTCCCGCGGATCGTAATGGTTGTCTATCTGCTGCTGTTCCCGCAGATGTTCCCAGCAAACACCGTTCCGCAATGGGCCGACGTTTTGCTCGGCGTGTTCGTTCCGCGAGCGCTCATCTTGATCTACATTTACCAGAATATGGGTTACGACAATATCTGGTTTGCGGCCCATCTCATCGTAATGATCTTTGCGTACCTCGGCGGAACCCGCGAAACAAGACGCCGCCGGCGATCACGCGATTAGGCCGATATATGTGTTCGGCAGGGAAAGGAAAGCGGCCTCTCGATTTTCGGGGATCAAGAAGCCGCAAAGTAAAGCTGATTGGGAATACTGTAGGCCGTGCGGAGTAGATAGGCAAAAGGCAGATTGTCAAAGGGCAGGAAAAGACCAGCTAAGTAATTCTCCGCATCTCACTTCGCCGGTACTGGAACTTTTGTCTTCGCACCGAGGTCTTTTACCGCGATGCCGAGGCGTTTTGCCTCGCGTTCAATAACTTTCGGATCGGTCTTCAAATTGTGTATCTCGTCCTGCAGCTGAAGATTCTCGTCCGTCAAATTCTGGATCATCGAATTGAGCTGTTCATTTTCACGAACCTCAGCGGTAACCGCGGAGAAAGATCTGTAGGTGATCGCAACAAAGAGAGTTCCCGTCAGGGCAACAACAACAAGAGCAGATACCCAGAACGGCCGCTGCGGCCTCGTCTTCGTAGTGCGTTCCTTGGTTGTATTACGTCTCCCTTCCATTTTTGTCGATCTAACCTAAAAGGTATTTCTTTCCTTCTTCCAAAAGCTTACTGACGTCGTCATCCGATTCGCTCTCGGCATAGATCCGAACGACCGGTTCTGTGCCAGAAGGTCTCAAAAGGACCCAAGTGTCGTTTTCAAATCGAAACTGCACGCCGTCGATTCTGTCCGTGCTTTGCACCTTCCGGCCTGCGAATTCTGTTGGGTCCTCGGCAAGCTTCTCTTTCAGCTTGGCGGCGACCTCGTCGTTGAGCCTTATCCCGATGCGTCCCGAATGCAGCCTTCCGACGCGGTTCCAAAGCTGCTTGAGCTGCTCGACCAAGGGCGTTTGTCTGACCGCGACGGCCTCGACCGCAAGAAGACAGGCTAGAATGCCGTCCTTTTCGGGGTAGTGTCCCCGGATCGTCAGCCCTGCGGATTCTTCTCCGCCGAGGATGATCTCGTCCTTATTTATCAATGCGCCGATATATTTGAATCCGACCGGCGTTTCAAAAACCTTTATTCCGCGATCTTTTGCAACTCGATCGACAAGATGCGATGTTGCTACGCTACGTGCCACTCCGAGTTTCCATCCGCGAGTTTCGACCAGATAATCTGTCAAAAGAGCAATAAGTTCATTAGGCGTAATAAACGTTCCGTCGTGTGCGATAACGCCGAACCGATCGCTATCTCCGTCGGTCGCAAGCCCCAAGGTCGCCTCAGAAGTCTTGATCGCCGCTTTAAGATCGCCCAAATGTTCTTCGCCCGGCTCAGGTGCTTGACCGCCGAACGTAACGTCGCGCCAATCGTGCAGCGTTTCGACGCTGACTCCGCGGTCCACGAGTGCCTTATTCAAATAGCCGCGGCCTGTTCCCCACAACGGGTCGTAAACGAATTTGCCGCCTGCCTTTTCGATCTCGTCAAAATTGATCTTTGTCGCGAGGTCGTCCAAATACGGCTGCCTTGGATCGAGATCCTCGATGCTCCCGCCGTCCTTGTCCGGGAGCAGGTCAGTTTCGGTCAGAGCCGACTCGATCTTGTTTGTCACATCGGGCAATGCCGGTGCTCCATCGGGCGTCGAAAACTTTATTCCCTGATATTCCGGAGGATTGTGCGACGCCGTAAAATTCATCGCTCCGTCGGTAGCTAAGGCCCTGATCGCGTGTGCGACCGTCGGTGTCGGCACCGGATGCGTGCATCGAAGCACTTTCAAGCCCTTTGCCGCGATGATCTCAGCCGCAACGTCCGAGAATTTTTCGCCCATGAATCGCGTATCGTGGCCAACGATGAGGCGGCCGCGGGATCCGGGTTCATTTTTCAAATATCTACAGACTGCCTCGGTCACATTTCGGACATTCGCGAATGTAAATTCATCTGCGATGACCGCTCTCCAACCGGAAGTTCCAAACTTGATCGACATTGGGAAGTTGTGCCGGCACTCCGGCCCCTCAAGAGCGTTCCTTTTTTAGTTGTCCTAGTGTTATCCCTTGAAGTGTTTGAAAATGTAACATAGCTTTATGCGCTTGTAAAGCCCTTTTTTGGATTTTTTTATCTCCTGCCTTTTCATAGGTTTACAGCTAGTAATATGAGGTAGTATTTTAATGGGATTTAAGCAGACGTCATTCAAGCTGACTGAAGTTTTAAGCAGGTGTGAATATCGCCCGAGGTTTTGCGCGAAGTTGCACGATGTGTCATTCGGATACACTAGGGAGGTCGGTATTCGAGCCGCTGTGTCATGCTGGACTCGATGCCATCAAACGCGTCAGCCCCATAAGCCGTGTATATTCAATCACTTACGGTGATTTCGACGCTTGCGTCGCTTCGGCACATTATTTGCACATCGAATTGTGTAAAACGCGCCAGATTCGAGCGCGTATATCGCCTCTGTTTGAGGCAGGAACCAAACTTGGGTTCCGCTTTGTGGAGAAAAGCAATCAAATTTTTATGAGACCCATCAAACACGTTGAAAAAGGCCTGAGTTTCGTTGCAGGGGCGGCTTTTAATGCCGTCCGGAGTGTTAATAAGTACAAACCGAATCCTTCGTTCACCCCAAAATGGGCGGACAAGCCGATCCTAAAGTCTTGGCAGAAGACGAAACCTGTACTCGGTTTCCCGCGTACGACCGATTCGCTTTGCCCTCAGTGTGTCATTGAGGCGCGCGAAGCTATTCTTTCTGGTGAGCGGGATGTTGCGACCTTGGTCAATGAAAAAGTTGGTGAGATCAAGGCGCAGATAATTGAGCGCAACAACGAAGTCTGGATGATCAAAGAATGTCCGACACACGGCAAGATCGAGGATATGATGGCGATCGACGCCAACTTCCTTAAGCACGTGGAGTCGCTCTTCCCGGGCCGCGATATGGAGGCTCACAACGATGAGAAGCTTCATAATCACGGTTCTTCGTCGGTGAAGTATGGCCGCGGTGCGGTTCTCACGGTTGACTTGACCAACCGATGCAATATGATGTGCGACCCGTGTTTTATGGACGCAAATCAGGTCGGCTTCGTTCATGAACTCTCGATGCAGGACGTGACCGAGATCCTCGACAATGCGATCTCGATCAAGCCGCGTCGCCAGATGTCCGTTCAGTATTCCGGCGGTGAGCCGACGATCAGCCCGCACTTCCTCGATGCGATCAGGTATGCACGAAAGGTTGGCTACAACTCTGTGCAGGCGGCGACCAACGGTATCGAGTTCGCGAAATCGAAAGAATTCTGCCGTGAAGCGGCGGAAGCGGGCCTTCGCTTCGTCTATCTGCAGTTCGACGGCATTGGCAACGACGCCAACTCGCACCGTCAAATCGGCAACCTTTTCGACGTAAAGCTTCGCGCGATCAACAATCTTCACGAAGCCGGCGTCGATATAATTCTTGTTACGACTCTGGTTAACGGTATCAATAACGATCAGGTCGGCACGATCATCCGCTTCGCGATGGAGAATCCGAAGAAGATATCGTTCATTGCGTTTCAGCCGGTATCGTTCACGGGCCGCGATGAGCACATCACGGAACAGCGTCGCCTTCAGCAGCGTTACACGCTCTCGCACATGGCTCTCGACGTCAAGAAGCAGCTTGGCATCACCGAACCGACACGCGATTGGTTCCCGCTCAGTTTGATGGGAGCTTTCGCGGATTTCGCGGACGTGGTTCACGGTGAAGACGCAGATTGGGGACAGGTCTCCTGCGGATGCCACCCTAATTGCGGTGTCGGCACGGCCGTTATGATCAATAAGGAAACGGGCGACATGGCTCCGGTTCCGCAGTTCTTGAATATCCAAGGCCTTGTAAAGGATATGCAGCACAT